>ERZ791919.99-NODE-99-length-103787-cov-5.187155_pt1 | contig 103787 bp, 97 predicted proteins | sample MGYA00510137_ERZ791919 | MGnify/ENA primary metagenome ERZ791919 (study PRJEB30046, sample SAMN00792059) | human gut metagenome | study: EMG produced TPA metagenomics assembly of the A metagenome-wide association study of gut microbiota in type 2... | reverse complement strand
ATAGGTCGAGGGCTTGACCATAGTTTCTTTAGTTCCTTCTTTCTCATCACTTTTCCTTATCACTCCTTTGTTCAGTTTTTAGGGTGCAAGCAAATGCACAGATTTAAGCCGTCTCTTTTGAGACGGCTTTTGTTATACCCGGTGCAAAACGCAGCCCCTCGGAGAATTCTCTCTGAGGGGCTTTGGTGTTATTTTATTTCTTCAACGGCGATCCATATTTCGCAGCTGTAGTTCGGGTCGGTCACATCCGCTGAGGGATAGACCTCCAGCTCAATGCCGTTGCCGTATTTATATGAGCTGCTTTGCGGGAAGAATTCGGTGCAGATCTTCTTATAGGTCTCCTTGAATGCCTCGGGCATCTTGCCCTTGCATTCAAATACTGCGTAAGTGTGCGCCGGAATCTCGACGATATCGAAGCCCTCGTCCGTTACAGGGGCGCCGTTATACTCCGCACCTATGCCGTAGGGGAAGCCTGAATTCGCCATCTCGTTACTGAAGCAGATGCCGAGAACGCCATGCAATTTTTCAAAACTCGCATACTTGCTGATTTTCTCCATGCTGCCGTCGGTGCTGAGCTCCTGCCAAAATGCCGAGATATCGGCCGTTGCAGTGTCGCCCTGCGGCTTGTTGACCTGCTTCTTTTTGCATATCATCTTGAATGCGTCGCATTTTTCAATTCTGTAGTTCATAAGATTACCTCCGTCTAATATCAGTTTAACGGACAGACGGGAGAATGACCTCACAGCGCTGCCTGAGCGGGCCTGTGTCGGCGTCACACAGTGGAAACGGGTAAACGCTCGGCTGAAGCTCTCGGGCGTGTCATAGCCGTATTTGAGCGCAATGTCGATCACTTTTTCGTTGGTGCGCATCAGCTCGTCGGCGGCGAGAGAAAGACGGCGCATCCGGATATAGTCGCCGAGTGTGTAACCGCAGATTATACTGAATACCCGTTGAAAATGAAACGATGATGAGACTGCCTCCTTGGCCGCGGCGGCGTAGTCGATATCATCGGTGAGGTGCGCTTCAACATAGTCTATCGCTCGTTGAAGGCCTGTCATCCAGTCCATGAGATCTCTCCTTTTCTTTCCGTCTGATACGATTATAGCACCACGGCGACGGTAGTTCTTGACATTATGTGCTTTCATATGTCAGTATAACATACCTCATGTAAAAATTCAGCAGCGGAAACAAAAAAGCTCTCTCGCTTGGCGGCGGGAGAGCTTTCGGTATATATTACATTATATATATATTTTGGTTTCAATCGGTTTGCCGCCCGAGAAGTAGACTCTCGGCACACGGCGGCTGATACGGCAGGGTAGCTCATAATTGAATGAATGCGCCGCCTCGCTGACCTCCTCCATGGTGAGCGTTTTATCGCCCTGAGTGCCGACGAGCACGACATCGTCGCCGACGGAGCAATCAATGCCGCTGACATCGACCATGAATTGATCCATACAGACTCTGCCGAGGATAGGGGCGTATTGCCCGCCGATAATGACCCTGCCGATATTCGACAGGCAGCGGGGGTAGCCGTCCGCATAGCCGACGGGGACGGTGGCGACGACGGTGGGCTTCACGGTAGTGAAAGTGCCGCCGTATGAGATCTCCCTGCCCGCTTCAAGAGTTTTGATATGCGATATGCGGGCGTGCCAGCTCAAGGCGGGCTTCACGTCGATTATGTCGCGGCGCACCTCGGCCGACGGATACATCCCGTAGGTCAATATTCCCATGCGGCACATATCGAAATAGCGGTCGAAATTGATTATCCCGGCGCTGTTATTCATGTGCTTTATCGGTATATTGACTCCTCGCTCGGCGAGCATACGCATGAATCTGACGAATTCATCACGCTGGGCAACGGCCTTGGTCAGGTCGCTTTCGTCGGCGGTCGCAAAGTGTGAGAATATCCCTTCGGCAAAGAGCCCCGACAGCGCCGATATGCGGGCGCAGAGATCGGCGCTCTCCTCGGTCACACGTAGGCCGATGCGGCTCATTCCTGTGTCGAGAGCGAAGTGGAAGGGCGCTGTTTTGCCCTGCTTTACCGCCTCGCTCGAGAGCGAGAGAGCGTCCTCAAGCGAGAATATCGGAATGCGTATGTCGTATTTGACCGCGGCGGCGTGATCCCATGGGAAAACTCTGCCGAGTACTATTATAGGAGTTTCAATTCCCGCTTTTTTAAGCTCAAGAGCCTCTTCGATGCACGCAACGCCGAAAAAATCGCATTTGCCGCTGAGAAAGCGGCCTATCTCAACCGCTCCATGGCCGTAGGCGTCCGCCTTGATGACCGCGAGCAGCTTAACGCCATCGGGCAGCTTGGCTCTAACGTTTTTATAGTTGTATTCGATTGCGTCGAGGTCTATCGCCGCATAAGTTCTGTGCCTTGTCATAATATCGCCTCTGCAAGGCTGACCGTCCTGATGCCGTTCTCGGCGAATGCCTTGTTCAGCGCCCTGACAAAGTCGAGCGCCTTCTTGCCGTCACCGTGAACGCAGACGGAGTGAGCCTCAATGTCTATATCTTCGCCGCTGTATGCGGTCACCTTGCCCTCTTTGATCATTCTGATGACCCTGCTTATCGCAAGGGATTCGTCGGTTATCATCGAGCCATCGAGAGTGCGTGCCCTGAGGGAGCCGTCCGCCTCATAGGCTCTGTCGGCGAATATCTCGCTGGCGTACCGCAGCCCTCGGCTTTTCGCAGCCTTAATCATCTCGGAATTTGCAAGCGCGAGCAAGATAAGCGACGGGTCGAAGTCTTTTATTGCGTCCGCAATTGCCGCGGCGAGGGCGGGATCCTTGGCGGCAGCGTTATACATTGCGCCGTGGGGCTTGACGTGCTGCATTTTAATGCCCTTTGCGACGGCAAAAGCCCCGAGGGCGCCGAGCTGATAAAGCGTGAAATCATATACCTGCTTCGGCGTGACGGTCATCTTTGTCCTGCCGAAATTCTCTCTGTCGGGGTAGCCCGGGTGAGCGCCGAACGCAACGCCCGAGGCCCTGCAAAGATCAATCGTCTTATCCATGATCTCGCTGCCGCCGGCGTGGAAGCCGCAGGCGATATTTGCGCCCGTTATGAGCGGGATTATCTGAGCGTCGAAAGCGGCGCCCTCGCCGAGATCGGAATTTAAGTCTATCTTATACATTGCTGTCACCTCAATATTTCAGCGCCGAATTCTTGACGTCGGTTATAAACATATGCCCGGGGGAGTGGGTTATGGCGATGGGCGGCTTCGATTGCATGACGGCGTTCTGCGGGGTAACTCCGCACGCCCAAAATACGGGCGTTTCACCCTTGTTTATCGTCACGCTGTCGCCGTAATCGGGTTTCATAATGTCCTTGATGCCTATCGCCTCGGGCGAACCTATATGTATCGGTGAGCCGTGGACTCTCGGCATTGCCGCTGTCACGTTGACCGCCTTGACCACCAGCTCGTCGGGAATCGGGCGCATGGAGACGACCATGTTGCCGTGAAATTTGCCCGCCGGGCTGAGTGCGATATTGGTGTTGAACATAGGCACGTTCCTGCCCTGCTCAATGTGGCGGACGGGGATATCCGCTTCAAGCAGCTCGCTCTCGAAGCTGAAGGAGCAGCCGATTAGGAAATAGACGAAATCCTCCTGCCAAAACGCGGAGATATCGGTCACTTCGCGCTCGAGCACGCCGTTTCGCCATATACGGTATCTGGGAATATCGCGGCAGATGTCGCCGCCGTCGGCCATAGTTCGGATCACCCTTGAGCCGATGTCACCGACCTCGAGGACGGGGCAGGGCTTGGGATTTCTCATGCAAAAGAGCAGGAAATCAAAGGCGTAGTCCTTGGGCAGGATGCAGAGATTCGCCTGAGCGTAGCCGCCGCACATACCCGAGGTCTGGTGAGTTATAACTCCGTCCCTTATCAGCGCCCTAACCTCTTTCGGACTCATGGTTGAAAGCTCCATAACCGTATACCTCCCGAATTATCTGAAAAGTTTATCAAAGAATTTTTTCTCCTTGGCGGCGAGCCGCTCCGCCTGCCTTACGCTGACCGACGAGAAGCATAAGGTGTCAAACGGCTTCACCTGGGCGAGCAGCGGCAGGTCAACGCTGATGACCGTCGCGATCTTTGCGTAGCCGCCTGTCGTCTGATGGTCGGCGGCAAGGATTATCGGCATCCCCGACCGTGTTATCTGCACCGAGCCGAAAACAATGCCGTCGGAGATGATATCCGTGCCGTTCTTGCCCTTTAAGGCAATGCCGCTAAGGCGCAGACCCATGCGGTCAAGCCCTGCCGTGGCGGTGTAATGCTGGCGCAGGAAGAGCGCTTTGTCCGTCTCGGTGAACATATCGTCCTGCGGCCCCATTATAACTCTAAGTCTGATGCAGCCGCCGCCGAATTCCCTCACGGGTGCGGTCATGCCCGCCTTGGCACGGCTTGAGGGCACGCCGACGGGCAGTATATCGCCCGCTCTCAGCTTCCTGCCCGCATAGCCGCCTATGCCGAGCTTCAGGTTGGTCGAGGCGCTGCCCATGACCTCGGGCACGGCGAAGCCGCCTGCAATCGCAAGGCAGCAGCGCATACCGCTCCTTGCGCCCCCCACGGTCAGTATATCGCCCGCAGAGGCTTTGTATGATCTGCTGCGCTCGATCGGCTTGCCGTTGAGCGTCGCACCGAAATCTCCGCCGCAAAGGCAGAATATATGCTCGTCGGTGAAGCGCGCGGTTATCCCGAGCGCCGTCATTTCGATGACGGGCGAATTCGGCTCGTTGCCGCAAAGGGCGTTTGCGAGCTTCATGGAGTATTGATCCATTGCGCCGCTCTGGGTGAAGCCGTCCTTCATCACGCCGAATCTGCCGAGATCCTGCACGGTGGAGAGCATCCCGCCGTTTATTATCGAGAGCATGGCTTCGCCTCCTCTGCGGTGACTTTATATGTGTCTGCGGCAACTTCACGCTCAATGCGGTCGAATTCGCCGCCGTCGATGCTGTAGAATTTTATCCTGTCGCCCGCTTTATAGAGGATCGGCACGCTTCTCGAGGGGTCATAGACCTTGACAGGGGTTTTGCCGATTAGCTGCCAGCCGCCGGGCGAAGCGATGGGGTAAATACCCGTCTGGCTGCCGCCGATGCCGACTGCGCCCGCGAAGATCTCAAGCCTCGGGGTGTCGAGCCTCGGCGTTGCAAGGCGCTCATCCATGCCGCCGAGATAGGCGAAGCCGGGCAGGAAGCCGAGCATATAGATAAGATACGGCTTTGCCGTGTGAAGGGCTATAACCTCGTCCCTCGTCAGCCCCGTGTGGGCGCAGACATTCGCCATGTCGGGCGAGAAACGCTCCTCGTAGCAGACGGGAATATAAAACACTCGTGAAGCACCCTCGGAATTCGGGTCGATCCGATCTATCAGGCGGGCGAGCCGCTTTTTGAGCCTTGACGAGCGGATAACGGTGCAGTCATACAGCACCGTGAGTGAATTAAAGGTCGGGATGACCTCGATAACGCCGTTTATTTCGGCGCCGCCGATAAGCCCGGCAAGCGAGGTCACGCAGCGGTTGATATCTTCTCTTATTTCATTTTCAAATCGGACTGTCAGCGCCATGTCTCCGCTTTGCAGAAATAAGTACTTCATTTTGTGAAAAATCCCTTTCTCAGCGTATTCTCAAACCACGCCTCGGTCTTATCCTCGACGGTCGGCGGGTATTCGATAAGCGCTTTCATCATTGAGACGAGCGGCAGGTTGATATTCTTGCCGATTCCGTCGATATAGGGTCTCGGCTCGCCGTACATATCGAGCATACCCGCGCCCGCCGCGGCGTCCATTGCTGTGGCCTGATCCTCCTTGGAGTGGAAAAGCTCAGGCTTGCCGAGCATGAATGCGGTCGCCGCCATCAGGGCGTTGCAGCCCCAGTCGGAGCAGGTAGCCGTGATGATATTGTCGGCGGCTGTGTCGGCGAGGATGCCGTAGCCCGTGCCCGCCTTGCAGCCGTTTTTGCCGGCGTAGGGTATGTATTCCCTTATGTGCTGCTCTATCGCCGCCATACCTATTTCGTTGCCGAGGTCGCCTATCGAGAGGTTATATATCCCCATGCTTTGGCAGAGCCTGAAAAGCGCGTCGTATTTCGGCTCGACGGCGGTGGTGTTGACCCCGACGGCGTTGTGATAGCAGCCGTTTTTATTCCTGCCGGGGGCTTCGTTCGTTATGACGGCGCAGGGCTTGCCGTGGGAGAGGATATCCCTCGCCTGAACCTCCGCCTCGTCAAAATCCTTAGTGAATTCAACGACGCAGACGGTGTTTTCACCGATATTGTCGAGGTCGTCGGTCGTCTTGAACGAAAGCACGTTGCTCATCGCCCTTATCGCTTTTTTGCACTGCGAGGGCACTATCATCACCGGCTTTGCGCCGAAGGCTTTCATCAGAAATCTTGCCAAAACGGTCGAGGAGATTATGCCGTCCGTCTCCGCCTCGTCCCACGGGAGGAGCACGAAGCCGGTCAGAATGAATACCTTCTCGCCCTTCTTTATGTTTTTGATAAGTCCCTTAGCTCCGTGAACGGAGAGCGGCTCGCCCGTGAAGCGCCTTGCCCCGTCATAGAGGATACGGCAAACGCCGTAGCCCCTGGGGTCAAGATTCATCAGCGTGTCGAGGTCGTCACCGATATTAAGGAGCGTTAATTCCTCTTTCGTCATGCCGTGTCACCGCCTCAGTCAGCCTTGCACTGAGCTTCAAAATCCGCAACCAGCGCGTCCTGTATCTTTTTGAGCATCTCGGGAGCCTTGCCGCCGACGGGCTTGCCGTCCACGGTCTTGACGGGGATGCAGAACGAGCCTGTCGAGTGGACTATGACCTCGTCTGCGTTCATCAGCTCGTCAAGGGTGTATTCACGCTCGTCGACCCCGAAGCCGAGCTTCTCGGCGAAGGCGAGCAGTCTTATCCTCGCCGTGCCGGGCAGCACGGTATCGTCAAGCGGGTGGGATATTACCTTGCCGTCCTTGAATATTGAGACGTTTGAATGGGCGCATTCGGTGACGATGTCGCCCCTGTGGAATATAGCCTCGGAGCAACCGGCCTCTGCGGCGGCGGAGGCGGCGAGGCAGGAGGGGATGAGGTTCAGCGTCTTGCAGTTGCAGTAGTGGAATCTCTTATCCTCATAGGTTATGACGTCGATGGGCTTGTAGGTGTCGGCAACGGGGCAGGGGGTCAGTGTTATCCAAAGATTGCCCTGCATATCCTCGGTGAATATATGATTACGCAGGCCGCTGCCTCTCGTCACCTGCATATAGACGAATTGGTCGCCGTCGTCGACCTTGAGCACCAGCTCGGCGAGCAGAGCCTCCAGCTCCTTGCGCCCAATGGGGATATTGACCTTCAGCAGCTTTGCGCTGTTATAGAAGCGGTCAAGGTGAGCCTTGAGGTCAAATATCTTGTGGTTGTGGGCGTAGGTGGCGTCATAAACGCCGTCGCCGAACCAACACACCCTGTCGAGCATGGGAACGGACATATTCTCTATCAGATCGTATTTGCCGTTATAATAACCGAGATTTTCCATGACAATCACCTCATAAAATAATTTGCTGTAAAAAAAGGAACAGCGGTATTTCTGAAGAAACGCCGTTGTTCCTGCCCATAATTATACACTAACGTGTGTGAAATGTAAATAGTTTTTTCAAATTTTTTGAGCACGGAGCGGCAAACTGCATATGACCCCATTGTCTATATATGCAGCGGTGTGCGTTCTTCGTGCATTCGTTATTGATCTTCGTCGATCGTGGAGACCTTGTTTATCAGCTCCTCGAGCACGTCGAGGACTATCCGCACCGTGTCGAGCGAGGTGAAGGTCGTCACGCCGTTGTCAACGGCACAGCGTCTGAGCTTCTCGCCGCTCTCATAGTGTATCCCCGAGAGGATGGCTCTGGTGTTGATGATATAGCTGACGTGACCCGAGCGGATGGAGTCGAGGGTCTCCTCGCTGCCCTCGTGGATATTGGCGAGCTTCTTGACCCTTATCCCGTGCGACCGGAGAAAATCCGCCGTGCAGGTGGTGGCCTCAATATTGAAGCCTATGTCGCGGAATCGCTTAACGAGGGGCAGAGTCTCCTCCTTATCCTCGTCCGCGACGGTCACGAGCACCGTGCCGTAATTGAGCATCGGTATGCCCGCAGCCTGCAACGCTTTGTAGAGCGCCCTGTTGAGCCGCTTGTCGTAGCCAATCGCTTCGCCTGTTGATTTCATCTCGGGCGAGAGGTAGGCGTCCATGCCTGTGAGCTTGGCGAATGAGAATGCGGGGGCTTTAACATACCAGCGCTTGCGGTCGGGCAGGCGCATCTCGGTGATGCCCTGCTCCCTGAGGCTGACTCCGAGCATAGCCTTGGTTGCGATGCCGACAAGACCGCAACCCGCCGATTTTGAGAGGAAGGGCACGCTTCTTGAGGCTCTGGGGTTCACCTCTATGACAAAAACGTCGTCGTTCTTATCAACGATAAACTGAATGTTGAAAAGCCCAACAATGCCGATGCCGAGCCCGAGGCGGGTGGTGTAATCGGCGATGGTGTCACGTACCTTTTGCGAGATAGAGAACGGTGGATAGACGCTCGTGCTGTCGCCGGAGTGAACTCCCGTGCGCTCGACAAGCTCCATTATGCCCGGCACAAAGACCTCTTTGCCGTCGCAGACCGCGTCCACCTCGACCTCCTTGCCCATGAGATATTTATCAATGAGCACGGGTTTATCCTCATCCACCTCGACAGCGTTCTTGAGGTATTTACGCAGCATTTCTTCGTTGGCGACTATCTCCATCGCCCTGCCGCCGAGCACGAAGCTCGGGCGCACGAGCACGGGGTAGCCTATCCGCTCCGCGGCGGCGACTCCGCTCTCGATATCCGTTACGGCCTCGCCTACGGGGTTCGGGATTCCGAGCGAATGAATGACCTCGTTGAAAAGGTCACGATCCTCCGCCTTGTCAATGGCTTCGCAGCCTGTGCCGATTATGCGTACCCCTCTGTCGGCGAGCGGCTGAGCGAGGTTGACGGCGGTCTGACCGCCGAGGGTCGCTATAACTCCGAGCGGCTTCTCGAGATGCACCACGTTCATCACGTCCTCGGGTGTGAGCGGCTCAAAATAGAGCTTGTCGGCGGCGGTGTAATCGGTCGAGACGGTCTCGGGATTGTTGTTGATGACTATCGCTTCATAGCCGAGCTGCTTTATCGTGCGCACGGCGTGGACGGTGGAGTAATCGAATTCAACGCCCTGACCGATGCGTATCGGTCCCGAGCCGAGCACGATTATCTTCGGCTTGTCGGAGACGATTGATTCGTTCTCCTCGGCGTAGGTGGAGTAGAAGTAGGGCACGTAGCTGTCGAATTCGCTCGCGCAGGTGTCTATCATCTTGTAGACGGGGAAGATATTTTCCTCACAGCGGAGCTTATAGATATTATCCGTCGTGTCGCCCCACAGCTCCGCCACATATGAGTCGGAGAAGCTGGAGCGCTTTGCCTCACGCAGCAGCTCGACCGAGCCGGGGGAGGCCTCAAGCTCCTTCTCAAGGTCGACTATCTTCTTTATTTTATCAACGAAGAACATATCTATCTGCGTTATGTCGCAGATCAGCGAGGCGTCAACGCCCATCCACATCAGCTGGGATATGGCGTAGAGCCTGTCGTCGGTGCCCTCCTTGATATAATCGAGCAGCTGCTCGACGGTCATGTGAGCCGAGTCGAATTTCTCGAGGTGGATATGATTTCTGCCGTCCTCGAGGGAGCGTATCGCCTTGAGGAAGCTCTCCTCAAAGCTGCGCCCCACGCTCATGACCTCGCCCGTCGCCTTCATCTGGGTGGAGAGGGTATTGAGCGCCGTCGGGAATTTGTCAAAGGGGAAGCGCGGCATCTTTGTCACCACATAGTCGAGGGTCGGCTCGAAGCAGGCGGGGGTGTTGGCGAGCTTTATCTCGTGAAGCTGCATACCTATCGCGATTTTAGCCGAGACTCGGGCTATCGGGTAGCCGCTTGCCTTTGAGGCGAGAGCCGAGGAGCGGGAGACCCTCGGGTTGACCTCTATCACATAGTAGCTGAATGAATACGGGTCGAGCGCAAACTGCACGTTGCAGCCGCCCTCCACCTTGAGCGCGCGGATTATCCTGAGCGCGCTGTCACGCAGCATCTGATATTCCTTATTGGTCAGGGTCTGGCTCGGGGCAACGACCACGGAGTCGCCCGTATGGATGCCGACGGGGTCGAGATTCTCCATATTACAGACGGTTATCGCCGTGTCGTTGGCGTCACGGATGACCTCGTATTCTATTTCCTTGTAGCCCTTGATGCTCTTCTCGATGAGCACCTGACGGACGGGGGAGAGGGCGAGAGCGTTTTTCATCTTCTCCCGCAGCTCGTCTGCGTCGTCGGCAAAGCCGCCGCCCGTGCCGCCGAGGGTGAAGGCGGGGCGCAGGATAACGGGGTAGCCTATCTTTTCCGCCGCTTCAAGCGCCTCTTCGGCGCTGTAGGTTATCTGCGAGGGAACTACAGGCTCGCCTATCTGCTGGCAAAGCTCCTTGAAAAGCTCCCTGTCCTCCGCTCTCTCAATGCTCTCGGCGCTCGTGCCGAGCAATTCAATGCCGCATTCTTTGAGCACGCCCTTCTTTGCAAGCTGCATTGCGAGATTCAGCCCCGTCTGGCCGCCGATGCCGGGGATTATTGCGTCCGGGCGCTCATAGCGGCAGATGCGGGCGAGGTATTCGAGCGTGAGCGGCTCCATATATACCTTATCCGCGACCGAGGTGTCGGTCATTATCGTGGCGGGGTTGGAGTTTGCAAGGATGACCTCGTAGCCCTCCTCTTTGAGCGCAAGGCACGCCTGAGTGCCTGCGTAGTCAAATTCGGCAGCCTGACCTATGACGATAGGGCCCGAGCCTATGACGAGCACCTTGTGTATATCATTTCTTTTGGGCACGGGTCTTCGCCTCCTTCATACTGCTGACAAAAATGTCGAATAAATAGCCGCTGTCCTGCGGGCCGGGGGAGCTTTCGGGGTGGTATTGCACGCTGAAAACGCCGTCCTCGGCGCATTGCAGCCCCTCCACCGTGCCGTCGAGCAGGTTGACGTGCGTAACGGTCAGCCCCGTTCCCTCAAGGCTGTCATTGTCAACGGCGTAGCTGTGATTCTGTGAGGTTATCTCTATCTTGCCCGTGAGCTTATTCAGCACGGGGTGGTTACCGCCCCTGTGACCGAATTTCAGCTTGTATGTCTTTGCGCCGTAGGCGAGGGATATCATCTGGTGACCGAGGCATATGCCGAAGAGCGGGTATTTGCCCCTGAGCTTTTTGACCGTCTCAATGACGGGTGTTACATCCTCGGGGTCGCCCGGGCCGTTTGAGAGGAATACGCCGTCGGGCTTCATAAATTCTATTTCCTCTGCGGGTGTGTCGTATGGCACGACGGTCACGTTGCAGCCGAGCCGATTAAGGCTGCGGACTATGCCGAGCTTGATGCCGCAGTCGAGCGCCACGACGTTGAATTGAGGATTCGCCGTGCGTGAATACCAGCGCTTTTTGCAGCTCACCCTCGCCACAGCGTCGTGCGGCACGGGTGTATTTTTGATTATCTCAAGCGCCTCCCCGACGGGGGTCGAGATATCGGTGATGATGCAGCGGCGTGAGCCGAAATCTCTTATGCTACGGGTCAGGCGGCGAGTGTCAACGCCGTAAATGCCGGGTATGCCGTTCTCCTCAAGCAGCTCGGAGAGAGTTTTGGTGTAGCGGAAATTTGACGGCCTGTCGTTGTAGTCATAGACTATCAGCGCGCCGATGCTCGGATTTTTGCACTCGAAATCGTCGTCCGTTATGCCGTAGTTGCCGATGAGCGGGTATGTCATCACGACCGCCTGATCGGTATATGACGGGTCGGAAACTATCTCCTGATAGCCGACCATCGAGGTGTTGAACACCAGCTCGCAGACCCGTTGACACGGGCTGCCGAAGCCGTAGCCGCAGTATTCGCTGCCGTCCTCGAGGACGAGCTTCCTGTTAAATGACTTCATTATATTCCGCTCCCAAGCCGATCGTCTATATCGCTGCACAGCGTTGCCGCCATGACTGCCTTTATCGTGTGCATACGGTTCTCCGCTTCCTTGAATACCACCGACTGCGGCCCCTCAAAGACCTCGTCGGTCACCTCCATCTCGGTCATGCCGAATTTCTCGCCTATCTCCTTGCCGATAGCCGTCTTGAGGTCGTGATACGAGGGCAGGCAGTGCATGAATATTGCGCCCGGCGCAGCCTTTGCCATCAGAGCCGAATTGACCTGATAGGGCGAGAGCGCCTCTATCCTCTCGGCCCAGACCTCGGCGGGTTCGCCCATCGAGACCCATATATCCGTGTAGATAACGTCGGCGTCCTTTACGGCTTCCTCGGGCGAGGTGCAGAAGCTGAGCGTTGCGCCGGTCTCGGCGGCTATGGCCTCGCATTCGGCGATGAGCGCTTTGTCGGGGAAATATTCCTCGGGGGCACAGGCGGTGAAGCTCATGCCCATCTTGGCGCAGCCGACCATGAGCGAGTTGCCCATGTTGAAGCGGGAGTCGCCCATATATACGAATTTAATGCCCTTCAGAGTGCCGAAATGCTCCTTGATAGTGAGAAAATCGGCGAGTATCTGAGTGGGGTGGAATTCATTTGTCAGCCCGTTCCAAACAGGCACGGAGGCGAATTCCGCCAGCTCCTCGACTATCACCTGACCGAAGCCGCGGTATTCAATGCCGTCAAACATGCTCGAAAGCACCCTTGCCGTGTCGGCGATGCTCTCCTTTTTGCCTATCTGCGAGCCTGAGGGGTCGAGATAGGTGCAGCCCATGCCGAGATCCCTTGAGGCGACCTCGAAGCTGCATCTGGTGCGGGTGCTCGTCTTTTCAAAAATCAGAGCTACGTTTTTGCCCTCGCAGAGCTTGTGAGGGATCCCCTCCTTTTTCTTTGCCTTGAGGGCGGCGGCGAGGTCGATAAGATAATTTATTTCATCGGGAGTGAAATCTAAAAGTTTTAAAAAATCTTTTCCGTACAGGTTCATATTGCTCCTCCTTACTCGGCGCAGACCTCTTTAATAACGGCCGTTGCCTGCTTCAATTGCTCCATGGGTATATTGAGTGCGGGCAGCAGCCGCACCTTGTCCTTTGCCTTTATAACCAGCACGCCCTTTGCCATGCAGACGCTGATGACCTCGGCGGCGGGCTTTGAGGTCTTGACCCCGAGCATCAGCCCGAGACCCGTGACCGATTCAACGCCGGGTGCGCCGCTCAACTCGTTTATGATGAATTCCGAGCGCTCACGCACTCCCTTGAGCAGCTCGTCGTCTATCCTGCCGAGAATGCTTATTGCGCCCGCGCAGCATACAGGGTTGCCACCGAAGGTCGAGCCGTGAGTGCCGGGGGTGAATACCCCGCTGACCTTGGCACCGAGCAGCGTTGCGCCCAGCGGCAGGCCGCCCGCAAGCCCCTTGGCGGTCGAAACTATATCGGGCTGAATGCCGTAATTCATATAGGCATAGAGCTTGCCGCTCCTGCCGTTGCCCGTCTGCACCTCGTCGCAGATGAGCAGCAGGTCTTTCTCGGCGCAAAGCTCGGCAAGAGCCTTGACATAATCCTTGTCGAGCGGGTTAACTCCGCCCTCACCTTGGACGACCTCTATCATCACTCCGGCGCATTTATTGCTCTCGGTCAGCGTCTTGATATCGTCAATGCTGTTTGCCTCGGCGTAGAGGAAGCCCTCTGTCAGCGGCAAAAAGTCGTGATGAAACACATCTTGACCCGTTGCGGCGAGGGTCGTTACCGTCCTGCCGTGGAAGCTGTTTTTGAGCGTTATTATATTGTAATACTCAGCTCCGTGATGCTCGGCGGCGTATTTCCTCGCGGCCTTTACAGCGCATTCGTTGGCCTCCGCGCCCGAGTTTGAGAAAAACACCTTATCCATGCCCGTCCTTTGGCAGAGCATTTGAGCGAGCTCGGCACAGGGCTCGGTGTAATAAAGATTTGACATATGCTGCAAGGAGCCGAGCTGCTTTGTGACGGCTGCCATCCATTCGCCGTCCGCAATGCCGAAGGAGTTGACCGCTATGCCCGTGGAGAGGTCGATATATTTCTTGCCCTCGTCGTCCCAAGCGGTCGAGCCATTGCCCTTAACTATCGTCAGCGGGAATCTTGAGTAGGTGCCCGCCACATATTCTTTATCAAGTTCTTTTATATTCATAATTATCTCCGTTATTCGTCAATGAACATGGTGCCGATACCCTCGTCGGTGAGCATTTCGATAAGAATTGCGTGCGGGATACGTCCGTCGATGATGAATACCCTCTGCACACCCAATTTGACCGCGCTTATGCAGCACTCGACTTTGGGTATCATGCCGCCGCCGCTGTAGCCCGTCAGCGAGGTGCAGCTCAAAAGAGCGTCCCTGCCGAGCAGCCCCGCCTCGATCAGCGGATAAACGAGGGCGATGAAGCCGCTCGCGTGGCAGCCGGGCACGGCTATGCGCTTTGACGAGATTATTTTTGCCTCAAACTCCGCCGACAGCTCGGGGAAGCCGTATGCCCAGCCGGGTGCAGTGCGGTGGGCGGTCGAAGTGTCGAGGATCACCGTATTTTCATTCTCCACCAGCTCCGCCGCTTCTATCGTCGCGGCGTCGGGCAGGCAGAGGAAGGAGATATCCGCAGAGTTCAGCGCCTTGTGCCTCGCCTGGGTATCTTTTCGCTTCTCCTCGGGCAACTCTATGAGCTTTATATCGTCTCTTTGAGCCAGACGGTCTCTGATACGCAGCCCCGTTGTGCCTGCGCTGCCGTCGATAAATACTTTTTTCATATTGGATACACCGCCTTTGACGGAACACCTGCAAGTCACAGAATATAGAATAAACAGGCTCACAAAGTGTATAATATCGGAATTATTTGCATATATACTACCATATTGTGTATAATTATGCAATAGTTTTTCGCTAAAAACCGTAATTTCGGCGTGACTGCATCGCAGAAGCCCGCAGTGGAATACAAAGTTGTATAATTTGCACAATTCATCGGGGATATTTTTTATGTTATGGCTTGTCTTTCGGTCGGCGGCGTGATATAATCCGAGTTGGAGGGATAATATGAGAGCATTTATACACTTTTTTTCAAGAATAGGCGCTCTGCTGCTGAGCCTTTATATGCTCCTCGGCAGCGTGCAGGGCTTCACGCCGAGTGAATTCATATATGAGCGGGCTTACGGCAACCCGATGAAGGGCTTCATGCCGTTTTACAGCGAGGGCGGCGTTGACTCCGCCGTTGAGCACAGCATGGAGTGGTTTTATATCCCGCTGTCGGCGCTTGTGACCGATGACGGCGAATACCGCATCGCCGAGGGGCTTGAGCCTTATCTCGACGATATATCCTCAAGAGGCAATCAGGCGGTGTTCCGTGTTTATCTCGACTACCCCGCGGACAAGCTCGGTGACAAGGCCGTGCCGCAATTCATATGGGATATGGGCGTCAAGAAGCTGCCCTATGACGGTTACGGCGGCGGTGTAAGCCCCGATTATTCCGACGACAGACTGATAGATTTCCTTGTTGATTTCGTGCATGAATTCGGCAAGGCGTGCGACGGCGACAGCCGCATTGCATACATAACTACGGGTCTTATAGGCCATTGGGGCGAGTGGCATTTCTCCGCCTGCCCCAAGGCTGCGCCCTCAAAGGAGCAGCAGGCGAGGGTGATAGCCGCCTTTGCCGAGAGCTTCACAAAAACCCATGTGCTCACCCGCTATCCAGGCACACCGGGCACCGAGAGCGGCAAACTCGGTTACCATGACGATTCCTTTGCCTATGAGACGATAAATCCGGAGCACGATTGGGAATTCGTACCGAGGCTGCGAAGCGCGCATCAGTCGAGGCTCTGGAAAACTCAGCCCATCGGCGGCGAATTCCGCCCCGAGTGCCAGCTGCCGTTCCTGACGGGCGGCGAATACGACGGTATGCAGCCCTATGACGAATGCGTAAAACAGACTCACTGCTCCTGGCTGATGATGCAGCGGGCGTTTGATACGGGGCTTACCGCCGAGCAGGTCAAGGCTGCGAACGAAGCCTCCGCAAGCCTCGGCTACGATTTCTTTGTCAGCCGTGCGGCGGTCAAGAGAGTGTGCGGCGAGACTAAAGTATATGTCGCCGTCAAAAATACGGGGGTTGCCCCGATATATGCCGACCCCGCCGTGTTTATCGGCACGGCCGACGGCGAGGTGCGGGCTGAGGGCTGCGCTCTCTCGGAGCTTATGCCCGGCGAGACCGAGGTCTACACCGCTTCGCTTGAAATTCGGAGTGGCGATGAAGTGCATATCCGTATCGGCAGCCCCGCCGAGGGCGGCAAACCCGTGCGCTTCTCAAATAAAGGCTGCGCCGAGGACGGCTCGCTCATTGTCGGCGTGATGAGCTGAAGAAGGTCGGATATCGAAAATTACCGTTGACGGCGATTTCGATATATGGGGTACTATTACATTATAATTAAGGGCGGCTTCGCTGCCCGTAACGGAGGAAAAGCAATGACACTTTCAATCATAAACGGCTGGGAAGAGGGTCACTTCAAGGCGGTGGCGTCAAAGGGGCTGCACGGCATTGAATTCTGTGCCAACGACCGCTACGACTCCGCCGAGATACTCGCAAAGGCCGATGAGATAAAGGCGAATTCCGAGAAATACGATGTCAAAGTCGTCTCGATAGGCAGGTGGGGCATGACCCGCCTTGACGAGAGCGGCAATATTATCCCCGAGGCTCAGGCTCACGATAAGAATCTCATTACGCTCGCTTCCATAGTCGGCTGCCCCGTTTTTAACGTCGGCGTTAACCGCGTTGAGGCTCTCTCCTATTATGACAACTGTCAGGCGGCGATCAGGTATCTTGCCGAGCTTATCGAATTCGGCAGAGATAAAGGCGTTAAAATAGCCGTCTACAACTGCGACTGGGCGAACTTCATCTATGAGGAGAAGGCTTGGGCGGTCGTGCTCGGCGCCCTGCCCGAGCTTGGCATCAAATACGATATCTCCCACTGCCTGAGTCGCAGCGGCGACTATCTCAGGGAGATGAGGGATTGGGGCGGCAGATTCTATCATGTCCATATCAAGGGCGCCCTCTATATATCAAACGACCACTTCGACGACCCGCCCGCGGGTCTTGACCAGATAGACTGGAGATCCGCCATGGCTCTGCTCTATTGCGCCGACTACAACGGTGCGCTCTCCATCGAGCCGCATTCGCGGCGCTGGAGCGGCAAAAAGGGTCAGTGGGGCGTTGACTACACCATCAAGTTCATCTCGCAGTTCATCATGCCCGATGATTATGAATGCGTCGACGACCCGTATATGCCGTAAAGCAGCAAACCCGCTTCCTAACGGAGGCGGGATTTTTTCGGCGCTTTTTTGAATAGTATTTTAAAGAATTCTCTAATGAAATTCGTAATCGAAACGATGACATTGCCGAATTTCGCGCAATCTTTTACGCAATTTGGCTCAATTGTCTAAAAACCTCTAAAAAAGCATTGACATGACCGATGAATTATGCTATTAATGAAAATGAAAAATTGTTTAATCGGCATAAACAAAATTTGCCTTTTTCGGCTTTGTCTTATGACGAGGAAGTCTAATTCAACTGCATGAGAGGGGAGTCCTTATGAAAAAAGCAGTGAAAAATTCACAGCGTTTCGTCGCAGTTCTCCTAAGTCTGTTGATGATAGTGTCAACATTTGCACTCTTGGGGTCTGTCGGCGCAGCCAAACTAAAAGCCTCGGCCGCAGGGGAGCTTACCACGGTCGTTGCGTGCTCGGACTATCAGAACCCGAGCGGCAATGATGCCGGCAAGACCTTCGTGCAGAGCGTCGTTGCTCAGCTCAAGGCTGCTGCGGGTGTCACTGCGGCGGACGGATTCCTTTGCTGCGGCGACTACAGCTACGGCTATAATCAGGCGGCGGCAGGCATTGCCTCGCTCAAAAGCGCGGTCACCGGCATTATCGACTGCAATGACGATAATTCGGCGTTCTGCCAGGGCAACCACGACGAGGCGGGCGCAGCGGGCCTTGCCAAGAGCGGAGACAATGACCCTTCGAGCGGCAAATACGGCGTTTTCGTTATCAACGAGGACGACTATATGTGGTATAACAACGACGAAGCCACCATTAAGCGCACGGCCGAGAATCTGCGCAACTACCTCAACCACAAGCTGGCTGTCGGCTTCAAGGCCCCGATTTTCGTTATCTCCCATCTGCCGCTTCATTACTCGATGAGGACAAGGAACGACGGCGACAAGCAGCACGCAAATTACATATTCAACGTGCTCAACGACGCAGGCGGCAACGGCCTCAATATCGTCTTCCTCTACGGTCACGACCATTCAAACGGCTGGGATGATTATCTCGGAGGCGCTTCGGTCTACCTGACCAAGGGTGACAGCATCAACATTGCACAAAACAGCAGAACCGTATTTAGGACGGAAACTCTTGCGTTTACCTATATGAACGCCGGCTTTGTCGGCTACTACGATAACCACAACGGTGCGGATGATACTCTCACAATGACCGTATTTCAATTCGATAACGAAAATATTGAGATCAAAAGAGTTTCACAGAGCGGCATCCATAACCTCAAGAGCAAGGGCGTCACCAACAGCTATAAGAATGAGAGCGGCTATTCGCCCGACACCTCCGTCACCGCAAGCCCGCAGTCATGGGCAGTTACGGGCGACGTGACAAAGACTCACGAGATAGAGCACGTCATACCCGAGAGCACCGGCAGCACGGGCGGCGGCTCCTCCTCCACGGCTTATACGAGAGTTACCTCGGCCGACGATATCGTGGACGGCAAAAAATACCTGCTCATTTATAACGGCAGCGAATTCATGCAGCCCGTTGACGCAGGCACCACCGACCGCGTTGGCTTCAAGGCTACGAGCACGGGTGGCATCTCGATGGATGATACCATCACGGGCGACTACGCGGCGAACGAATGGACCTTCACCGCCTCCGGCTCGGGCTGGAAGATAGGCACGGACGACGGCTATATCACAATGAGCCGCAACGCAAGCTCCTCCAGCAGCTATGACGCAAAATTCGGCACGAGCGGCAATGTGTTCACCGTCGGCGGCTCGGCAAATGCTTATACATTCTCCACCACCGTAAGCGGCACCACCGTTTACTTCAATAAGAACGAAAGCCGCAGCCTTATCAACGGCTATAAAAATAACCCCGCTTCGTTCTACCTCTACCGTGCGCCCGAGGGCGGCGCAGGCACCGTCAGCTACACCAAGGTCAATGCCTCGTCGCTTGCCGACCTTGAGGACGGCGAGACCTATGTGATAGTCTCCACCCGTGACAACACTATGTACGCCTGCTCCAATGAGTATACTACTGTTTCGGGCTATACTTCAACAAGGCTTGCGGGCGTTGCGGTCACCGCGAACGGCGACGTTATCGAGGGCTCGACCGAAGTAACGGCCTGCGAATGGGTCTATGACGCAGCCACCTCGTCCTTTAAGGCGACGAGCGGCGCAAACGCCGGCAAATATCTCAAGGTTCCTGAAAGCAGCAGCTCTGCCGTGACCTTCTCAAGCTCGGGCGTTGCCTACACCTACACCAATAATCAGCTTCTGCTCAGCGGCTCTACATACGGCCTCAACCTCAGAAGCAACTATACCTACAGCGGCTACAACGGCGGCTCAACGGTTTATTTCTACAAAAAGACGGTTTCCTCCTCCGGCGGCGAAACACCCGTCACCAACAAGAAGATAACCTCTATAACCCTTGACACCAACGAGGGCACCGTGTATATCGGCGCGGGCAAGGCGGTAAGGACGGGCGCGAACCTCCTTGTCACCTATGAGGACGCGACGACCGAAACCATTCCCGTAACCGTCGGTATGCTCCTCGATCTCACCGGCCACTTCAACGCCGTGCAGTATACCTCTGCTCAGGGCGATTATGTCGGCCTTGCGGTATATTACAGAGACAATTGGCTTCCCGATTTCACGCTTCATGTAATACCCAAGGACGATTATCCCGACTATCCCGAGGCGGGCTCCGTCAGAGTCGGCAAATCCGCTTCCGCACCCGAATTCCAAAACAGCGGCGTTGCCAAGATAGAGCTTACCGCAACGGGCGTTCCGATGAACCAGGGTATCGACGTGGTGCTCATGCTCGACACCTCCTCGTCAATGAATGACGAGGTCACCACCACCGACTCAAGCGGCAACACCGTCACCAAGACAAGGATAGGGGTGCTGCGCGACTCGGTCGGCAACCTTATAACGAGCTTCAATCAGCCGAATGAGGCGGGCATAGTTCAGGATATCGACATTGCCATTGCGGATTTCAACGGCTATGTTATCTCCGGCAAGCCGCTGCTTGACAGCAACGACCACCTCACCGACGCGACCATCAGGACCAACAGCAACAACGCTCAGGTCTACACAGGCTCGGGCGCAATAAATGCAAATGCTTTTGTGCCCATCGAGTCGATAGCTTCGTTTGACACCTCGACCATCGCCACGGCGAGCGGCACGAATTATGACTATGCGTTTGACACGGTCTATTCGCTTGTCGAAGCGAAACAGGCGGCAAACAAGGCGAATCAGGAAGACAGAGACATATATGTTATCTTCATGTCCGACGGTGCGCCGTTCTCCTACAACTACTTCAGCTCTCAGTCAACGAGCGCGAATTGGAATAACTGGCTGCAGGGCACCTACGCCACCGTAAACGACGTGCCTACGACCAGCTCGCACGCATACTTCTATAACGGCCCGGGCAACAGCCACAGAATGGCGGACGCCATCAAGGGCGACCCGACACAGACCTTCACCGTTATCAAGAATGACTCAAGCGCCTCCTACAACGGCCAGCAGTATATGGCTCAGGTGCCCGGCCTCGGCGCAAAGATGTATTCGATAGGCTTCTGCCTTGCGGTCGACAGCGCCGTAACCGTCGAATCCATGCAGTATGTTATCAGGAATATCGCAAGCGAGGAGAAATACTGCTATTTCGCCGATGACGCGGCTCAGCTTGAGTCTGCATTTGCAACGATAAGAGACGATATCAAGCAGGCGGCGACCGAGGCGTATTTCGTTGACCGTATGGGTAGCGAATACGACCTGCAAAGAGCCTCGACCTATGTCAAGAACGGCCAGACCTTCACCCTTGCGGAGGCTCCGAGGATTGAGGTCAAGAGCTACACGCTCTACACCAATGCCGACCTCACGAACGGCGTTATCACCGATATCAACGATGTCGGCACCCGCACGGGCGCAGCCGAGACCCTCGAGACCGTCACCTTCAGCGCCGATGGCACTCAGGCTTTCTCCGATCACATAGATTCGGGCGCAGCGAATATCCTTGTTGACGGCGTTATAAACGCCAGGACTTTCTTCTATAACACCAACTCCGCGGCGGTAATGATAGACGCCGACGGCGACGGTGCGGCGGAGCGTTCGCTCGCCCCCGAGACCTTCTATTGGAAGATAGGCATCATTGCCGAGAAGGAATTTGCCTTGAGCTATTATGTCTACCTTACCGGCACTATGGAGGGCAAGAGGAATCCGGGCGCATACCCGACCAACACCAGTGCAATTCTTTATTATAAGAACTACCTCGGCAACGACGCATATAAAGAGACCGTTTCGCCCGTGCTCCCGTGGCAGGGCGCCGTGGTCAACTATGAATTCTACCTCGTCAACGCCGCAGGTCAGCCGGTCAACAGAGCCGGCACGGTCGTTCCGTTTGAGAACAGAGTGATGATAGGCGAGAGGCTCAGCTACCTTATCCGCCTGAACACCTCGGAGTATAACGAGAGCTACACCCTCGCCCCGCTGAGCGACGTGCCCGACAACTACACGCTCTTTAACCCCGCCGCCTCCGCAACCGTTACGGTCTCGAGCGGCACGACGGGCACGAATGCGGTCGTTATCTCCGATACCGCAAGCGCAGTTACCACCTATTATTACGAGGGCGACTACCGCTTCAATCAGAACGGCACCGCCCCCAATGTAAGCGACTATTACAACACTCACTTCGCGTTCGGCGTTTACACCACCGAGGGGCTTTCGCCCGACACGGTCGTTGTCGATTACGGTCTGCCCGTCAAGATCCACCCGATCGCAAATGACAAGATTATCCTTAACGGTACCCCTGTCAATGCGATCTCGGCGACCTTCGGCGGCGCTCTCAACAGCACCGCCTATGAGGAGTCTCAGTTCGCCTCCGAGGAACAGACGATAACCCTTGCCCACGGCACGGCTGCCATTGACCCGCAGGACGGCAGGGCGGTCATCTACACCCCGACCGATATGCAGATGTCGGCGGAGGAGGTATTCTACTACGAGGTCATTCTCGACGGCTTCCGCTACTACAGCAGGATAACCGTTATCCCCGCGGCGAACATCTTCTATGAGGAGAGCTTCATCGACTTCGTCGACGGCGACGGCTATGCTTGGCAGACCGTCGGCAGCGGCAGGGAGGCTTATCAGTCGGAGGATCGTCCCGGAATTTCATCTGTTGCGGGCTTCGACGCAGACAATGTCTACGGCTACGATCCCGCTTATAACGACAGCAGCGAGACCTATTCGCTCGACAGAGCAAGGGTCACAACTCTTGACGCAGGCTCGATAGGCAAGGAGCCGACCGCGAGCTTCACCTTCTGCGGCAGCGGCTTCGATCTATTCAGCGTCACGAGCAACAAAACCGGCGCAGTCCTTGTCAAGGTCGAGGGGCTTGATAATTCCTTCAACAAGACCTACATAGTCAATACCTATTACGGCTATTCCTACGGTCAGCTCTATCTTGACGCCGCGGCCGTGACCCCGACCGCCACCATCAGCCCGACGAGCACCGTTAACGGCGTTGCCGTCAACAACGCCCCGCTCTATGAGAGCGAATATAAGGCGGGCTCCACGGTAGATATTGACGAGGATGAGACCATAGTCGTTGTAAACGGCATAGTTTACTCCGATAAGCAGAAGAACGGTGCGGCGCTTGCATACGGCTGGCTCGTTTCCGACGGCGAGGAGAGCGGGCTCTATCAGATCCCCGTTGTCAGCGTCCCCGTCGGCAATTCCACCCTCGATTACGGCACTTATAAGGTCACAGTGACCCCGAAATACGCCAAGGTATTCGATAAGACAGGCGACGACAGCTACAAGATCTATATCGACGGCGTTCGTATTTATGACCCTGCGGGCAAGACCGTCAGCGGCGTCATAGAGAAGGCTTATAACGCCGACCGCGAGAATAACGCCCGCTTCATAGAGGTCAGGGATACCGTTATCTCGGCGAATGACTTCGGTACCGCCACCGTGGACGGCAATGCCGTTGCAGGCACGATGTTCATTGACGGCATCTCTGCTCTCAGCGGCGCAAGCTACGCCGACTCCGTTGCAAAATTCAGCAAGGCAGGCCCCAATAACGAGCTTTATCTCTATGAGAATCAGGCGGTTGCCTTTATCCCGACCGTTTCTGCGGCTTCGTTCCAGATAGGCATGAAGGTCGCAAAGCCGGGCGCCTCGAGCAGCACGGCGACGGTCAAGGTGCTCAATGCAAGCGGCAGCATCAAGACGTTCACCGTCTCGGGCGCGGCAGAGAAATACTATGATATTTCTTCGCTCCTTGTGCTTGATACCACCAACGGCGAATACTCGGCAAACGGTGCGATAGTTATCGTAAACGATTCCGATACCGTGCTTTCGCTTACAAATTACAAATTCACCTCAAGGACTGCGTCCTCGACCAAGACGGCGGACTATGTGACGGTCGATAACAGAGCGTATGCGGCGGCAGTCAAGGCGATAAGCAGGGTCATGACTACGGCGGATTCCGCGGGAGTCACCTCCGAATGGGAGCGCACCGCTCTAAAGACGGGCGACACCGCAAGGCTCACTATAAATACCCCTGCGGATATCGTTTCGCTCACCGTTGACGGCAAGGCGGTCACAAACTGCACCGTCAATGAGGACGGCAGCAAGACATGGGTCTATGCCTATGTAGTTGACGAGACGGATTCGGGCAGCCACGAGATAGTCGTCACCGATTCCAAGGGCAGGGTGAGCGAACCTGTAGCTACTGCGGAGATAACCGTGGCGGCAGCCCCTCAGAGCGCAGTTATTTCATTCTTCAGGATGATAATCCGTAAGGCAGTCTCTGTCATTAAGAAACTGATGGGATGGAGGATTGTATTATGAGTAAGTTGTATTCAAAACCCGTTATCAGCTTTCAGAGCTTAGCCATCTCCACGGGAATCGCTTCAAGCTGTGAGATGCTCGCCAAGAGCGCCGAGAATATTTGCCCCGTCGTGGTCAAGGAGTGGGGCGAGACAACTCTGCTGACCGACGCCTGTGATATGGAGCCGGCGGAGCAGCTCTGCTACCATGTCCCTGTTGAGGACAATAACGTTTTCAGCTCATAATGATATTGTGCCGAAGGCTGCCACATATCGGCGGCTTTCGGCACGAGCTTTAATGAAAGTTCAGGATGCTTATGAAGAAAAAAATCATAGCGATCGCCGCGGCGGCGGTCGCAGCAGCGGCTGTTTTGACGGTGATACTCTTCAAAACGGGCGTTTTTAAGCCGAAAAAGACAGTGTATATCCCCGAGGGCACCACGCTGAATCTGCGTGAGGGTCTGAGCGCCGAGCTGACCGAGGTCGACCCCTCCGAGGCAGGCACTGCTCCGACCAAGGCGGAGATGAGCGGCGAATACACGGCAAAAAGCGAATTTCCGTATACTGTCGGCGGCGTTGAAGTCAGCGATATGTTCTCATATTCCGGCAGTTTCGTTGAGGACGGCAGCGGCAGGCAGGTCAGCGGCATTGCGGCCGTGAGAGTCAGGAATAATTCCTCAAGGGCATATCAGCTGCTCAGCCTCAGCTTTGCGACAGACGGCGGCGACATTGTCTTTGACGTGACGGCGCTCCTGCCCGGCGCGGAGATGACCGTGCTCTCAAAGGAGGCCGTTCCGTATAACGCCGATCTGCTCATTTCAAATGTTACCGCAATAAAAAGCCTTGAATTCACCGATACCCCTTCTCTTCATTCGGATATCTTTGAGCTGTCCGCTTCGGGCGGAGTGCTCGGCGTTAAGAATATCTCGGGCAAGCAGGTCGGCAATGTCTATGTCTATTATAAATCGACCGATTCAAACGGACTTTTCGGCGGCATAACCTACCGCATAAAGCTCGGCGATATGCCGTCGGGCAAGCTTGCCAAGACCGCCCCGCCTCATTTTGACGGCGGATCTAAGATACTGTATATCACCTATGTATAAGAGAACTTATAAATTCCCCGGGCTTGCTCTTTGCGTCGAGAGCGAGGAGCAGATATCGGGCAATGCGAATTTTGAACGCTTCCTGACCGACGAAGCCGAGGCACACGGTCATATCACGGTGCGGCGCTCTGCGCTTCCGCAATTCGGCGACGGTAAGCGGGGCGGCAGACACCGCAGGGTGAAGCACGGCGGCAGGGAGTATTATTACACGGCATTCTTTGACCCCGCCGAGGGCGGCTACAGGGATTACGTCTGCCTTGTTCGCGGCGATACGGAGGAGCTTTACATTGATTACGGCGACGGGCTTTGGGATTCAATGATAATAGACGCCCTCGATATCCCCGACAGGCTGCTCGAGGTGAAAGCCGCTTTTCTCCATTCGTCGTTTATAACCGTCGGCGGGGAGGGGATACTCTTTGCGGGCAACAAGCAGGCGGGCAAATCCACTCAGGCGGCGCTTTGGAGCAAATACCGCGGCGCGCTCACCGTAAACGGCGACAGAGCCGTGATAAGGCTTGAGGGCGGCGGGGTGCGTGCTTACGGCTCGGCATTCTGCGGCTCGTCGGGCATTGCTCTTGATGAGAGCGCTCCCGTCAAGGCGATAGTACTGCTCGGGCAGGCGAGTGAGAATACCGTCACGCCCGTGCCCGCACCCGAGGCTTTCAGAGAGTTGCTCGGCAAAATGACCTATGATACGAGCGTGCAGAGCAGCGTTGAGGCTGCGGCGGCGATAGCTGCCGAGGCTGTCGCGCGGGTGCCCGTGGTGCGGCTGGTCTGCACACCCGATGAGAGAAGCGTTGAAGCGCTGGAGGCTGCTTTATGGAGAAAATAAGGGCTGAACGCCCATCGACCGAGCCGATGATATCGAGATATCTAAATGCCCGCTGTGCGAGCCTCGGTATACCCGCTTCGGCGACCTTTGAGCTGACCTCGGGCTGCAATTTTAACTGCAAGATGTGCTACATTCACTCCGCAGGTGCCTCCCGCTGCGGCGAGCTCAGCGCCGAGCAATGGATATCTCTCGGCAGGCAGGCACAGGAGCTTGGCGTGATATTCCTGCTGATAACGGGAGGCGAGCCGCTCTCAAGGCCGGATTTTCCCGAGATATACACTGCCCTGAAGCGCATGGGCTTCGTTATCTCGATAAATACCAACGGCTCGCTTCTCGGCGACAGGATCGCCCGCCTTTTTGAGGAGCTGCCGCCGACGAAGCTTAATATTTCGCTCTACGGTGCGGATAACGGAACATACGGCAGCCTTTGCGGAGTGCCCGCATTTGAAAAGGTCATCGCCAACATCAGGAGAATGCAGGATATCGGTGTCGATGTTAAGATAAACTGCAGCGTGACGCCCGATAACTGCGGCGATATCGAGCGGCTTTGCCGCCTGACCGCCGACATGGGGCTTAATATGAAGCTGACGACCTATATGTATCCGCCTGTGCGGCGTGATGCGGGCAGCGTCGGCTCAAATCCCGCGAGATTCACTCCCGAGCAGGCGGCTTACTACAGAGTGAAGTATTCGCTGTTGACCCTCGGCGAGGAGGAATTCCTGCGCCGTGCGGATAATCTGGATGCGTTTTTTGACAGCGAAAGCGAATGCGTCGACGATATCGAGGCCGAGCGGGGAGTGCGCTGCCGTGCGGGCAGGTCGGCGTTGTGGGTCGACCGCCTCGGCAATGTGAATCCCTGCGGCATGATAAACGGCGAGAGCCGAAATGCCTTGGAGCTGGGGCTTGCGGAGTGCTGGCGCGAGGTGAGAGAGGCGACCGCCGAGATACGGACCCCCGCCGAGTGCGTTAACTGCAAGCTGCGCCCGCTTTGCCCCGTCTGCGCGGCGGCGTGCAAGTGCGAGACGGGCAGGTTTGACCTTGCGCCGAAATATCTGTGCGAGATGAGCGAATACACGGCTCGGTTCATTGCCGAGCGAGCCGACGAGATCAGGAGCGAAAAACATGAGGATCAATAAAGATTATGTGGTCAGGAGGGTCGCGGGCGAGACGATGCTCATCCCCGTGGGCAAGAGCGTTATAGAGCATAACGGCATCTTCACCCTCTCAGAGAGCGGCGCTTTTATCTATGACCGCCTGTGCGAGGGCAAGACCCGCGATGAGATAGTTGAAGCAATGAAGGTCGAGTTCGACGCCGACGAAGCGACGATAAGAAGCGACGCCGATGAGTTTCTGCGCGGCTTGATCGAGGCAGGTATTGTATCCGAATAATTCAAGCCGTGTGCGGCAAGCTCCGCACACGGCTTTTTATTCATAACCTTGAAGCTGAATTAAATCGAAAATGTCGGTTGTTGAAAAAGCCTGATGTCATGCTATAATCATTTTGTAAGCCTATCTTCGATAAAATGAGGGAAGCTGTATGATTGAAAGGGAAAAAAGAACTTTGATGATAGTCGGAAATGTGATGCTTGCGGTCGCCGTTGCATATACTTTCCGCTTCATCGGAAAAGGCGGTTTTTATTCCTTACTGTTTTCCTATCTGTGCAGCTTTATTTATATCGGTCTTTTTACCGCATAGGGGCTTTCCGTCCGTCATCGCATAGTTCAGAAACAGGCAACTTTGAAAACCGTGAAGCGCTGGTAGCCACCGCGATTGAAAGCAGGCTGATGGTTACAACATTAAAAGATGAATAACTCAAAAAACATCCTCGGCTTCAAAGGCCGAGGTTTTTTGTGCTATTTGACAAACAGTCTCGGAAAACAAATACTTCTTCTGCATTTACTGGCACAAATGCCAGTGACAAACGGGAAAAAATAAGTACAATTATAAGTGAAAAAGAAAATGAGTAACAAGGCGGTGATGGGAATGAGAAAGATCGTTTTGGACATTCAAAGTGCCATTCATGCGCACAATATGGAAAGAATGCTCATGCAGGAGTTGGAGGATTGCCAGGTTGTTGTTTCCGAATCGCCCGATTCAACCGCCGAATGGTGCAAATTGCATAAATCCGACGTGCTTTTGATGGAAGTAAAGGATTACTCTCCTTGGATGTTCCCGGAACGAATGGAAATAACAAAAAAGGTCAGAAAAAGCACCCCGGAATGTCGTATTATTTTATTTATAAGCGACGAGAACGACGCGGCTCTTTCGGAAAGTGTCCGGCAAGCAAAGCGTGACGGCTTTATCGACGCTTTCCTGTTCGGCTCAGTTTCCGAAAACTACTTTGCTTCGGTTATCGACAGTGTATAAATGACCGATTAAATAATAATGCAAAGCTGTTTGACTGCCGAGCAGAACAGACCGGTTTGCCGAATATTTATTTGCAGGCTTAAAGAAAGGCGGATGATATGATGAAGTTAAGCAAATATATTTTAACCTTACTTATAGCTCTGGCTGTGCTTGCCGTGTTTTCGGGCTGTGAGGCGAAACCCTCCGATGATCCTGATTTGACCGAAAACAAAACAACCGATGTCTCCCACTTGACGACCGTGCAAAATGACACCGATCTTTCGAGGCTTCAAAAAACCATTCTCGATAACAACGAATCGGTTGGTGTTGCCTATATCGGTTATGTCGGCTATGAGGCGAATGAGCAGGAGGTTTACAGATTTTTAGATAACAGTCAGTATGCGGATAAATATGATTTCCTCTGCGGCTCTCCCCTTGTAAACGTCGGCGGTGCGGAGCTGTATGCGGTAGTTATTGCCGATACTGAATACATTGCTTCTGTTTATCGGGCGGAAATAACCGATAACGGCGAATACTCCGTAAAGACCGACGATGAAATTTATAAATACAGCGGCTACGGAATTGATTATTTTTTACTGCGCTGCAATGAAAGCGAAATACACTCAAACGTATCGCTGTTTTTTGAAAAGGGAAACAGTTCTTTTTCGGTTTTTCCGATGCTCTCCGGGATGGACGGACATCTTGTCGCTGAGAATTTTTATGATTTTTCCATATACAGTGATTACGGCGACGACAGTGAAGCCGAGGATAAAAATGTTGCAATAGCCAGAGAAATTCTTTTGGAGTCTCAAGAGGTGCAGTACTACATAAATATAGGTATGAGTGTGCAATATACAGGGCAAAGCCGGGAAATTGACGGTCGCCCGTGCTGGATTTTTGCGCTTGGCACAAACAGAGACGACCAATTCGTCAGAGAGCGCTATTACGGAGTGTGTGACAACCTTGTTTATTTTTACGATGCGTTGAATGACACATGGGAAGCTCTCGGGAACGGATAAAGGGCAAAAATTAATTGCTTGAAGGAATTTTTATAATGTGACTTACCAAAGCGTGCGAGATTGCCGGCTTCAAGGGCGTTTTTAAGGTCAACACATACTACGGCAATTCAAAAACACAGCATTTATATTACCTTGTTGTTCCTTGCGGAGATGAAGCTTATATTGCTGACTTCAGACCGGAGAAATTATATGACGATAATATTTCCGATATGAAAGGCATTGAATAGGCTTTCTTAAAGGGCATTAAGGCGGAAAAGTATAATTAAAGTGCATTAAAAAGGAGGAATCTTTTATGGGATTATTTGACAAAAAGTTCTGTGACATATGCGGTGATAAAGTCAATCTGCTCACTCAGAAAAAGCTTTCCGACGGGCAGCTTTGCTCAGACTGCAAGCAGAAGCTAGGCTCATTCACAAGCGGCTGGAAGCAGAGAACCGTTCAGGATGTTAAAGCTCATCTTGAACAGAGAGAGCAGAACAAGCAGAAGTATCAGCAGTTTAACTGCACCGCAGCGGCGGGCGGAAGAAACAGTACGCTTCAAGCGGATTTTAATCACCGCTGGTTTATCTTTGCTATTGATAACAGAGATTTCAGGAGCGGCAACCCTCAGGTGTTTGAGTTTTCTCAGCTTCAGGATTTCTGGATCGAGCCGGAATACAGAACACTTGACGATTCGGATAACGACGGTATCCCCGACAACAGGGATGATTTCGACAACAGACAGCTTAACAATCAGGGCGGCTTCGGCGGAAACATGAACCGAATGAACAATATGATGAATACATCCATGCTCAATATTCCGCTTGCCGCTCAGCCGTTTGTGCGTAATTCAAGCTCATATTCCTCGCCTAACGAAATCCGTGAGGTATCCAACGTAAGAGTTTGCTTCCGTGTTACCGACCAATATATAACGAACCCGATAGGTTTTGATGTAACGTCGGGCATTTCATCGGGCAATCAGATGGAGCTTATGAACGCTTATGAAACAGCCGTTCAGGTTATGCAGCTTTGCCAGCAGATAAAGCAGGGCGGAGCTTCCGTAAACCAAGGCTACAGCCAAATGAATCAGGGCTACGGTCAGCCGCAGCAGAATATGGGCGGATTTGCAGGCAACACGGTCCAAAATGTCGCCTATACCGCAGCAGCATCCGCTCAGGTTCAAAACAACGCCTATAATAATGCTGCACCCGTTACACCGCAAACAGTTGACGCTTCCTGGTTTTGCTCATCCTGCGGCACACGTAACGAAGGCAAATTCTGCCAAGGCTGCGGCTGTGCAAAGCCTGCAGCAATGCCTTCACGCTGCCCGAGCTGCGGATGGACTCCGGCAAACGGTCAGCCTATGCCGAAATTCTGCCCCGAATGCGGAGCACGCTTGTAATTTGAAGCGAGCAGACTGCATTAAAAAAGCGAGCTTATTTTTGCTTATGCTGTTATTACCTATAGGTCTTTTCGGCTGCGGAGCAAAGAAAAAATACACTGCGGCAGATCTGAGTGTAATCAGTTTTTCCTGTTCGTCAATGAGCTACACGGATTCTTATGTTTATTCTCTCAAAAAAGAAAATGAGGAATGGCTTTTTGATGCAAACTATTCCTACGACTATGAAAATCCAAGGGTAGAATTTGAGAATAAAAAAGTAAGCGCACAGGATGCCGCGGCAATACTTGACGTTGTGAAAGAGCAGGGCCTTATTTTACAGGCTCAGAAGTATAAACCTCCGCGAATTAAAGCCTTTGTTCTCGACGGCGGCGGATACTTTCTTTATTTTAAGATGAACGACGGCACAGAAATCAATGCGGAAATATATAACGAGGATTTGGTAAATGAATTACGCACTTTGGCAGAAAAGTGCAGAAAATCATAACCTACCGTGTTAACTAAAGCACGGAATAATATATTGGAGGAAAAACTATGGCAGACATTAAATCAATTGCAACGGCAACAGCCCCGAGAGAGTTTGAACTCTCTTATTCAACCACCGTTGAAGAGGTATACGAAAAGCTCAGCGCACGTGCTTCGGCTTTTAAAATGCCCTTCAAAATCAAAGAGGGAATCCCCGGAAAGCGCATTTCTTTTGAGAAAGAACCGAACCTCGATGTTACGATTTGGGTCTTTGTCAAGGACGGCAATAAAATCAAGGTCATGGCAAACATTCAGGAGAACAAAACGACCGTCAACGGTATGCGCGTTGACAAAAACAGCGTAATGCAAAAAGGCATAAAAGGTGTAGCTAATCTTCCTATTGAAAGAGGCGAGTATCTTGACGAAGTGACCGAAAAGGTTAAAAAGATACTCAACGGCGAGCAGGTTGAAGATTATGTAGCGCCCGTTGGTGCCAACGGCAGCGGACAGGGCGAAAAAGATTGGCTTGTAACGCTTATTCTCTGCCTTTTCCTCGGCGGAATCGGTGCACACCGTTTCTATGCGGGTAAAGTAGGATCAGGCATTCTTTATATTCTCACCGCCGGCGTTTTCGGCATCGGCATTCTTGTTGACCTGATAAAGATCATTACCGGCAAATTCACCGACAAAGACGGCAATCCCATTCAAAAAAAATAAAAATTTAAAAAAGAGAAAGGGTCGATTAACATGAAAAAAATCCTGGCATTACTCATGATTCTTACTGTTTCTTTGAGCCTTTTTGCTTGCGGAAAGGCTGACGGCGACGGTAAGGAAAGCACAACAGGAAATACTATCGCAGTTGATAAGACAGAAGACACAACAGCCGAAGTAACAACGGCGGAAGGAATGAAGGAGGGTGACGAAGGCAACGGACCTGCAGATATCAACGCAGAGTTTATCACTCTCAAGCTTCCGGCAGGCTACAAGTATAAAGTCGATTCCTTCAGCAAGGATTCAAAAGATCCGCTCAAGGGCAATGTGACCCTGTTTATTTACAAAGACGGAGAGTATTCTCCTGTTGCAAAGCTTACCGCGACCGCTCGAAACATGGTTCGCAGTCAGGAAGAGGCTGTTGAAAACACGATAAAGCTTTGCAACCTTCAGACCTATAAAAACGGAAAATCTGAAATCGGCAAAGATGCTCAATACGGTGAAAACACCTATTCGACTATTCATGTTACAACAGAAAACTACGAGAAAGACTTCTTTGTTACATATGTAAACAGAGGTGAGTCGGATAAGACCGGACTTCTTGTCAAGCTTGAAATCAATAATAAGAATATCAAAGCTGACGACCCGTTTATCAAAGAGCTTCTTGACAGTCTTAAGATAGTTATGGCTTAAAAATTCGGGGACTGTACCTGAGCATTTTCGGGTACAGTCCTGCTTGCAAAAGGAGATCTTGTTATGAGTAAATTAAAAGAAAAAAAAGATATTAAAATGACTATATTTATTATAGTCTGCGGCGTCAGCTTGGTAGTTGCGGGCATTTACGGAATTGTTTCGAGCAGAATTGAAAGCAGAGATTATAAAAACTCAACCGATATTCGAAATATTTCAGCAGTTATTGATGACTTTTCAACCAGCGACACTAAAGATGATTTAGGCGATGTTAAGTATACAACATATAAATTTAAAGTTTCATATGTTGTTGACGGAAAAACCTATAAGGGAAAATATGAAGAACGTGTCTGGTCAAACAACCCCACAAAAATGCACACCTTTCATAAAATAAAAAAAGGTGATAAAATCCCTGTCGAGGTTTACAAAAATTCCAAAGGACAATATAAACTTACCCCGGAGGGAAATCCTGTTGATTTTCTTCTCTATTGCGCGGCAATCCCCGTCGGTATATTCCTTGTTATGATAATGGTACACGAACTTGTGAACGATGACCGCAAAAAGAAAAGTGAAAACGAAATGATTGACAAGCAATAAATCAGAGGTATTTTTATGGATTTATCAATATCACTGTTAATTGCGGCTTCCTTTGCCATATTATGTACATACTATATCGGCGATAAAATTCTTGTTATAGATTTTTCGGCATACCGTCCGCAGAATTTAAAAAAGGCCAAGCTTGAAAGATTGCTTGCAAAAAAGGACACTCCCCTTCGGAATTCAAAAATCCGAAAAGATATAAGAAATGCCTTTGAAAGGATTCTGATACCGCTCGGAAAAGCGGATAAAGACCTTCTTCCGGCAAGAATGGATATGGCATTCCGAAAAAAAATCGTCAGTCAAATCAACAGACTTAACAAAAATAAGCTTTGCCGAAAAATTTACGTTACGGATGTTGTTCCCATCCCTAAAAATGACTTTGAAACATGGAACGATGACGGCAGAGAATGGCGTGAATCGGTTTTAAAGTGCAGCACACTGGAGCGTTTCGAGTCAACCAAAGACGACACGGTTCAGCATGAGATATACCGTAAGAATTCATATCTCAGAATACTCCAGTCAAGACACGTTCGCAGCACCGATCAAAAAGAAAAAAAGAAAAGCTATTATAACGATATGTTAAGAATAACCTGCCCGTCCTGCGGTGCAAGTGTTAAGCTTGACAGTCAGCAGGTTACCTGCGAATACTGCGACGCCGTTATTAAAAACGAGTTTTACGATTGGCAGACCGAGTCGTTCGAGATTTATGAATCTATCAGCACAAACCTGAAAAGATTTTTACAGCTTATCGTGTCCGGCTCCATACTTTTCGTATGTGTCTTTCTGTGCTTATATTTAATCAAGGACACCGAGATTTCCCTTGCGGCCGGCGTCGGTGCAGCGATTCTTGCTTTGGGAGTGATTGTCTCGCCTATTATCTACGGAAAAGTTAAGCAAGACAACCTTGCAAAGAAAATCGTAGGATACTCAGAGAATTACCTCAGAGCCTGCTTAAACGAATACTTCTTGAAAAATGAAAGCGACAAGGATATGCTTGATTTCAGCGTTGATACAATCAAGCTTTTAAAGGTTGCAAATACAGACGAGATAACAAAGGTTACGGCTGAAATTTACGGAACCAAAACATTCCTTCCCGAAAATCAAAAGCCGTTTACAAAAAAAATTAAAAAGAAATTGACCCTGCAAAGAGCAAGAAATCCGGAAAAAAGAAAGACTGACGGTGATTTCTTTACTGAAAAAGAATGTCCGAGCTGCGGAGCAAACTTCCTGCCCGATGAAAACGGATGCTGCTCTTATTGCGGTTATACCCTTCACGAAGATAGCATAAAGTGGAAAATAAAAAGCTGAGTCTTGTTAAAATCCTTCAATGCCGATTAAGGCAATGAAGGAAAACAGATTGGAGAATAAAATGGGAATTTTTGATAAGTTAAAAAACACAGCACAAAAGGCAGTTGTTTCTGCAGTACAGTCTGCGGGCAACAAAAGAGAAACATTTACATTCCGAGCATTGCCCGAAAGCCTTGCCGAAATGCAGGCGCTTCCCGAGGCAAGCCTTGACACACCGTTCAAAACCGCCGCTCTCACCGTGCTTGCACTGTGCGCATACGCCGCCGACAAAAACATCGGAACAGAGATGCTTAATTGGCTCAGAGGCCCCCGTCCGCTGAACGGAATGGAGATTTCATTTTTGAACGATCGTTTTCGTGACGGAAAGACCTATCTTCCGTTTACCTATTTTGTCGGTTCGACACCCGATAATAATTATACTCCAACCGAGCCCTACACCATAGTTGTCGAAAGCAACCATGTTTCGGCGGAAGAGCAGGGCTATATGAAGCTCTTTATACCGTGCGGCGGTGCAGATGACCCCCGTCCCGTAAAGCTTCGTCAACGCGGAAGCGACGGAAAATGGTTCTTATGGGAGCAGTACCTGCTTACAGGTGTGCGTACCCCCAAAGCGGCAGATCCTTGGGCATAAAATATAAAATTGGCTCCGCGGCTTTAAGGACTCTGCTTTTGCAGCAGAGCAAGTGCTTTTACTCGCCCACGGGAACCGAAGGGGCACCAAAAAAGCCTGACAGAGCTTTTTGAAAACCTTGTGCAAATTGAATATTGAGCAGCAAGAATGGCTTGAGATCTGTGTTGGGCAGGTATCAGGCCATTCAATTTATGCCTGATCCCGAGGTTGTTATAATAATCCGGACGAGCACTTTACGGCTCATGCTCCGCCGGCTGCCTTTGTCCTTTGGCAGCTTCCGTTACCATGCTGAGAGGCGGTTCGCCGTAAATCATATGACGCAGTATCTCCGCCGTGCAAATCCGAAATCGGACAGGATTGCCGCTGTACGACCGGATTGACTTCGGTTGAATCTGTCACCCGTTTCCGGTCGGGCCTTGCTTTGGCGTCTGAACCGGATCCGAAAGAGGAAAAAATACAGCCCTCCGCGGAAAAATCCGCAGAGGGCATATATAAGCGGGTATTCAGCCGACTTAACCCTTGCTGTTTGCAATAGCTTGGTCGATAAGCTCGTTCAGCTTCTCCGACTGCTTTTTCCCCGTGATGGCGCCCGTGATCGGATCGCCTACGATGTTACCGTTCTTATCAACCACATATGTGGTGGGATACGAATACAGCCCCGAAGTGAATTTTCCGGCCTCGCTGTTGGATTCAAACCAGATATTTTTGTATGATGCACCTTTCTTTGTCAGAACATCCTTTGCTTCCGAAATAGCCGTTTTATCGCCGTCCAGCGTGAAGGAGTTGATACCGACTACCTCTCCGCCTTTTTCGGAGAGGCTTTTGTTAAGCGCCTCAAGATCGCTGAGCTCGCCCACGCATGGGCTGCAGGTCGTAAACCAGAAGTTAACCACGGTGACGGTATTGCCGGCAAACAGTGTGCTGCTCTTTACTTCGTTTCCGTCAAGGTCCTTGCCCTCAAATGAGGGGAATTTCATCAGGTCGCTGTTTTCTTTGGGCTTTCCGTTTTCTGCCGGAACGCTCATTTCGCCCTCGGACGGCTTTTTTTCGCAATCAGGGAACTTCTGCTCAAGAACGGTCAGCTTGCCCTCGATTTCGCGTATCTGTTCCGCTCCGTCTTTGAGCAGCTTAAGCTCATCGTCGGTAAACTGATCCTTTGAGTTTTCAATTGTTGTAAGTAAAAAATCGCCGTAATTGCCGCCGTCCTCGATCATTGCCATACCTTTGTCGGCAGACATGAACACCTTTTCCCAGAGGGAGTTGTTTTCGGACAGGATCGCTGTTTCCTGCTGCATCAGCTTTTGATGCAGTTCGGACGCCTCGTCCGTTGTTTTCGGATCTGCTGCCAGCAGCGAGGCAATCCCGGTTTCCTTGCTGCCTTCATTTTCTTTGCCGTCTTTCGACATACCGCAGGCGGCAAGGCCGAGGATCAGCAGCAGCGCAGCAAGCACGGTCAGCATTTTTGTTCTTTTCATAAATGATTACTCCTTATCTTTATTGGATATTTTTTGCTGCTCCGCATTTTTTGCAGAACAGATGTCATCTTTTCCTTTACAAAATCCATAACGGAATTTTACTGCCTCCGTGGGGCAGGCGCGTACGCACATTCCGCAGCGGATGCATTCGGTATGGTCAGGGTTTTTGGTAACGTCTACATCCATTTTGCACGCCTTTGCACATTTTCCGCAGGAGACGCACTTATGCTTATCAACCTTCATTCCGAGGAGGGATACCTTATTAAGCAATGCATAAAAAGCACCGAGCGGACAAAGCCATTTGCAGAACGGGCGGTAGAACAGCACACTCAACACAATCGTTACTATCAGAATGCCGAACTTCCATGAGAACAAGGCTCCGAGCGCATCGCGGAGACCGGAATCTACGGCTGCGAGAGGAATAGCTCCCTCAAGCACTCCCTGCGGACAAAGATATTTGCAGAAGAACGGATCCCCCATACCGACATCATTGACTGCAAGGGCGGGCAGTAAAACTACCATTATGAGCAGAACGGCGTATTTTATGTAGGTCAGACCCTTCAGCTTTTTTGTGGAAATCTTTTTGGTCGGAATTTTGTGCAGCAGCTCCTGAAACCAACCGAACGGACACAAAAAGCCGCAGATGAAGCGCCCCAGCAGCACGCCCAACAGAATAAGAAAGCCCGTAATATAATAGGAGAAGGCGAATTTTGACGACCCCACCACCGCCTGAAATGCTCCTATAGGGCAGGCTCCCGATGCCGCCGGGCAGGAATAGCAGTTCAGTCCGGGGACGCAAACGACTTTCCCTTTGCCCTGATAAATTCCGCCCTTAAAAAAATTCGGCAGATGGATGTTGGTGAGAAGCGTCGCTGCCGCTTGTATCAAGCTCCGAAAGCGTGACAAAATCCTTGATATGCTCTTTTTCTTATTATCAGTTTTTTTTCTATCCAATTCCGATACACTCCAGACACAGCCTGATCGCCTTGCTGAGCACGGTGTCCGCCTCTCCGCGCAAGGCTCCGAAACAGATCATTGCTGCAGCGCCGACGATCAATGCGAACTGAAGCAAAGCTTTTTTCGATCGAACCAATGAGGTCACCCCTTTCCTTTGTGCCCTCATTGTAGCACGGAGAACATAAAATTTGTGTTAAGAATAAAAACTTAACACAAATCTTATGTTTGTATGATATAATAGAACCGTCAAATAAACCGAGAAGTGAAGCAAGGAGGCTTTTCATGCATATTTTAGTTGTTGAAGACGAGAAGGCGCTTTGCGAGACGATCGTCCGCAGTCTGCGCCGTCTTGATTACAGTGTGGATTATTGCTATGACGGAAACAAAGCGATCGAGCTGCTCGGCATTGAGAGCTATGACCTTGTACTGCTTGACTTGAATCTGCCGGGCGCGGACGGCATGACAGTATTGCGGAAGCTCCGCCAAACGGACAGAGACACCAAGGTTCTGATCCTTTCCGCGCGCAGCGAGGTCGCCGATAAGGTGGACGGACTTGATGCCGGAGCAAATGACTATTTATCCAAGCCCTTTCATTTGGAAGAGCTGGAGGCAAGAATACGCAGCCTGACCAGACGACAGTTCACGCAAAACGGCGTGGTTCTGAACTGCGGCGGCGTTTCCTTCGACACCAAAGCACGCATAGCCTCCGCCAACGGACTGAAGCTGACGCTTACCCGAAAAGAGGCGGCGATTCTTGAATATCTGCTGCTGCATCAGGGGCGTCCCGTAAGTCAGGAAGAGCTTATTGACCATGTTTGGGATAACAGCGTGGACAATTTCAGCAATTCGATTCGGGTACATATTTCCGCTTTGCGCAAAAAACTGCGCACCGCTCTCGGATACGATCCTATCCGCAACCGCATCGGCGAAGGATATCTTTTGGAGGAAAACATCTTATGAAAAAGCTTTCTTTGCAATGGCGCATCACCTTAATGACCGCCGTTTTGATCGGTTTGACCTGCGTTGCAATGAACTGTTTTTTGAGCTACTCCGGCAGATATTATATGGATTCCATAGGTTCATATGTTTCCGCATTCAGCGACACAGAGGAGGGAGAGCCCGGCTTTTTCGATCCGGAGCAAAAAAAGGCCGATAAGGAGCTGACTATTATCATACACGGCGTGCAGGATTCCTTTATCGCCACTAACTGGTATATTACGGCGGCGGTGACGCTTATCGGCGGCGTGCTGGCATATTTCGTCAGCGGCCGTGCGCTGAAGCCTCTGCGAACCTTTGCAGCTCAAGTAGAAAAAGTGCAGCCTAATAACCTGACGGATATGAAGATTACCGAGGAAGTTCTGCCGGAGTTTCGACAGTTCAGCATATCGTTCAACAGTATGCTCGACCGTCTTGACGAGGGCTTTGCCGCCCAGCGGCAATTCACCGGAAATGCCGCCCACGAGCTTCGCACTCCGCTTGCGCTTATGCAGGCTCAGCTTGAGCTGTTTTCCGCCGAGCACCCCGACGTGCTTCCGGAAACGGCGGACTTCCTTCGCCTGCTGCGTGAGCAGACGGAGCGGATGTCTCAAATGACGAAAACCCTCCTTGAAATGAGTGAGCTTCGCATGGTTCCGTGTAACGACCGGATCGAGATAGCTCCGATGGTTGAAGAGATTTTTGCCGACCTTTCCCCGCTTGCGGACAGAAACGGTATTGCTCTTGAGTGCGACGGCAACGGTGTTATGACAGGCAGCGATACGCTGATATATCGGCTGCTTTTTAACCTGACCGAGAATGCAATACGCTACAACCGTCAAAACGGAACGGTGTGGGTCAAGACGGCAGAGGAGGGAAAGGCTCTTGTTATCCGCGTATCCGACACCGGATACGGCATACCCGAGCAGTACAGGGAAAGCATTTTTCAGCCCTTCTTCCGTGTGGATAAATCCCGCAGTCGGGAATATGGCGGCGTAGGATTGGGGCTGTCGCTTGTTTGGGAAATTGCCGCACTGCACAGCGGCGAGGTTCGGGTGGAGGAAAGCTCGGAGGTCGGAACAACAATCGTTGCGACTTTTCCTGTATAAAAGCCGAAAAAATCAGACGGGGGCAATAAAAAATGAGCGAAAACAGATTCATATTTTTTCACGGATATGACGAGCTCCTCTGGCACGGATATGAAAAGAACGGCTTGATAGACGAATTCGCGGGGGTTCGTTTTTGCCGGTCCCTGCTGTTGCCCGAAAGAAAAAATTAATGAGCTTGTAAAAAAAGACGGGAAGCTGTTTAAGCTCATATCCGACAATAATTATCCGTGGTATATCGATCGGCTTCAGGGCGGCGGATATATAGACGAGTATCAGTATAATACCGAGCTTATAGATTCACTCGGAAATTTTTACGGTTTTCAAATGCACGAATGGATATCAAATATGCGTTCCGATTATTTCAAATTAAAAAACCTTGATGCTGCCGCTTGGAGTGAGGAGCTGATTGTAAAAGAAATATTGCGTCTTTTTCCCTTTAAGCATATTTTTCTTGAAGCGGCTACCGCAAAAGAATATGCAGAGCTTTTTCCTGTGCCCTTATACTTTGAACAGCTGACGGATAATGCAAGAAAGCTGCTTGAAATGCTTCAGGAAATCACATCCGGACAGCGTTATGATGGCGCTGAAGCTTGAATTTAAGCTCGGAGTTAAACGCATAATGCCGGAAATAGGAGCACAGACACCGGGGGCAGCCCTTTACTGTGTGCAATTATAATGCTGACGGTGAAAATGAGTTGAATATTCACGGCGGAGAGTTCCCATTTGAATCGGCGGGCAGTAACGGAGGAAGCTCTCGCTCACTGCAAAAACGGCTTTTAATATATGCTTATCTGGCGGGCGCCGAGTTTGTCGGCGAGGAATGGGGCGGCTATAATACATTTTATGACCTGAAAGACTTCACTCTTTCTCCGTATGGGAAAACAAAGCGGCTCTTTCTGCGGTTTGCAGAGAAATATCCTGCATGAGAGTTTTATTCTCCCATGCCTATTGAAGCAGGAAACTACCGTTTGACTGTCAGCTATAAAACAAAGGGATACCGAACCGTAAAAGAAGGCAAAAAGACCGTAGAATTTACGGTGATGCCCGCATAGCACGCACTGTCTTTGTCGGAAACCGTTTATATAGATTTATGCAGTGCTCTTTTAACTCTTACAATTTTGTGACAACTTTCAAGCGCTTTTTCGGTGAATAAGGCTCTCTTTTTTGCTATGCTTGTGTTGCGGAAAGGAAATCCGCAAATAAATTCAAAGGAGCACTTGTTATGAAAAACAAAAAAAACATTCTTGCAACAGTATTCGCACTTATCCTTGCTTTGAGCGTTGTTACCGCCTCGGCGACAGCCGCTGCGGCAAACGGCAGGAGAAGCGACAAGATCGAGACGCTGCCGGAAATCATCTCCGTCGAGTCGCCCGACGACTGCGGTGTGCCGTCCGTTGAGAGCTTTGTCAGAAATCTCGACACTCTGACCGAAAAGGAAAGAGCGGCTCTTATTGCCGACCTTGACGAGCTTGCAAGGCTTGAGAAGCAGATCGATGAGATCTACGCCCGCATGACCGACGGGAACGCCGACAAGCTCTATGACGAGATCGACGCCGTAAACGACAAAATCACGGCAGTCCTTGAAAGGAACGCAGGGCTTTGGGAGCGCGTCAACAATGAGTACGACGAAAGAATCGCCGCAAACGAAACGGACATGACCCTTGAGTTGAATGAAGCCGATCTCAACGATCTTTGCGAGGAGGATTATTCCTATGAGAGCTTTGTCAGAAATCTCGACACTCTGACCGAAAAGGAAAGAGCGGCTCTTATTGCCGACCTTGACGAGCTTGCAAGGCTTGAGAAGCAGATCGATGAGATCTACGCCCGCATGACCGACGGGAACGCCGACAAGCTCTATGACGAGATCGACGCCGTAAACGACAAAATCACGGCAGTTCTTGAAAGGAACGCAGAGCTTTGGGAGCGCGTCAGTGATGAGTACGATGAAAGGATCGCCGCAAACGACCCGGATATGGTCTTTTAAGCTCGGCGGCTGCGGCCCTTTGCTCTGCGAAAAAGGTACGGACAAGTCATAACCACAGAGCCGTGTCATGGCGGCACGGCTCTGGATTCCAACGGAGGCACTATGAAACAGCTTATATACATCGCAGAGGATGAGAAAAACATAAGGGAGACACTTCAGCGATTTCTCGAAAATGACGGATACGAGGTGTGCGCGTTTGAAACTGGAGACGCGCTTTTAGGTGCGCTTTTTAAAAGACGCGCCGATCTTGTTATTCTTGACATAATGATGCCCGGCACGGACGGACTGACCTGCTGCCGCCTCATTCGTGAGAAGGACAAGGTCCCGATCATTCTGCTCACGGCAAAAGACACCGAATACGACTACGTCAGCGGAATTCTGCAGGGCGGGGACGACTATCTGACCAAGCCGTTTCGTCCGACGGTGCTTTTGATGCGGGTAAAGGCGCTTCTTCGCCGTGTGGAAATGGAGCGCGGCACGGATCCCCTGGACAGGGATATTACAGTCGGCGATCTGCACTTTTCGGGCAAGGAGAAGAAGCTCTTTTGTAAGGGAAAGCCTCTCGCCCTCTCGCCGAACGAGATGAAAATGCTGTTGTTTTTGATGCATGGCAAGGGCAAGGCTTTTTCACGCGACGAGCTGCTTGACCACATCTGGGGATATAACGATGATGTGGAAACCAGAGTGACCGACGAGACTCTTCGACGGATACGCAGCAAGCTTTCCTCGGCGGACAGCAGCGTGCTGATTGAAACGGTTTGGGGCTACGGCTACCGGCTGCACTCGGGGGAGGGCGGAGAATGAAGCACATAAAAAGAAAAATAACGCTTTCCGTTCTCGGCACCATGCTGCTTGTTTTCGCTTCACTTCTCGCTGCCGTCAACATCTTTATTCCGAAATATCTGACGGCGGAGGCGCAAAAGGCGATCCTTTTGGAGGATGAGCAAAAACCTCCCGTCCCGTTCTCCTATATCTACGGCGGCGAGGCTGATGCTCAGGAGCATTTTCTGACGCCGAGCGTCAGATACCTTGAAATCGAGGGCGAGCTCTTCGAGACGGAATATCTCTCGAGAGCCGAGCAGCGGCTTCGGGAATACTGCCGGAGCGAGAAGCCGCCGATGAGTTTCACACCCTGAAAATCGGCGGAAGCCGCTTTGTTTTTCGCCTGACTCAGGTTGAAGCCGACGAATATGAGGAGGCTTATTCTTACATTCTTTATGTGGATGTCGGTGCGGTTATGCAGTATGCGTCTTATCTGAACGCCGTGTTTTTTGCGGTGCTGACCGTTTTGACCGTATTGGTCTGCCTCTTCGGCTGGAGGCTCGGCGGCTATGTGGAGAGGGCGCATGAATCGCAAAACTGGTTTTTTCAAAATGTGTCGCATGAGTTGAAAACACCGATGATGGCAGTTCAGGGCTGTGCGGAGGGAATACATACCGGTGTTCTCGAACCTGTTGAAGCGTCCGGTGTGATCCTTGAAGAGAACGAGCGTATGTCCTCTCTGATAGAGGAGCTGCTTGCGCTCTCTAAGCTGGAGGCGGGACAGATCAAGGCGGACTTTCATTCGTCCGACGTGCGAGAGCTTCTGTATGACTGTATGCGCAGCACGGAAACTCTTGCAAAGCAAAAAAGCCTTCGCATCATACCTCATTTTGACAACAGACCCGTTCTTGTAAGCTGTGACGAAATTCAGCTTCGCAGGGTTTTTACAAACATCATCACCAACGCTCTGCGCTATGCTGAAGAGGAAATAGAAATCGAATGTACGCAGGAAAGAGGAAAGGCCGTCATCCGTATCCGTGACGACGGCAAGGGCATTTCGCCCGAGCTGCTGCCGCATATCTTCGACCGCTTCTTCAGCACCCGAAAGGACGGAACAGGGATCGGTCTTGCCCTCGCAAGGGAGATAGTTGCCCTGCACAGGGGAACGATAAAAGCCGAAAACGACGGCGGAGCGGTGTTTGAGATCAGCCTGCCGGTCAAAAACAGGTAGTTTTATTTTAATTGTCGCCCGCTTTTGCGGCAATAATATATAAACAGCAAATAATTGACAGAGAAAGGAAAATCCACTTATGAAAAAGATACTTGCATTTGTCCTCGCAGCCGTTATGGTTCTCTCACTTGCCGCCTGCACCGATAAGGGCTCCGAAGGCGGTGCGACGTCGCCCTCCGGCGCTCAAACAAATCAGCCTAAAAGCGCATTGGAAATTCTCGAAAATGTCTGGGACAAATATTCACCCGATGACAAATTTCCCGCGGTGGGCGGTTCCCCTAAGCATGTGAAGGACGACGCGCCCGGAAAATTCGATGTTAAGGACGCAGACGCCCTTGACTACGACCTCGGCTTCCCGAAGGCGAGCGCCTCCGAGATCGACGACGCCGCTTCACTCTCGCATATGATGAATCAGAACACGTTTACCTGCGGAGTGTATCACGTTAAAAACTCCGACGGTGCCGAAGCTCTTGCAGGAAAGATCAAAGACAATATCCTTGTGAGGCAGTGGCTGTGCGGCTTCCCCGAAAAGCTCGTCATCCTGACCGTCGGCGATTATGTTATCTCCGTGTTCGGCGCCGGCGAGCTGATAGACACCTTCACCTCAAAGCTCACCGCCGCATACGGCTCCGCCAAGCAGCTTGTCGATGTGCCCATCGCATAAAGACGAGCCATGCTGTTTTCAAGTATAACTTTTCTGTACTGCTTTCTGCCGTGCGTTCTGCTTGTATATTTCATTGTTCCCGACCGCATGAAGAACTTTGTTCTTCTGTCGTCGAGCCTGCTTTTCTACGGTTGGGGCGAGCCGAAATATCTTGCATTTATGCTCGCGTCGATCGCGCAGTCGTATATTGCCGCGCGCCTCGTCGAGCGCCTGCGCGGGACAGCAGGCGCAAGGCTTGTGACGGCTCTTTCTGCCGCTGCAAGTCTCGGCCTGCTCGCGTACTGTAAGTATGCTGACTTTTTTATCGAAAACTTCAACGCTTTGACGGGGCTTTCCGCCCCGCTCCTGAGGGTCGCGCTGCCCGTCGGCATCAGCTTCTATACCTTTCAGATCCTGAGCTACGTTATCGACGTTTACCGCGGCGACGTGCCCGCACAGCGCAATTTTATCGACCTTGCAATGTATGTGGCGATGTTTCCGCAGCTTATAGCCGGGCCTATTGTTCGCTATTCCGACATCGCGGGAAGCCTGAAAAACCGAAGAACCTCTCTTGCCGACGCCTCGGAGGGGATAACGCGCTTTTCCGTCGGACTTGCAAAGAAGATCCTCCTTGCTAATCAGGCGGCGCTCATTGTGTCCGAATTCAAAGCGTCAGGCGAAAAAACAGTGCTGTTTTATTGGCTGTATACCGTTTCATATATGCTGCACATCTATTTCGACTTTTCGGGATACTCCGACATGGCGATCGGCTTGGGGCGCATCTTCGGGTTCCGCTTCTCCGAGAACTTCAATTACCCTTATATTTCCTCAAGCATCACGGAATTCTGGCGCCGCTGGCATATTTCTCTCGGCGGGTGGTTCCGCGATTACCTGTATATCCCGCTTGGCGGAAACCGAGTAAAGCCGCTGCGCCATGTTTTCAATATTCTTGTCGTGTGGGCAGCCACCGGCTTTTGGCACGGGGCAGCGTGGAATTTCATACTGTGGGGGCTGCTCTACGCCGTGCTGCTGCTGTTTGAAAAGTACGTTTTGCGCCCGAATATGCGCCTTAAAGTGCCGATGCATATCTATACGCTGCTGTTTGTCGCCCTCGGCTTTGTACTGTTTGACTCGGCAACTGTCGGCGATGCGCTTGTGTCCTTCAAGGCAATGTTCGGCTTCTCCGGGCTCCCTGCCGCAGATGCGGCTTCGCTGTATTATCTCAGAAGCAACGCCGTGCTGCTCGTCGTTTCCGCAGTAGGCGCGACGCCGCTGCCCAAACGGATCTTTGAAAAAATCGGAGAAACGGCGCTCGGCAAAAGAATCTTTTCCGTTGCCGTGCCTGCTTCGGCGGCGGCGTTAATTGCCGTTTGCACCGCGTATCTTATAGACGGCTCTTTTAATCCGTTTGTTTATTTCAGATTCTGATTTGCGGCCGTGCGTAAGCTCGACGGAGGTATTCCATGAAAAAATTCCAACAAATACTGACATTGGTCTTGTCTCTCGGCTTTCTTGCCGCATTTGCCGTCCTGACAATACTCTTGCCCGACGCTCCCGAATCGCAGTCCGAAAGACGCCTGCTGGCAAAGCGTCCGGCGCTGTCGCTTTCGTCCGTTGCGGACGGCAGCTTCATGAGCGGCTTTGAAAAATATATGCTCGATCAGTTTCCGCTGCGCGACAGCTTCCGTACCTTGAAGGCAGCCGCCGCTGCGAAGGTTTTTATGCAAAAAGACAACAACGGGCTGTATTCCGTCGGGGAGCATCTCTCAAAGCTTGATTTCCCGACAAACTACCCGTCCGTTGACCGTGCCGCAAGTCGCTTTCGGCATGTGTTTGACACCTATCTCAAGAATTCCGGAGCAAAAACATATCTGTGTGTGATCCCGGACAAAAACACTTTTATCGCATCGCGGAACGGCTATCCCGACAAGGATTACAACGCGCTCGTCAAGCGTCTGCAAAGCGGATTTCCGCAGGCGGAATATATTGACATTTCAAAGCTTCTTTCACCGGATGATTTCTATTACACCGATTCGCATTGGCGGCAGGAGAAAATTTTAACGGCTGCCGCCGAAATTGCAAAAAAAATGGGTGCGGAGCCGATAGGGGAATGCGAGGTGCACGACACCGGCGTCCCTTTTTACGGCGTCTACTACGGTCAATCGGCGCTTCCGCACGCATCGGAGCCGTTTAGGTATCTTGACAACTCCGTGATACGCAGCCTGAAGGTATATAATGCCGAGACAGCGTCCGAGATACCGGTTTACGACCTCAAGGCGGCAGGCGGACGCGATCCATACGAGATGTTTCTCGGCGGTGCGCGTTCGATCATCACAATCACAAACCCAAACGTCGTGCGTGAACGCAGACTCGTCATTTTTCGTGATTCGTTCGGCAGCAGTATAGCCCCGCTTCTTGCGGCAGGGTATTCCGAGATAACGCTTGTCGATATCCGCTATATCTCGCCCTCGGCCCTTTCGAAGCTCGTTGATTTTTCCGGGGTCTCCGACGTGCTGTTCCTTTATTCCGCCTCGGTCATAAATAACAGCGAGACGATAAAATAGCGGCCCCGAAGGCGGAGAGTTGAGAACGAGACAGCCATTCAGGAGGTGCTGTCCCGCCTAATCAAAAACAAAGCCGTCCTCATCATCGCCCACCGGATGCGCACCGTCTCCGGCGCAGACAAGATCGTGGTGCTCAGGGACGGCGCGGTAGCCGAGCAGGGCTCGCCCGCAGAGCTACTGCAAGCGGGCGGCATCTTTGCCCATATGGTGCAGCTCCGGACCGAAAGCCGGAGCTGGACGCTTGCGAAAGCATAAAACGGTCTTATGCTCTGATAATACCCTTTTGCGGTGTTCGATATAAAAAGATACCGGAAGCTCACACGAAGCATTGTGAGACCTTCCGGTATTTTTTTTATTTAGATTTACATATCTCAATTGAAGCCTTCAAAATATGCTCTGAGCCGAGCAATCGTCTCCGCAGTCAGGCCGCCGGAGCAGGCGATTTCGCCGTTTTCAAAGAACAGGAAACGGCCGCAGCATTTCTCCACAAGCTCAAGGCTATGGGTGTTTGTCGACTCTGCTTCTATTTTACTGCTCCAATATGTTTTTTTCACGGATCAGCCACTCGATTATTTTTGCCGCTCTGCTTTCGAGCGTCGGTATTTCATCCTTGCCAAAAAACTTCAGAGCATTGCTTTCCCCGTCGGTGATCCTCATTTCGCCGCTCACATCATCCGCAAGGTAAAGAGCTATAACGGAGTAAAGCTCGTCTCCGTTTGGATATTTGAAATAAAAATCATTCCCCGAAAACAAATGCAGCAATGTAAATCTCTCCGCAGTCAGGTCGGTTTCTTCTTTCAACTCTCTTGCCGCCGTTTCTTCGAGTGTTTCACCCAACTCTGCCGCTCCGCCGGGGATGCCCCATGTTTTTGTATCGGAGCGCAGATTCAGCAATATTTTATTGTCCTTCAACACAACAACGGTCGCGCCGACTGCCGCCATCGGCGCATGGCCGATATATTTTCTCATTTCACTTATATAACTCATTGTTATCTCTCCCGATACGAACTGTAATCTGTGTTTTTAATGAAGCGCCAGTATTTTTCGGCGTGGAGATACCACGCATTATAGGGCGAAGCCCTGCTTCATCTTTCATGCACCGTAAGGTGCGCTTAATTTGAAAAAACCACTTGCAAGATGCAAGTGGTTTTTCATGGCGGAGAAGGGGAGACTCGAACTCCCGCGCCGGTTACCCGACCTACGCCCTTAGCAGGGGCGCCTCGTCACCAACTTGAGTACTTCTCCATGGTAACATATATAAAGAATATTTTGTTGAAGTCTATATGGCGGAGAGAGTGGGATTCGAACCCACGGTACCCGTAAGGTACGACGGTTTTCAAGACCGTTCCGTTATGACCACTTCGGTATCTCTCCGTAAACTGCTACAATATGTTATCATAATGAACGGATTATGTCAAGTGATTTTTTGATTTTTTATGACAGACGCGGAATATAAATTTGATTTGAATATGAGAAACGCACCGTAAAGTCATTGCCTTCACGGTGCGCCGCCGCTCACATATTCTCCTCTATCCGCTTTGCGAGCTGCTTTAGCTCCTCGGCAGTGCAAATCTGCACGCCGGATTCTATGATGCTCTCCTTGACTGCCGGGGGCAGCTTATCAAACTCCGCTCTGATCGCGGGGTCGGCGCAAAAGAAATCCGCCATTTTTGTCACCTCTCGGATATATTTTTCAGCGTTTGTGTTGATATATTCACGCCCGTATGATAAAATAAATCTGCATAAGTAAATTTTTAAGGGTGATAATCATGAACAAAGTACCGCTGCGTGAGAAGCTCGGCTACGGCGTCGGCGCCGTCGGCCTTGACCTGAGCTACGGAATGTTTTACTCCTATCTCTCGCTCTATCTGACTAACGGCCTCGGCATCAAGCCGCTGTTTCTGCTCATATTGGCGCCGCTCGCCCGCCTTTGGGACGGCATCAACGACCCGATGATGGGCATGATAGTCGACAAGACCCACACCAAAATGGGCAAATACCGCCCGTGGATACTGACGGGCGCCCTGCTCAACGCCGTGGTGCTCTGCCTGCTCTTTAATAACCCCGGCTTCGCTGCCGGCTCAATCGGGCTTTATATCTATGTAGCCGTGCTCTATGTGTTTTGGGGCATGACGAATACGCTTGCGGATATCCCGTTCTGGTCGATGATACCGTCGTTTGCAACTGAGGAGAAGGACAGAAACCTTGTCTCCACCATTGCAAGGACTTTCTCCGGCCTCGGCCAAGGCATAATCGTGATATTCACCGCCTATGCCGTTGCGTTCTTCGGCGGGGCGACGGGCAGCAAGCTCGACTCGATGGATTCCGCCTGCCTTACCGCCGGCTTCGGCAAATGGTCGATGGTGACCGCTGCGGCGCTTGTGTTTTTTGCCGTGATCTGCGTTGTCTCGACCAAGGAGCGCAAGGTGGTCGTCAATAACGATAAATTCTCGTTCAAGCAGGCGATAGGTGTTATCAAGCAAAATGACCAGCTCCTTGTATTCATGCTCTTTGCGATGATATCGAATGCCGGCTTCTATATGACCTCGGGCATCAGCAGCTATTATTTCACCTGCGTTGCGGGCAATCTCAAGCTGCAATCCACATTTAATATGTTCGGCACGGTCGGCTCGGTGCTCTCGCTGCTTGTCATTCCCGTCTGCTCCAAATTCATGTCAAACCGCTCGACCTACCGTCTCTCGCTCCTTATGGCGGCGGCGGGCTACACGGGCATGGCGATAGTCGGCTATGTTTTCGGCGGCAACGTCTATGCGCTCGGCGCTTTCTACTTCCTGACGAGTGTAGGCACGGGCAGTATGTTTGTTAATCAGACCGTCATGCTTGCCGACGTGGTCGATTACGGCGAATACAAGCTCGGCAAGCGCAACCAGGCGCTGACCTTCTCGATGAAGGGCTTCCTGCAGAAGATGGCTTACACCATGCAGTCGATAATCATGTATGCGGCGTTCAGCATGACGGGCTACGACGGCTCGGCGGCGGTGCAGACCGCAGAGGCGAATAACGCGATTTCGTTCCTTATGTTCATCGTGCCGCCCGTTATGATAATCGTCTCACTCATTGTGTTCCTCAAGAAATATAGAATTCACGGCGAATTCAAGGCTGAGGTGCTCAAAGCGGTCGGCGGAGAAAAATAAAAAAATCGGCGGTGTGCTCAATGCGGGCACACCGCTTTTTCAGTCCGTTGTGAATACTTTTCGCTTTGTGATTATCGCGTTCTCAAGCTCTTCGCCGTCAAAATAGCTCTTTAGGTTGCCGAGGGTTATCTCCGCTATACGCCGCAACGCCTCCTTTGTCAGAAACGCCTGATGCGAGGTGACGAGCACATTCGGCATGGCTATCAGGCGGGCGAGCACATCGTCCTGAAGCACGAATTCCGAGAGATCCTCATAGAAAAATTCGCTTTCTTCTTCATAGACGTCCAGCCCCGCGCCGCCGACCTTGCCGCTCTTTATCGCCTCGATAAGCGCCTCGCTGTCGATGAGCGCGCCCCTCGAGGTGTTGAGGATAAACACCCTGTCTTTCATCACGGCGAGCGAGCGGGAGTTTATCACATGATAGGTGTCCGCCGTCAAAGGGCAGTGCAGCGAGATAACGTCGCTGCGGCGAAACAGCTCGTCGAGCGGCACATATTCGAGGAAGCCTTGAGCGGGGTAGGGGTCGTAGGCTATGACGTTCATGCCCATGCCGCGGCAAATGTCAACAAATGTCATGCCTATTTTGCCCGTGCCGATGACCCCGACCGTCTTGCCGTGGAGGTCGAAGCCGACGAAGCCGTTTAGGCTGAAATTGAAGTCCCTCGTCCTGATATAAGCCTTGTGAGTTTTGCGCACAAGAGTCAGCAGCAGCGCCATGGCGTGCTCGGCTATGGCGTGCGGCGAGTATGCGGGCACACGCACCACGGGCATAACTCCGTCCGCCGCCTTGAGGTCGACGTTGTTGTAGCCGGCGCAGCGCAGAGCTATCAGCTCGATGCCGCTGTCCCTGAGCGCTTCTATCGCCGCGCGGTCGATAATATCGTTGACGAACGCCACGACGGCGCGGGAGCCTTTCGCCATGACGGCGGTGCGGCGGCTCAGTCGGGATTCAAAATACTCTATCTCTATCCCGTATTGCTCCTTGAGAGCGTCAAAATAGATCTTGTCATACGGCTTGGTGTCAAAAAAAGCAACCTTGTTCAAATCTTCATCCCCCGAAAAAAATAGCCTTTCGGAAACATTATTCCCGAAAGGCTTAATTTTATTTCAGCTTGTGGATGAAAAGTCCGCTCAGGAGCTTCGGCTCAAACCAGGTGGATTTCGGAGGCATCAGCTTGCCCGCGTCCGCAATATCCATCAGCTCACGCAGCGTCGTGGGGTACATTGAGAAGGCAAGGCACATATCGGTGCTCGCCCTGCGCTCCAGCTCGCCGAGGCCGCGGATGCCGCCGACAAAGTCGATACGCTTATCCGTCCTCGGGTCGTCAATGCCGAGAATGGGGGAGATGAGATTATTCTGGAGGATGGAGACATCCAGCGCCGCAACGGGGTCTTTTTCGTCAAAGGTGCCCGCCTTTGCGGTCAGCTTATACCATTCGCCGCTGAGCAGCATTCCGAAAGTGTGCGCCGCCTCGGGCTTGTATGCCTGCTTGCCGACCTTCTCAACGGTGAATGCCTCGCCGAGCTTTGCGATGAATTCGTCGGGAGTGTTGCCGTTCAGATCCTTCATCACGCGGTTGTAGTCCATTATCTCAAGCTCGTCGCAGGAGAAGAGGACCGCAAGGAAGAAATTGAATTCCTCGCTGCCGTCGTAGTCGGGGAACTGCTCGCGGCGCTTGAGGCCGACCTTGACCGCCGAAGCCGCTCTGTGGTGACCGTCGGCGATGTAGAGATAGTCGACTCCGCCGAAGAGAGAAGCGATGCGGGAGTTTGTCTCGGGGCAGTCTATGACCCAAACGGTGTTGGTGATGCCGTCCTCGGTCACGAAATCATAGACGGGGGCGTGATTATCTTTCCAATCCGCAACTATGGCGGCGATATCGCTCTGCGGGCGATAGGTCAGGAATATCGGGCCGGTGTTGGCGTCGCAGTAGTCGACGTGATTTATCCTGTCCGCTTCCTTATCGGCGCGGGTCAGCTCGTGCTTCTTGATGATGTTGTTGATATAGTCGTCGATGGATACGCAGCCGACAAGGCCGGTCTGGCTCCTGCCGTTCATTATCTGGCGGTAGATGTAAAAGCAGGGGTGCTCATCCTGCTTGCATACGCCGTCGCTCACGAGCTTGTCGAGATTCTCTCTCGCCTTGAGGTAGACCTGCTCGGAGTAGAGGTCGGTGCCCGCGGGCAGATCGATCTCCGCCTTGTCGACGTGCAGAAACGAATGCGGCTTGCCCTTGACCATTTCGGCAGCTTCGGCGCTGCTCATAACGTCATAGGGCAGGGCTGCGACCTCCGAGGCGTACTCCGGCACGGGGCGTATCGCTTTGAAAGGCTTAAAAATTGCCATTGTTATCATCCTTCCATGATTTTTATAAGGATATGTTACATTAATATTAAAAGTTTGTCAATCATCTATTTTTATATTGCTTTTTTATTTTTTGTACTGTATAATTATTACATTCTTTGATGCGTGTATGCTACTCTAAGGAGGCTTATCAATGTTTTGTCCGAATTGCGGCAAGGAATTGCCCGAGGGCGCTTCTGTTTGCCCGTCCTGCGGCGCAGGCTCCGCTCAGCCGAGCGAAAAAAAGAAGAGCCTTGTAAAGGCGCCGAGCAAGGGCGCCAAGAGCTATGCGGCGATATTCACGGCTCTGCTCGTGTTCCCGTCAACTCTCTGCGTCGCCATTGACCTTTCATTTGACAAATACGATTATTGGTGCGGCTATGTTGTCGGTGCGCTGCTTGTTGTGTGGGTATGCGCCGTGCTGCCCGTTATGCGGGTAACCCCGCCGCTCGTGACCTCGCTCATATGCTTCACCGTGATAATCGGCTACATATTCTTTATATTCAATAAAACAGGGCATATGATCTGGCTCTATAAGCTGCTGTTGCCCATGTTTATTGTGAGCGCCGCCTTTGTGGCGCTGGACGCGGCCGTTATCGGCAGCAAGGTCAAGGGACTGCATATCTTTTCGCTCCTCTCGGGCGAAGCGTGCGTGTGGCTCGTTGCCCTCGAAGCAACGCTCGATAACCTCGCAAACGGCCATGTCAAGCTCGGTTGGTCGCTGATAATCTCCTGTGCCTTCATCTCGGTGATAGCCGTCCTTGAGGCCTTCAGCTATGTCGGCAGGATAAATAAAGAGTAAACAGATCATATCCGCGGCAGCCTGCGCTGCTGTGGATATTTTTTGCCTGTGGACGCAAAACAAAAACGGAGGTATCGCGCGATATCTCCGAATTTTTATTCGAACAAGACTCTTTGCAGCGTGGCGCCGAGGATGTTTTCTTTGCATTCGCTGCTGAGGCTCAGGCGCTTGATTCGCTCGATATCCCACTTGATATCCGCCGCCTTGGCGTAGGGGAAGTCGAGGCCGAATATGCTGTGCTCCTCGCCGGTCTGGAAAATGACCGTTTCGAGCTGCTCATCCGTCAGCGACCAGCCGTCCATGCCGTCGCGGTTACGGATCGAGGTCCAGCCCGCATAGATGTTATTGCCCCTGCGGGAATTGTTGCACATCACGGCGAGAGCGTCCTTAAAGAAGTGATAGCCGCCTATATGCTCAAGGCTGAATTTAAGGTCGGGGAAGCTCCACGCGACCTCGTCAAAGAGCAGCACATTGCTCTTTTTGAGCCTGTTCCAATGCATACCGGAGTGGAATGAGACAAACAGCCCAAGCTCCTGAGCTTTTTCATAGACCTTGAAGGCTTCCTCACCGTCGATGACAAAATCCTGATACGGCGGATGCAGCTTGATGCCCTTGAAGCCGAGTGAAGCTATGCGCTCCACCTCGTCGCCGAGGTCGGCGGTGAAATCCACCGTGCCGAAGCCCACAAGGCGGTCGTTGCCCTTTATCTGCGAGGCGAGCCAGTCATTGGGGCTGCCGCTGAAGCCGCCCTCGTGAAAACGGTCGGCAAACGGCGCGAACGCCACGGCCTTGTCGATGCCGCAGTCGTCCATCAGGCGCATGAGCGAGTCGACCGAGCCTTCAGGACGAAGCTCTTTTGGAAAAACATGGGCGTGATTTGCAAATATCATGGCTATCCCTCCCGATAATTATAATATGATAATAAATCAAAACCTCGGTTTTGTCAATAAAAACGTCTCCGTCGGGGAATAAATAAAATAAAAGCAAACGGAGGTAAGCAAAATGCAAAACGATGATTCATATAAGCTGCTGCGTGAATGCAGCGCAGGGCTTAAAACGGCGATAGCCTCCATCGAGGAGCTGTCGCCTTATGTGAAGGACGCAAAGCTCGGTGAGATACTCAAAAACAGCCGCACGGAGCACCGAAAGCTCGCCGACACGGTGGACGGTATGCTTGCGGCGACCGATTCGGAGTCCAAGGAGCCGAACCCGATGACAAAGAGCATGTCGTGGCTCAAGATAAACGCTGAGATGTCCTTTAATCCCACGGCGGCGCAGGCGGCGAGCCTGATGACCGACGGCTGCGACATGGGCATCAAATCAATTCACAAATATATCAATAAATACCCCACGGCGAGCGAGGAAGCCAAGGGCATGGCGCGCAGCATCGGCGAGCTGGAGGAGAGACTCGGCAAAGATATGCGGCCGTTCCTGTAATCGTTGACAAAATTCGCCTCTTGTGATAAAATTTTCACGACATTTGTATATTGGGCGCCTGTAGCAGGGAAAGAGCGGTGAAAATCCGTCGCAACAGCCATTGCCGTCACAGTCGGAATGCCTGCCTTGCGCCTTAATATAATTGTGAGCACCTTTGGGCAGTCGGAGGGTGTCACGGTGCAGCTCCGCCGAGGGGCTGCTTCGCCGTGCCGTGCGCCTTCCGTTATCTGCGGAGGGCGCATCTTAATTTTGAAAGGAAGAAAAGAAATGTCAGTAAGAAAAAGCTCGGCGGCGATCATTTCCGTGATCCTCGCTGCGGCAATGCTTCTGGGCTGCATTTCTACGGCTTTTGCTGCGGGCGATGGCAGCATCAGCGTAGGGATCAGCTTTTACGACGGGGGATTCGTTATCCCCAAAGAGACCGTTGAGGTCAAAGACGGAATTGCCGAGGAATACGGCTATACCGTCGCCGAAAAGGACCATAACGGCAAGGATGTTGACTACATAACCGTATTCGACGCCGTCGTTGCCCTTCACAAGGCATATTACGGTGACAAATTCACCGCCGAGACCTGTAAGAATTATCTTAACAACTCAGGCTCGATGATAACCAAGATGTTCGGCAAGTCGGCCACGAGCAGCGGCTTCACTGTCAATGACGTTATGCCGAACGACGGTATTTACAACGAAAAATATCACTCCTACACCGGCTATGCGGCCGATACGGCGCGCATTGTGAACGGTGACAAGGTTGCTCTTTTCACTTATAAGGACAGCTATTGGGGCGATTATTATACACAGTTTGACTCCTCCGAAAAGACCGTGACCGTCGGTGAAAAGATCAATTTCACCGTCACCGGCTACAGCATCATGTGGTACGGCTTTGCGGATAAGGCGACCATCGAGCAGAACACCCTCCCGATGAGCTGCCTCGATCTCAACATGATCCAGTATGTCGACGGCAAGCCCGTTGACAAGAAGGTAGGCACTCTCAATTGGAGAGGTATGGCTTCCTACACCGTCAATGAGCCGGGCGTTTACTATTTCTATGCGAGCGGCAGCTACATTGACGAGGAGGAAGAGGAGGAGACTCCCGTTATCGGTAACATCTGCACCGTTACCGTTAAGGATCTGCCCGCTGATTACTCCAAGGTCGACTCAGCCGTTGCGGCTGTCCCCGCCGATCTCAGCGTTTACACCGACGAGAGCGTTGCCGCTTTGAACGCAGTGCTCAAAGAAGTTGACAGGGATCTCGGCAGGCAGGATCAGGCGAAGGTCGACGCATATGCCGACGCTGTCAACGCGGCAGTTGCGGCCCTTGAGGTTAAGAAAGCCGATTACTCCAAGGTCGACGCAGCAATTGCGGCAGTCCCCGCCGATCTCAGTGTTTACACTGACGAGAGCGTTGCCGCCCTTAACGAAGCGCTTGCAAATGTTGACAGAAATCTCACCGTCCTTGATCAGGATACCGTCGACGCATATGCCGAAGCTATTAACGCGGCTGTTGCGGCGCTCAAGACCAAGGCTCCTGAGGGCAAGAGCTTCTATATCGTTAAGAATTTCAAGATCAGCCTCAAGGTGAATGCCGATGAGGGCAAAATGGTGCTCGATATTGATTTTGTCCGCCACGATATCTGCGGCAACGCACCCGATAAGGCTGAGAATATCAACCTTACTCTTACAGTCACATGGCTGAGCTGCGTGCTTCGCTTCCTCCAGTCGGTGATAGGAGGCTAAAATGTTAAAAAGCAGAGCGATCAAATCATTAAGCGTTCTCCTGTGCCTGATAATTGCGCTGTCGGCGTTCGTAACTGCCTCGGCTCAAACGGTGACTGCCGAGACTCCGAGAAGTGCCGACGAGACACAGCTTCTCTGGTCGCAGCGAATAGGCACGAATTATAAAAACGCGCCGAGTGTGCCGACGGTCAGCGGCGATTCACTTATAATAATGAGCAAGCGTCAGCTTCTGAAGCTCGACACGGCTACCGGCGAGACCTCGGCGAGCGCCGAGATGACGAAGCGCCCGGGCTACGGTTGCGTGCCCGCCCTCTGCGCCGATGGGAGGATATTCTGCCCCCTTGAGGACGGCACGGTCGAAGCCTATGACTTCGCCACAATGCAGCGCCTCTGGAGCTTCTCGGATGAGCTCGGCGGTCAGCCGCTTTCGCCGATAGTTTACAGCGACGGCTGCGTTTATACCGGCTTCTGGGATGATGAAGAGACAGACGGCAATTTTATCTGCCTTGACGCCGTGAGCGGCGAGCTGAAGTGGCGCTATACCAGCAAGGGCGGCTTCTATTGGGCCGAGGCGGCAGCGATCGGCGGCTGCATCGTCGTCGGCTCGGATAACGGCAGCGATGAAATCAATATGACCTCGTCCGTTTATTGCTTTGACGCAAAGAGCGGCGAAGTGCTCGACACTCTGAACGTGCCCGGCGACTGCCGCAGCGGCATCACCGTTATTGACGGCACAAATGAGCTGGTGTTCACCACCAAGGCGGGCTACTTCTGCAAGACGAGCGTCACCGACGGCAAATTCTCGACAGGCAGGCTCCTCAAGCTCTCGGGAGCCTCTACCAGCACGCCGACTGTTTATAACGGCAAGGCCTATATCGGCGTGCAGTCGACCGGATTCTCCGGCAATTTGCAGATAATCGACGTTGCCGCAATGAGCGTGGCGGTGGTCGTGCCGATGAACGGCTATCCGCAGAGCGAGATGGCTCTTACGACGGCTTATGAGGCTCAGACGGGCAATGTTTATGTCTATGCGACTTACAATTCGCCCCCGGGCGGCGTGAGCGTTATCACCGTCTCGGCGGACGGCACGGCGAGCAAGGCGGAGCTTTTTGCCCCGTCGGGCGAGGCTGCCGAATATGCGCTGAGCAGCATTGCGGTCAGCGAGGACGGCAAGCTCTTCTATAAGAACGACTCGGGCACGGTATTTGCCCTGAGCTATAAGGAGCCGGACCCGGAGCCGGATCCCGAGCCGCAGCCTTCGATATTTGCGAAGATAGGCGCGTTCTTCAAGAGCGTATTTACCAACATTGCAAACTTCTTCAAAGGAATTTTCGGAGCTATTTTCGGCTGATTGAAACGGAGGTGACAGGATGAAAGGAGCATTTGCACGCAGGCACCCTGCGGTGAATGTGCTGTTCTTTGTGTCGGCGGCGCTGCCGTCAGCGCTGAATTCGCATCCGCTCATCCTGCTCATCTCTGCATTTGCGGCCTTTGCGTATTCGCTCAGGCTCAGGGGCAAGGGGGCGCTCTGCAAGAGCCTCCCTCTGCTCATTTTACCCGTGGTGCTCACGAGCCTTGTCAACGGAGCTTTTAATCACTACGGTGTCACAACACTCTATACTCTGCCGAGCGGCAACAGGATGACCCTTGAGGCATTCACCTACGGGGCGGCGGCGGGCACGGCGATAGCGGCGATGCTGCTGTGGTTCGTCTGCTGGAACGAGGTGGTTACCGAGGATAAATTTATGTGCCTTTTCGGCAGGGTCGCCCCGCATACGGCGCTGCTTGTGCTGATGATCCTGCGCTTTGTGCCGCTGTATTCAGAGAGGTTTACCGAGACGGTCAAAACCCTCGGGGCGGGCGAAACAAAAAACAAACGCTTTGCGCGGCTGCGTATCGCCGCCAAGGCTCTCTCGGGCGTTGTCACATGGGCGCTTGAGAGGAGCATTGATACGGCTGATTCCATGCGGGCGAGGGGCTACGGAGCGCGTCGGCGCACGAGCTACTCCCGCTTCCGCTTTTCTGCCCGTGACGGGGTGCTGACCGCGTTCATCGCGGCGGCGGGTTCGCTTGCCGCGCTCGGCTTTGCCCTGGGAGGGCTTGAGGCAGGCTATAATCCCATTATTTGTGTTGAGCGCCCGAATCCTTTGGGCGCGGCTGCCGCTGCGGCGAATGCGCTGCTGTGCTTTATGCCGATGATCTATGACCTTGCGGAGGAGATAAGATGGAACAGATCCTTTTCAAAAATCTGAGTTTTACATACCCGCTCACGGGCGAAAAAGCCCTTGACAATGTGAGCCTCGGCATAGACGGCGGCGAATTCATAGTGCTCTGCGGCAGGAGCGGCTGCGGCAAGACCACCTTGCTGCGGCATCTCAAGACCGCCCTCATGCCGGAGGGCAAGCGCAGCGGCGAAGCGCTGATAGACGGCAGGAGCGTTGCCGACATGAGCGCCGCCGAGAGCGCGCAGACCGTGGGCTTCGTCATGCAGGACCCCGAGATGCAGATAGTCACCGACAAGGTGTGGCATGAGCTGGCGTTCGGGCTTGAGAGCCTCGGCGCAAAAAAAGATAAGATAAGAATGCGTACCGCAGAGATGGCGGCGTATTTCGGTATGCAGGGCATATTCGACAAAAAGATCACCGAGCTTTCGGGCGGTCAGAAGCAGCTGCTGAATCTTGCGGGCGTTATGACCTCGTGCCCGAAAATACTGCTGCTCGACGAGCCGACCTCTCAGCTCGACCCCGTGGCGGCGGAGAATTTCATCTCCACCGTTGCAAGGATAAACAGAGAGCTCGGCGTTACCGTCGTGATGACCGAGCACCGCCTTGAGGAAGTCTTTGCCCTTGCGGACAGAGTGGTGGTCATGGATGGCGGCAGAGTGGTGTCCGATACCCCGCCGAGGCAGCTTTGCAATGGCGGCACCGACGGCTTCCTGAGCCTCGCCGCACCGGCACCCGTCAGGATATTCTCAAGCGTTGCTCCCGCCGAGGAGCTGCCGCTGACCGTGCGCGAGGCGGCTCAAAGGCTCGGCAAACTTATAAGAGACCCGAAAATAAATCAAATAGAAAATAATGCGGCTCTCCCCGATAAAACGGCGCTGGAGCTTAAAGACGTGAGCTTCCGCTACGAAAAGGAGCAGCCGAATATCATAAACGAGCTGTCGCTCAAGGTGCCCGAGGGCTGCGTGCTCTCGATATTGGGCGGCAATGCGGCGGGCAAATCCACCTTGCTGCGCCTTGTTGCGGGCATCCTGCCCGTTCAGGGCGGCAAAATCAAATTCGGCGGCAAGGACAGAAAAAAGTCAGGCATGACCGTCGGCTATATGCCGCAAAATCCGCAGACGCTCTTTACGGCGAATTCGCTGAGAAAGGAGCTTGCGGGCGAGCGGCTCGAGGAGGCGGCGAGGCTCACGAAGCTCACCGAATTGTTGGACAGACATCCCTATGACCTGAGCGGCGGAGAGCAGCAGAGGGCAGCAATGGCAAAATTGCTGCTTGCAGACCCTGACATCTATTTGCTCGACGAGCCGACCAAGGGCATGGACTGCGAATTCAAGCAGTGCCTTGCCGAGATATTCGATTCGCTCAAGGCGAGGGGCAAGACGGTCATAACCGTCTCGCACGACGTTGAATTCTGTGCCCGAAGCTCGGATATCTGCGCCATGCTCTTTGACGGCGGCATCGCGGGAGTTGCGGATACCCGCAGCTTCTTCAGCGGCAATTATTTCTACACCACGGCTGCAAACAGGCTCTCAAGGCAGGTCTTCAAAAACTGCGTTACCGATGCGGATGTGATTGAATTATGCAGAGAAAATATGTCAAACTGAATATCATCTCCGCCTTGTTGACTTTGGCGTTGATCGTTTCGGCGGTCACGGCGATGAAGTTTTTTGAGGGCACACGGTATTGCTACATTTCCGCATTCGTGATAATAATTGCGGCGTGCGTGCCGTTCTTTATCTCGTTTGAGCGGCGCAAGCCCTCGGCGCGGGAGCTTGTGGCTTTAGCGTCAATGTGCGCCATAGCCGTTGCCTCGAGGGCAGCCTTCTTTGCCATACCGACGGTGAAGCCTATCTGCGCCGTCATTATCATCACCGCCGCCTGCTTCGGCGCCCAAACGGGCTTCGTTGCGGGGGCTGTGTCGATGTTTGCGTCGAATTTCATATTCGGCCAGGGCGTTTTCACACCGTTTCAGATGCTTGCGCTGGGAGCCGTCGGCTTCGCTGCGGGGGTCATATTCTCAAACAAACGCCTGCGTGAGAGCCGACTTGCCCTCTCACTCATCGGCGGGGCGCTGTGCTTCGTCATCTACGGGCTGATAGTGGATATCTCCTCCGTGCTGATGATGGCGACCTCGTTTTCGATAAAGCAGATACTCGCGATTTACGCTTCGGGCGTGCCGTTCAACGCGTCGTTCGCCGCCACCACGGCGATAGTTCTGGCGCTTGTCGGCAAGCCGTTCATCGAGAAGCTGGAAAGATTAAAGATAAAATACGGTATGTTCGGAGGTGCGGCATGAAAAGAATAATCGCTCTGCTGCTCACATTTTTATTCCTCTTCGCCTGCGTTTCATGTAAGAATTCGGCGGGCGATGAAACGACCGCCGCAACGGCGCTGACCGAGGCCCTCGCCGCTGTCACGGAAACCGAAACCGCGGAAGAAACGACTGAGGAGCCTGCGGCATCCGTAGCTGCTTCGACGGCAAACGAAAAAACCACGCTTAAATCCGCGGTCACATCCGCCGTCACCAAGACCACGGCGGTGATAAAAACCGCCGCGGCTACGGTCAAGGCAACTGCGGTGAAGAACACGACCACACGCAGACAGACCACCACCAAAAAGGTCAAAACTACCGTGCCGAAGACCGAGCCGACCACCGCCGCCCGCACTGAGAGGCGCACGGAGGAGCCGACAACGGCAAGGCGCGACAACTACTGCACGATATCCATCAGCTGCTCGACGCTGACCGATAAGAGGGATAAGCTCAAGGGCGGCAAGGCGCAATTCGTGCCGTCTGACGGCTATATCCTGCACGAGGTCAGGGTGAAATTCACCGAGGGAGAGACGGCGTTTGATATTCTAAAGCGCGTCTGCGCCGCCAACACCTGCACCGACAACTGCAAATACTGCCAGGCTGAGGGAATACAGTATGAGGCAAGCTACACGCCCGCATATCAAAGCTGGTATGTGAAAGGCATCCATCAGCTCTATGAGAAGGACTGCGGAGCTTATTCGGGCTGGATGTATAAGGTCAACGGCGTTTTCCCGAATTACGGCAGCAGCGCATATACCGTGCAAAACGGGGACAGGATAGAATGGTTGTATACCTGCGACCTCGGCGAAGATATAGGCTATTAAAGCCTTGACTTTGAGCCTTTTACGGGTTATACTTAAATTAATAAAAAACGGCGGAGGTTACTTTGAAGCACCCTCCGCTTTATTATTCTGAACACAAACCGGAGGGGAACTGCTTATGAGAAGCGTCACCGATTATTTCGGCTGCATGGTTTTTGACGATAAGGCTATGCGCCTGCGCCTGCCGCCCGAGATATATGAGGCGATGAAAAAGACGATTCGTGACGGCAAACGCCTTGATATAGCCGTCGCAAACGCCGTTGCCGATGCGATGAAGGAGTGGGCGGTCGAGAACGGAGCCACCCATTACACCCATTGGTTCCAGCCCATGACGGGCATCACCGCAGAGAAGCACGACAGCTTTGTTTCACCCGGCAAGGGCGGCACCGCCATCATGGAATTCTCCGGCAAGGAGCTTGTTAAGGGCGAGTCGGACGCTTCGTCGTTCCCCTCGGGCGGCCTCAGAGCCACTTTTGAGGCGAGGGGTTACACCGCGTGGGATCCGACCTCCTACGCATTCATCAAGGAGGGCGTGCTCTGCATTCCCACGGCGTTCTGCTCCTACGGCGGCGAGGCGCTCGACCTCAAAACCCCGCTTCTGCGCTCAATGGAGGCGATCAGCAGGCAGGCGGTTCGTATTCTGAAGCTCTTCGGTCAGGAATACGAGAGCGTCAAGACCACCGTCGGCGCGGAGCAGGAGTATTTCCTTATAGACAAGGCGATGTATGACAGGCGCAAGGATCTGCGCTACACGGGCAGGACTCTTTTCGGCGCAAAGCCGCCCAAGGGGCAGGAGCTGGACGATCATTATTTCGGCTCGATAAAGCCCAGAGTTTCCGCCTTTATGAATGAGCTTGACGAGGAGCTGTGGAAGCTCGGAGTATTCGCCAAGACCGAGCATAACGAGGTCGCACCCGCTCAGCATGAGCTTGCTCCCGTCTTTGCCGTGACGAATATCGCCACCGACCATAACCAGCTCACCATGGAGATAATGCAAAAGGTCGCCCGCAAGCACGGCATGGTCTGCCTGCTGCACGAGAAGCCTTTTGAGGGCGTCAACGGCAGCGGCAAACACAACAACTGGTCGATATCGACCACCGACGGCGTCAATCTGCTCGAGCCGGGCGAAACTCCGTATGAGAACGCTCAGTTTCTGCTTTTCCTCTGCGCTGTAATCAAAGCGGTCGACGATTATCAGGATCTGCTGCGTATATCCGTTGCCAGCGCGGGCAACGACCACCGCCTCGGCGCGAACGAAGCGCCGCCCGCAATTGTCTCAATGTTCCTCGGCGACGAGCTGAGCGACATCCTTGAGGCTATCGAGAACGAGACCGCCTATGACGCAAGAGAGAAGGCGGTAATGAAGGTCGGCGTGCATATCCTGCCGAGATTCGCAAAGGATACCACCGACCGCAACAGGACCTCTCCGTTCGCCTTCACGGGCAACAAATTCGAGTTCCGTATGCTCGGCTCGGCGAATTCGATAGCGAGCGCGAATATCGTGCTCAACACCGTAGTTGCTCAGTCGCTCAAATCGTATGCAGACAGGCTCGAGAGCGCTGACGACTTTGAGGAAGCCCTCCATTCGCTTATAAGAAAGACAATAAAGGATCATAAACGCATAATCTTCAACGGCAACGGCTACGACAATGAGTGGATAGCCGAGGCGGAGCGCCGCGGGCTGCTCAACCTGCCCACCACGCCCGACTGCCTGCCCTATCTGCTCAAGGATAAGAATATCAAGCTCTTTGCCGAGCATAAGGTGTTCAGCCGTCAGGAGATTGAGGCCCGCTACGAGATATATCTCGAGAGCTACTGCAAGAATGTACGCATAGAGGCTCTGACGATGACGGATATGACGAATAAAGATATTCTGCCCGCTGTCAGCGCGTATTTCAAGACCCTTTGCGACACGGTCAAGACCATGGGCAGAGCGGGCATAGACCCGAGCGGAAGCTATGAGCAGGTGACGGCGGAGAAGCTCGCCGCCCTCTCAAGGAAGATATTCTCGGCTGTCCACGGGCTTTCACAGGCCGTTGACGGGCTGAGCGAGGCGGGCGACGCCGCAAGGGAATCGGAGCTTATCCGCGACAGAGTTCTTCCGCAGATGAATCTGCTCCGTGAGTATGTCGACGCCGCCGAGAGCATTACCGCCGAGGAATATTGGCCCTATCCCTCCTACGGCGATCTGCTGTTCGGAGTCCAGTAAAACAGAATATATAAGCCGTTCATCCGCTGTATTCTTCGGAATGCGGCGGATATTTTTTTCATATTATTGACTGAAAAATGATTTTCGGAGGATAAAAAATGGATAACGGCTTTGAAAATTCGTTTCCGCAGCGGACGGAACGTGATGAATACAGGAGCAAATTCCGTTTTGCAGATGAGGATACGCCGAGAGAGACGCAAAGGAGCAAAAAGCCAAAGAACAAAACCGACCGCCTCGTGCGTCTGCTGCTGCTGCAAACGGCGCTGTGCGCCGCGGTAGCGGCGGCGGTGCTGCTGACCTCGAAGCTCAGCCCCGCCGTCTATGAGAGGATGAGGGGCGATTACTCGGGGATCATGGCCAAGAATATGACCGTCGGGCAGGTGTGGGAGCAGATAAAGAATGCGGCGTCGTTCGCCATAAAGCCCGTTGAGGAGCGGGGAGAGGCAGCCGAAACGCCGACTGAGGGGCAGGAGGCGGCGGCCGATGCCGTTGCTGCAAGCACTAATGTCGACACGGGGCTGACGGTGTTTGAGGCTGTCAGCGATGAGACGGGTGAGACCGTTGCCGTCGGCGAGATGGAGAGCGGCTCGGGCGGCGGGGATATCGGCTCGGGCGAGGCGGCAAAGGGCACCTCTTTTGCACCTTATTATGTCAGCGTTTCGCCCGTGATGCCGGTCAAGGGCGCGCGGATAACCTCCCGTTTTGGCTACAGGACAAATCCGATCTCGGGCAGATACGGCTTCCATACGGGGCTTGACCTTGCCGTGGCGGAGGGCACTCCGGTGGCTGCGGCATTTTACGGCGAGATAGAGGAGACGGGGGAGAACGATGTGTGGGGCAAATATGTGCTCATGCGGCATTCGGAGCGGCTTGAGACCTATTATTGTCACCTCTCGGAGATATATGTCACCGAGGGCAGCGTCATAAGGCAGGGCGAGACGGTGGGGCTTGTCGGCTCGACGGGCTGGTCTACGGGGCCGCACCTGCACTTTGAGGTCAGGATAGGCGGGGTCAGGGTCGACCCGGAGCGGCTGCTCTACCCCGACGGTGCCGATGAAAGCTGATATAGGCAAGACACGGCTGAAAATAAACGTCTCCTTTGCCGCCGCGGTCACGCTGACTCTTATCCTCGATGAGAGCGGCATCAGCTCCGCCGCCCTGCTCTGCTGCCTTGTCCACGAGGCGGGGCATCTGATCTGCCTTGTCGCTATGGGCGAGCGGCCGAGCCTGATAGAGCTGTCGTTCTACGGCGTGAAGCTCGAGCGCTGCGGTGCGCTTGCCCGCAGGGGCGACGAAGCCTTGCTCTATGCCTGCGGACCCGCCGCAAACCTCGTTTTCTCCGCCGTGCTGCTTGCCGTCGGCAGGGGAGGCGGTTCGCTGCATGACTGCGCCATGATAAGCCTCGGCATAGGCGCGTTTAACCTCTTGCCCTGCGTGCCGATGGACGGCGGCAATCTGCTCTTCACACTCCTCAGCGGCTCGCTCGAATACGACAGGGCCGAGCGCGTATCCTTCGTTGTCTCCGCCTGCGTCGCCGTGCCCCTTTGCTGTATCGGGGCGGCAAAGCTGATAAGAGACGGCAATGTCACCCTCCTCGGCGTTTCGATATATCTTGCCGCCGCCGTATTCCTAAACAAAAAAGAAAAGGACAGCATTAAGCTGTAGATTTTTAAAGAATAATATGTTACAATACAAGGGACAGCTTTGAATTAGGAGAAGTGTTATGTATCCGAAAGAAATCGAAAAATTCCTGCTCGGCGTGCAAAAACCCGGCAGATACACGGGCGGCGAGCTGAACAGCATAGTCAAGGATAAGTCAAAAATTGATATCCGCTATGCGTTCTGCTTCCCCGACACTTATGAGATAGGTATGTCCCACCTCGGGATGAAGATACTCTATTCCCTCGTCAACGCAAGGGACGACGCGTGGTGCGAGCGTGTGTTCGCGCCGGATGTGGATATGGAGCAGATAATGCGCGACAACGGCATCCCGCTCTATGCCCTTGAGAGCGGCGAAGCGATAAAGGATTTTGACCTCATCGGCTTCACCATGCAGTATGAGCTGAGCTACACCAATGTGCTCAATATGCTCGACCTTGCGGGGCTGCCCGTCAGATCGAGGGACAGAAAAGACCTGACCCCGATAGTCATTGCGGGCGGCGCGTGCGTCTGCAACGCCGAACCCATGGCTGAATTCTTTGATATAACCCTCCCGGGCGACGGCGAGGAGGTCACAAACGAGCTTATCGACCTGCTCAAGGAGTATAAGGCAAAGGGCGCGACGAAGCAGGAGTTCCTTGAGGCCGCCGCTCAGATCAAGGGCGTCTATGTGCCCTCGCTCTATGAGGTCGAGTATAACGACGACTGCACCGTTAAGTCAATAACCCCCACTCACGGCGCGCCCGAGAAGGTCGAGAAGCGCAATGTCGCCGATCTCGATAAAATGTTTGCGCCGACTGAATTTGTAGTGCCGTTCCTTGAGGTGGTGCATGACAGGACTACCGTTGAGATATTCAGGGGCTGCATCAGAGGCTGCCGCTTCTGCCAGGCGGGCTTTCTCAACAGACCGCTCAGGGAGAAATCCCCCGAGGTCGTTGAGGCACAGTGCCGCTCGATATGCGAAAAAACGGGCTACGACGAGATATCCCTCTGCTCACTCAGCACGAGCGACTACAGAGGGCTTGAGAAGCTGATAACCGATATGCTCCCGTGGACGGTCGAGAATAAGATAAATATTTCTCTGCCCTCGCTCAGGGCGGATAACTTCCCCAAGGAGCTTATGGAGCAGCTCAACGCCGTGCGCCGCAGCGGACTTACTTTCGCCCCCGAGGCGGGCACTCAGCGGCTGCGCGACGTCATAAATAAGAATATCACCGAGGAAGAGGTGCTCTCCACCGCAAGGCAGGCTTTTGCAGGCGGCTGGACTGCGGTCAAGCTCTATTTTATGATAGGCTTGCCGACCGAGACCGAGGATGATATCAGAGGCATTGCCGACCTCGCTCAGGCGGTCGTCGATGAATTCTATCACAATGAGAATAAACCCAAGGGCAAGGGCGTTAACGTCAGCGTCAGCGTCGCTTCCCTTGTGCCGAAGCCCTTTACCCCGTTCCAGTGGGAGCCGCAGGACAGACCCGATACCCTTATCGAGAAGCAGAATTTCCTTATCTCATGCGTTAAAACGCGAAAGGTCAGCGTTTCGCGACATGTGCCGTGGACGAGCTTCCTTGAGGGCGTGTTTGCAAGGGGCGACCGCCGCCTCTGCGACGTTATCGAGGCAGCGTGGCGCAAGGGCTGCAAATTCGACAGCTGGGAGGAGCACCTTGACCGTGAGAAATGGATGGACAGCTTCGCCGAGAACGGTATCGATCCGTTCTTCTATACGGCGAGGAAGCGCAGCTTCGACGAGGTGCTGCCGTGGGATCACATGGATTACGGCGTGACCAAGAAATTCCTTATCAAAGAAAATGAAAAAGCGCACAGGGGCGAAACAACCGCCTCGTGCCGCGAGAAATGCGCCGGCTGCGGAGCGGCAAGGCTGAACGGAGGTGTATGCAATGAAATCCGTCAGAATATGGTTTGAGAAGCGGGGGCTTGCGATATACACCTCGCACCTTGACATGAACCGCTGCCTGACCCGTGCGGTCAGGCGGGCAAACATCCCTCTTTGGTATACCGAGGGCTTCAATCCGCACCCGTATATAACATTCCTGCTGCCGCTGCCTCTCGGGCAGGAGGGTAGGCGCGAGCCGCTCGACATCCGCATAGAGGATGACGAAATGCCGTTCGCCGAGATAGTGGACAGGCTGAACGCCGTTATGCCCGAGGGTATCAGGATGCTTGAGGCGTGCGAACCCGTGTGCAAGTCAAATCAGATAGCCGCCGCCGAGTATGAGATAACCACCGAATTTGCCTCCGAGGGCGAGGCGGAGGGCTTCGCCGCGGGCGCTGCCGCCGTCATGGCTTCGGGAGTGCTGAACGCCGAGAAGCGCAGCAAAAAGGGCATAAAGACGGTCAATCTCTGCAACATGACAAGGAGTTTTGACTGCCGAGCCGAGGGCTGCACCGTGCATACAAGCGCCGTGCTTGCGGCGGGCAGCAGCGTCAACCTGAACGCCGAGCTGCTGATGAATGCGCTCTTTGCTGAGTTCGCCGCCAAACCCGAGCGCAATGAAATATCCAGGCTCCGTCTCCTGCTCGAGGATCTGACGGAATTCAAATAGTACAACAAAAATCACCCCTTCGGGCGTTGAAAAACACTCGGAGGGGTGACGCTTATTTATTCGGTTATCTCAGCTTTTCAAATCCGGGGCGATAGGCGGCGAAAACATTGCCGTAGTCCTGATACGCCGCAATGGTGAAGCCTTCGTCGCCTGCGGCGTCGGCAGCGCGCATGGCGGCTCGCTCGGCGAGGTTATCCGCGGTGGTCTTGCCGTTCAGAATGTCAAATACGGTGTAGACCGCGCTGCTTAGCAGCGTTGAGGCGAGGGGATAGGAATAAGCATAGAGCCTGCCTGTGCCGTCCGTGGGGACTGCCGCCTTGAGCGATTTGATAAACATCGCAACATCGGCTATCTTCTCTGGGTAATCGGCCTTGCAGACCTCGCTCACGCCGTTGTAGGCGGTCGGGAACGACGGGCACACATAGATGAAGCCTTTTTCGTCCACAACGCTCACAAGGGTGGACTGCACGGCGCTGTCGGTCGAGAAGAGCACCACGTTGCTGCCGCTTATATTGCCGCTGTTGATGAGACGGGCAACGGATTCTTTGATATAGAGCTGCGACTTCTCAATACCGCCCGAGAAGGTGGGGTCAACGGCATTGTCATAGACAAAATTGATGCCGCTGTCCTTGCACGCCTTTTCGATATATGATCTTTCGGCTGCGTGGAACGGATTGTCGGTGATGTGGCGGTTAAATGAGAACATGACGAAATACTCGGCGCCCGCTTCCTTGGCGGTGGATATGATATCCTGAGCGGCTTTGTTCCAGTCGGCGCAGAATACGACATCGGAGAGCTGGGAAAGGGTATCAACGGAATCTTCCGGCTCGATGCAGGCGGTGACAAGGTCGGGGTTTATCTTCTTCGCCGCCGTAATGGCGAGGGAGGTGTATTGAGTTGCCCTTGCATAAATTATTGCACCTATTGAGGAATCCTTTGCCAGCTCCTCGGAGAGCTGCATTATCTCGGGGTTGCCCGCCTTGAGGATGCGGCTGTCGGCGTATTCCCTGACCGTCACGGCTTCGGGATAGGCGGCGGCAAGCTCGGCGGCGGCTTTGTAATCCTCGGGGTACTGCGCCTCGGGGGCGACGAGCACGGCGACCTTCTTTGTCGGCGCTTCAATAGGCTCGGTGGGTTCCTTCTCCTTTTTGCCGCAGGCGGCAAACGAAAGAATGAGGGCGGCGGTAAGGAGCACAGCGATTATTTTCTTAAACATAATAATACCTCTTTTATATTATACTCAGCGCGACATGATTTCGGTGAGCCGTCTTGGGGCGAGAGCCGTTATCTTGTCGGCGTGCAGATAGAGCCAGCCTATCAGCTTCTCATCAACGAGGGTAAAGACCTTGGCCTCGGTCAGCCCTTCGTGCTCCGAGCGCCTGTATTGTACGGGGAAATCGAATTGATTCTCCACAAGCTCCGCATATTCGGATTTGAAGCTGAGGATCACCCATTCGTGCTTGCGCATACTTGCAACGGCATTGCCGCCGTCGTAATAGTTGAGCGAAACAAGCGGATCGCCGTCGAATTTGTTGTTTGACGGCTCGTCGAGCAGCTCCGCCCCGCTTATCCGCCGCAGAGTGACGAATTTAGGCTCATCGGGCTGCTGCGGGAGCGTGAATACGAGCGCGACCGACTCCGAGGTGATGACTATCCGCCACGGATTCACCGTAATCGTCTCGGTGTCGCAGGCGTAGGCGAATGAATCGCCGGGCACGGAATGCAGCAGGCTGAGCCTTATGCGCTTGCCTGTGTGAATTGCCAGACGTATGGTGCGCAGGATATCAACGGGGACGCCTACCTTGCTGGTCCTGAAGTTAAGATTCTCGGTTGTCTCGGCAAGCAGCTCGAGTGTCGGGATGCAGGCGGTGGAGCGCAGATGGCTCTGGAGATCCGCAACGTCGTCGTCGGTGAGCACCGTTGAGGAATACACCGCCTCGAGCAGCAGATGGAGCGAGGCCTGAGAATAGCTTTTTGCAAGGTAATAGCCCTTGGCGGGCGAATTGACGCAGATGACCTTGAACGAGGTGCGGTTCAGCTCCTTGAGGTCGGAGAGCACCGTTCGGCGGGTGACGTCGTAGCCGTATTCGCCGAGCCTATCTATTATCTCGTCTATCGTCAGCAGATTACATTCATCCGTATACAGCGTGAGTATCTCGATAAGAGCCACAAGCCGCAGACGAACTCCCAAATTATCACCCATAGGCTCAATAGGTCAGCTTGACGTTGACCGCCCTGACGGTGTCGGCGTCAAGCTTCAGTATCTTGCGGTCATAGCTGTAAATGCCGTTGACTTCAAACTCAACGTCGCTTACCTGCGTGTAGACCGTGGCGCAAAGGCCCTTGTTTATCAGCGGGATGACCTGGCTCTCGTGCAGGCGCTTGTACGCTGCGGATAGCTTCTCGCTGTTCTTGAACATAATGTAGCCGAAGGAGCGCTTGGGGTTCCATGCGTGCTCGACTATATTCCAGCTGTAGCCGCCGTATTCGCTGAGCACTATCGGCCTGCCTGCCGTGCGGCGGGCGGTCGGGGCGTGGACTGGCAGGATATATTTGTGTATGCTCTTGAATTCCGGGCCGCCCTGGTCGTGCCAGCCGCTGGCGTGGTCGACGAAGCGGGAGGGGTCGTAATTCTTTATCGCGGTGCCTATCTCCTTGGCGTCAAACTGACCCCAGCCCTCGTTGAAGGGCACCCAGCAGCAGACGGAGACGCAGTTATAGAGATTGTCTATCATGCCGAAAAGCTCGTCTTTGAATTCCTGTCTCCATTCGGGCTTGTCGCGCTTAAAGCTCTTATACATATTATCCTTGACATGGATGTTGATATTCGGGAGCACGCCGGCAAGGACGTTGCCGATATACTGGCCGCCGCTTATCATATCCTGCCACACGAGCATACCGAGCCTGTCGCAGTGGTAATACCACCTGAGCGGCTCCTCCTTGATATGCTTGCGGAGCATATTGTAACCGAGCTCCTTCATCTTCTCAATGTCGAATATCATTGCCTCGTCGGTCGGAGGCGTGAGCTGGCTCTCGGGCCAGTAGCCCTGGTCGAGCAGACCTCTCTGGAAATAGGGCTTGTTATTGAGTCCGAGCCTCGGGATACCTGCGGAGTCCTTGACTATCGAGAATTTACGCATACCGAAGTAGCTTGAGACCTCGTCTTTTTCGCCGTTGCAGTCGAGGGTGAGCAGCAGCGTGTAGAGGAACGGATCCTCGGGGCTCCAGAGCCTTGCGTCGGGCACGGGGATCGCAGCCTTGTCGGCAATTTCGCCGTCAAATACGGCCTTGTCGCCCTCAAGCACTCTGGCGTAAAGCCTGCCGCCGCACTTGCAGGTGCGCTTGATGCTTATGCGGATAACGCCCTCGTCGATGTCGGGCACAAGGCGCAGCGAATCAATGCGGCAGCGTTTGACCGGCTCAAGCCACACGGTCTGCCATATGCCGGAGGTGGCGGTGTACCAGAAGCCCTTTGTAACGAGTATCTGCTTGCCGCGCTGCTGGTGGCCTGCGTCCGTCGGGTCAAAGACCTTGACCACAAGCTCGTTTTCGCCCTCGGTGATGACGTCGGTTATGTTAAAGGTAAAGGGATTGTAGCCGCCGGTGTGCTCGCCGACGAGCTTGCCGTTGACCCATACGCTGCACTGCCAATCCACCGCGCCGAAGTGAAGCAGGGCTTCTTTGCCGCTGAATTCCTTGCCGACGGTGAACTTTCTGCGGTACCAAAGGCGCTGCTCGGGCAGCAGAGCCTTGCCGACGCCCGAGAGCTCGGATTCGACCGAGAACGGCACAAGGATCTTGCCGTCGTATTTCTTCGGCGCATCGGCGGTGTCGCCCGTGAAGGCGTAGTCATATTCGCCGTTGAGGCAAATCCAGTCTTTGCGCTCAAACTGCGGTCTCGGGTACTCCGCAAGCGGGAGACGCCTGTCAACTTTATCAAACCATTGAGTTCTGATATTGCTCATTTCCTTGCTCCTTATCCTTCGTAAATATCGTTAAGACGCCAGCTGCCGTCAACTTTGACCGCGGTGAGCGTCACCTCTGACTTGGTTGAATCAGTGCGGGTAACGGGGACTTTAAGCTCGCATTCATCATCGGATATCATGCGGGCGCTCGCCGACTCAATATCCCACTCGGGCGCGGGGGCGGATTGATTGAGCAGGAAAGCGTCGACGCAGAATACGCCGTCTATCTGGGCGTATTTGCTGCTTTTCAGCAGCTTCTCGGCCGCCTGCTCGGTATAGGTGGAGAGCACGGCGCTCTCAAGTGAAGCGTAATCGGTGAAATTCTCGGCGGTAACGCGGTAATAGATGTGAGATTCCTTCTCGATGCTCTTGTCGTATGAGACGGGCAGGCTGCCGTTGATGAAAACGTCGTTGACGAAATATTCGTTTGAATAGACGAGCACCTTCAATGAGGTGAGCAGTCCCTCGCCGACATAGCCCTCGGGCGCGGCAACGGTGGTCTCGGCGCTGTCGTCCGCTCCGCCGCAGCCGGCAAGCAGCAGCACGCAGGCACAGAGCAGCAGCGCAATGATTTTTTTCATATCAATATCTCCCTTACTTTGATTTAGTGGGATTTACACCGTCAGCGCAAGCTCGACTTCATCGTCGTCTTCGCCGCCGGTCAATTCAAATCCGAAAGATTTATAAAGATTAAGCGCGGTGGGGTTATCTTTGTTGCAGGTGAGGGCAACTCTGCCCGAATCGCCGAAGGGCTTACCCTTGATATACTCAAGCACAAGCTCAAGCGCCGCCTTGCCGAAGCCGTTGCCCTGCTGTGAGCCGTCTATCATCATGTGCCATATGTCGTATTCCGGGACGTCGCGATCGTAGATGACCATCACATAGCCGACCATCATTTCGCCGCTGTAGATGCCGAACGGCTGACACCGGTCGCGGTAGACATAGGCCTGTGCAAGGCTGCGAATTGGGTGGGAAACGAAGCGCTCCTGCCCGTCTTTCAGCTTCAGGTTGAATGCGTCAATAAAGTTGTCCTCGGTAATGGGTCGTAAAGTAATTGCCATAAAAACTCCTTGTGTTTTATGAAATGTTAAGCAGCTCCGCCGGCTCACATGAGTATCTCCGAATCAAAATATTGCTCCGTAAACGCTGTCTTTTTTGCAATCTCTTCTGCGGTGAAGAATGCTTGCTCAGGCGCAACCACGAGCTTTTCTTCCACGTCGTCGTTACGGTGAATAATAGCTATCACCTTGCCGATAAATTCCTTTACCGGTTCATCGACACCGAGAATATAAGCGTCCTGTTCTTCACCGTCAGGGGCGATGATCCCCTCAATGTAGCCGTAGTTTATCGGATAAATAATGTTCTTATGCTTCGGATGACGGCTGCCGAGCGGCCTGTCAACCGTAACTTTTACAATATCACCTATCACTAAACTGTTCCTCCGCGGATAAAATTTGATTTCCGTTGTGCCGAATCAAGCGGGCGAATTGCGTTCACAGTCAAAAACCGCCGAGCTTGCAGGTGCTCGAGCCTCCCTCTGATGAGGGAGAGAAGAGAAAGACAAATTAATCTTGCTGCAAATTTTCAGGGCTGTCTCTCCATCAGCCCTCAAGAGGGAGCCTAAGAGGTTAGCAGCCGTTTGCCAAGTCAAGCCCCCGACACACAGTGCCCAGCCCCGTCAGAGGGAGCCGACTTGACTGCGAGACGGATGAGGTGTGCCGCGGGCGGGTCAGATACAAATAAGCGGTTTTTAATAAAAATACTTCCTCAACCGTCAATTGCACAATTGTCAGCCATTTTCGCCCACAAAAAGCCGCCGAAACAAATTAAAGGAAATAATACGGTCATTATATATCTTCTTTTAGCTATTATATACAATTTATATGGTTTAGTCAATTGCTTATCGTCATTTTGCTCATAAAAAAGCAAGAAAAAGGGGTTGACAAACGCGGAAAAGGGGACTATAATAAAACCAACATATGAATATGTGTTCATATATTGAACGGAGGATGAACCCCATGGAGAGAGACAAGGTCAAAAAAGGTCACATCTGCGACGCAATAAACGAATCGGATGAGCCGAATATCGAGGTGCTGTATGACCTCTCGGAGCTGTTTAAGGTCTTCGGCGACAGCACGAGGATACGCATTCTGACCGCCCTGACGGCGGGGGAAATGTGCGTGCTTCATCTTGCGGAGCATCTTGATATGGGTCAGAGCGCCGTATCGCACCAGCTCAGAATTCTGAGGGCTGCGGGGCTTGTGAGGCCGAGGCGCTCGGGCAAGACAGTATACTATGCGCTTGATGACGACCATGTCAGAGAGATCCTCGAATCGGGACTTGAGCACATTTTGCACAAGCAGCAATATAATGTTAAACAGGGGAAGTGAGCTTATGAAAAAAGAGAAAGAGCACAGCGTTCATAGCCACGAGCATGAGCACGAACATTCACACGAGCATTCATGCGGCTGCGATTGCTGCGGCTGTGGCGAGCATGAGCACAAGCATTCGGGCGGTGCGTTGGAGATAGTCATAACGGTGATCGGCGCGCTTCTTATTGCCGTTTCGTTCCTGCCGATGTTCGGCGATACGGTCAAGGATATCCTGCTCATGGCGGCGACGGTTATATGCGCCCTGCCGATATTCATTGACGCGATTAAGGATCTCAAGGAGAGAGAGATAAGCGAGGAATTCCTGCTTGTTGTGGCGGTCATAGCCGCCTGCGCCCTCGGCGAATTCTTTGAGGCCGCTACGGTCTCGGTGCTCTTCAGAGCGGGCGAGCTGATGGAGGAATTCGCGGGCGACAGAAGCCGCAAATCAATTGAGGCGCTCTTCAGCATTGTCAGCGACACGGCAAATCTCGTTCAGCCTGACGGCACGGTCAAGAAGATAGACGCGGACGAGGTCACGGCGGGTGCAAAGCTCGCAGTTATGCCCCACGAGGTAGTGCCCGTTGACGGCACTGTCACCGAGGGCGAGGGCAGCATGGACGCCTCCGCACTCACGGGCGAGAGTATGCCCATAGCGGTCAAACCCGGCGCCACGATCCTCAGCGGCATGATGAACGGCGACAGCATCATATATTTTGAAGCCACCGCGGGCAAGTCACAGTCCTCCGCGGCAAGGATAGTCGAGATGGTCGACGAGGCTTCAAAGAAAAAAGGCAAGGCGCAAAGAGCCGTTGCCAAATTCGCAAAGTATTATACACCCGCAATTGTCGGTGCGGCAGTGCTTATAGCCGTTATTCCCTCGCTCATCACCGGCAATTGGCATGATTGGATACACAGAAGCCTTATCCTCCTTGTTGCCTCCTGCCCCTGCGCCATAGTTATCTCGGCGCCCCTTGCGTTCTTCACGACCATGGGCGCTGCGGCAAAGAACGGCATGATAATCAAGGGCAGCCGCTATATCGAAGCGCTTGCCAAGGTCGATACTGCTGTATTCGATAAGACCGGCACGCTCACCACGGGCGAGCTCAAGGTCGGCGAGATATACGCGGCCGAGGGTCACACGGCGGATGAAGTGCTTGCCTATGCGGCAAAATGCGAATACTACTCAACTCACCCCATCGCCAAAGCGATAGTTGCGGCGGCGGGCGAGACGGATATTTCCGATTGCTCCGATTTCTCCGAGGTCGCGGGCGGCGGCACCTCCGTCACCGTGCCCGAGGGCAAGCTGCTCTGCGGCGGCGTGAGGCTGATGAAGAATAACGGCGTGGATGTCTCCGATATGCCGAAATCCCCCGTGTATGTGGCGCTCGGCGGCAAGGCTGTCGGCGCTGTCGGGATAGACGGTGAGGTCAGACCCGAGGCAGCCGAAACGATAAAGAAGCTGCGTAAGCTCGGCGTTGAGCACAGCGTGATGCTCACGGGCGACACCGCCGAGCAGGCGAGGAAGGTCTGCTCCGTTTGCGATATCGACGATTTCAGAAGCGGGCTTCTGCCGCAGGATAAGCTGAGCAGCCTTGAGGATATCAAGGATGGCTCAAATGGCGTTATATATGTCGGCGACGGCATCAACGACGCCCCCGTGCTCGCCTGCGCCGATGTAGGCGTTGCAATGGGCCTCGGCACTCAGGCGGCGTGCGAAGCGGCGGATGTTATCCTCACCGATTCAGAGCTGTCAAGGCTTGCCGATACGGTCTATCAGAGCAAGCGCGCAATGAGCGTTCTCCGCTCCAACATTGCCTTTGCCGTGGTAGTCAAGGCTGTCGTCGTCGCTCTCGGCGTTGCGGGTTTCGCTCCTATGTGGGCTGCGATATTCGCCGATGTCGGCACGATGATAATTTCCGTCGCAAATGCGGCGAGACTTCTGAAAGTTAAGCGCTACGAATAATTTCATGTGATAAAACGACCCGGGCGGGTGCGTAGGAGCACTTGCCCGGGTCGTGCTTTATTTCATTATGATGAGCGCCGCCGCCGAGATGAGGGATTGGAGGATGCAGAGCCTGAATATGACCTGCGAATTCGACCAGCCCTTGTTCTTGCGGAAGTGGTCGTGCAGCGGGGTGCGGATATTCTTGAGCGGATTGATGTGCAGGAAGCGGATGGTGACTATCTTGACTATGCCCACCAGACCGTCAAGGCAAAGCATACAGCACATCGGGATTATCAAAAGGGCGTTGCCCGTCTTGAACATCGTTATGCAAAGGAAAAGTCCGAGCGCCCTTGAGCCGGCGTCGCCCATGAGAATCGTGCTCGGCTGAGCGTTCTTCCAAAGGTAGGGGAGGAGCGAGACTATCATCAGCAGCGCCGCGATGAGAGGAGCCTTGCCGGTGCCGTTTATGAGGATCGCGCCCGAGGCGGAGAGCAGCGAAACTATCGTCAGGCTGCTGCTGTAGCCGTCGATACCGTCGGAGCAGTTAACCGCATTGACGAGCATCCATACGGCGAGAGCGCCGAGAATGACATATATTACGGGGTGGACGCGGAAGCCGAAGCCGAAGAAGCTGAGATTCAGCAGCTCGGGGTTATAGTGGACGAAGCAAAGAGCCGTGAGAGTGGAGATGATAAGGTCGATAACGCCCTTTTTGTATTCGCCCCACGGCTTGTCCGAGCGGTCGTCGAGGTAGCCCGAGAGCATTCCGAAGAAAACGAGAATGTAATAGAAAACATATTCGAGCGTGACGGGCACAAACAGCAGTGCGCTGATGATGAAGCAGCAGACAAAGACGATGCCTGCGCCCCTGACCTTGCCCGCGGAGAGGGCGCCGTCCACGGCGAATTCCCTGCCCTTGTCACGGGGGAGTTTATTCTTGAATACCCTCAGCGCCAGCGCCGAGAGAGCCGCCGTAAAGACGAGGGCGGCGAGCCACAGCCATTTGGTGTCGGCGTCGGGGAGACGCTCGGCGAAAAGGCGATATATCATAAATTTACCTCCGAATCCTCACATAAAAGCCGACGGTTAACGAGTAACCGCCGGCTTTGTGACGTTATTGATGAACGGTTACTTGAAAAGAATACCACAATTCTTCGCCGCTTTCAACCGTTATTTTATTTTGCTACATAATTTTCCTTCTTCACAAGCTCCTTGCCCTGCTCGGAGATTATCCAATTATAGAGCACACGGGCGGGGGCGTCCTCGGACAAATTTTTGGGGATAACGACATAGAAATCGTTGACAAAGGGGTATTTGCCCGATGCAATGGTGTCGTTGGTCGGCTTAACGCCGTTCACGGCGAGGATCTTGGAGGTCGAGAGCTTGTCGCTCTCCATATTTGTCAGATAATAGTAGACCGTGTAGCCCAGGGCGTTCTCGGAGCCGTCGTATTCGGCGACCGCCTCAAGCAGGCCTATCATCGAGCCGATTATCCTCTCTTTGGGGGCGTCGGTCATCTCGTCGCCGAGGTTGATGAGCTTGTCAAAGAGGGTCTGGCTGCCGCTGTCCTTATTACGCTGATATGGGATTATTGCGCCCTTTTTGCCGCCGACCTCGCTCCAGTCGGTTATCTTACCTCTGTAGATATCCTTTATCTGATCCACCGTCAGCGAATCGACCTTGTTAAGATTGCTGCAAATGAATACAAGGGCGTCTGCGCCGATGGGGGTCATCTCAAGCTCCGCGCCTTTCTCGGCGATATAAGCCTTTGCCTCCTCCGACGGCTCATAGGCGAGCAGGATGTCGAATTTGCCGTCCACTATCGCCTTATAGTTGTCGGTCGTGGAGCCCTCAAAGACTATCAGCTTGGAGGCTTCCTCACGGCTGATGCCGAGCGCATAGGCGGTTATCGCTTCGCCGAGGGGCAGAGCGGCAAGAGAGCCGCCCATCTTGGGGTAGTTGCTCTCGGTGAATTCAAAGTTGCCGGTATTTTTAATCGCAGTGGGGCCGGAGCAGGCGGCAAGAGAGAATACAAGAATAACTGCAAGAAGAGCGCAAATGAATTTCCTCATAATTGTCCTCCGTTCTTTTGTGTGTCTGTCAGTCGGTGTAATTATTGGTCACTTTAAGCAGCAGGCCGAAGCCGCTGTCATATATTTTAATAAAGTCGTCGTTGCAGACGTTGACATAGGCGTTGCCGCCCGCCCTGACGATTATCGCAAACGGGCAGCTGTCAACGAGCACCTTGTCGGTGGCGAAATCCACCACGCGGTAGCTTGTGGTCTGATCGTCGGACTGCCAGAGGACCGCTACGCCTTCGGGCGTTATCGAGGCGATGAATGACGAGCTGTTGCCCTCGTTCACGGTGAAGCGGTAAACCTCCTTGTGAGTGTCTGAGGAGAATACAACGCCGACGGAGTCGGAGCCGTTTGCCACATAGAGCACATAATAGTTGCCGTAGTCCGCGCCGGAGACGGCGTCCATGCCCGTCGCGCCCTCAAGGCTCGCCAGCATTTTGCCGCCTATGTCGAATACATAGCCCACGCCGTCCTTCGAGCCGAAAAACAGGCCGAGATATTCGTTGCAGTTCACTGCGACCGCGCCGCTCTCCTTGCAGGTGATAGGCTTGCCGTCGATATTATAGTAGGTGACGTCGTCGTCGAGCATACGGTTGAATACGAGGCTGTCGCCGGCGATGATATAATTGCGGCCGTAGCTTTCGCCGTCATATCGGCTGATTATATTGCCCTTGCTGTCGAGCAGCACTCCGCTGCCGTTGACGCCCGCATGATAGTACTGAGTATCAACACCGATAGTCTCGACATTCTCATAAACGGGGTCGAGCAGCCATGTACCGTCGCGGCGCACGATGCCGAAATAATCGCCTTCACGGGCAACGGCGAGGTCGTTCTTTAATGCGGAGCAGAGGTTGTAGCCCTCAAGCACGGTGTTGCCGTTGTCATCGACAAGCTCGGTGACATAATCGTAGTATTCGTCAAAACCCGGACTTTCTTTCAGTATATAAAGGATCCCGTCGAGGTAGCCGTAATCGGATATCGCATTGTCATATGCGGCGAGCTGCTTGCCCTTCAGGTCAAGCACCTCAACGCAGTTGCAGCCCTTCTTGTCGTCATAGATGTTGAGCACTATTTTGCCGCCCGACGATGAAACAACATAGGCGTCGATGCGGTTGACGACCCATGAGCCGTCGGAGGCGGCGACAGTGAGCAGGTTGTGGAAATTATTCGGGTCGCTGCTGTCGCCGGGCACGCTGGTGAGCGCAAGGATGCTCTTGCCCCCGCCGATATCATATATATCAAAGGCGGTGTAAACGGGGTCGACCACCACTTTGCCGTCCACCGTCATCAGCCCGTAGAGGGACTCGTTGATAACGGTCTCTGGGTCCTCGGGCGGCGAGAATTCGCTGTTTCTGCCGACAAAGGGGATAAGTGTGCCGTAGTTGCCGGGGGTCAGCTTCCCGCAATAGCTGTCTGAATATCTTTTATAATTTTGAGCAGGCTCATATTTGCCTATATCGGGCAGCGAGGACAGCATAAAAACGGGTGCGTCGTCCGCCGTGGCCGTTAAGGCTGTTTCGGCTCTCTTGCCGCAGGAGCCGAGGGTGAGCACCATTGCCGCCGCAGCCGCAAGCGCCGCAATTCGCTTTATACGATACATTATATCGCCTCTTTCCGTCTTGCTGATTTAATTATATACATAAAATCGCCCCGCCGTCAATAATTGTAACAGGATTGTAACTTAGTGCTACAGAATTGTTACCTCTTGTGTTCTAACTGCGGACAAGGCGCAATATACATTAAACATCAGCGTAGGAAGGGAAACGCAATGGATAATATAAAGCGATTTGAGGCTGCGGCGGGCTTCCTGCCGCCGGGGCTGAGGGATATTTTCATGTCTCTCGGCGATGATATAAAGAATGACATCAGAGAAATACGCCTGCGAAGCCGCAGACCCGTGGTGGCGGTGACGAGCGAGGGCAGCTTCTTCATAGCCGGGGCGGGCAGGCTGACCCGCTTCTGCTCGGATATCGTGCTCGGAGCGGATGAGAATGAAATAGAGGAGACCTTCAGGCGGCTGTGCGGCTACTCCGTCCACAGCTATGCGGACGCCATAAACAGCGGCTATATAACCGTCTCGGGCGGCAGTCGTGCGGGCGTTGCGGGCACGGCGGTCACGGACGGCGGCAAGGTCACCGCCGTCAGGGATATAAGCTGCATCAATATCCGCATTGCGAGGGAGATAAAGGGCTCTGCGGATAAAATACTCAGCGAGAATTTCGCTTTCGGGCTGCGCTCGATCATCGTTGCGGGGCCGCCTGCAAGCGGCAAGACCACCGTGTTGCGCGACCTTGCCCGCCAGCTCTCGGGCGGCAGGCTCGGTGAGAGCGTCAAGGTGCTCGTGTGCGACGAGAGAGGCGAATTGGGCGCCTGCTATGGCTCGGTGCCGCAGAATGACCTCGGCAGCAACTGCGACCTGCTGACCGCCTACCCAAAGGCGGAGGGGATAATGATAGCGCTGCGCTCGTTTTCGCCCGACATCATAATTTGCGACGAGGTTGCCTCAGAGGAGGAGGCCGCCGCGATAGAGATAGGGCTCAACAGCGGGGTCTGCTTCGCCCTGAGCCTCCATGCGGGCAGCGTTGAGGAATTAAGGCGCAAGCCCATAGCCCGCAGGCTCGCGCAAACGGGCGCGTTCGACACCGCGGTGCTCCTGTCGGGGCGGGAGTCAAAAAATTTCAAGGTGAGTGATCTGTTTGATTAAGACGGCGGCGGCGCTCGCGGTCGCTTTGGGGTTCGCCCTCGGCGGCAAATGCGTCGCTTCATTCTATGCGGGGCGGGTGAGGGTCATCCGCGAATCTCTGCTGCTAATCTCCGCCGTTGAGACGGGGGTTCGGTTTGCACATCTGACCGTTGAGCAGCTTCTGCGTGAGCTTGACAAAAACGGCGGCTTTGTCTACCTCGACTTCATTGCGGATTGCCGCAGGAGGATGGAGTCGGGCGAGCCCTTCCCGTCGGCGTGGAGAAAGAGCATAGAGCAGCGCGGTGAGCTGTGCCGTCTTTTGGGGGAGGCAAAGGAATATCTTGCCGCCCTCGGCTCCGACATCGGGGCGACGGACGTTGACGGCCAGCTCAACAGCTGCGGCTATTATAAACGCCTGCTGACCGCCGAGCTTGAGCAGCGGGAGGAGAAGAACCGCCGCAGCTCAAAGCTCTTCCCCGCCCTCGGCGTGATGCTGGGCGTTTCGGCGGCAATAATGATGATCTGAGGTGAGGCAAATGGATATAACGGTCGTTATCAAGATAGCGGCGGTCGGCATAATCGTCGCGATCCTCAACGCCATTCTCGTGCGCTCGGGCAGGGACGACTATGCCATGATAACCATCCTTGCGGGTATAGTGGCGGTGTTGATGATGCTGATACCGCAGTTCTCAAACCTGCTCGATTCCGTCAAAAAGCTGATAGAATTCTGACGGATTATGAATATAGTCAAGATCGTCTTTCTCTGCTTGCTCGCCGTGCTGCTTTATGCGCTTATGCGGCAGCTCCGCCCCGAGTTTGCGCCGCTCGTTGCCCTCGCGGGGGTCGGCGTGATACTCGTGCAGCTCATCGGGGTGCTGCTGAACGTCTCCTCAACGGTCGAGAATCTGATAAGCCTTGCGGGGCTTGAGAAAGAGAATGTCGAGATACTTATAAAGGCTCTCGCCGTGTGCGTGATAACGCAGTTCGCTTCCGACGTGTGCTATGATAATTCGTTCTCCTCGGCAGCGGCGGCCGTGGAGCTTGCGGGCAGGGTCGGGGCGATAGCCCTCGCCATGCCGATGATAAAGGCTGCCGCCGAGATAGCGATAGGATTGATAAATGCATGAAAAAGGCCGTTTTCCGCGCCCTCTCGGCGCTGATATTTCTTGCGATTTTTACCCTGCCGTCGTTTGCGGCGAATACGGATGAATACTATAAAGATCAGCTCGAGGCGAGCGGGGCAAAGGAGCTGTCGGAGCTGCTCGATGATGAGACAAAGGACTATCTTGAGCGCGTCGGCTGCGGAGATATGGACTTTGCGACAATGCTTGATTCCTCGCCGAAAGCGATATTTTCGCTCATGGCGGAGATAACCGAGGGCTGCCTTAAAGCTCCGCTCGCGGGGGCTATGAAAGCGGTCGCGGCGGTGATGCTGATAAGCGTTTGCGGCGGATTTTTCCCTAATGACGAGCGCAGCAGGGCGGTCATGGGCTGCGTCTGCGGCTGCTTCCTGATGCTGAGCGTATTTTCGGGCGGAGTTTCCACCGTCAAGGCGGGCGTGTCGGCGATATCTGCCTGCGCCGTCTTTGAAAAGGCTCTTATTCCCGTGCTTGCGGGAGTTATGACTGCCTCGGGCAACCCCGCTGCCGCCTTATCCGTTCAAGGCGCGGCGTTTGCCGCCGCCGAGACCTTGACGACGCTTGCGGAGAACTTTTTCCTGCCGTTGATAGGCGTGACCGCCGCCCTCGGAGCGGTCGGGGCGATGCTGCCCACGCTGCGGCTCTCCGCCGTCAGCGATCTTGTCAGAAAGACCGTGTCGAGTGTGCTCGGCATCTGCGCCGCCATGTTTTCGGGGCTTTTGAGCATCAAATGCGTTATTGCCGGCTCGGCGGATTCGCTGACGGCAAGGGGCGTGAAGCTCGCGGCGAATACCTTTGTGCCCGTGGTCGGCGGCGCTCTGAGCGAGGCGTATTCAAGCGTTGCGGGCAGCCTTGCGCTGATGAAAAACGCGGTCGGAGCTTACGGAGCTATAGCTCTTTTCTTTATCGCCGCCCCGCCTGCCGTGCAGCTTGCCCTTTGGGCGCTCGCCATGCGTGCCGCCTGTGCCGTTGCGGAGCTGCTCGGCTGTGCGCAGCAGGCAGAGATGCTTAAAAATATCGGTTATGTATTCGCCATGACGAATACTTTGCTTATTCTTTGCGCCGCCGTGCTGATGATATCGGCGGGGACGGTGCTCGTGATCAAAAACGGGGGATGAATATGGACGCTGTTCGTCAGTGGGCGATTTGCCTGATAGCCGCGGCCGCCGCGGGCACCTTTGCCGCCGCCGTGATACCCGGCGGCTCAATGGAAAAGACCGTCAAGGCCGTTGCGGGAATATTTGTCGTGGTCGCCGTGTGCTCACCCCTCGCCGAGCTGCGTTCGCACGGGCTGCCGACATTCGCCGATCTTGTCGAGCAGGCTGAAACGCCCGCTTACGCGCAGGCTATAGACGACGGCACTCTGCGGTTTTGCGAACAGGCGGTGAGCGAAGCTCTGACCGCCGCCGCAGAGGAGACGGGGGTTGAGGTGACAGAAATAAACGCCGAGCTGAGCGCTGCAAGCGACGGAATAATTATACATAATGTCTCCGTTGCAGTCAACGCGGCGTCGGCGGATAAAATCGAGGAATTCTCGCTCTCGGCGGAGCGGCGGCTCGGCTTCCCCGTGAGCATAACCGCGGAATAGGGACGGTATTTAACATTGAAGTCTGCATTGGATAAATTCAAAAAGCTGACGGATACGCTGGCTCAAAAGACCCGCATGGGCAAGCGCGCGCTGCTGTGCGCCGCCCTGCTCGCCCTCGGGCTTATCCTGCTCGCCGTGAGCAGCCTGCCGACGGCGAAGCCCGCCGCGAAGTCGGTGACCGCCGCCTCAACTCAGAGCAGCTCGGAGGACTACGCCGCAACGCTTGAAGAACGCCTTGCGTCAATAATCTCGGCAATCGACGGCGCGGGCAGAGTCAAGGTGATGGTGACCCTCGAGAGCGGCAGCGAGGATGTGTATCTGCGGGATAACGACTACGGCGAGAATATCGACCCGAGCGGCAAAAGCAGCCGCGAGAGCAAGGATAAATATGTCATTGTGGACGGTACGGGCGAGGAGAAGGGGATAGTCGTGCGCGTGCGTGAGCCGGAGATAAGAGGGGTCGCCGTGGTGTGCGAGGGAGCAGGCTCCCAGACGGTGCAGCAGCAGATAGTGCGTACCGTCACCGCCCTGCTCGGCATCAGCAGCGCACAGGTGAGCGTTGCAAAAATGAATTGAATAAATATACAAAAATAAATGTATATACGGAGGAAAACATATGATAATCAAAAAGAGACAGCTTCTGCTCGCCACGCTCATTATCGCCCTCGGTGCGGCCGTCTTTATCAACTGGTATTATACCAAGCCGACCGCTAAATCGGCGGGCACGAAGCCCGAGCAGACCACTCAGCAGGCGGAGCAGGGGGCGAATCTCGGCGACGCGCGATATGTGCTCTCGTCCGACGTGACCCTTGACGACGCCTCGGCTCAGGCGCAGGCCTCGGAGTATTTTGCGGGCGCAAAGCTGCGCAGGCAGACCGCCCATGACGAAGCCGCCAAGGCATACGGCGATATCATCAAGAATTCGTCCTCCTCGTCCGAAGCGGTCAAGGCTGCCGAATCGGCGCTGAAGGAGCTGACCGACGCATTGACCAAGGAGAGCGACATTGAGAACCTGATAGCCGCTAAGGTCGGGTGCGAGAACCTCGTCATCATCAACGGCGGCACTGTCGAGATAATAGTCGAGAACGGCTCGCTCGACGACGTTTCGCTCATCAAGATAAAGGAGATAGCCGTTAAGCAGACGGGCTTTGACGTTGATAAGATAGCGATAACGGAGATGGAGTATTGATAAATATTTATAAATAATTCTTGTATATTTTAATAAGTTATGGTATAATGTCCTCACGAAATGCAGATGTGTTTCGCCAAACAAACAAAAAACAACCTCCGATCGGGGCGAATGTCTCTGTCGGCGGTTGTTCGTTGACTTTTCGGAGGATGTTATAAAATGACAAGAAGCGAAGCAAGAGAGCAGGCATTCATTCTCATATTCGAGAAATCCTTTAACGGCGACGTATCGCTCGGCGAGCTTTATGAGATGGCGGTCGAGACCGAGATAGCGAAGCCGGACGCCTTCACCGAGGCGCTTGCCTACGGCGTGTGCGAGAAGCAGGCGGAGATAGACTCCGTTATCGAGAAATACTCGGTCGGCTGGAAGATAGCGAGGATGTCCAAGGTCGCCGTTGCGGTGCTGCGCCTTGCCGTTTATGAGATCCTCTATACCGAGACTCCCGTCGGCGTTGCGATAAACGAAGCTGTCGAGCTGAGCAAGAAATACGCCTCCAAGGAGGATTGCGCCTTTGTCAACGGAGTGCTCGGCTCGGTCGCAAAGGAAGAAAAGAAATAATGCTTATTCTCGGGATAGATACCAGCAATTACACCACCTCGTGCGCCCTGTTTGACAGCGAAAAGCGCACGGTGGCTCAGCGCAAGCGCCTGCTGCCCGTCAAGGCGGGCGAGAAGGGGCTGCGCCAAAGCGACGCCGTGTTTCACCACACGGTGCAGCTCCCGCAGCTCATGGAGGAGCTCTTTGACGGCGCGGGCGATATAGCCGCCGTCGGAGTCTCTGAGAAGCCGAGGGACGCCGAGGGCTCTTATATGCCCTGCTTCCTTGTCGGCGTGAATTCCGCAAGGTGCGTCGGCGCTGCGGCGGGCAAGCCCGTCCACGCTTTTTCGCATCAGGCGGGTCACATCATGGCGGCTCTCTGGTCGGCGGGCGCGCTCGAGCTTATCGACCGTGAATTCATTGCGTTCCACGTCTCGGGCGGCACTACCGAGATGCTGCTCGTCTCGCCCGATGAGCAGAGGGGCTTTGCCGTCAGGCTGATAGGCGGCACGGGCGACCTCAATGCGGGTCAGGCCGTTGACAGAGCCGGGGTGATGATGGGTCTGCCGTTCCCCTGCGGCAAGGGGCTTGAGGCTCTCGCTCTCGGGAGTGAAAAGACCTTTAACCCCAAGGTCAGCGTGAGCGGCGGCACTTGCAGCCTCTCGGGGCTTGAGAACCAGTGCAGGGACAGGCTCTCAAAGGGCGAGCCTCACGAAGAGGTGGCTCGCTACTGCCTCGATTTCATCGGCAAGACCCTTGAGAAGCTGGCAGAATATGCCCTTGCGGAGCACGGCAGCCTGCCGATAGTCTTTGCGGGCGGCGTCGCTTCAAATTCGATAATCAGAGCAAGGCTGACAGCTAAATTCGGCGCCCGTTTTGCCGAGCCGGAATTCTCCTGCGACAATGCGGCGGGGATTGCGCTGCTTGCCGCTCTCAGGGAGGGCTGCTTATGAGCGCGGGAGTGGTTTTGAGCGTCAGCCAGCTCAACAGATATGTTAAATCAATAATTGAGCAGGATTATAACCTGCAAACCGTCTTTGTGCAGGGTGAGATATCGAATTTCACCAATCATTACCGCACGGGTCATTACTATATGACGATAAAGGACGAGTATTCGAGTATCAGGGCGGTCATGTTTAAGTCGGCGAATTCCCGTCTGCGCTTCATGCCCGAGAATTCGATGAACGTCATCATCAAGGGCAGAGTTTCGGTCTTTGAGCGTGACGGGCAGTATCAGCTTTATATCGACGATATGCAGCCCGACGGGGCGGGGGCGCTGAGCCTCGCCTTTGAGCAGCTTAAAAATAAACTCGCCGCCGAGGGGCTTTTTGACGAGAGCCGCAAGAGACCCATACCCCGCTTCCCCGAGAGGGTCGGCGTGGTCACGTCGCCCACGGGCGCGGCGATAAGAGATATAATCAATGTCATTTCAAGGCGTTTCCCCGCCGCCGAGCTTATCCTCTGCCCCGTGCAGGTGCAGGGCGCGAGCGCGGCGGGTCAGATAAAGGCGGCGATAGAGCTTTTTAACGCAAAAAAAGCGGCGGATGTGCTGATAGTCGGCAGGGGCGGCGGCTCCGCCGAGGAGCTTTGGGCTTTTAACGAGGAGCCCGTGGCGCGTGCCGTTGCGGCGAGCGAGATACCTGTTATCTCCGCCGTCGGTCACGAGACGGATTTCACCATCTGCGATTTTGCGGCCGATCTAAGGGCGCCGACCCCCTCCGCGGCGGCGGAGATAGCCGTGCCGGATATAACCGCTCTCGGCGAATTGCTCGGCAGCTTCTCAAGGCGGATGAATTCTGCGGTCGGCGGCACTTTAACTCATGAGAAAGCGAGGCTCGAGGCAAGGTCGCAGCTCCTTAAACGCCTCAGCCCTCGGAATTATATAGACGACCTTGCCGCAAGGTGCGGCGGCGCAGGGGTCAGGATAGACAGCGCCGTGCGCCACTCCATGGAGGTGCGGCGGGGCGAGATAGCCGCTTTGTGCGCAAGACTTGACGCTCTCAGCCCGCTTCGGGTCATTGCGAGGGGCTATGCGGTCGCAAGCAGCGGCGGCAAAGTGCTCACAAACCCGTCTCAGGTCGAGGTCGGCGATACGATAGACCTCAGGCTTGCCGGCGGCGAGCTGAAATGCGAGGTCATTGATTGATGAAAGGCAGTTTTATATGGCAAAAATGAATTATGAGAAGTCCGTCGCAAGGCTTGAAGAGATTGCGGACAAGCTCGAGAACGGCAATCTCTCGCTCGAAGAGATGATGAAGCTCTATGAGGAGGGTACGGCGCTGGTCGCCGCCTGCTCCGATACACTTGCAAAGGCGCAGCTCAAGATAAGCAAGCTGTCCGCCGGAACGGAGGAAGCATGAGCGCGTTTGAGCAGAGAATGCAGGAATATATAACCATGATAAACGAAGCGGCGGCTCAATATGTCTCCGCCGAGGCGTTCAAGGGCAGGGAGTCCGAGGGGCTGTCTGTTATGCTGGACGCAATGTCGTATTCGCTTGAGAACGGCGGCAAGCGCATAAGGCCGCTGCTGACTCTTGAATTCTGCCGTGTGTGCGGCGGCGACCCCCGTGCCGCTCTGCCGCTTGCGCTCGGCATCGAGATGATACACACATATTCGCTCATTCACGATGATCTGCCCTGTATGGATAACGACGATATGCGTCGTGGCAAGCCGTCAAATCACAAGGTCTACGGCTATGCGAACGCCCTGCTTGCGGGCGACGGGCTGCTGACTCTTGCGTTTGAGACGGTACTCGGCGCAAAGGAATTATCCGCCGAGAAGCGTGCCGCTGCGGGCTGCCTGCTCGCCGAGGCTGCGGGCTGCTCGGGCATGATAGCGGGTCAGGTCATGGATCTTGCAAATGAGGAGAGATCCGCCACCGCCGACGATCTGGCGGCGACGGACAGGCTCAAGACGGGCGAGCTTATAAGAGCCGCCGCGGTCATGGGCTGCATAGCGGCGGGCGCGAGCGGCGAGCAGACAGCTGCCGCAGAGGGATATTGCGCCGCAGTGGGTCTTGCTTTCCAGATAGTCGACGATATCCTCGATGTCACGAGCAGCGAAAGCGTGCTCGGCAAGCCTATCGGCAGCGACAGCGAGAACGGCAAGTCGACCTATGTTTCGCTCCTCGGGCTTGAGCGCTCGGGCGAGCTTGCGGCAGAGTTGACCGATAAGGCAAAGTCGGCGCTCGATATTTTCGGTGATGAAGGAGAATTCCTTGCCGAGCTTGCTGACAAGCTCTCAAGCAGGAAAAGCTGAACCATGAAATACGAATACCAGGGATCAATACTCAAACGGATCAATTCGCCCGCCGACCTCAAGGGATTGAGCGACGGCGAGCTTGAGCAGCTTTGCACCGAGATAAGGAGCAAGCTGATAGATACCGTTGCGTCTACGGGCGGGCATCTCGCCTCAAATCTCGGCACGGTGGAGCTTACCGTCGCTCTTCACAAGAGCTTCGATTCGCCCGCCGACAAGATAATTTGGGATGTCAGCCATCAGGCGTATACCCATAAGCTGCTCACGGGCAGGGCGGAGAGATTCTCCACTTTGCGCACCGAGGGCGGTCTTTCCGGCTTCGTCAGGCCCGACGAAAGCGAGCACGACAGCTTCTATGAGGGTCATGCGGGCACCTCCGTCTCACAGGCGGCGGGCGTAGCCGCGGCGAACGCTATCAAAGGCTCCAAGAATTTTGCCGTGGCGGTCATAGGCGACGGCTCGTTTTGCAGCGGCATGGTCTATGAGGCGCTCAATCACGCGGGCTCGACCAAAAACAGGCTCATAGTCATACTCAACGATAACGAGATGTCGATATCAGAGAATGTCGGTGCGCTCGCACGCTACCTTGCCATTGTCAGAGCGAAGCCCGAATACTATCGCTTCAAGGCGGGCACCGAAAAAGCGCTCAACAGGATACCGATAGTCGGCAGATCGCTGTCAAATCATCTTTTTAAGCTGAAAACCGCGCTTAAAAATATCCTGTATTCCAGCTCCTTCTTTGAGGATCTGGGCTTCAAATATATCGGTCCCATCGACGGCCACAACATAAACCAGCTCTGCGAGGCTATGGACAGCGCCAAGATGATAGCCGCCCCCGTGCTGATACACATCAACACGTTAAAGGGCAGGGGCTATGACTACGCGGAGCATTCGCCCGAGAAATTCCACGGCATTTCACGCTTTGACCCCCACACGGGCGAGCCGCTGTCGGTCGGGGAGAATTATTCCTCCTTCTTCGGCAAGGCGATGTGCTCCTTTGCCGCCAAGGATAAGCGTATCTGCGCCATCACGGCGGCGATGACCCTCGGCACGGGGCTTGAGGAATTCTCGACAAGATACCCCGAGCGCTTCTTTGACGTCGGTATTGCCGAGGAGCATGCGGTCACCTTTGCGAGCGGGCTTTCGGCGGGCGGGATGCTGCCTGTCTTTGCCGTGTATTCAACATTTTTGCAGCGTTCGGCGGATCAGCTCATCCATGACGGGGCGCTTCAGCGCCGCAAGCTGATAATCGCCGTTGACCGCGCGGGCTTCGTCGGCGAGGACGGCGAAACGCATCAGGGGCTTTTTGACGTGCCGCTGCTGCAAAGCCTGCCGAATACCACGGTGTATTCGCCTGCGACCTATGAAGAGATAAATTCGGCGCTCTACAGCGCGTTCTATAAAGATTCCGGGCTGATAGTCATACGCTACCCGAGGGGCAGCGAGCCGGAAGAGGCAAAGGGGCTGCCCGTGCCCGACGAGGTCGATCTCTTCGGCGATTCGGCGGCGGACACGGCGATAGTCACCTACGGCAGGCTGTTTTTCAACGCCCTCAGGGCGCAGGAGATCCTTGCCGAGAGGGGCGTTAATGTTAAGATAGTGAAGCTCGCAAGGATAAAGCCGCTGCCCGAGAGGACTTTTGAATTCCTCGACGGCTGCAAAAATGTCTTTTTCTTTGAGGAGGGCATGAAAGGCGGCGGAGTCGGCGAGAGGCTCGGCAGCGAGCTGCTCGAAAAGGGATTTAAGGGCAGCTACACGGTGACGGCCGTGGATAACGAATTTGTCGCTCATGCGAGCGTCGGCAGGCAGCTTGAGAAGTATTCTCTCTCCGCCGAGGGCATGACGGCAGTCATTGAGAAGCAGGTGAAGCGATGAGTGATAAAATGCGGCTTGACGTGGCAGTGTTTGAGCGCGGGCTTGCCGAGACGAGGGAGAAGGCAAAGGCCCTCATCATGGCGGGCAGCGTCTATCTCAACGGTCAAAAGGCGCTCAAGGGAGGCGCCGCGGTCAAGGATACGGATATAATCGAAGTCAGGGGAGCGGTCAATCCCTATGTCAGCCGAGGCGGGCTGAAGCTGCACAAGGCCGTGCAGAATTTCGGCCTCTCGCTCGAGGGCTGCGTCTGCATGGATATAGGCGCCTCCACGGGCGGATTTACGGATTGTATGCTCTCAAACGGAGCTGCCAAGGTCTACGCCATCGACGTCGGATACGGCCAGCTCGCATGGAAGCTCAGGCGCGACGAGCGCGTGGTCAATATGGAGCGTACCAACTTCCGCTATGTGACCCACGAGCAGATCCCCGAGCAGGTGGATTTCGCCTCGGTGGATGTTTCGTTCATCTCGCTTCGCAAAATTTTGCCCGTAATGAGAGAGCTTCTCAGGGACGGCGGCAGGGCTGTGTGCCTTATCAAGCCGCAGTTTGAGGCGGGCAGAGAGAATGTCGGCAAAAAGGGCGTCGTGCGCGACCGCGCGGTGCATGAGAGCGTGGTAGCCTCGATAACGGAATTCGCCGTCGAGAGCGGCTTCAACGTCTGCAATGTCGATTTTTCACCCATCAAAGGACCCGAGGGGAATATAGAATATCTTATGCTCGTTGAGAAGAGCGACAGCGCCGCAATGCTCTGGCAGGGCAGCGCCGCCGAGCTTGTGGCGGCCTCTCACGAGCAGCTTGATAAATAAGACCGAGGGAGAGAGATAAATGAGAATAACTCTGATACCGAATCTCACCAGAGAAGCGGCTCTGAGAGTAACTCACCGCGTCTGCGCGAGCCTTGACTCGCTCGGGGCAGATTACAGCTTTTTTGAAGAGAATAAAGCGCCGTTTGACTCGACCAAGGCGAGTTTCCTGCCGCCCGATGAGGCGCTGGCGGGGTGCGACGCGGTCATTGCCGTCGGCGGCGACGGCTCGATAATCCACGCCGCAAAATACGCCGTGATGCACGGCAAGCCGATACTCGGCATAAATGCGGGCAGGCTCGCCTATATGGCGGGTCTTGAGGATGACGAGCTTGACCTGCTGCCGAGGCTCATCGACGGGGATTATACGCTTGACAGGCGCATAATGCTCAAGGCCAGCGTCATGGACGGCGATAAATGCCTGAGCAGCGATTTCTGCGTCAACGACTGCTTCATCACGAACGAAGAGAAGCAGCGCATGTCGCTCATTGACGTTGCGTCCAACGGCAGGGTGTTCAACAGCTATCTTTGCGACGGTATAGTCGTCGCCACCCCGACCGGCTCGACGGCATATTCGCTCTCAGCGGGCGGCCCGATAGTCGACCCGGAGCTTGAGAGTATGCTGCTCACCCCTGTCTGCCCGCATTCCCTTGTCGACCGTTCGCTTATATTCGGGGCGGATACGGTCATAACCGTCTCCTCTGCGGAGAATGAGCGGCTTTGTTTCTCCGCCGACGGTGTGAAGCCGCAGCTCATCGAAAGGGGCTGCTCAGCGAGGATAGAGCGAGCCGATCTGACGGCAAATTTCATCAGGATAAAAGCCGACAGCTTTATTGATATAGTGTATAAAAAACTGGCGCAGAGGCGCTGAGAGAGGATGAGATCAGTGAAAAAACAGAGACATGAGGCGATAATCCGCATAATCGAGCAGAATTGCCTCTCCACCCAGACCGAGCTTCTCGATAAACTGCATGAGGAGGGTTTCAACACCACTCAGGCCACGATATCGAGGGATATCAAGGATCTGCGCCTTGTAAAGAAGGTCGACGAGCTTGGCCGCAGCCGCTACACCGTTGACAGCGGCGAATCGGGCGAGCTGCTCGGCAAATACAGGAGCATTTTCGGCCACTCAGTCATCTCCGCCGACTATGCGGGCAACACCCTTGTCGTCAAGTGCTACACCGGCATGGCTAACGCAGCCTGCGCCGCCCTTGACGCCATGCATTGGGAGGGGCTTGTCGGCACTCTTGCGGGCGACGACACCATCTTTGCTCTTTGCAGGACTCCCGAATTCGCTGCGAAGATGAAGAACGCCATCGACGAAATCATTGCTTGAGAATAGAGGTATTCAGCTATGCTCACCGGTCTGAAGATCGAGAATATTGCCGTTATAGAGAGCGCCGAGCTGGAGTTTGACAGCGGGCTGAACGTCCTGACGGGCGAGACGGGCGCAGGTAAATCAATCATAATAGACTCGATAAACGCCGTCCTCGGCGAGCGCACCTCGAGGGAGCTTATCCGCACGGGGGCTGAGAGCGCACGGGTATTTGCGAGCTTTGCCGATGCAGGCAAGGCGGTCGAGGCTGTGCTCAAGCGCAATGATATCGAGCCGCAGCCGGACGGGACTCTCGTGCTCAGCCGTTCGCTGAGCGCGTCGGGGCGCAATTCCTGCCGCATAAACGGCTGCCCCGTCACCGTTTCGGTGCTGCGTGAGATAGGCTCGGGGCTTATCAATATCCACGGTCAGCACGACGGCCAGGCGCTGCTCATGCCCGAGCGGCACTGCGGGTTTATTGACTCCCTTGCCGAGAATTCGGCGCTCAGGGCGGAGTATAAGGCAGTTTTTACTCAGCTTGTCGCCGTCAAACGCAAGCTTGACTCTCTCTATGACAGCCGTGATGAGAAGGAGGCAAACCGCAGCTTCCTCGATTTTCAGATAAACGAGCTTACCGCCGCCGACGTGCATATAGGCGAGCGGGAGGCTCTTAATAAAGAAAAAGAACTGCTGCTCAACGGCAGCAAGGTGATTAAGGCTCTCGGCGGGGCGTATGCAGCCCTCGGCGGTGAGTCCGGGGTCGCCGTAGGTGCGGAGGAATGCGCCGCCTTGCTTGAGAGCGCGGCCAAATTCTACCCGGAGGCGGAGGGAGCCGCCAAGACTATGCGCGGGCTTGCCTATGAGCTTGCCGACTGCGCCGCGGGGGTGCGCGACCTTGCCGAGGGTTTTGAATACAACCCCGAGAGGCTCTCGCAGATAGACGAGCGCCTTGACGCCCTCTACCGTATCTCGATGAAATACGGCGCGCGGGAGGAGGATATCCTTGCGAAGCTCGAGAGCCTTAAAAAGGAGCGAGCGGAGATAGAGATATCCGGCGAGCTGATAGCCGAGCTTGAGCAGGAACTGTATGCGCTGTCGGATAAGATCAAAATTCTCTCCGCCCGATTGACCGAGAGCCGCATGAAAGCGGCGGCGGAGTTTGAAAAAAGAGTTGCCGAGGAGCTGGAATTCCTCGATATGCCCAAGGTGCGATTCGTCGTTGACCGCAAGCCGACGGCGCTGACCTCAAAGGGTGCGGATTCCGTTGAATTCCTCATCAGCGCGAACCCGGGGCAGGAGCCTCGGCCGATAGCCAAGACCGCTTCGGGCGGCGAGCTGTCGAGGATAATGCTTGCGATAAAAAATGTGCTCTCGGATAAAGACGACGTCGGCACGCTGATATTCGACGAGATTGACACGGGCGTGAGCGGCTCGGCGGCGGAGAAGATCGCCCTGAAGCTCTCACAGGTCTCGAGGGGGCGGCAGGTCATCTGCGTCACCCACCTTGCCCGCATAGCGGCGCAGGCAGACAGGCACATGAAGATTGAGAAGACCGTCCGTGACGGCGGCACATTCACCCGCGTCAGCCCGCTCTCGTTTGACGAGAGGGCGGCGGAGATAGCGAGGATAACGGCGGGCGGCAGCGTGACAGCCCTACAGATAGAGACGGCAAAGGAAATGCTCGTCAATTCTCAAAAAGCGGCGGAGGAAATGCGATGAAATTCGGAGTTTGCGTCGGAACAAATGTTGAAAATATGCGGTATGCCAAGTCGCTCGGCTATGATTTTGTCGAGGTACACTGTCAGGAGATAGCTAACAAGCCCATTGAGCATATTGAGGCGATGAAGGCGGTCGGTATGCCGATCCTGGCGGCGAACTGCTTCATCGGTATGCGTGTCATCGGCAGGGAGCGTGACGATGCCGCCATTACAGAGTATTTCGGCAGGCTCTTTGACAGGGCAGCGTATCTCGGTATAAAATATCTCGTTTTCGGCTCGTCACAGGCAAGAAGAATAGTTGACGATGAGCCGATGAGTGTTTCCGAGGCAAGGGCGCAGATAGTTGATTTTCTCAAAAATCTTGTCGTGCCCTTTGCGGAGAAATACGGCATAGTTATAGCTATAGAGCCGCTGCGTCCGCAGGAGTGCAATGTCATAAACACCGTTGCCGACGGCGTTGAGATAGCCCGCGCGGTGGATTCGCCCTATGTGAGGGTGCTGGCGGATGTGGCGCATATGTATACCCAGGGCGAGAGCCTTGAGTCGCTCGCCTCGCTCGGCGAATGGCTCGTCCACGCCCACACCTCAAACCCTGCGCCCGACCCCGCGCTCGGCAAGAAGAGGATATACCCCACCGCTGCCGATGAATTCGACCAGCGCAGCTTTATCGAGCCGCTTAAAAGGGCGGGCGTTGAGCAATGCTCCATAGAAGCGGATGTTATAGACTTTAAGACAGACGCCAAAAACGCATATGAAGTGCTTAAAGAGCTGAGGTAAACCGCTCAAACCACTTGACAAATGCGATAATAATAATGTATAATCAAAATAATGGCACTGACGGGAAGAAGTAACCGTGCAGCACGCTTCAGAGAGCCTCCGGTCGGTGAGAGGGGGCAGCGGGCGGCGAGTGAAATACATCCCCGAGCCGCTGCGCCGAACCGGGAGTAAGCGCAGCCGGGAGCGCCCGTTAAAGCGTGAGGGTGATCTTCACCCGCTGAGGGGGCTTGCCGTGAGGCGGCTTCAAATAGAGGTGGTACCGCGATAATTCGCCCTCTGTCAAATTGTTGACAGAGGTTTTTTATTTTGTGATCGCTCTGTCAAACGGCGGCTGCGTTATCACGCAGACATGAAAATTACCGAAAGGGAGAAAAGAAAATGCAGATTTATGAAGAGCTTGTTGCAAGAGGACTCATTGCACAGGTCACAAACGAACCGGAGATCAGAGAGCTTATCAACAGCGGCAAGGCGAAATTCTATATCGGCTTTGACTGCACGGCGGACAGCCTTACAGCGGGTCATTTCATGGCTCTTACCCTTATGAAGCGCCTCCAGATGGCGGGCAACACCCCCATCGCCCTTATCGGCGGCGGCACTACGATGATCGGCGACCCCAGCGGCCGAACCGATATGAGAAAGATGCTCACAAGGGAGGATATCCAGCATAACGCCGATTGCTTCAGGAAGCAGATGGAGCGTTTCATCGAGTTCGGCGAGGGCAAGGCTCAAATGGTCAACAACGCCGATTGGCTGCTCGACCTCAACTATGTCGAGCTGCTGCGCGAGGTCGGCACCTGCTTCTCGGTCAATAATATGCTCAGAGCCGAGTGCTATAAGCAGAGGATGGAGAAGGGTCTCTCCTTCTTTGAGTTCAACTACATGATAATGCAGAGCTACGACTTCTACTATCTGTTTAAGAATTACGATTGCAATATGCAGTTCGGCGGCGACGATCAGTGGTCAAATATGCTCGGCGGCACGGAGCTTATCAGAAAGAAGCTCGGCAAGGACGCCCACGCAATGACCATCACTCTGCTCACCGATTCTCAGGGCAAGAAGATGGGCAAGACCGCCGGCAACGCCGTATGGCTCGACCCCAACAAGACCTCGCCCTACGAGTTCTATCAGTATTGGCGCAATGTCGCCGACAGCGACGTGCTCAAGTGCATCCGTATGCTTACCTTTATCCCGGTTGAGGAGATAGATAAGATGGATTCATGGGAGGGCAGCCGGCTCAACACCGCCAAGGAGATCCTTGCATATGAGCTTACAAAGCTCGTCCACGGCGAGGAGGAGGCCGAGAAGGCTCAGGCGGCCGCAAGGGCGCTCTTCAGCGGCGCGGGCGACCTCGATAATATGCCCTCCACCAAGCTCACCGACGACGACTTCACCGACGGCGCGATAGATATCCTTGCCGTGCTCATCAAGGCGGGCATCACCAAGTCGAGAGGCGAGGGCAGGCGCCTTGTGGAGCAGGGCGGCGTCTCCGCGGACGACGTTAAGGTGACGGATATCGCAACGAGCTTCACCAAGGCCGCTCTTGCGGAGAAGCCCGTCGTTATCAAGAAGGGCAAGAAGATATTCCACAAGATCGAAGCGTAAAATATTATTTGTAATATAATATAAAGAGAATAAAATTGAAAAGGAGATATGGTGATGAAAAAAGCAGTCAAAAAAGCAGTCGGCGTCGCCGCGGGCGCAGGCCTTGGCTACCTTGTGATGGGCGAGCTTATCTACGAAGCTGTTCTCAATATCAAGGTCAATGACGCCATCAACAAGACCGGGCTTTTTGACAAGCCGGAGGAAAAGGAATTCTATGATAACTGCAAGGTCTACCAGGATTCCCTAAAGTGGTTTGACAGCCTCGGCATTGCCGATACCGTTATACCCTCGAGGATAGGCAAGGACACCAAGGCAAAGGTCATCCTTGCCGATGAGGAAACCGGCAAATGGGCGATAGTCATCCACGGCTACACCTCAAGCCCCAGAGGCATGGCTCACTATGCTTGGAAATATCACACAATGGGCTTCAATGTCGTTATGCCTCATATGGTCGGTCACGGCCCCGATAATAGAAGCCATTGCTCCATGGGCTATTATGACCGCTTCATCATCCTTGACTGGATAGATTATATTGTCGGCCTTGACCCCAAGGCAAAGATACTTATGCACGGCGTTTCAATGGGCAGCGCCACCACCATGCTCGTCACGGGCGAGGATTTGCCGTCGAACGTTGTCGCCGCCGTTGCCGACTGCGGCTACACCAACTGCTGGGATGAATACGCCTCTCAGATGAAGGCGATGTTCCACCTGCCGCTCTTCCCGTTCCTGAATTCGGCTAATACCGTATCAAAGCTCCGCAAGAACTTTGATTTCAGGGATTGCTCGCCGATAGACGCCGTGGCTCACTCCAAGACCCCGACCTTCTTCGTCCACGGCGATAACGACACCTTTGTGCCCTACAGCATGATGAAGCCGCTCTATGAGGCTTGCTCCGCCCCCGATAAAGAGATGCTCACCGTCCCCAAGGCGTTCCATGCAAACAGCGCATTTGAGGATACCGAGCTTTATTGGAACAAGGTAACGGCGTTCCTCGATAAATACTTCAAAGAGGATAAAGTCGCCGCCACTGCATAACTTATAAAAGGCTGCGTCAACAGGCGCAGCCTTTTTCACACAGGAGGAATAAATATGAAAGTCAGCGAAATACCCTATGAGCGCTACACCGTCGAGCAGGCGAAACAGGCGGCGCAGGGGATAATCGAGAGGATAAAGAACGCCCGCACCGCCGAGGAGATAAAGGCGGCGAGGGATGATTTCAACGCCCTGAGCGAGCAGATAGAGACGGCGTCCTCGCTCGCGAACTGCCGCTTCACGCTCAACACGAGGGATGAATTCTATAACGCCGAGATGGATTATTACGACTCCGCGGCGCCGCTCTTCGCCAAAATCCAGAATGAATACGAGCGGGCGATGCTTTCGTCGCCTCTGCGCGCCGAGGCGGAGAAGCTGATAAATCCCAGAGTTTTCAAGGCGTTTGAGATATCGCAAAAGACCTTCTCCGACGACGTTATCGAGGATCTGCAGGCTGAGAACGCCCTTGTCACCGAGTATTCCAAATTCATGGGTGAGCTTGCATTTGAATTCGACGGCGAAAAGATGCCCCTCTCCGTGCTCAGAGGCAAGCTCGAGGATGACGACAGAGAGGTGAGGAGGCGAGCCGCCGAAGCTATCGGCAAAACTCTCGGCGAGAATTCCGACACGCTCGATTCCATATTCGACAGGCTCGTCAAGATAAGAACGACCGTCGCCCGCAAGCTCGGCTTTGATAATTTCGTGGAGCTTGGCTACTGCCGCATGGGCAGGGTGGATTACGACAGCGCCATGGTCGCCGAATTCCGCCGCAGCGTGGAGCAGGATATCGTGCCCGCCGTCGCCGCGATGAAAGAGGATATCAGGCGGCGCATGGGCTTTGACCGCGTTATGTATTATGACGATGCGGTGAGCGTTAGCGGCGAGATGCCGAGGCCCGTTATCGACGAAAAGGAGATATTCCGCAGGGCGCAGAAGATGTATGACGAGATGGAGCCGTCCATAGGCGAATTCATGCGCCGTATGCAGGCGGCCGAGGCGTTTGACGTTGAGGCGCGCGACGGCAAGTGGGGCGGCGGCTACTGCACCACCTTCCCCGCCTATAAACAGCCGTTCATCCTTGCGAATTTCAACGGCACGAGCGGCGATATCGACGTTATAACCCACGAATTCGGTCATGCTCTGGCGGCGGATATCATGTTCAAATGCAGCGAGCCGGATTACCCCGTCGGCATGGAGACCCACGAATGCCACTCGATGAGCATGGAGTTCCTCTGCCACAAATGGATGGATAAATTCTTCGGCGACAAGGCGGATAAATACAGATACAAGCATATTGTGGACGCCTTTTCGTTCATTCCCTACGGCACGATAGTCGACGAATTCCAGCATATCGTCTATGAGAATCCCGACCTCACCCCTGCCGAGAGGGATGCCGAATACCTGAAGCTCGAGAAAAAATACAGACCCTATCTCTCCTTTGAGGGCATACCCTATCTTGAGAATGGCACCCGCTGGCAGTATCAGATGCATATCTACGAGAGCCCGTTCTATTATATTGACTACTGCCTTGCCCAGTGCGTTGCGCTCGGCTTCCTCGGCCTCTCAAGGGCTGATTTCGCCGACGCGCTCGATAAATACCTCGCCTTCCTCAGAGCGACGGGCAGCGTTTCGTTCGGCGAGCTGGTCGAGGGTGCGGGGCTGAAGCCGCCGTTTGAGGCGGGTGCCCTCAAGGAGATAGCCGCAAGCAGCGCCGAGGTCATCCGCGAAGTCGAGAAAAAGATCTGAAATGAGGACTTTTTATGTTTAAGCTGATCCCCAAAATAATCTCCGCCGTTATGGCGTTCATAATCTCGCTCATGCCTATAGGCTCGGGTGAGCCGCAGCAGAAATGCAGTCCCGAATTCAGCGGCACGTTTTTGCAGTCGTGGATGAGCAGCTCGTGGGACGATGCCCGCTGGCAGACAGAGATAGACAATATGCGGCAAGCTGGCGTCAAATATCTGATTTTGCAGGACGTTGCGAATAAGGCGTATAAATCCTCGGGCGGCGGCTGGACGGTATATTACGACACCGACCTTGCCGTGTTTGAGGACGCTGCAAAAGCCCCCGACGTTATCGAGGCCGCGCTGCGTAACTGCAAGGGCACGGATATCAAAGTATTCGTCGGGCTTGCGATGTTTGACGATTTTTGGACCGAGGGCGCAATGACGGGGCAGTATGCCGAGATGTGCGCCGTCGCTGCGGATATGGCAGAGGAGATATACGGCAAGTATTACTCACGCTATTCTGAGAATTTCTACGGCTGGTATTTCACGCCGGAATTCAATAATATCCTGACCTGCCAGGTCAATATCGGCGGCATGTGCCGCGGGCTGAATGAAATAATCGCCCGCATTGATGCGCTCAATCCCTTGCTGCCGCTGCTGCTCAGCCCGTTTTACGCCCGTTACCTTGCCGCGGGGCCTGTCGTGACCCTCTCGAATCTCGTCAGGATGCTCAACACGATAAACCTCCGCGACGGCGATATCTTCGCCCCGCAGGACGCCGTTGGGGCGCTCTGGATAAGGGAAAAAGATCTTGAGATGACATGGAAGCTGTATTCGGAGGCGGTCAAGACAGCCGACGCGGATATCAGACTCTGGGCGAATTGCGAGAATTTCACGCTCGCCTTTGCCGATACGGCGACAGACGGGATACTGACAAGACCTGCGACCGAGAATACCGAGGCCGTGCCCGCGACCCTCGACCGCTTCACCCGCCAGATGAAAACGGCGGCGAAATACGCCGAGAATATCATCACGTTCTCATATAATCACTACTACAGCCCCGAGCTTGTCAGCCCCGCATATATCGAGACATACCTCGACTATGTTAAGAACGGTTATGTGCTTGAGGGTGAGGCTCCCGTTATGGGCGGATTCCGCAAGTCGGCTGTTGACGGCGGGGTGAGCCTCGATTGGGACGCCGCAAGCGATAACTTCGGCATCGCGTACTACCGAATCGAGAAAAACGGCAAATTCCTGACCCGAATCGAGACCTGCTATTCATCGCCCGAGCTTGTTTACGCCTATATCGGCGGCTCGGTCGGCGACGAATACACGATAACCGCTTACGACGCTGCTGGCAATGTATCCGCAGCTGTCACGGCAAAATAAAAATAACGGCCGTGAGCGTTCACAGCCGTTTTGCTTATCCTTTGCTCCGTTCGAGGAACTCTCGGCGGAGCTTTTCTTTGTATTCGTCGGTGTATTCGTAGCACCAAAGGGCAAATATGCCGTCAAAATCCTCAAAGGTCTCGTCAGGCAGCCGCTTTGTGCCGCCGAAGGAGTAGGGCAGGGGTATCTCAACCGTGCCGTTTGAGGCGATGTGGTATTCCTTGGCAATATCGACCGCAACTCGGTTCGGCTCCTGCTTATCCCATTCCTCGGCAAATTTTATCTCCGTTATCGGGAAGAGAACGCATTCCGCGCCCGCACGGCGGTAGAATTCGCTCGAGGTGCCTGAGTGACCGTGATGCGATACCTGCACCACGCTGCATTTGAGCGCGTCGTGATAGCGGCGCAGGAACACCTTGTCGCTTTCGGCGGCGCAGTCGCCGGGGAAGAGCACCTTGCAGCCGCCGGCGGTCATCATGATAGCGGTCGAGGAGTCGTTGAAGTTGCTGAGCGGGTTCGGGTAAATATCCTCGTGGGTGCACAGCACGCTGAACTCAAGGTCGCGCACAAAGAAGCGCTGACCCGTGTGAAGGCGCACCTTCTTTATCTCCGGGTGCTCGTCAAGCTTGCGCTCAAAGCGGTGCATCACCTGCTTGCCGCATTCGCCCCACTCCTCGTTGTCGGGGTGGCCGTAGGACGGGAAGTTATAATACACCGTCTCGATATCGACCTCGCCCGAGCGGAATTCAACGATATCGCTGAACTTGGCGACGTGATCCTCATGCCCGTGGGAGAAGAACCAGCCCGCCACCGTGGGCTTCTCTCCGCCGTTCAACTTACGCAGAAATTCGATGATCCTGATATCGTCGTTGACCGAGTACATATGGGCGCTGTCAATGACAAAGAAGCTGCCGTCGCAGCAGCGGACTATGTAGCACATACCGCAGTCTATCAGAGAATGATCGACCTCAAACTGCCATAGGGTATTGCTGTACTTTCTCTCACAGCGCTCGGGTGCGGTGTTATAGAGGGCGGTGTAGGGGTCGGCGGTCAGGCGCAGCGCCCGCTCACAAGGGCAATACCATGCGTGCAGCACGGGCCTGCCCGCAAAGGTGCAGTGAATGCTGCCCTCGATATCCGTGCGGTCAAAGAGCTTGAAGCCGCTCGCCGTGATATCGCCGCACAGCCGCTCGAATTCATCGGGCGACGAATCGCCCCACAGCAGCATATATGAGCCTCTGCCGCAGTCATATTCGCCGTCGGGCGCGCGAGTGGGCAGGGGGATGGAATTAAAAATTTTGTTCATCGCGGTCATTCTCCAAAGAATTGTTTTAGCTTATGATTAATAATACCATTTTTGCCGCTGATTGCAAGCCGAAACGGCAATTTAACTTACTTTTAATAAATTTTTCATTGAATTGTGCATTACGCTATGATAAAATGTATAAGGAAACATTCGGACACGGAGAAAAATAATGAAAAAAGTATTAAGTATCATATTATGCATGGCTCTGCTCATAGGCGGCTGCGTTACCGCCCATGCCGCCGAGCCGGATACGCCCGTTATATTGATATCGGGCTTCATGTGCTCCCAGCTCTTCACCGATTTCGGCACCGAGGAGCAGCAAAAGATATGGGGGCCTGACGCGGGTGCGATTTTTGACCGAATCGGCGACGATTTCTCAAACTTCATATCCTCGCTTGCGGGCGCTCTTGTCGGCAGGGTGGAGAAATTCGGCAAAACGGTCGGCGACGGAGCGGCGCAGATACTCGGCAAGCTCAAGTGCGCCCCCGACGGCTCCTCCGTTTACCCTGTCGGGCATTACCCCGACGACCCGGAGCTCAACAATGTCGGCTATATGCTGCAAAACGCCGAGGAATATCTCTATGAGCGCAACTTTTGCGAATACATGGCGGGGCAGATGAATCCCTCAAGGCTGTTTTGCTATCAGTATGATTCAAGGCTTGACGCCGTTACCCTTGCGGGCGAGCTGCGCGAATTCATCAAATCCGTCAAGGAATACACGGGTGCGGAGCAGGTCAAGCTCTTTGCCCTTAGCTACGGCGGCCTTATAGTCTCGACCTATCTGACCCTCTACGGCGACGAATGCGACGTTGACAGAGCGGTGCTCAGCGTGCCGGCCCTCGGCGGCACAAATATCCCCGAGAGGATATTCACCGGCAGCGCGGAGCTTGCGAATAAATCGCTGATATCCTTTATGGAGACGGCGCTTGCAGGCTCGGCGAATCTCTCCCGCATCTTTGACGCAAACCGCGTTGAGTGGCTTGACGGCTTCACAAACGGGATGTGCTCAAAGCTCACGGATGTGGTCGGCAATTGGGGCAGCATTTGGTCGCTCTGCTCGCAGGCGACATATGAGCGCCTCAAAAACGAATACCTTGACCCCGTTGAGAATAAAGAGCTTATCGCAAAAACCGATATAGTCCATAACGAAATAATGCCGAAGCTCTCCGAAACCTTTGCCGAGTGCAGGGCAAGGGGCACGCAGGTCTCGATAATCTGCGGCACGGGCAGCCAGCTTGCCCTCGGCGGCGACCTCAACGGCGACGTGGTGCTGCCCGCAAGCGGCGTGAGCGG
>ERZ791919.98-NODE-98-length-104098-cov-27.745644_pt1 | contig 104098 bp, 146 predicted proteins | sample MGYA00510137_ERZ791919 | MGnify/ENA primary metagenome ERZ791919 (study PRJEB30046, sample SAMN00792059) | human gut metagenome | study: EMG produced TPA metagenomics assembly of the A metagenome-wide association study of gut microbiota in type 2... | reverse complement strand
TAGAGCAACAGACTCATAATCTGGAGGTCCTAGGTTCAAGCCCTAGCTGGTCCACAATAGATGATTCCGTGAATCTTTAAAACCCGGATAGTTAACATTTGTTGAATCTCTAATAAATTATCAAAATGAAGAGATTATTCGAAAAGCTTAGCATGTGCTTAATCATGCTTATTGTAGCTGTCACAGTGTCATCATGTGACTATGTGAAGCAGACAAAAAGTGAAATCAGACATGATGATTCGCTCATGGTGTCAAAGATGATGCAGGAAATTGACAATCCTACATTCACTGACTGTTCTGATGTTATAGAGTTTCAGAGATCGGAAGGTCAATGGAGGCATCAGGACTCAGTATTCTTCAGTATACCTGAAAAGGTTATGCGTGATGTGGTATCAGTCTTAGAAAAATCTGGGAAACAATTGACTAAGATGAGTATATCAAACGAGTTCGAGATGAACAAGCATGTATATTTGAATCTTCCTGATAAACAGGATCAATACAATGCTATTACTCCGCCTGATATTCCAAACGTAGAAATGGTTGATACCATTATCGACGGTAAGCATGTGCAGATCGTGCAATCCTCCAGTACTAACATAACAACAAAGGAGGATTAGCTATGAAGCGGTACATTATTATCTCTTACGATGGTTCTAGTTTGGATCCATCTGAAGTTATGGCAATAGCTTCACAACTGAACACAGTTAAACCTGATGTTAAGGATGTGCATGCAGTTACAATGGATGAAACGGAAGTTAATTCCATTATTATCGGTCACGCAGAAGCCAAGAATGCTACAGAACTTTCTGTTGTAGAGTCTGCGTGCATCTACGTGAAAAAAAGATTTGGTAGGTTTTTCTACTCCAAGATGAAGCTGTTGCTTGCATTGTCAGAGGCTATAACTAATGAGCCTAACAATGAACCTCTTATGAATGCCATCAGAGTTATGTCTGGTGGTGTAAGTAAGAGAATGCGTGATTCTTACGGTATTTCTACCGATATTATTTGTGTATTTAAAACAGTTCAAGATAACATGTAACTATGTATAAAACACAACGTAATACTAAGAAAGTGTATCGTCAGCGTCACGCAGAAGCCAAAGCAAAGGCATATAAGCGTGACAAGTTTAAAAACAAGCTAAATCCTTTAGATTATGTGGAAGATTCCAGTATATACGACAAAAGCTAAGGGAAAGGGTAAGAATACAAAAACATTGGTATTCGAATCCAAGTACCCTAGTGAGAATCAAGCTATAGATGCTAGATTCGCACTTATTCATTTGGCTAACTGCTCTCACAAAGCTCCATGCGATATCACCATTAATAATAATGGCGCAATATTAGTTAAAAATCCATCCTGGAGTGTGGGAGAAGTAACAATATGTTAATTAATTTTATTTACAAACATTTAAAACATTATCAAAATGGCAAAAGCAGAAACAAAAGGTGCTGCTAAAGAGCAGCAGAATGTGTCAGCAGACAACGTAGTAGAGAAGTTGATGAAGGGCAACCTCGTCACAGACATCGCAGACAAGGCGGCAGAAGAAATCCGCCAGGACGAGGAGAAACGCAAGATCTCCCAGGTCAAAGAAATCGTCAAGTGTGCTGACTATCTCCGTATTAAGGAGCTTCTCAATGTCCGTAAGGACCGTGCGAAGGCAAAAATCACGCTCGATATTCTGAAGAAGCGTACAGATTTGTTGGCCCGTCTTCTTGGTAAGGACGAGAATGGTACCGTCGTTCCTGACGACCAGAAGATTACGCCAAATCAGTTCCGTGACCTTTCGCAGAAGATCGATGAGGATCAGCGTAAGCAGATGAACGATCTGAACAACGAATATGAAAAGCACGACCGTGAGTTGCGCACTAAGTATCCGAACAACTGGTATTATGCCAACTATCAGTTCGATCGTTTCTAATTCTTCTTCTAGTACAAGTATCTTCGTATCACGTACATAGATTCTGAAGCACTGTGGGAAATATCTTAGGCGGATATAATGCAGCGAAAGAATCTCAGAATGAATTAACATTCTCATCAAGTATCTTCGTATCACGATGAGAGGAAGAGATGTGAACCCACACAATAAATTGGGCAGTAGATCAAACAATATGTTTTGTGCGTATCATTGTATCGGGGAGATTTAGGTAAAGAAGATATGTATTTACTAGAACCCTGCAAAATATATCAAAAATGCTGAATATAGCCCTCTAAGTATCTTTGTATCATGAGGATTACTATATATTTTTAGCCATGTTTTAAGCGCTCTGAGGCAGAGTATGTCACCAAGTGGAGTAATTAACCACAAGTGCCGCAAAAATGTCTTAGAGCGCACCTAAAATGGCTTAAATCGAATGTTCTGACTGATCATCGGAACATTTACAAGAATGTACAGTGTGTATGAGTTAATTTTCGGAGACCGCGGGGCAGATCCGCGCACGTCCACAAAGCACGAGGAGAAGAGAAACCTTTGCGAGAAAATGCAAAAACTTATTGTTAGCAAACTTACGAGTTAAGGGATGAGCCTAGCAATTGTTTTGGGCGTGACTTAGTTTTGATCCGAGAAGGAAGTAAATACGTTAAGCACTATGCTATAAATTAAACGACAATGTAAATAACATTGTAGACTATACTAACGTAGCGTAAGTTTAGTCTAGGTGTTTCCTACCAAAGTGGAGAGAAGAAGAAGTTGGTTCTTTGGGCTACACACCCGAGGATTAGGGTTCGACTCCCTAGCTTCTTCCTATTAGTTATGACAAAGGGATATAAAGCGATGATAAAGGACAGGTGTCCTCATGTCGTCAACCTCGCATTTAAATGGTGTACAGAATTTGGCAGATTATCTAATATAGGTAAGAAGCCACATGAAAGAATTAAGTATGCTGTAAAAACGCGATGGATAGACCGTGTATACCAAGAAAATGTAGCAATCTATAACACTGGAAGAGGAATACCTCGAACAGATGAAAAGAATGCATCATTAAGAAAAGCTCTTGGAATACATGAGGGGTCGCAAAATTTTAATTTTGCAGACTCTATAAATTTGGATGGCATCAACAAAGTATTCAACTCTGGAGAACGAGCATTTTGGATCTGGGTTAATAGCTGGGTAGTATGGTTTCAAGAGAACTATAAGTACCTAGAAAACTATTATAACATATCATGTAAGTGTGGCAATATGGCTTTATTTGATAAAGCATTGTCAGAAAAAGCTAGTTTTCTAGATGAGTATTTTGAAGATTTCTCTAAGTTTATTAAGAAAACATTTAATTAAACAAAATAAAAAATGGAGTATTTCCCTAAAATGCTAATTTACAGAGCTAGTCTGTTAGGCTGCAAAGAAGAAGGTATAGAAAATGTGATTAACTGGTTTCATAACCGCCTTAAAAAGGGCTTTACTTATGAAGCGCACATATTCTGTGCAGGAGACAGCCTAGACGAAGATTGTATATACGAATACTGTTGTAATGAGCAGTTACGTAGAGTTGGTGATTGGATTATGAAAACGATAGTCCTAAATAACCCTATGAAGTTCAAAACACTTACGACTCGTATGCGTATTGGTTCAGGACTACTTGAAAAAGTAGAAATGAAAACGGGAGGAAAGGATTTGAAAATAATCCTTTTCAACAATTTCGTCAACAACGTTTGGTCGCTATACCGTCAGAAGATGGTGTACGATCTTCCGTTTTATCAGGAGTAGGGTGAGAGAGATCTCCCCTACCCCACAATATGGAGTATCAGCGTATCACTCAATCTGAGATTGAGACCATAAAAGAAGCTCAAAAGGGAAATGAGCTAGCGTTTAATAAATTGTTTAACCGTTACAAAGAGTTCGTTGACAACGTGCTCTTTTGTTACGTGAATGACATGGATGAAGCTAAAGATCTTACAAATGTTGTATTTCTTAAGGTTCACCAAAAACTCTCGACATTCACAGATTATTCGTCTTTTGGCGGATGGCTGAGAATTATAGCTAATCGAACAGCTATAGATTACCTACGAAAAGTAAAGGAGAAATCCATGGAGTTAGGAGAAGATACAGGCCGACTACCTGTCGAATTAACTAATTCTTCAGAAGAAGAAGATCTTGTCAATCTTCTTGAGTATGAATCTCTTCTAAAGGAATTTGAAAAACTCCCAAAGAAGACACAGAAGATTTTTAATCTATTTTACGTAGAAGATCTTACAGTTGATGAAATTAGCAAAGTGCTAAAAATTCCTACAGGCACTATAAAAGCTGCATTAAGCCGCACTCGTAGGAAAATTAAAAATAACTTAAAAGTTTAACAAAAATGACTTCACTTTTATTATTGATTCTCTCGATTTTTGTAGCTCTTGGTTTCGCAAGATACAATAAGAGCAACAAGTTGTTCTGGATCATTCTCGTAAGTCTCTTGCTCGGTTTTACCGGTAAGAGTATGGTCAACTATGCCTTTGTTGACCATAAAAGTGAAGCCAGTACAGTTAAATCTTCTGCAAATCCCATGCTGGCACCGACGTGCTCATTTCAGGCTTTGGAACCCTCAGAGGGCGCCGGTACATGTGCTGAGACAAAACCAGCAGGTAAGGATACAATTGTAGTAGATACTGTTACTGTGCTTAACTTGGGTGAAGACGAGCATATTAACGTGCTCACTAAACCTCCACGAGATTGGTTAAAAACGAACTTTATATTCGACACAAGTTGAATTTAAGCTAGTTGCCCAGAAAGTATTAATTAATTTTAGTAAATAACATTTAAAAACATTATCAAAATGGCAAAAAAGAATGGAAAGGGCAATGTAAAAGTTGCTCAGAATAACAACAATGGTGGTAACAATGCAGATGCAGCTGTTGAGGCTGCAGCTATGCTCACAACAACAGGTGGGTCAAGCATGGATCGTAATCACCAGGTAGATTTGTTAAAGATGGCTCACGATCGTTTCTTCTTGGATGAGAAAGCTGCTGAGCACACTGGCTTCCCGCAGGGAACTATCGACAAACTCAACCATATTAATGCCCTCGGCATCGCAGTGTGTGTATGTAATGAGGTCAAGTATGGTACCAGCGATTTCGCTGTTGTAATCCGTAAGTCTGCGCTCCCAGAGCTTACTGAAGCTTTGAAGGAGATTGGTGTAAGCTTTGATGACACAAAGCTCTTGCCTTCAAAAGACGATGCTGAAGCAATTGAAGTTACAGCTTCAGCTGTAACAGTATCAGAAGAGACAGCAAAGAGTCTTGACAAGGATGCTAAGGCTCGTGCTGCAACAGCAGGTAAGGTTTTTGATCCTACAAAGATCAAGGACGAAGAAGAGCTCAAGGAAGCTTTGTCTGGATTCTTAGCTATGAACCGTGATTCTAAGCTGATGGATAGCATCATGCAGTGTGTGAACTTCTATAAGTCATATCGCTCTATTGAAGCTAAGCATGCTATCGATTCTGCTGAGAAGACGCTCAAGAACACAAAAGACAAGAAGTACAAAGAGAACGCTGAAAAGGCTCTTGCTTCTGCAAAGAATGACCTTGAGCGCCTCAAGAACATGAACTTCCATGATACGTTTCGCAAGATTGTTGAGCTTACGGGTCGTGTCGGAACGCTTACTTATGGAATTGGTGCTCACTTCTTCAATGTTACCGCTACGTCAGGATCTCCTGTATCTGCGTTCTGTGAGCTTCGCGACCATTCTACTGACAAGAACACCGGCGTATGCAAGTATACCGATGATCAGATTGCAGACGCTGTAAAGTGCCTCGTAATCATTGGTGCAGACGATGTTCGCTCAAAGGGCAAGACCTTGCTCGAGGCAGAGAACAAGCTGCCAGAAAAGGATCGTGTCAAGGAGCACATTGATGTCGCTAACAAGAACATCGCATTCGCCGATAAGGCTACTGCAGCGGTTCTTGCGGCTCCAGGCGAGTTCGTTGAGAACTTGAAGAAGAACTTCTTGGAGGGTAACAACTTTGCAAAGAAGACTGTTATCGCCATTAAGCGTGCATATTATCGCGACGTTACTCCAGAGATGATGGCTAAGGTTAAGTCTGACTCAATGCTTGATAACGCTACGCAGCATGCTGGTATCATCTCTAACCTGTTCCGTAATCCTTCTGATCCGCTCGTAGGTTATGCCAAGGAGAATATCATCGACTTGGAGTTCAAAACAGATGAGGAGATCAAGGCTGAGGAAGAGGCTGTTGCAAAGACTGCTAAGGAAGCAGCTGATAAGAAGGCAACTGAGGATAAGAAAAAGGAAGCCAAAGGTAAGGCCAAGGCTCAGGTAAAAAAATAATACGGCCAATTAAGAGAACTGGTTCACAACTAGTTGGCCGCATTAAAAGAGCCTTTGACATCCAATGGCAAAGTGAACACAAATAATTTAACTATCAAAGTATGAAAAAATTAGTGATCACGTTGTTAGGAGCAGCATTCCTTACTATCGGCATGAATATTGCCGATCTTAAGAATGTTCCCCTTCCAACGACAGTGCAGACAGTAGCAGCATCTACTGTACAGCAACCAATGGACCATTTGTTTGGTCAAGTGAATCGTGCTAATCCTGATACAGTGCATGATACCGTTAGGGTAGAAAAGCCTGTACCTTGTAACCATAAACAGTTACCTGCAAAGGTAATTGTTAAACGCACCGTAATTAAGAAGACAGATACGTCGTATGTACCACTTCTGTATATTATGGAACCTGGAGAAAAGGTCGACTCCACTAATCATGACTCTACCATTCGTAAGGGAGAGCTCCGTGATTATATCCAAATCGCCTCCAATGTGCATAAGTAAACATAAGAACCCTATGCACTATAATTGGGTAAGTACATATAGTAGATCCCATTAGTCTACGTACTATTCTGGAACATCCCCCGCGAAGGAGCTAGAAGAAAAACTCAATAAATTAAACTTGATCCGAGAATATGTTAACCCTGTCTTGCAGGGCGAGATCACTCAAAAGGTAGGATGAAATGTATCAAACATTGAAACAGTTTGATATAGGTAGGAGAAGCGTTGTATCAGCTCCTATAGATTATACAGCTGGACTTGTGAGAACCGTCTGGAGACAAGCTGGATGAGGCTGTATAATCTAAAAACGCATAAGTCCCAAGAAGGGCATAATGAACCGTATCGTAATTATATGTGATAATACTAAGCATATACAAACGTTACACGAGATGAACTATATTGGTCCCCAGTAGGTGAACAGAATTGCATACATGGTATGGTGCATGGTGCTGGAAGAACCGAGGATATCCCAAACAATATAGAAGTATTATTAAGCCATAGGTAGTGTTTCTAGTGTCCAAAGCTAGTATAAAGGCCGAAAAATTACATCAATACTGTGGGAGTAATACCACACAGAGTAAACTAAATGAGTTTGCTGACTATACCAAAACCTTACTGTTCGATTCAGTACAACTCCGTTGAAGGGGTGCCAGGGATGGGGTAGAAGTGTCTGATTGTGACCGCCAGGCTTTTCTTGTTTATGCGGTATATAAAAGTAAAACAAGCACAAGGGTTGGGCAGCCCCTTAATCGAAGCTCTACAGGAGTATCGTACGCGGGTGAAGATCGCGGTGAAAATCTATTCCAGTTGTATTATTAGGATGTTAGGCAATCCAAACTTACAGCCAATTTCCATGAAAATTAAATCGTTCATGAGACTATGATCGATGACTCCGTTACAGTCAAAGAAAATTGATGGAAAGCTATCCTAGAATAAGAAATAGCAAGCAGGTAGAAAGTTGATTCGAGATATGTCCATCCAGGACCATTTGACCTCCACTTTCATCCAAAACAATCTAGACTAATAGTTTATTTGCACTATGATATACAATATTATATAGTCTCTACAGAGTAGTAAGCTGGTATATTATGTATGCGTATGTTGTATGCAAGAGATATAAGCTATGAAAACCTAGAAAGTTTAAAAGATAACATGTTTAACAAAAATTGATGTCCCTTCATAGAGTGAATCTTACGTTGTAAGTAAGGGCTTGAGGTGAAGAAGTCGAGTGCCAACCGATATGCCAACCATGCTAAAGTATACTGCGCAACAGTATATGTAAACATAAAGGTTCGAAGCAATACAAGAAATTGATGGGCAGCTTATATCTATGTTGTAAAACGACTGTGTATATTATATGTGTATACTGTCTCTATACATGTATATTACGTTATAAGTGGGTGACAAGATGAAATGTATGGGTTGAATTCCCAATATTCGTGCACTATAAATAGGAGGTAGTAATACCGGTACAGAAAAATTGCAAATATCAGCAAAGATATAAAAAGCCGTAAGGTCTGTGATGGGTTTGATCCTGAGACATTCCGATAACCAACCACTGGGTACATGCCATAAGCCGAGTACCGCAGTAAGGAGACCTAGCTGACAGTCGCTTCTAAGTTAGCAGTAGAGATCATCTGCTTTAATAACAATCGTGTAGGAATATCTTGTAAGTATAGTAAGGGAAATACGACCGAGATTCTACATATTTTCGTGGGTTATAAGAATTCTAAGATTCTATGAGTGTTAGTTGCTCTGCAAAATTTCACCAACGAAGATTAGAATAGTTAAGTTAGAAAAAACGTGAACAAAATAGCAGAAAACAGTTCAGCATTTGATTATGCAAAGGAAGCATTCAAAGCTTTAGACGATGGGCCTGGATAAACCAGTAAATGCTAATTGCATCATACGTATGCAATTCCTGCTGCAAGCCTATTACCCTATTGTTGTAATAGGAAGAGTGCAGCTAAGTCTATATAAAAGCGTCTACAATAGTAGAACTTCCTTTAGAAAACTAAGTAAGCAAAATAGTAACCGAGTATCTTCGTATCAGCGTTGCTTTATTCAATAAACAACGGCAAAGGTGTAGCCAAAATACACCATATTTTTCAATCATATCGTTAGTTAATCAATAACGATATCAAAAAGGATATGATTATGTCAGAAATTAATGTAAACATCGTGGAAACTACAATTAAATCAAATCGTACCCCACTGAGCATGCTCGGTGCAAAAATGTTTGGTCAGGACGTATTTACTCCTCAGACCCGTTTATTCAACCCAGACCATGACAAGGTTTTGGAGCAGGCTAAGCAGAGCTCCAATGTAAACCTTGTACTCAATCGTTCGCCTCGTCGCTTCTCGATCGGCTATATCACGATTGAGTCAATGGCAACAAAACAGAATGCAATCGGTGATGTCGTTTGCCGTCTCAATGAGGGCACCGACAATCAGATTGATATTCCTCTCGGTGAGAACAGTACCAAGTTTGGTGAAACCACTGAAGAGGCTGTCCAGAACGCTCTTAAGGACAAGAACTCTAAAGCTGTGTTCTCAGATCCTAAGGATTTGAGTGGGATCCTTAACGATCTCAACCGTGGCGAGATTGCTCGTCTTGATGCAATGATCGAACAGTTGCAGAAGGCTAAGGCACAGTGTGTGTCTGCCATTTCAGCAAATGAGAAGATCGTTGCTGACTACGAGCGTCAGAAGACAGAATCAAAACCAGCTGATAAGATCGCGTAGGATTCATGGAGGCTGTTTTAACCGAGAAGAGCGTTAAGCTTATTGCAGTAATGCTCTCCGAACCGAAGATTAAGGCAGCCGTTTATGAAAAGTTGGACCATACAGAGAAGTACAAAATCTATACCATCAACGATGATGGTAGTATTACTCTCGGTTCAACTAAGTTCCACTTTTGGAATAAGATAATCGGCTGCGAGCAAACCTTACCATTTGAGAGTTTCGCTCTCAAGGTATGGGATGCACTAGTGAGTATTTCCACAGGGCTTAACCAAAAAGCCATTATGGAAGGACTATCACAAGAAATTGTGATGAAAGGAGTTAAAGACAAAAACTTTAACTGGGTCGTAGAACGACTGTATGATGTTGCGACAAAAGTATGTCAGAATTCTAGCATTGCTGATGGCGTAGGAGCGGACCCTGCGGGGTCCCGGGTGTCAGGGCCAAGGCTTAACGCTCAGCAAGAGTTTCCTGAGAAAATTGTTATCAATATCAACGGACGTAAAGAAGTTTTGCAGGTTAAAGACTGCATAGGTAAACCAATGATTGAGTTGGAGTACGGAATTGTAAACGCTAAACGAGTAATACCATAAACAGAAACATTCCTGCGGGAATGGTGTACGAACTGTGCGCAGAAGAGTACACATTCATGCATGGTATTATCGTTATTGTTTACAACAAAATGCAAAGACAATATTATTAGTTTATATTAAAAGGCATCCTTAAACATTCTCTGCGGAGAATAGGTAATCCGCCCTGCGGGGCAGGATTGCCAATGGATGTCTTTTATTCTTTATTACAGTTATATGTAATATAGGAACTGGGTAAATGGCTGATTCAAGTAAATTGTTTAATTTTAATCAAGCTATATGAATAAGAAATCAATTAAATTGAACTCAGCAAACATCATCACAATTCGTAAGAATATTGATATTACTATCAATAAGTATTGGCGAATTATTCGAGCAGAGAACCTCATGTCTAAAAAGGCAATTGCAGCAAAGCAGGGTTCTGGCTTAGATCTCAAGAGCTTGTATAACCAGATTGTGCAGCTTAGTGAGAAGCGTATTATGATTAAGGGTATTTTGGTAGCTCTTAATACAGGTACAACTACATTCTCTTACGAGGATTTTAAGAAGACAAATAACTATAGTATTTTCGCAGCATGCGAGGCAAAGGAGGCAATAGCACAACTTAAGATGATCAAGACACTTGATCCATCAACTAAGGCAAAGAAGGGATTGAAGGCTATGCCTAAGCGCGAGATATTCTCATCAGCTAAGATTGCTCAGCTTATCCATGATCAGCAACTACTAGCAAATAAGTTTGATGCTAATCTCGAGAAGTTTAACAATGAGACTTCTATTGAGATTAAAGATACTATTGCAGATAAGTTCGAGATGGATCTGACAGTTTAAATACTATAGGTTCGAGACAAATATAAGGGTCGCCGAAAGGAGTAAGATCGAGGCTTACACGAACCACAATAAGGAATCCCTTGCCTTAAAAATAACATTATTAACACATTAAATTATCAAAATTATGTCAAAGAAGAATAACAAGAAGAACCTCAAGAAGGTTCAGGCTAAGATAGGAACTACACCAGTTAAGGCTGAGGCAGCTAAGAAGGAAGAGTCTAAGGCTGCTATAAAGAATGCAGAAATTGCTGCAGCAAAAGACGATGCTAAGGCAAAGAAGAAGGCTGAAAAGAAAGCTCACGAGGAGGCTAAATATGCTGCCTCTAAAGCTCGCATAGAGGCCCGTAAGGCGCGCAAAAAGAGCATCATGGATAAACTGATAGACTCCAAGAAGGAAAAGGCTTCAGAGCCTGTTAAAATCACTCTGGAGGACCGTTTGAAGAAGCAGGAAGAGCGTCGTAATGTCGCTATGGCTCGTCATATCGCATCAGTTACCCGTCGATGCAAGCGTATGCATCTCAACGATGCCGACGCCAAGAAGGTGATAGACATCGCAAAGAAACAGTGGGACAACGCTACTGTATACAATATTACAGTTGTATGTGATTCTGTTCTGAAAAAGAAGAAGGAGCTCGAGAAGTTGGTAAAGGATTGCGGTATTAAGTCTGCATGCATTACTAACTCTACAGCATTCTTTAAGAATGTGCCAGCAAGTGTGGTAGCAAAACTGCGCGATCTTGTAGGTAATGCTACATTCTATCAGTATCGTTCTGATGATAAGTCTCCATTCGAGGAGGCTGGCATAGATATATCAGGCAATCACAACAAGCATAAGAAGGGAGGTGATCCTCATACTATCGAGTGCTCAAAGAACGCTAGTGTGAATTTTTACAATCTCCGTAAAGCTAAGAAGAAGGCTAAGGAGACACTCGAGAAAAACACGTATAACTTCCGTCACGGATCTAAGGCTGAAGGACGTAAGCTTCGTCGTGGGCTCAAAGTTAAGGCTAAAGCCGTAAACAAAAAGCCTACACAGGTGAAAGAAGTTAAACAAAAGTCAGTTAAACAAGCAGCTTAATCATAGGAGACAACGTTATGAATACCCAGAATAATCAATATTTGGACGATTATGTTGAAAAATATCGTGACATCAAAGAGAAGTGGCTTAAGGACTTTAACAAGTCTCATGGAACTACTTCTAAGTTCTGTAAAGAACATTATATCCATGGTCTTTCCCGGAAGAAATCTTGGTTCATACTGCTCAAGCGTGATTCGATTAAAATTGAATCTCGCAGAAAGGTTACGAAGCTTAACCATACCGAGCTCATGGAAGGGTATGTTCAACACAAGTTGCAGAAATGGGAGCGAAAGCACCCATGCCCGGTTAAGAAAGACGACTTGTTCTACGCGCAGCAGTTCCCGGTTTGGGAAGCAGAAAAGAATGCCGCAGAAGAACATATTAGAGACTTAGTTGTATCTAAATATGACAAATTACAACTTATAGGACGATTCCAGAATTCGGACGACAAGTTTACTGAGCATGAAGTTGCTCAGATAAAAGATAATGGCGAGACTGCTAAACATGGAGGAGTAAACAATCTTCCAGAAAGTAGTAAAGTCATCAAGATGGCTCGTAAGGAGACAAACAAGGTAAAAGCAAAGCGCAGTAATCTTGTTTGTACAAACCTTAAAGACCATCGCAAGAAGACAGGACGACTCCTGTTACCAGGCGCAAATAAGATGCGAATGGCAGCTTAAGGCGTAACTTCTTCAAAATCGACCAGGACACCACTGGTTACCCTAGTGTGCTCCGAAAGGATATGACTGCGAGGTGCAAACCCTCACTAGGGACTATGATAGTAAAGGAAAGACCAGTAGTTCTATATGACATAGAAGTTTTTCCAAACTGTTTTCATTGTACTTGTAAAGATTCAGAGAGTCATAAACTATATAAATTCGAGATATCCTGTCGTAAAAATCAACTAGAAGAACTAGTTGACTTCTTCTACACAAACAGAACTGATCATATAATGTGCGGCTACAACAATAAGCATTATGATGACATAATCATAAGTTACATTATACATTTCTGCAGTAGAATGAAGCGACTAGGATACTCAAGAATTTGTAGTTCTCTCTACTATCTTAGTAAAGAAATAATAAGTTCGGAAAAAACAGGAAATATTGATAAGATTAAAGTGTACAAGTATTCAAACTACTTTTATTCTTTTGATCTTATGTTGATGCTCTATAGTGCCAAACAGCAGAAAAGCTTAAAAGAAATAGAAATACTCTTACATATGCCAAATGTACAAGAGTATGAAGGAAGCTTTGATCTGCAAATCCAGGAATGCGATATTGACGCTATGATAGAGTATAACGTGAACGACGTAGAAGCTACTGAAACTTTGCTTAACAAAGTAAAAGAAGATGTAGAACTACGTCTTGAAGTAGAAAAAGAATGGGGGTTTGATGCACTGTCGATGAGTGGTGTACGATTTGGAGAAGAAGCACTCTTGCGAAAGACTTTAGACATTACCAACACAACAAAAGACGAGCTTAAAACTCGTGCTCGAAAAGTCGGAAACATTCGTCTAGGTGACATTATACTCCCATTCATACAATATTCTAATCCAAAGTTGAAAGAGGTCTTATTGGATGTAAAGAATGCTACTTGTAACGCAAGTAAGTCTGATAAGAAACAAGAAAACTATGAGAAGAAGTTTGTTCTCTCAAACATTTGCTACTCTATAGGTGAAGGTGGTATACACACCATCAATGAACCTAGAGTCTACAAACCTACAGATGAACAGTTTATAGGACACTCTGACGTTACGTCTATGTATCCTTCGCTAGCCATTATAAACCATTGGCTTCCGGTTCACTTAGGAGAAGATTTTTGGAATGTGTACAGCGCTCTATACAAGGAACGCTTGGCTGCCAAACGTAATGGAGAGTTATTAAAGTCTAAGGCATTTAAACAGGCTCTTAATGCTCTTACAGGAAAGATGCAACAAGAAAGTAGCTGGGCTTATGATCCACTTAACGTATACAAGATACGTATAAATGGGCAACTTATACTACTTATGTTAGTGGATAGGCTTCTAGAATTGAATTGTAAGATTGTACAAGTCAATACAGATGGTGTCGTCTACATTGCCGACAAATCCGCCCGCTTCGCAATAGCCGATGCAATTAAGGAAGTTGAGCAATTAACCCAGTTAACATTCGAATCCGATGATTACGAGTCGTTTTATCAGTACGACGTGAACAATTACTTTGGTGTTCGCAAAGGATATTCTCAATCTGGAGATCCGAGACTGATAGAAAAGAAAGGCAGGTTTATCACAGAAATTGGTCTTAACAACAGCATGACACCAGTTGTTATCTCCAAAGCTGTGATAAACTATTTTTTAAACAATGAACCGATAGACAAGTTTATTAAGAAGGATAGAGATATCCGTGATTTCTTAATGTCACAAAGCGTAAATAAGGAATCAAAAGTTGAATATGGTGGAAACCTAATTCAACGTATTAATAGATACTACGCGTCAAGCAGTGGCTACTATCTTATAAGAATTAAGGACAAAATGTACGAAAGTCGTTCTGAAACAAAAATAACAGAATATGGAGTCCGGCTTCTTAACAAGATAGATGCCACACCAATAGAGAAACGTCATCTGGATTACCAGTACTACATTAGTAAAGCAAAAAAGATAGCTAGTGAGTTTGTTAACCGCCAGTTGACAATATTCGATGATTAATCGTTTATCAACGTATATAAGATGATTATTGAACTAAACACAAAACTCCTGGATATTCCAGGACTAAATTCAAATCAATTAATATTCCTAAGTTTGGTATTGGATAAGAATCAAAAAACTTATAATCAAGACGTCCGCAAAATTGTCAGCCTAGTTAGCGACGAAGAAATATCAAACTTAATTTCTCAGGGACTTATTACCTCGATCGAGAGAGGTAAGTCAATTACATATCATGCAACAGATACGCTTAAGGATATAGTTCGACCTAAACAGGACTATTTCGATCTGTTTTATGAAATGTACCCAATATACGTTCTACGACCAGATGGCACAAAAAACTATCTGAGAGCCAACGTTAACAAGTGTAGACATTTATTTAATGTTTATGTAGGTCAAAGCGAAGCTATGGCTCAACATCTTATTCAGTGTCTCGACTTCGAAATGAAGAAAAAGACTAACGAGGGTAAACTAAGTTATATGAAAACGATGTGGAGATGGCTCGTAGACCATCAGTGGGAAGAATCTGAGGAAGAAATGCAAGACAACTCTAAAATTGAGGAATCGACTTATGGAACAGAACTTATCTAATCTTATAAGACCAATGTCAGTTGTAGCCCAAGAGGCGATAAACTACATATCTGGTCGTAGAGATCACTCTATAACATCTCTTAAGACTAGATGGGCTAAGTTTAATAAGCAGTGTATGGGAGGTATTGAACCTAATACCGTTTACACCATAGCTGGTATTTCAGGAAGTGGTAAGAGTTCATTCGCAAATGAGATCTCAACTGATATTGTTGATTTGAATCCTGGTGAAGAAATAGTAATTCTGATTTTCTCGTTAGAGATGGTTGGATTTAGGCAAGTTGGAAGAACGCTTTCTAGTAAGCTTAGGAAAACGACTTCGACTTTGTATAGTTCGGAAACGGACCTAGATGACGATACCTTCAGAAAAGTCATCTCAGTATCTAATCAACTAAAGGAGTATCCTATATGGTTTGTAGATAATCCTACAACTCCCAAGGAAGCAGAAGATATTATTAAGTATTTCTATAATACATACATAAAGGGTACCGATAAGCATTTTGTGATAATGTACGACCATGCTCTATTAACGAAGCCGATAGGCAGCGTTATAGAAACCATGCAGGAACTCGAAAGAGTTTTCATAAGTGCTAAAAAGTACCCTATGACATCAGTGTTACAACTAGCACAGATGAATAGAAATATTGAATCACCAGAAAGAATAAACAATCCTTTGTCGCATTATCCTATGAGAAGCGACATTTCATCTGCTGATGCTTTATTTCAAGCTAGCGATTATGTTATAGTTATTCATAGGCCAGAAATTCTTGGAATACAAGAATATGGCCCGAGCCATTTACCTACTCAGAACAAGGTGTATCTACACATCTTGAAGAATCGAGACGCAGGAAAGCCCTGCATACTTGAATTCCAAAATGACTTAGCGTATAACAACTTGATAGAAAGTTAAGCAATTAAAATTTAGGCTGAATTATGACAACATACGATATTAAGTTTACTGACAACAACATTAAGAACACTAACAATGGTAACATTTATTCTCAGATTCTCGATGATATTATTCTTTCTACTGTAAAGAAGAACAACTCTTATTTGTTTAACACAAAGAAGGAGGACGACGATCTGATTGATGCCATGTTCAACGAGTTGGATCATACTTATATCTACAAGCCTCTGAAGGGCGACACTTTGTTCGCAAAGGCTTGTGATATTCTTGCTAACTATGGCAAGAAGAAGAGTATTATGAAGGGTATTAAGCTCGGTAAGATTTACCGTCTTGAGAATGGTCTCCCTATCATTTTCTACAATGATGAGATTCAGATTGGTACCGACATTTATAGTTACTCTGATTTTAGTGATTACAACTTCATCTCTTCACTTAGTCCAGAGATTAAGAAGACAATCATTAGTATTAACATTAAGCTTTAATTAAAACTTTTAGTATCATTGTATCATGAGTTTAACATTACCTACTAGTAAAATTCCTGCAGTTTCTGAAAATCCTAGATATCTTATACTCTATGGTCTTCCAAAGGCTGGTAAGACATCTTGTCTTGCACAGCTGGATAATAACCTTATCATAGACCTTGAGGGAGGCTCTGTCTTCGTTGATGCGATGGCCATCCAGTGTCGTACGATCAATGATTTAGGAGAAACAGCAAGTGCCATTCGTGCCAAGAATAAAGAAGTAGGTCATAATTTCTATAAGCATATCACTATTGACAATGCTACACGACTTGAGGATATCTGTATGAGCTATGCTTGTACACTCTATGAAAATGGAGCTATAGATAGAAATATCTACAGAAAATTCCGTGAATTGCTGAAACCTCTTTCCCATTTGTATCGTTATAGCAATATAAAGTATAATAGGAAAGAAAATCAGCAGCATTTATTATGAAACAAGAAACTTTAGAAAAGTATATTGGAAAAACGTGGGGAGTTTTAACTTGTCTTGGTATAGATCATGAAGATTACGATAAAGAGAAGCAAATAAAAAGAACGTACTTTAAGGTAAAATGTTCTAGGTGTGGATCAATATCAGTGGTTAGAAGTGATAGATTTTTTGGTAAATATATACCAAAGTCATGTACAAATTGTGTAAACAATTTACAAGTTGAAACAGCTAATAAAAAATATCCAAGAAAAAGAAGACTTTTAAACGAAAAAATATCAAAGTATACACATAATAGCAACAGAAAAGGTAAAGTTGTAAAATCATTTCTAACTAAAGAAGAAGCAGAGAATATGCTAACTTCAAAATGTTTTTATTGCGGAAAAGAAAACGCAATGGGAATAGATAGAATAGATTCGTCTAAAGATTATACTTTAGATAACTGTGTACCTTGTTGCGGAATGTGTAATATTATGAAAAATAAATTTGATATAGATAAATGGTTTTCTAAAATTGGAGAAATTTACAGAACTCACGTTGATAGGTGTTCAACGACTATCCCGGAAGGGAGTACATCGCAAGCTAATGGCGATGGAAGCGCGGAACTCCTGACTGCCGCATAAGGCAAAAGGAGATGATATAGTCTATTCTGCACGGTGACGTGCAGCAGTTCATTAGAGAACGTATATGGTTTTGCGAACTATATAGAATACAAAAGATCGCCAAACTCCAATGGGTAAGAAATGGGACGGCACAGACGTAACAACCTTACCTAACGGTGCTGGCTATAAGTATCTTAGAGACGCAGTAAAGAAGGTAGTTGATATGTTCCGAGATTTGTGTGACGAATTTATTCTTGTAGGTCACGTTAAAGACACCGTAACTGAAAAGGATGGTGTTGAAGTTTCTGCAAAAGAGCTCGACTTAGTTGGTAAGCTGAGTAAAATCGTGTGTGGATTAGCCGATGCGGTAGGTTATGTATATCGCAAAGGAAATGAAACGCATATATCCTTTAAAGGTGGTACATCTGATACCATCATGGAAGCACGTGCAAGACACATAGCTGGAAAGGATATCGTTATTGCAGAAGGTAATAAAGATGGAACACTTACAACACATTGGGATAGAATATTTAAGTAAATTAGTATATCGGTTCGTTCGATCAACAGCATACTATGCTGAGAATAAACTTGATATGTTAGCATTACGTATATTAAAATAATAGAGATTATGTTTAGTACAAAGACAGCCGCAATTAACAACGAAGAATTTAGTAATAGTAGTTATATGCCAGTAGGCATCAACCAGAACATCACTCTTAAAGAGGTAAACTGTAACAAGTCTCCTCAGGGTCTCGACTTTCTCGAGATTGTATTTGAGAATGAGAATGGTCAGACAGCTACTATGACGGAATGGAAGAACACAAAGGGAATGTATATTAAGACAGACGAAGACTTGCAGAAGCGTGATAACGCTCAGTTTGGACGAGTTTGCCAGATTCTTGATTGTTTCTACCCACAGAGACCAGATGCAGAGCTTTCTACATTCAAGGAGATGATTGACTGGACAAAGCAGATGCTTGATCCTATGATTGCTACTAAGAAAAAGCTCCGTTTGAAGGTTATCTATGACAAGAAGGGCTATACTCAAGTAAGTAAGCTCGGAATCTTCGTTGAAGACATGTCTAATACAGATTCGCAGATTAAGCTCTTTAAGAACGATCTTATGGAGCGTCCAGTTGTTGCCGATAAGGAGAACAACGATCCGCTTAACGTGCCGCCAACCGTTACTCCGGAAACTGCGGATGCAGCAGGCGCATCAGATCTTCCCTTTTAAGGGGTTTACGCCTGAAGAAATAGAAATACTACTTGATTGTATGAAATCCGGTAGATGGTTTTTATACTGTTTACATAGCAGGAGTGCCAAACTATACAGCAAGTGGATACGCCCCAGGGAGGTAATACTGCCATGAAAGGGCGTTGGTGGAGCTAGGTAATTCAGTTACCCTTTGGAGGTGAAATGCCTCCAATAAGGCTCGCAGGGTGTCGCGAGACACAAGCATGGACGTATGCGAAAACTATCCAAATCGAGGTTTTTATCATGTTTTATTTGTTATATAGACAACAGTCCAGTAGGGTTCGAATCCCTACAGAGCCACAACATTTCTGATGATAAGAAGAGTTACAGCTTGTGAAAGTAATAGCTCTGTTCGCCTGCGAAGGCCGACATTATCTATGATGCTCAGTTCATCTGGCATCAGATTTCATACGCGTGTACGCTACGTAAGTGCGGGTTTGAATAACCTAAAGTCCGAGCTTAGCATCTCCGTAAACTGCTATACGTCCGTCAACGTAGACCTGAGCATGTCATTAAACTGCTCGTTTTTAGGGAAGTTAGTCTAATGGTAAAACAAGGGCATTGATAGATTGGAATGTGTGCAAGCTTAAAAGAAACACTACCCTGCTTATCGGTTCGAATCCGATACTTTCCACTAACTTATAAGTTATGTATAGTACTAGAACAGCAATTACTATGTCCTTGAGAGACATCTTGGACAAAGTGAATGATTTAGACATCTATACGTATTGTTTAGGACAATTTAAAGTTGGAAAACTTATGAATAGTCCTTTAAGGTCTGGAGACAAGAATCCTTCATTTGGAATATTTCATTCTAAAACAGGAGGATTGTTGTGGAAAGATCTTGGAACAGGAGAGTGTGGAAACGCTTTAAAGTTCCTAAAAGAATACAAGGGTATAACGACTAGAGAAGAACTTGAACGAGAATTATTGAGAATCGTACGCAGAATAAACCCTAATACAATCGTAAGGACAAATACGTACGATAAACCGAAAGGAGATACCGATATCGGAATAGTTCGACAGCCGTTTACAAATGTAGACAAACAGTACTGGAAACAGTTCGGAATACATATTGACACCCTAAAAAAGTTCAATGTGTTCAGCATTAAATACTTTCTTTGTAATAGTATCGTCCGAAGTATCTACAAAGAGAATAGTCCTATGTATGCATATAAAGTGTATGATAAGTTTAAGATTTATCGTCCACTTGCTTCCAAGTTTACTAAATGGCGTACCAATCTGACGAATCGGCACGTACAGGGATTATCCGAATTGCCTAAGGAAGGAGGCGACCTACTCATAATAACAAAATCACTGAAAGATGTAATGTGTTGCTACGAGATGGGTTTTAATGCAATAGCTGCTGCTAGTGAAACTGTGTTTATACCTGAAGATATACTAAGGTCTCTACGTTACAAATGGAAACATATAGTTATACTATATGATAGAGATCAAACCGGTATGCTTAAGGCTAGACAATATAGTAAGCAATACAAAATAGATGCTTTTTTCATTAATAAAAAATTTAAAGCCAAAGATCTATCAGATGCTGTTCGTGACAACGGATTTAGCACCATGAAAGACTGGTTAACAAAAACGTTACAGAAATATGATTGATGTAGTAATAGGATGCCTATTAGGTGTGCTGGGAGGTGCAGTAATGTCTCCTCTATTGCATAAATGGCTTACAAAAAAACTGACTAAGAAAATTCATCTCGACAAAGGTGGATTTATGCGTATTTATCTTCCAAATAAATTACAGATGACTATCTGGGATAGTTATAGTGATGATGGATGTATATGCATATGTGTTCATCATGGAGGTGAACAAAAAGTAACTGATGGCGAAATTGTCTATTTTAATAAAACTTCTGTATCCAAAATAAGGGGGAAGAACTTTTATTATGATAGGCAAGAAATCTAAAAAGAAATCCAAAGGCAGAGTACGGAATGCGACAAAAGTCGATAAGTATGGTCTCCATTTTAGGAGTAAGCTCGAATGCTATACTTATGAAGCTTTTATGAAAGCTGGAATACCAGTTAAATATGAGCCAAAGCATTTCGTATTACTGGATAAATTCGAGATATTCGGCGAACATGTAAGAGCAATAACTTATCTTCCAGATTTTATTGGTAAATACAAAAAACGGTCTTTTGTAATAGAGTGCAAAGGATTAATGGGTGATTCATTTCCATTAAGGTGGAAACTTTTTAAGCATTACTTGAAACGACACAACAGTAAAATGCGTTATTATATTGTGAGAAATCACAAACAAGTAGACGAATTGGTTGAAAAGATAAAATCACAAAACTATGAATGAAATTTGGAAAGATATAAAAAATTTTGAAGGATTATACCAAGTTAGTAATCTTGGCAGAGTGAAGTGTTTGGAACATAAATGCCCTGGCAGATACAAAGGGAAATATAGAACAGTAAAAGAACATATAATGACATGTGTAGAAAACAAAACAAATGGATATTTATATGTATCTTTATCTAACTTAGATAGAGGTAGAACATTTACTGTTCATAGATTAGTTGCAAATGCTTTTATACCTAATCCTGAAAATAAACCGGTTTTAAACCATAAGGATGAAAATAAGCACAACAATTGTGTTGATAATCTAGAATGGTGTACATCTCTGTATAACAATACTTATAAAGATGTACATTTAAAACGGAAACATTATGTTCATACATATGAGTACGAATTAGACAAAATTAAAGAGCTGGAAAATAAACTAAAGAAAGCAAAATTTGATTTTGTTAAAAAATACCCATCTATTAAATTAGATGAATAACCAATATTTGAGTATTATAATATCAGTAAATATGGAAAAGAAATTTTTGAAAGTAGGTAAGAGCATAAACTTTAAGTTTAACACAGAAGGTCTTGAGTGTGATTTAACTCCAGGAATGGTTTACAATATTAGTGTAGACCGTTATACTGACGCAATCTCACTTGAAGAGTCTAGCGGCTTATCTTTACCTTCTAAGGTATATTGTACACAGCGTGACGAACGCTTTATAGATAAGGTTATCAATAGCTATAACTTGTCTGAAAGCGGATTTACTGGTGTGATGCTTGCAGGATTAAAGGGTTCTGGAAAGACTGTGATGGCTAAGGTAATTGCCAATAAGAGCGGTCTCCCAATTATAAATATAGACAAAAACATACGTCCATATATCCTTAGAAATCTTGTAGAAAAGCTTGGTGACACAAGCGTTTGTTTCCTGTTCGACGAACTTGATAAAGTTCTTGCAGATTATGACGATTCTGTATTGTTACAGGTATTGGATGGTTCTGATACTAAGGGTAAGCATATGATTTTGTTTACATGTAACGATGACGATGAAATATCAGAATACCTGATAGACCGTTGTTCTCGTATCCGCTATTGGCGTGAGTTTGATGAGATGTCTCCATCTCTTATAATGGAGGTATTGAATGACAAACTTAACGACAAAAAAGAAGTTAAGTCTTTAACTGATTTTATCAAGGACAATTTCGAAGTATGTAGTTTTGATAACATTGCATCTTTTGTAAAAGAGGCAAACGACTATCCTACTACGACATTCGAAGAGTTGTTTGAGGATATGAACCTTTCTTCAAAAGGTACTATAAAACCTCATGCTCGTTCTTGTAAAGAGAACAATCATAAGAACGTTAAGAACAAATTAGCTTCAGATGATTGCTGTTGTGATTATTGTTGTGCATGATGCTAATGATTACACCAAAGTACAAAATACCGGAATACGACATTCCATACTACGAAGATAATACACGCATTAGCAATAGTGCGATAGGCTGGTTCTTGAATAAAGGGCCGGCCTATTTTCGTAATATGCTGGATGGTAAAGAGAAAGGCTTAGATTTGCCACAGTTACGTAAAGGAACCATGATACATGAGTTCCTGCTTCAACCAGATCAGTTCTGGAATGATTACGTTCTGTTCGATGGCGAAAAGCCTAAAAGTGCGCAAGCACAAAAGTTCTGTGAAAACTTAATAAATACCGTTGAAATAGAGCTAAATAAACAGCTCTCAGAAGCCTATCGCAAGTCATATAGTATAGTTGGCAAGAGTGAAGATAAAATACTCTCAGAAGCGCTTAAAATAAGCGTAGAGTATAAGGATTATATCGAAGCCTTAAAAACGAACAAGATACTTATATCTGAATACGATTTAAAACAACTTGATACTATTAAGAATAATGTGCAAGCTCACAAATTAGCATGCATACTGTTGCGAAAATCTGGAGAATACGGCTTTACTCATATATATCATGAATTCCAAATAAATTGGGATTTTCATTTACCGTTTAAGTGCATTAAATGCAAATCTTTATTAGATAGTTGTACATTCGACTTTCAAAACAAAGTATGTACAATTATGGATATCAAGACTACGGCCAAACTGTGGCACTTTGAGGACAGTATGAAAGAATTTGATTACTGTAGACAATTGTGTTTTTATAAGGATGCTGTATATTGGTATCTTGCAAATGTACTAGGAATAACTGATGAATTTGATAAATGGAGATTCGAGTTTTATATTATTGCTATTGATACAACAGGCAGTAACGAAATAAGAGTTTTCAGATTGGATTCATCTCAGGTTTGTTCTAGAAACGATGTAATAAATGATACAATGACAGAAATAGCATGGCACATGGATAAAAATCTATGGGAACATGGTTATGAGTATTATGCTGGAGACGGTAGTGAAACTTTAAACCTATGAGTAAATTTGCAAAGGTAGTAATACCTTTGATTATGAACGATATTAAGCTAGATGACTTCTCTGAAAAATCAGGGTTTGTAGATATCTATACATATGACCCTGATAATCCAGGGGATTATCGTAGTATCTACTTCGTTGTTAATGACGATGTACGGAATGCTTTGTCTATAGACAGAGCACGACGTTTTGTTAAATCACCTAGTCTTAAAGGCGTTTATACTAAACGGTGCAATAATATGCCATACATGGTGTATAAGCTTAGTATGACGCCATCAACATATAAGATGAAAGATGGAGTAATCTCTCCAACTCTAGAAGAAAGAGCTCGAATTTTGCAGTTTTGGGGCATTACTTCAGATATAGGAAGATTATTGCTATGTAATAGCGCCTTGTCTGTAGAAACGGATTACGCTATGCCGTTAGCAGACGAGGCTCCACTCTTTTTAGAAAACCTTATATAACAACAAAGGGGAACAGTACCTTATCGGTATTGCTCCCCTATTTTGTTTGGTTTAGTTTATGTGAAATGTCTTAGTACGCGTTTAAAACCCAGGCATTGGTGCCATTGGAGCCATTTTTGGCATAGGCTGCATTGGAGCCATTTTTGGCATAGGCTGCATTGGAGCCATTTTAAACATATTGCCTGAACTAGGCTTCTTTTCCTCGCCTCCTTTCCATGTGTATCCACCCATCTTAAACACAGTTCCTGTTACGGTATTATCGAAATACCATCTACCAACCTTATCGTTACCTCTACTTGAACCCCATGTTTGTATATTGTTGAGGACACCAGAAGCAGTCATTAACGACCTTTGCCAACGTGGAAAATATTTATACTTAGAGTCAGACGAAATAATGTCAGTCGGGTTATTTCCTGTTAATCCAGCAGCATCAGCAATAGCTGTAGGTATCTCTGTGAATTTTTCTACAGCAGATGTTACTGTTGTAGAAGATTTAACCATATCTACAAACTAATAAACATTATATAACTAGAATTGTGAGTCAATAGTTCTAAACATACATTGATCTATAAGTCTAAGATAAATCTTCTGGTCTATAAAGTTCTTTATTGTAGGTAACGAATCTTCGTAGGTCTTAGGTTTTAGATCTTTTGTATCTTCCTATACGTATCTATGGAATGCCATCCACCCTACAGAAAGTAACGCAAGACAAAGACCCCATGTCAAAAACTCTCTAAGAGACTTAACTTCATTCTTGTTAAATTTAACTGGATCAGCAAGCCTGGCTTGACGATTAAACATATATTGATTAAACCATTTAAGCTGTGTGTGTGCTCCCATCATAAGGTTTACGAGTACCGCCGGATTAGCCTCACCGGTGCTATAATCATACATGCATCTCTGTGCTTTCTACTCGTTTGTTAGAGGTTTACGAATAGTTTTAGTTTTGATAGTAGTAGTACCACCTCTCTATACAGTTTCTTTTACCTATTCAATCTCTCTTACAACGTTATCTGGAGTATATCCTGCAAACCAGTGTTCTGCTCTACGTATAAAGAAATTACGCATTAAAAAGAAGAATTTATGCAATACATTGTTACTAACAGCTGATTGGTCGTTCTTTGGCGAGTTACCATTAAGCAATGACATGGTTTGCTATATGGTAGCAGATAACTTACTATCCTACACCTAGACGTCGGCATATGATGGCTTTATTTTAGCTATACCATGATCAAAATAGTACGCGTTCCACATGGATTCTCCATGGTTATCTTTCCAGTCTCTATTAACCTCTTTCTATGTAAGACCACTATTTACCATTAATCTATCAAACTCGGTCTTCGTGTAAAAACCTTCTTTAACAATAGTATTACCTGGATAATACTTCTTGGCATTATATGTAGCTCTTTGTGCGAGCATATTCATCATATAATCACTCATTGTATATCCACCTGTAGCGGATTGCTTTAAAGCCTTTGTAATTCTATTACGATAAGTATCTTTAAATGTCTCATCGTTTGTCCTAACTAGACCATCTTTCTACATCATAGCTACAGCTTTACAATTAGCTATAGGATTACCAATATTTGCCAAAGCTTTCATAAGATCAAATCCTGTATAAAGGTACGCTTTCATAAGGTCTCTAAAACCAAATTGATCATTTCTAGCAGCTTGTGCAGGCATTTGTGTAAAAGAGTCCCATACACCTACAAACATTGATGGAACGTTAGCAGCAAGCATAAGATAAGCAGAAACACCTCTTGTTTTATTTACGAGTTTTGCCGCTGCGATTGCTTTCTTTGAAGGCTTTTCTCCAGGATTATCGTTCGTTTCTCTAGATTCATAAAACAATTGTTTTAACATCTTAGCATATCGCTCTTGCTGTCTAGTGCCAGTTCCTTGATGTTCGGAATCTCTTGTTTCGTCAGACAAGTTATAACCTAATGTCTCAAGTTTAGCTTGTACTTTAGATTTGTTTACAAAGTTATTAGCCATATTTACAAACATGCCAACAGTGTAAGCTAAATCCGAACTAATCATAGAAGGGTCTTCCATTTCGTCTATAAAACGTGTTGGAGCAGTTTTGAGAACCCATTTACCATTACGCTGTACAAAATCGCCTTCATCTCGCATGTTTGTATCATCGGACGTAGCGCCAGTTGCATTTTGAAGTTTGTTATTAATGAACTTTTTAGGACTACCCAAGGCTCTATATCTCTTCATGCTAGACGTTCCTTCCATCTACGGAAGTTTAAATCTATTATACGATGGATCTAGTCCAAGCTTATCCCATTGCTATTCCATAGTTTGTACAAGAAGATTGTAATACTAAGCTCTGGCATCACCCTTCTATATAAACTTAACAAAGTCCTTATCTCCATACTTATCAAAGTCTGGCTACAAACCACTTCTGTCACCATCATAGAACTTGTCGTCGTATATAGAAGATGTAGATGACCCTTTCTTTGTTGTAAAACGACCTTTAGGTATATATCTTGATGTAGGCTAATTATTGCCAAATGTAGCTCTCTTTGGAATTATCTGAGAGAATATTGTAAGAGGTACTTGTTTTGATTTCATAGAACCATCATTACCTTCCCATGTCTTTGTGTACATAAGAATGTTCTCGGCTATCCATCTCTCTACTGACTACCGATTACCACCAAGTGTAGAGAAGTCTATTGCTATTTTACCATCAAGAGATACATACCTAGGCATTCTGCCATCAAGAGCTGCATCTGTGTACTGTTTAAGTATATATTCAAACCACGACATAGGTTCTACGCCATTTGGATTATTTCGTGGATCAAACTTTGTTACACAATCTTTAGCTAGTTGCATTCCAGATGGATCAGTATAAGGAACTTCTCTAATATCAAAAGCATCTCTAAATTCTTCTGGGTCTATACCAGTAGCATTATTCTCTTCATTATTTTTAATATCAGCGGATCTTGAATAGAACCACATATCTGGTATCTTTACTGTACCATCAGTCTGTTCAGAGAAGATTACATTACTAAAATCTTTAACGAAGCCATTCTTTGTTTTAATAAGCCTCTTCATTGAGTTCTAGAACATTCTCTACAGACTTTCTTTAGCAGACTTATTTTTGCCAAAGATGTATTCGAGATATTCTGGGTTTATACCATATTCCGAATTGGCATCAATAAACTTATATAGATCCTGCGTGGTCTTTTCTCCAGATTTAATCTAGTCTACTATATTCTGATATTCTTTATCAAACTCCTCAAAATCTGTAGAATAATCAGTTTGTTTAGCTAGCCAGTTATTCCAAGACTGTATCTCAAGAGCGGTTTGTAACTCATCCCCTTCTTTGAGATTACCTTCTTGATCAAACGGATTACCTAGGTCTTGCAAGGCATCCTTCCACATCTACAGTTTTTGATAATCGTGCGGATTAAGTTTTTCTGGGTAGGATAAACCAGTCTACTTATCTGAACATTTCTATAATAGATAGTTAAGTTGATCTTGTATATACTGCTGCCTAGAAAGCGTTCTTGGAGATAAACCGTGACCAGTTCTAGTCTTTGGATCATAAGGTTTACTAAGACGCTCCATAAAGTATATCTTAGAATATCTTCTGTGTGCGTGATCACATAGCCATTCTTCGTACTTTCTTTGATATGCTACATAGTTTGGTTCCTAGTCTCCAATCCACTGTTCTTCTTCTACAGATGATTCTGTATCACTTCTTAAAGTTTCACCGGTAATAGGATCCTTGTAATAAAAATAACCATATTTGTCTTGCCATTCTTTATTAAGCTTCTCTTTGAAATTTTCCTAGTCTTGCTTAAACTAACCTCTATTAACAGCAGATCTAAACAAGCCTGTAAACTCTCCTTTCTTAGGACCATCTGTATATCTCTCCATTAACATTGTCTACCAGTTTCCTGGAGTAAGATCATCTATGATAGAATTAGCTTTATCAAAAGCTTTTGCTATCTACTACATAATAGGAAGAGATTCTTTTCTAGTCTATTGATCTGCGTCTTGTATCATCTAGAATGCTTGACGAATAATTGGGCTATTCTATCTAGAGTAATTGAAGAATAATGTAAGTTTAGACTCATCTCCATACATATCGTTCTTATGTAACCAGTCTTTAGCTACAGTCTTTATTTTATTCTTCTCCTATTCTGATTCATTAATATACTTATCTACATTTTCATCAACTATTTTGTCTGCTACAATCTATGCAGCATCTTTCCACAATTGGTTAATCTGTCTTACTGTAGCGTTAAGTGTATCAACATCAGCCTAATCTCTAGAATCGAGATCCATCTAGTTATCAGACAATGTTTTTACAAGATCGTTGTAGAAGTCTATAATATTAGACTTCATATCGTGTATCTATTCAGCTGTAAGACTATCGAAATTATTCTTCTAACATTCCTATAAGAAGCCTAAAATAGTATCTCTACGAGCCTACAAAATAGTATTGTCAATAGGATCGCGCGCAAATACACCAATAGTCTTTAAAGCGGATTGTATGGCTATTCTTGAAGATTCTTTCTTTTCTTGTGACTTAAGTTCCTATATTGTAGACCATACCTAGTCTTCTCTACGCTGTCTATTAGCGCCCTTATTAAGCTATTTTTTATAATCCTTGTACAATCCCTGGAAAAGCTCAGTTATTCTATGATGTATCTGATTAACCTTATCTTCAGAAGCCTGTATTGAAGCTAATCTATCTTTATCTTCTTTATCGGTTACATTGTCTTCATTCTATTCGTTGTGAGACATAACTGTAAACAAATCATTAACAGCTGCTTCGTATACATTATCTGAACCAATAAAGTCTTTATAACTTGTAAATATCTAAGAATATATTTTCTTTATAGCCTGTTTAATCTTTTCAAACAATGTTTGTTTACGATTATATTGTATAAACTTTAATTTTTCTACAAATTGAGCATTACTCAATTCTGCTACAAATTCATATACATCGCTCAAACCGTAGTCCTACGCATCTTTTCCAAGAGCCTTCTTTGTTTTCTAATAGAGATCTGTAAATGATTTTCTTATTCTAGAATCATTGCGAATTGCATGCTCAGTAACAGCATGAAGCATTTCGTGAACAATGGTCTATACTTCGGGTGTAGTAGACTTACTTTCGTTTCTAAAGTTTGCATTCTTATTTATACGGATAACTTTATCAGCTCTGTCATAATGAGCAGCTTCACCTCCAGGGAGACTATCTACTATTTCGTATGTAATTCCAGTCTATTTTTCATCGAAATATCTATTTACGGCAGCAATTACAAGCTTTAAAGCCGTGCTAGAGACGCCGTTTCTGTGAGATTTTAAATACTGCTACAACGTTGATATATCGCCTTTAGAAGGTATATTAGATAATCTAGAAGATGCGCCAATATTTGATTCTCCTTGAGGAGATGCGTACATATCATCCGGATTAGCAAATTGTCCATTATTAAAGACAGATTTTACCTATGAGTTATCTATGCATTCATAGACAGTGTGTGGTTCTGGATTTTCAATTCTTGTTCCATAATCTATTACATTATTAATTATAACTCCATCATAATGAAAATCTTTATTAAATAATACCGGAACAGAATCTACTATACTTTGTGCAAAATTAATTAACTATCGTTTAAATATATCTTCTTGATTATTAGAAAAATTACCAAAATAGATTAGAAATTTTAGTTCGTTATCATACACAACTGAAATACCTCCATTTTCGTTGAAAAATCTAAATTTTCCAAATCTAGCATTACCTTTATTTTTAATTTCTTCTCGTATTTTTTTAACTGTAATCTAATTTGCATTTGCTAATTTAATGATATTTTTTGCGCTATTTATTTTTATCTTTTGGTTACGAAATAAAAATAAATCTTGAATATCTCTAGTTGTTGCTATTATTCCATCTGTACTAATATTACGCCATTCTGAGCCATCAGCATCTATAACTTTTGGATTTTTAATATTTAAATAATCAACTTTTGTATAAGGTAAATTGTCCTCATTATAGTAATATCCGAGTCTATTGCCTTCTTCTTTCTACTTTGCTACGGGATTATATGTAGCAGACATTTGATATGAATCAGTATTATATATAGCAGTCTTAACACCTTCTATATTTGTATCAAACTTCTTAAAATTGGGATCATGACCAGGGCTTACTGTATGATATGTAATCTATGGCTCTCCGTTTTTATCGACAACCTTTGATACATTTTCTTTATCCTTGGAAGTCCAGTCTCCAAACCATTTAAAGAATTCGTCAGAATATACTTTTGCTTTAAGTATAAGGGCTTGTGTTCTATCGCCATTTGCAACATGCAATAGCTCTCCAAATAATATAGAGTCGGCACCATTTGGTGCCTTATCTATATTATATCCATTATTTTTGCTCCAGAGTAAATACGCAGTATCCTCACCGAACAAATCTTTTAATTCACCAAATTCCTTGACTACTTGTTTATTATGTAAATTAGGACATATTTCTTTCATCATTTACCTCCTTTGCAATGTTTTCTAATTCTTTCAGCTTCTTCTATATCTTCTTTAGTAAGATTAATCTATGCTAAAGCCTACTTCTACTATTCTTCTTTAATTAGCGTATTAGCGTAATTATCATCTACAACGCCCTCTACAGATAATCCGTATCCAGTATAACCAGCTCTTGTATTTTCCTAAACTGTTGATTTTATGTTAAATCTAGAAAGTAATTGCAAACCAAGCCATTCAGCAGCCTCTCTAGGTAATGCTGCTTTACCAAGAGCTATAGCTGATGGGAATACAATTGGTTTGCTATTATCTATTCTTGCAAGCATATGGTTAACCCATGATTTAAATGCCATTATATCACCTTGGTTATCCTAGAAGCAGCCATCTTTTGACAACCACTTACCAGAAGCGTCTTGCTGATTAACCTTTACTACAAGACCAAACGCATTAGGTGTAATCTTTCCATCACTACCAGTTCTAATGCAAGCTTGATTTGTACCAGTGGCACCAGAACTTACATTTAATACTGGGTTCTAATTAGCGAAACCTTGCATAGACAAACCTTGCGCCTTAGCATAAGCCTAAGCATTATCTGTGAATACGTACTGTACATTTGGGTGTTGTTGAGGCTAATCTTTATAGAATAACTATTTGCTTATATATATAGTCTGTCCAGAAGGACCCTTACCATCAAGATTAATATTACTAACACTTTGTGTACTTTGTTGTTCTACGGCTTGAGATATTGTAGGATATTCTGAATTAGCATTATAGTACATCTAATTGAACCAAGACATCCAGTTATTGCGCTGCTCGTCGGTAATATTTGGCTTCATTTGACTAAGATAATCCATGAGTTTACTAAGTTGGTTTTTAATAACCTCTTGACTCATAGGAATTCCATTTATATTTAGGTTAATATCACCAGCTTCGTAGATATTGAGACCATCTCTATCGGACCAGCCCCTCTTAGGTAATAACGCATATACGGCACGTTTAGATCCATTAATCATAGCCTCTCCAACCTTTTTGTACAATGTGTATGACGTTGGATCGCTATATACTGCTCCATCATTTCGCACCGATATATACAAAGCGTCGTGTTCGTGAGAATCCTTGCTAATTATTACAGCAGGAGAGTACTGAGCATTGAAAGCGTAATAGTAATCTTTGAATGTAGCCCTACTTACCAAATCGCTATCCATATAGTTGTTCTAAGCTATAAGATCGTGATCAATTTCCGGAGCTTCAAGTTGTTCCTTAATATAATCAGAGAATGGTACGGTACTCTCATCATGTCTAGCTTCAAGCCAACTCATAGGAATGTATTTAGCTATTTTATTAAAGCCCTTTGTGTCACCAGATGTAAGCATGGCATACAATATAAGATCATTTGCAAATCTTCTAACATTAGCCTAAGGGTCATTAATGAGTTCTTCCCAAGACTCTATAAACATATCAGCAGACATTTTGCTTTCATCCATACTATTAATAACGCTTATAAACTTAGGCTTATTGGTAAGTTTTCCATTTACGAAAACATCCTAATCCTAAATATATGGAGCGAGATGTGATAACAGATAATTATCCTTTAATCTACCTAAACCATATGCATCTCGCTGTATACAAGCCTATATAGAGTTAAGTCTATCAAATATTGTAGCATTACCATCGAATAAACCTTTAACATCAATACCTAAAGATTTAGCTAATCTAACAGCATATCTAGCCTTAATCTAACTACTAGCAGCCTACGATATTTTCTTCATAGTCTTAGCATTTCTAAGTAAATCGGACTCCCTGTCGTTTGTCTTGTACTTAAAGTCATCGGATAAATTGATAAGCTGCTCCATAAACTAAGGTGTACCCTAGAATGATTGTCCAGACATAACTCTCATAGGCTCTTGAATAGCATCTCTTGTTTTCTGCTCAATCCAAGTACCATGTATAAGATTGTTGATAGAATCCATATCAAACAGCTAATCAGTTTCTGGGTTTGTAAGATTCTCATAACCTCTAAGATAAGCTTTCATTTCAAGGAAATTCTTACCTTGTTTACGAGTATCAATCTTAGTATACTGCACCAAACTATTTAATGCATTAGAATACTTTTCAAGGCACTTCCATGCTATATAGCAATTAACCTAGAAAGCTCTAGCTTTTTCTCCATCTTCAGTCTAAGCGTAGACTAAATCCGGATTCTTTGCTATCTTCTAAAGCATATCCATATTATTGAGTACAGAGTTTACTATCTCTGCTCGTCTAGCTGGTTCGCCTTTAGATTTATTTGGTTCCGTAGCATCTTTAATATACTAATCGTCTATTGCCTTACCGGTAACACTAGGAAATATTTCAGCAAGCCTCTTATCTCTCATTTCAAACGCTGATTTAAATATCTTAGGATCTCTAGTAAACTGAGACTTAGCATCTATGTCAGCTTTAGCCATCTCTCTAATTATAGGCTGACACAAGAAGTAAAGCCCTTGTTTTCCTTTACCATTTCTAGCAAGTAAATTGATCATATTATATGTAAACCCATTTACATTAAGCTTAGAAATATATGGATCTTTAACAATATCTACGTGTGCATTAATAAACGCTGACAGCCAAGATGAAATCTAATTGTTATCTTCGTCTAGAATCTAGTCAAAACCAGTGATGCCTGTTATATTTGTAAAGCTAGACTCTTTAAATTTAACACCATACAATGTTGTAAGAATATGGTTTGTTACATTCAATGCAAATGGACCAATACCAGTCTTACCTGTAATATAGTCGTTCTTACGAGTAACCTATTCGTGTAATGTGCCAAAGTTGTATGCTACACTCTTTGTATTACCCTATTCTGGAATTTCGTCAGCTATACTTGTTACAAGTTCCGTATCATTATCAATAGACTTATACAAGATGTTGAGTGATTTTTTATCCTTAAGTACTGTAAGAATACTTTCTATAATGCTATTCTATAATCCTTCTGCACTTTCTGGATCAAATTCATATTTACCATCTTTGTTAACATTGTAACGTGCTAAATAAAGGTGGTCTATATCGAAATCAGAACCAGTTATCTTTGTAAACTCTGTTGGAAGTATTACTGTAGATTTAACAGCAGGTACAACATCTACAAAACGTAAAGCATGTATAGATGACTGAGCCTGTGTAGGAATACGATAGCCGATAGTATTAGATGTAGCCTTTTCTCCAATTATATTGTGATCTAAAAGCCATTGTCTAGCTTCGTTGTAAGACAAGTTCTTTGGAAGTATATCCTAGAAGTAATCAATAGATATTACAGCATCCATAGAGCCCTCTTCGTTTATCATCTACAATCTTTTACCATTATAGACCTCCTGTCCTTGTATACCGCCTTCTCCATTCTTTCCTTCGATAGCAAATACCGATCTCTAAATAAACGAACTACCAGGAGTCATGATGTCAATAATATCCTTATTAGCCGCAGATATAAGCATAGACTCCATCCAGCTAGCATCAGAAGTAGATGCAATAGGTGCATTCATTGAGCCAATCTGTGGATTATATGTAAGAGCGTCTATGAGGTTCTTATTAGCATTTCTTGTGCCAAGTTGCTCTATAAGGTACTCGCTAAGTTTCTTTTGGTCTATAATACCATTAGAATAGAATCTGTCTTTAAACTTATCTACACCAAGTTTAGAAAGTTTGTTAATAGAACCCATAAGCTTATCTCTAAGCTACTCTCCAGTCATGTCACCATACGTTCTATCAAGTCGCAAACTAGATAAGCAAACCTTAATCATCTGTGTACCAGCTGCTACAACGTCACCTTCCTCTGGGTCTGTATTAAGCTGTCTACGAAGCGCAGAGAGTCTCTATGTATAAACATTCAAAGGCTTACTAATAGTATCGCCATCGAACTCAGAATGACCTTGTAAGCCAACTTTTACAGCAGATGTCATAAGAAGATTATCAACCTTATTTTCCTTCATCTTGTCATACACATTCTTAAGTTTACCAGTAGCTATACAATCAAATATTGGGAATAACGCAAACTTATTATAATATGGTACAGATAAGTTAGAAACCTTCTTTCCATTTGTTGTGTGGTCCCTAAATCCGTATGCAGTATACTTAGTGGTAACAAGATTTACTTTGTCATAGATTAGTTTGTATGCGTCTTTCTGGTCCATCCAAGAGTATTTATTAGAGCTTTCGAGAATGTTAATAGCCTTAGCTACGTCGTTTGTTAACGCTCCTCTAGCCCTAAGCATTCTCTTACACATATCAGCAGTAATATAAGATGCACCATCAGCAACATTTATACCGTCTTGGTTTATGCTTTTGTCTTTAAGATATGCTTGGTAGAATTTTAACGCTCTATCTTCTATCTTGTTTACAGCATCTTCTCCAAAATCTTCTACAAGTCTAGCTCTTACTGCTTCTATTTTAAGTGAATCTACATCTTTAAAACCATAATGATTACCATAAATTTCCCTAAGCTCACCATCACGCATCTTCTCTTGAAGTTCGCTCATGATATCAGCATTTGAAGCTACCTCATAGTCTGATATTTCAGCGCATCTATAAAGCTCGCCATCTGATCCATCATAATTTGGTAAAGATGTAACGTTGTCATCACCAGTAGATACAAGACCACCAATACGCTTCTGAATATCTTCTACGTTCTTGAAGAATCCAGGATTACCGATGTATAATCTCAAACTTTCCTCAGATGAAATAATAGCTCTATTCGTTGCGTCTTGCAATATGGCAGTAATAGCCATACTATGCGCTGTGCGCTGTAAATTTTGCGTATTAGGAGTTATTCCTTTCTCTGTGAGATCTTTATACATCTGAGCGTACAAAGTGCGTTCTACGGCGTCTATTTGGCTCTGATTAAGGTTGATGTTATTAAGTCCAAGGTAACCAAGTTTTTCATCTTTAGATATAACGCCAAGGCTAACAGCTTTATCTACTTCGTTCTCATATTGCTCCTAAAGAGTTAATGACATTATCTATTCTTGTTCTTCTCTAGATTTGTCGAAGAATTGCTCATTAAGAGTTTTAAGCTGTTCATCAGGAGACATCTTGCTTATTTCGTAGCGTTTAATCTGTCCACCTTCATACACTCTAAGTGTTGTAAGTGATTTAAACTGAATACCACCAGGCTACTTTCCCTTCTTACCGATGTGATAATTCATTATCTTATCTTCATCATTAAGTACAGGTAAACCTTTAGGATTGTCTACAGGCAAGCCAAGTTGTTCTCTACAATCAAGTATAGCTTCACGTTCTGTATAAGCGTAGTCGATAAACTGGTTTAATACAGATTGATTAGGCTGCAAATAATAGTGCGTACTATCTAAGAATACCATCTTCGGAGCACCAGATACAGTATAGGAGCCATTATCTGACTATCCGAATTCCATTCCTGGGATATTTATACCACCAAGAACCATATATGTACCTTTGTCTGCAAGTGTTGGGAATATACAATATCCGTTCTAAAGCATTGCGAACTTATTAATATAATCTTCAGCTTCAGCAAGATTGCTATATTTAGAACCATTATCTCCACGATTATCAGATTTAAAACCAATAGGTGTGTAAATACTAATGTTAAAATCCTCTCCGTTCTACAACTGCTTAGCAACAATAGAACCCATATTTACGCCATTATTGTTCATAATATTGTAGCTAGACTGTAATATCGTTTTTACTACCATATTATTTTTATCGTGGCTATTAAGGTTCTCAGTAGTATTGCTAATACTGTTGTTTTGAGATTCATTATACAGCTTAGTTCCATCCATTCCATTAGACATCTTATCTGTAGTAATCTTCATATAAGCTCCAGCCCAGTTACCTAATTCGCTAACAAAACCAGTCTTAAATATCTCGTCTATAGCTTTCTATGTTGTATAACCATTAGTTTGTACAACTTTGCCAACAGCGTCAATAAAGCTACTAATATTAGATACACCTGTGGAAACAATCCATTTCTTAAGAGCCTCTCTTCCAACGCCGTTATATTTCGTTGATAACATATGATCAAGCATCTCTTTGGTAAAGTTTATACCAAGCATATTAAATTCTTTACATATATCATCCTTAAGTACTTCGATATCGCTATTGGATGCTGCACTTCTAATTCTTCCGTTTATCTTAAATTCGCTAGCAGAATCATTCAGTATCTACGACTGTAAATCAGAGAAGAACTGAGATATAAATCTAAATGCGTTTCTTGCCACAGTTGTAGGCATATCTACCTAAGTATTCTTTGTGTTATACTTTGTAGAAAGAAGCAATTGTCCGTTCTACCCAACCGATCTCTACAATAAGCCAGATTGACCAGAAGATAAGAACGAATTCCAAAGTTTAGGGTACATTCTTGCGTCTCTATCGAAGTTTGCATCAGATATTTTAACTTCAACCCCTCCGTTCTTATTACGTATAGACCTACCAATAATAAAGTTATGCTCATGACCTTTGATAGCTGTAAAGATTTGTATCATAAATGCTTCTTTATCAAAGTCTATCTTTTCAAGCTAATTATCGCCATTGAATGTATAGATAGAATTGTATAGATCATTATACTTCTAATAGATTGCCATATACATAGGATTCTACGTAGATAACTACTGAAGTCTATTTAATAAGTCTAAAGGCGTTTTAACATCATGTAATTTGCTAACAATTACATTAAATACCTACTTAATAGGCATAAATGTAGGAATACCATATATGTTCTTAGATGTATCAAGTGTAAGTTTACCATTATCATTAAACTTGTAGTAAGGTATTGTAGCAAAGAACATCTTCACTGGTTTGCTTACAGAATCAAGTTTATTGAACTCGAATGCAGATTTGTCGTATCTTTCGATAGACTTTCCATAATCATTCTCTTCCTGGTCGCTTGTCTCAGAATCGTCATCATGCTGATATTTGCCATCATAAGCATCCATTATTTCGGTAAGATACTTCTATACCTCTTTTGATATAGCTGAGAAGTTAGGGAATACAACGTCACCTTTATCATTTAATTCTGCGTAAAACACTTCTCTAAACGCTTGCTATGTATGAGTAACCGAATCTATAGACATGTACTATCCATTTAAAACAGGTTTAACAGAACCAGGCTCACCAATAAGGTTGTTTATAACCCTCATTGGTATATATTTAATAGGAAGTTCCGAAGAATCGTGTACGGCATCATATATATCAGTAGCATCTTTAGCAGACTTTACTATAATGTATCCAAGAGCTCTAGCCATATGTTCTTTTTCAGCAGCAGATCCTATATGATCGAATTTGCGTCCATTTATTTCATAGTGCAAGTCTTCACCAAACAGCTTTTTAAACCTATCCTACTACTCTTTGCTTACCTATTTATCTGCATATTTTCCAGACCTAATATCATTGAATAAAGTAAGAACCGTTTTAGCGTTGTTTCTATAGTGCCATAAGATACTTAATCTGTTAGCTACTTTCTTTATATTTCTCTTAATCCAGCCTTGTTTCTTTATAGTGTTAGCGTCTTTTGTGCCGAGCATATAATCGACGAACAAATCAGCCAATCCCTCAGCTATATCTCTTTCTGTAGTAGCTTCTGGATGAGTTTTCCTGTATGCTGAATACATCTATTCTCTAATAGATGGCTCTACAAGTAGCTCTAATGCTCTATGGAATCCTTCGTGGAATCCAATAGTGTAAGGAACAGAATTAGACATCTAAATAACAGCGTCTGTACATTTAGCAAGTACTGCACTATTCTTTTTGTATGCCACGTCAGACAATTTCTCACTTTCTACCCACTATGGTGTAATACCAGTAGTTTTTCTAACCCACTCATCAACAGCATTAGCAAACGAAGGCTTTTCTTTCTGTCCATCAAACTCACTTAAATCTTGTTCATAGAACAAAGCCATAAATGTGTCTTCAGCCTACTTTTGTTGCTATTGAACATCTTGTTTAGCAACTGTTTTAGATACTTGCTGAGCACTTTCGTCCGGATGATCTTGTACAAGCTCTACATTATCAACATATACAGTAGGAGGGTCTAGTTTAGCTGCGTATGACATCAAATAACCGTTGCGCAACATATAACCAAGACCAGTTGTTCCCTTGCCATCGTGAGTAAAGTCTTCTCTTGTAAATGTAAGACCATTTGGAAGTTCCACTTTACCAAGGTTAGGGTCTGATGTATATTGTGCGTTAAGCTTAGCTAATACACTATTATGTGATGACTATATATACTGCTGCATGTTCTACTGAACAAACGCGGCGTCTTTTGTCATATACATATTACACAGCGCGTTATAGATATTAGCGTAGTCTACACTAGGGTTCTATGTAGGGTAAATAACATTGCCTATAATAACTCTCTTGTTAGCCGGATCTAATGTAACGAGACCTTCTATTGAGTTATATTTCTCATTTAATACTTTATTATCAGCCTTAATATAAAGAACCTACTTAAGTAAATCATCTATAGAATAACCTTGATACTCATTTAAGCCTTGATAACACTTATACCATATAAGGTCTGCAATCTTATTAGCCTAACCACCTTGACCAGACGTAAACTTAGGCTATATTAACGGCGTACCAATACATCTGTTATCTACGGTCTTTTCCGTCTGACCAGTATCGTAGAAGTATACTATATTACCAGATTGTGTTATAGCTGTACGTTTTACATATTCAAGATCAAATCCGCTGATTAAACTTGATAATTCTGGACCACCATATACCATCTTCGTTACATCTCCAGTGTTTACGTTTTGCGTAGCTTTAAGAAAACCTATTCTGTTACCAGCGTCACATGTAATATTGTACAAATCATGCTAATTAAGCGTTCCTGCGAACAAGAATTTACTTACGGGCTATAATTCACTACCATTCTTAATTGAGCCCTTAGAACGGCTTAATTTCATGCCTATATGGTATCCTGGATGCGTTTTCATAAAGTCAAGCATATATTTAACTTTCTGCACAAATACGGCGTCTGCAGCCTTCTTTCTAGCAAAATATACTGGATCAACACCTCTAGGACCAGCATCATTACCCTGGTCGAATGTCATAAAGATTGTTTTACCCTTAGAGTCTGTAAGCTTAAGTTGAACTTCATTGTTTCTCCATACAAGCTCAGCATTACCAGATTTTCCAGAAGCATCTGGGTAAATCAAATGCGGATCAAGCGCTATAGAGAAGTAATGTGGGTCAAGTTTAGCTCTAAATGCAGGGAAATGTTTAGTGGTATCACTATACAATTCTCTCCATTGATCGTCAATCATATTGATACTCTACGCGCTGTTTATATCAAGTATATCATCAGTATTTGGGTCTACAGGGAATCTTTGGTTATATTCTCTAATGAAGTCTTCTGCATCATAAATAGTATCAGTAAGCGCATTATCAAGAGCCGTATTAGTTTTCTGTATGTTCTTTGCATTATCAGCCAGGAATTTAAGCTAATTATTTATAACTGTACTCCAGAATCTCTATAAACTTTTGTTACCAACAAGGCTATTCATAAATTCGCCATCAAATGTAGCAAGGAATGACTTGATCTTGTTGAAATAAGTAAAGCTAGGATTGCCAATATTAGATGCAAATTGAGTCTACCACATTTGTAAAGCCTTGTTTGAGGCATCTCCATACATCATCCTATTATTGACAAGCTTGTTAATAGCAGCTGTTATAAGTTTTTGCTCTGGAAGAGTGTCACCAACTTTAAACTGATCACTACCATAGAATTGGTCAAGTGCCGTCTAGGCGTCATATATAGAATAGATAAGCTCATTAACTTGAGCTCGTTCGTCGGCTGTTGTAATGTTAAGGTTTGTAATAGAGCTTAACAGCGCATCGAGTTTTTTACAAATCTCGTGTACAGTATCTAAGCCTGCCTAATATTGTTCATCTACAATAACATGATCAAACACATCTTCTGGGTAGAATTCAGGTACAGTATTCTCGTGCTATTTAGGCTACAGGAGCTAATTTAAGCGCATCTAAGCGTCTTCTTTTAAGCTCTGGATAGATTCTATAGCTGAGTAAAGATCTCTCATCTGAAGCAATAATTCGTCCTTATTTGAGCCTTCTTTAAATATATCATAAGATGGTACAGTTTTATGTTCGCCACCAGCTTCATTAATACTATCGTATACACTCTGTAAATCGGATGTAAGATTATTTACTTTATCCTGTAAAGGTCTAACAACTTCATTAGAAATATCTTCATTAGATTTATTGTAATATGGTGTTACAGGCTTGTTAAAATCAAGCATTTCTACTTTAAATACAGGTTCTGCTACAATTCTACGTACTGTTCTATCATAGTAGAACGGCATTACGTATGTACCTTCAACATTAGAACCGAATGTATCATAAAGTACCTAATTTAATCTTTGAAGCTATCTCTATTCCTACTGGATCATTGTTTCTTTAGCACGACCATTGGACTTCTAGTTACCAAGCATCCTGGTTTTTAGATCTGGTTTAAATGAAGACCTAACATCTATAACAAGGAGCTATCCATCATTGTCAACAAGTACAATATCTGCCTATGATTGTATAGCTCTACCTTTGTCGTCATAGCCATAAATAGGAATATCTGTATCAAGCACTCTATACTAACCACCGTTTAGCATTCTGTCTCTAACAGATTTAATGTACCGCTTAGCATTTTCTAGTCCATTCGGATTATCTAACAGTGTGTCTGCAAAACTATCGTCGTTTCCTAACATTATAGCCTGTGCGAGCTCTCTAATAGTTTCTCCATCCCTTATAGACTAAGAATTAAAATAAGTTGTATCTATTGATGCTAAATAATGTGCAAATCCCTATAATAACTCTTCTTTGTTTTGCTGAGAAAATATAGTATCAATTATATCAGAATAATCTTGATTTCCAAATCTATCTGTATTATCTGCAAGGTATCCAAGTATCTACTATTTATCTGAGATGTTTACATTTTCTTCGATTTCTGGATAATGAGATTGATATTCAAGTCTGTCTATCTCGTCTATGTTTTCAAATACATGTAGAGTGTTATTATCGTCGTATGCTATTGTAGTATGAAAACAATGTATAATAGCTCTATTCTGCTGTCGTTTCAAAGCCTTCCTGTATCCGTCGAATGATGTATCTTGTGAAGCGTGTGTGGCAACTTGTGCTCCATAAGATTGTACATCCATAGGAGTGTTCATATTCTCCTTTTCTTTACGTGTAGATGTAAGATAATGACGAATATACATAGCTTTCGCTAAAGCTAATACTGATGGACCACCATCTTGTCCAGTTTCTTCTTGAAGAATAGTTTTTATATCATTGTAAAGCTATTCGAACTTATAGAAACCAACCTTTGCGTTTTCCATAAGGCCATCAAATGACTACATTGCAAGTTCGTCAAATCCAAGTAAGAATGATACTCTTGCTTTATTTCTTCTAGCTTTACGCTTCTTTCTATAATGCTCTCTAGCCTTATCTCTACGACGCTTATATTCTTCAGCATGTTTCTGTAATTCCTCCGTAGTAGCTACATGCTTTTGCTAAGTTTCTGTTGGGTCTACAGCCTATTTAGCTTGAGAATCAATATCTTTTATGTCTTCTTCGGCAGCTTTAAGCATATCGTTCTAGTAATCTTCTGTAAGCTTTGTTACTGCATCACCAGAATATATATCAGACAGCATCCAGTCTATATTTTCGTTCTGCTTATTTGCGTCTATGATCTTTGTGATACGATCATTAAGCTTACTCTTAGAACCATCTTTAGCAGCAGCTCTAGTGTGCTCTTCTGACTTGTATTTGTCACCAAGTTTCTATTTTAGCTCTGCCTGCTTTCTTTGATACCTAAGTTCATCTGGATTGTATTCGAGATTTCCATTGTCGTCGCGCGTAATGCCTTCTGTATGGATGGACAACGTAGAGTTAAGTAATGATTCATTAGCTGTATACATAGCCCTAGCTTGTTCTAGTTCTTGGATCTCGTTATCATTAAATCCAACAGACTCACTAAAGTTGTTTAAGAATTGCAATGTTTGTTCATCTGTAGACTTCTCGTTAAAATTCTTATAAGCTTTAGCTAAACTTTGTTTTGCGCGAGCAATTTGTTTATCTATATTAGCAGACAACAATTTAGCATCTGGTCTAACTGTCTTTAATCCAAGCTTATCGTGAGCAAACTTAAATATATCATCAATAGAATTCATCTTTGCCTTAAGTGTAAGTAAAGCCTTCATTCTATTATGAGCTTCAGAATTTCTCTAGAAGTTATTTATGTGTCTAGCATGTTCTTCTTTCTGAGAGTTTTCTACAAACCTTTCACCGTATTCGTTAGCCTCATCTTTAATAGACTCTTTATATTTTGCTACAGATTTTTCTACTTCTTCTTGAGGTAAAGCTGCTGTATCAAGAGACTTCTTATATTCCTCTACCTTCCTGTTAACATAAGACTCGATAGCCTTAGTCTTTGCTGTAGCTGCATTTATGGCAGTCAACATAGGGTCTCTTGACTATTCCTGTCTATTTACAGCCTGTTCTACTTGATTTTGGTAACCCTACTGTCCGTAAATCTACTGAAGTCTAACTTCTGCTTCCTACTAAGCTTTTCTATTAGCAGTTAACTATTGCTCAATATTAGCTCTATCAGCTATAGCTACATTGTATTGCTCTGTACCTTTATTGATACCTTTAAGACGATATTGCTGTTCAATCTGCTTGTTGTTTACGAGAGCAGAAATACGTTCAACATTAGACTGTAAGTCATTCCAATACTATTCACCAAAACGTGGTCTCTCTCGCTTCAAATCAGCCTCTCTAAGCTACTATATTTCTGTAGTCAACTAATTATACCTCCCCTTAGAGATCTGGTCTGAGATGACGGCATTGCTAGCTCTATTCATCTTTCCTTCTTCTCTATTAAGCAGCGCACTGTGCATTATGGCATCTTTTACTTGCACCGTATTCTTAATATCGTTAGCAGCGTGATAAATGTTCATGGCTACCATTGGATGCATACCGCCCATAGCGACACCTCCACGCCAGTTTGAAAGCATTTCCATATCGTTATACAGTTCAGATTCTGTTAACCCCCACATTCCGAAATAAAAATTAGACACTTCTTTGCTATGAGCCATATCCTAGAACGCAAGACTGAGCAAATCGGCTGACCCGTACCCATACGTTTTAGCGAATTCTTCAGCAGCATTAGCATTCAGCTGTTGCACAATTTCTTCATTACCCTCAGACGCTCTATCTATGATACTTTTTCTAACTGTATTAATGCCATATTTATTAAGCATCTTAAGAGTGGCAACTGTATTAGGATTTTTAACTGCTGCTTTTAATAGTTTTCTCTTTATTGTTTTAGCTCCAACCATAGTAGCTAATGCTTCGGCTTTCTTTGCAATAGCTTCACTAGCCATAATTCCAGCATCTTTAAGAGCCTATGGCATTACTTCTTTTGCAAGCCCTTTTACTCCCATAGCAACTTCTCCTGCTGCAGCACCAACTCCAGCACCAACATAATGTCCAAGAACACCGCCGCCAAGTATATCCATTGTTGTAGAACCAATCTTGGCTCCCGTTTTACCAGCTGCGCTAGTAAGCGAGTTTATATATTGACCTGCTTGCGCAAACTTGCTTTCAACAGCACCATTTAGACCAGCAAGAGCATAATCTGTGCCAATTACTAATCTACCAAGTTTACTTGTAGCAAGTTTTGCACCTAATTTTGTAGTAGGAAATCCATAAACAGCCTATCTATATATATTCGAAATACAATTACCTGGCGCCATATATGATATAAAGTTCTAAACAACTTCTGTACCCATAGTTCTGATGTTATCTACCATAAACTGCTATTCAAGACCTTTGGTGGTACCAAGTTTGGCTTTAGATAAACGTGGATCGTTACTTTTTGTAACACCCATTAAGTAATCACTGAGAACTTTTTCCTTACCTTGTTGAGTACTTAAATCATATCTAGCTTCAGCATCTTTCTTAGACATACCATTTTGCATTGCAAACTTTACAGATTGCTTTTGTAAATCTTTATATGACGCAGAAATACCTTGTGCTTTACCGAAAGCTTCCTATGCTTCATATTTGTTAAGATTCTACTGATAGTTCTATGTCCAACGTTGAGCAATTTCAGCGTAGTTCTCATCTTCTGTACCCTGCAAGTCAAATGGGAGCGCTGCTGCGTTAGCTGCATTATATAATGCAAAACCAGCTCCTGCATGTCCGGATGCACCTAAAACAAAAGAACCAACGGTACCAACAGTTTTGATAAGATTACCGATGTTGCCAGTATCCGAAGACCAGGAAGAACCCATCTGTTGAGGTAGATTCCACAACCAATAATCAGGTGTCAGGAGATCATCGTTGGCGTGTATATTTGCAAGATTCTCGGCATGTTTGCTAACGTTCCAGAACTTCTTCCACTTAGACGCCCTACGCATCTAATCATCAAGAGTTTCTTTATAATCTTTAAGATCTTTCTAACGCTTAGCTTTAAATTGTTTAGCTTCTATTTCTTTTTGATCCAAACTCATTCCTTGATGAGCCTTTTCAAATCTATTGGATAGCTACTTATTATAGTTATCAAGCCAATCCCTAGCCATCTACTCTTTGGATCTACCTGTGCCGTCAAACATATCATTTGTTACGGCAAATGTTTTAGTCATAGCAGCCTAAAACCCTTCCCACATAGATGTGTGATCTTTCATCCATGTAGCCTTGTATGCATCAGCGAGTTCATTTAAATCTTTGTCTTGTAGCTAATCATATGTTGATAAGATTTCTTTGCCAAGCAAATATGTATCTTTCCACGCGTCTCCTTTAACCTAAGCTTTAGGATTAGCTTTAAGGTAATTCCATTGGTCTTCTTTTGATTTAAGATCTCTCTTAAGCCGCTCTCTTTTGGACCATGCATCAGCTTTTGCCTAGTCTGTCTACGCTAAAGCGATTTTACCTTTTGTGCTTTCAATTCCAAGATCGCTAGACTGATTTGAAAACAAACCAATTCTCTAGCCAATCTTCCACAATGTGAATTGAAAACTATCTTTTCCAAGTTCGTTTATACCGCCAATGTCAGAACCAACAGAATTTTTGTAGATGTCAGTCTTTTTAAAGTCTTCAAATAACTTGTCTTCCTCAAGCTATGTTTGCTTCTCTTTCTCTGCATCAGAAAGCATGCCTTCTGAGTCATCTTGAGCATCGATCTTTTGTCTGTTTGACTGATATTGTTTCTTGTACAAGCTGTCAATATGTTTATTCCAGTCATATTCAGCTATAGTATCTTTCTATCTCTGAATAGATCTTTGACTAGGCCTATACCAATCTCCGTGCGGCATTATATCAGACTCTAATCTAGAACCAGATTGTCTTGATATATAACTTGGTACATTAGCCTAAGTCCTTTTATTAGGAACGGATTGGCGATGATTTGGTAGTGTTATACCAAATCTTTTAGCCTATCCTCTAAAATAGTCCTCTGCTGGGGACTTAAGTAAATTGTAATTTGCCATAATTTAATTAATTTGCTTTGTTAGGTGCCTTTCCTATATATCCAGGTTTGACTTCAACCCAGATTGTTTGTCCAACTGCTCCAGCTGATTGATTGTTATTTACAGATACAACATTAGCCTTGATATAATATCTACCAAGTTTCTTGTTATATGTAGGACCAGATGTTACTGTAGCAGTAATCTTCCTTCCAGGTGTTCTATAGAGTCCGAAGTTAACTCTCTTTGATCTACCTTCATTTAACTATCTAAACGCTCCAGACTTTGCTATATATTGTCCGTCATTAACAGTAATAATCTATTGTTTAGTAGATTGCGTCTATTTATTACCGCTATCACCCTGTGATTGAGACTATGTATATTCATTCCATTGAGCATCTGGGTCTGCAAGCGTTACACCATTAGCTCTAAGATCATCTATTGATGTTGACACTGGAGTATAAGGCTATTCTCTAGCAGTGTCAAATATAGTTTTATAATTACTTCCAGAAGAACTGTGATCCGAAACACCATTTGCAGCCCTTCTTATATCGTCCGCATATTTATAATCCAAAAGCGCCTTTTGACTAGCGAGGTCTCTAGCGGATTTCTTCGCATCAAGTTGATCTGCAAGTACATTCTAATAATTAAGTAAAGAATATTTGTTAGGATCCCATGCTATATTCTTCTTTCCTTCCCAAAGTTGCGCTACAGTGCCCTGTAATTGCTGTTTGACCTAATCGTCTGTAGGATTAGTTACACCAGCCTATTGTAGCTACTATTTAGCTTTATCATAATAATATTCGCCTGCAGCTGTAGACATAACAGATGGTATCGCCTTACCAGCCGTATCCATAATCATCTAATCTGTAATACCAGTGTAATCATTATTTGGGTCATACTTGTAACCCATAGCCTCAACTTGTTGCTATGTAAGATTACTAGGCTTAAGTACACTATATGGAATTTTTGTAAGATCTTCTAACGTATCCATCTTCATTGGAGCTAATGTATTCCAACTTTGAGTATATGGGTCAAACTTATCGTAATCTAACCCATACTTCTACATTTGCCAACCAAGCTAATCCTATGTAAGCTTTCCTTCAGCAACCATAGAAGCAGCTGCTTTCTAAAATGTCTTCATATTGTCAGCGTCAGCTTTCCATTTAGAGATCTTATCATAAGGGGTCTCTCTAATAATCTTGGCTATATAAGCTCTACCTTCTGCGGATCTAAGTGGATCTATGCCATTCTAATATAAGTAATTAAGACCAGCGTTAACCCTACCCTTCGTCTAATCATAGTAAGCTTTATTCAAACTAGCACTAGGGCTATATAGATCTCCGAATTCTTTAGCGAACTCTTTTTGGTCCTGTACAGCCTAATTGTATTGTTCTCTTGCAGCACTGATGTACTATGACATCATATTACTGTCCAGTAGGTCGATTATAGGCACAGCTACTGGTTCGTCATACATTCCTATCATAATTAAATACCTGTATAAAAATTGGTTCTATTCCTTTTATTCATATAAAATCCAGGTAGTCTATCATCTGGTCTTGCTCCATATAAAAACCATAACGGGTTTTGTATAACATCTTGCATCCCGTATTTATAAGATCTTAGGTATCTCTATTCTCCTGGATGCAAAACTATACTATTAAACCTAGCTCTTTGTTCGTCTGTGAGCTATCTACCATAGTCTGGTACAAAATCATTATGATGCATAATCGTGTTACCAGTAGACTAAAATGGAATTGAAGACGGAGTCTGACTATAGACAACATGTTTCCCGGTATTAAGTATTGGGTCGTATTTTGTATTCTAACGGGTGATGTTTGGAGATCCAATAAACGGAGAATATTGACTAGGTGTCCAACCTGGAGCTATGTTTCTATAACTAATAGGAGTTGCCCCAGATGTGTTGCTTGATTTGCTTGTAGATCCACTTGCCGCTGAACCTTTTGCATCATCTGCACCTATACCGTATATTGTTTTTAATGCTTCTTTTTTGTTGTCTACATCCTGCTGATATATATCAAGTATATCTCCGTACTGCTTGTTTTTAATGCGCTGTGATAACCATTTCTGACCAATAAGACCGAGATTAGCCAAGTGTGTTTCAATACCCTTAGTCTTAGCGCCGTGTGCTCTATTGTAAGCCTCCCATCCATATTGGCTAGACTGCTGCAATCTCTGTGCATCGCTATCACCGAGTCTAGCAGCCATCTCAGCATAAGCATTTCTGTATGCAGCATTCTTTTCCTGCACATTCATGAGTGCATCAGCAACGTTTCTCTAATTACCTAAAGCTAAAGCTACTCTATTAGCCTATCTCTGACCACCTGTATAACCTCCAGAATTAGCAAGCTAATAAGCAGCCTGTCTATCTTGTGCATATAGTTTTTCGAGAATAGGATTAGCTGATACTCTATTACCAGCCATTGTCTGTAAAGCTATCGGTGCATATCTATTAGCTGCGTATATATTTGGCATTACAGGGTTTTCTCTACGCCAATGATTAAGCATCTATGTTTCAAGTAATGCTGGAAATGCGTATCCTGTATCAAGCATAAGATTTGATACCTTTCCTTTTCCACCTGTTGTGTAGGACTTCCAGAAACTTTTTCCATTATCAAATCTATCTTTCCCACAATTGTGTTTAATCTGAGCAGCGTAGTCTTCGATCTAATGCTATTTCTCTTGTCTATCTGTAATATTCTTCATAGCTTGCAAAATAGGGGCTTTAGCGCGATCTAATTGATTTTTCTGAAGCTCAATCGTCTACTTTGATAAAGAGCTAAGATCAGATTTCTTACCTGCTCTTTTTTCAATATCATTATACATCTAAAGCTTAGCTGTTAACGGTGCTACTTGGTCAGAAAACTTCATTCCGTTACTCCAGTCTACATCATTACCAGCTATAACATTATCATCATCTCTTCTAACAGAGCTAGGCTAATTATCAACTCCAACCTTACCCTTTGTTACAAGAGTGCCGGTACCATTTGTGTAATCTATAATAGACTCTCCTTTACCGACCAAACTATTAACCGGACCAGCCTAATAACCATTAGGTGTCCACACTTTATTTCCCTTTAACATATCTTGGTTTTCTTAAATCTTTTCCTCGGTTAGCATATAATACATCATCATACGTGTTACCATTATCTAAATAATATTGCTATGTAATGCCTTCTGTTGCAGCTGATGATTGATTAACCTAGTTAATAAGATTAACTTTCTACTGTGCATTAAACACCTTTCTGCGCTATCTTTCTCTAGCCTTTTTGCTTCCAAACAAGCCTCCGAATAATCCAGTGATAGCTCCAACCGCTCCTCCTATAAGCGTACCTACACCAGGTATAGCTGAACCTATAGAGGCTCCTGCAGCAGCTCCAGATCCAACCATTCCTAACGTCGCATTTTTATTTGACTTAGATATATCGTCCATAGCTTTCTATCTGTTGATATCATTCTGTGCCTGATAATTTACACCGAATGCCTAATCTGTTCTTTGTCCAGAATAAGCCATAAGCTCATCTGTTCCCTTTACTGCGTCCTACATAGAATTATATCCTCGTATCATTCCTATAGTTCCATTAACAGCCCCTGTTACAGCACCAGTACTTATTTCGCCTCCACCTAAACTTGCGCTAGGAGTTTTCATTCCATTTATTTCTTTAATCGTTGGCAAAGATGTTAGCTATTGCTTATATGTATTTATTCCAGTTATATCGCCACCAATACCATTTACACTACTTGATAGGTCTATACCATTATTGAATTTCGGCATATTATTTATCTTCTTTCTCTACTTTAGCTCCATGACTATCTGTATTTTGTTATTATATATTGTATTGCCATAGCTGGATTTGGTTTAATATCTTCTATGCTGCAAATCATAACCTTGCCTCTAGCTCTATTGCCAAATAATCCATCAGCCCTAGGTATGGCAAATCTATGATTATTTTCCCTAAGTGTTATCTGCTCTTCTAGGCTAGATTCTATTTTCTAAGATTCAGTCTACCATACGTATTTATGATTCTTTGAGAAGTAATCATTATCGTCGCGCATTGTATCCTATAACTACAGATTTTCGTATGTAACAATCTCTTGGTTATCAAATACCTTTGTAACGAGTGGCTATTGAGCAACAACATATTTAACGTAGCTTGAAAGCAGCTGCTGAGTTGTTGATTTAGGTGATCCATCAAGGTAGTCATACTAATATATGTATACAGCATCGTTTTTCTTTACAAGATATTCTCCATTAAAGAACTATATAGCTCCATCAAACGGAATAGTTAGTGTTGATGTGAATTTTCCAAGCATTTCATTGTATACGATTTGCATATCATCGCTTAAAATACTGAATACAACTTCATTGTATCTATTGTTGTAGAATACCTTAAAGTTATCGTTCTTTTTATACTTGTTCAGTATATTCTATACTTTACCTTGTTTTGAAAGCTATACTACGCTCTATCCGTCGAATAAGCAGATTACATTATTATGACTATCAAACCAATATAAACCACCTGTAGTACATACTGAACAGAATTGCTGCTTGTGCATTCCATAAGTATTGCTGTAGTAGTCATATCTATCAAGTACTCCTCCAGTTCCTAATACTATGTTTTGTCCAGAATTATCTGTAGCAACACTACGGTCATTAACACTGAGTACACCAAATGATTGCTCCTAGAAAAATGTAAGAACATTCTTAAATGTACATATATCAGTTATAGGGCCATATTCCTAATCAACATCTATAAAGTTAGAACTTCTAAATTTACACCAACTATCTATAATTTCATCATTCTGTTTTAAATCAGAATAATATACTCTTGTATCTATAGTTTTATTATAATCTTGTGGATTAAGATCATCGTACGCAGCAAACGGCATACTTGTATTCTATACACTATAGACAGAATTATAAATGTATTCAGGCTCTTTCTGTACGTAAGCTTCTGTTATTTCACACGGTTCAGACTGTATAAAAGATGCATAATTATCTCTTGCGTTAGAACTAAGTGTCCATCCATGTTGGAATTTGCACCATATATTTGATTCTGTTGGTATAGAATATGTTATCATATGTGTATTAGGGAAATATAATTCATCCTTTCCGTTCTTTGTATAAGCTCCATACACTTTATGCATAGATGTATATTCGAATGCCTCTATGTGACAATCTCCATCAAATACTGTATTCCATTTATTTTCAGACTCGAAGTAATTACCATCTCCGTAATATATATTCGTAAGTCTATTTGTAAACGAATACCCACCATAAGGAGTTGTTTGCTATCTAAGATTGGTTAGATATGTTCCAAGTAGAGTTGGCCTAATCACTTTTGTGATCATACCAAAATCACTAGGTTCTGTCTAATATGGCTCTTCGCTTAGACTGTCATAATAATTACCATTCTCAGGATAATAATAAGAAAATGCACCAGCTGTACCAGTTTCTTTATACTAACAACTTAACAACAAACACTTTCCACCGGCTCCAAAACATACATTTTTATTGAAGTTTGTACCAGTTCCATCGCCTTTAAATCCTCCACTATAATTACCAAACGATCCAAATATATTATCATTAGTATCATTACAAATTCCTCCGGTAATCATATTTGTAAATATCGCTCCGCCAGCAGAAACCGCATAATTAGTGTACGTTTTTGATGAAGTCTATTCTTCATTATTTTTGTTAAAGTTTCTTTTGAACGCCTAATCCCATTTTATTTGATCAACTAACTAAAAGTCCTATATATAATTTATCTAAGCTTTTCCAAACCAATCATCATTAGATGTAAAATTACCATTAAAAAAATCCTATACACCAGCACCCTATTCGTACAATTTTATATAAGCAAAGGCCTTCTGTATTATAAATTTGCCAGATTTTTCCTTTCTTTTATTAGCAGACTAATCATCGTTGTTATATAGTCTATCAAAATTTAAAATGCAATCTTTTATTAATGCATAAGAATATGGCCTATCATATCCAAGACCACCAATAGAAGCATAATCAGCCTCTAAACCAATCTATGTTATACCTTTGTTTTTATGCGACTAAGGGTTAATCTTGTAGAAATAACTTATATTATACGGTGCATCTAAACAGCATATTGTACTATTTTTTGAAATATTATTTATAACATCTATATCATTAACATAGAAAGTTCCCCTTGCATCACCATTATCTCCTGGTCCAGTAAATAATTCTACAGCACAGTTTGAAATACATGGTATTATAAATTTAAAATTTCTCCTTCCTTTTAAACCAATTAGTTTTCCATATTCTGTATTTGTGTATCCATTCTTAGGAGAATCATACTAGTCGTCATTAAACTTATAGTCACCCCTAGCTCCAAATAAAAAAGACTATTTTTGCAAATAATATTTTTTGTCTTTTGTAAATTGTTTAAACGATTCTGGCTGATAACAAATTTCTTTTGAAACAAATTGTAATAATTTATCATTATCTATGTTTGTCATACATTGGGATGCACTATCCTTTCCATCGCCAACAAGCTAATTATGTACATCGTATCCTTCTATAAACTTATTTGTTGTCAAAAATCCGGTTGGGCAAAACATATGATACTTTGTTACCTAATAATCATTACTATTTCCTTCATACTGTCTACTATAAGCATTAGATACAGGAGAACTGAGTACACCTTGTGATATTGTGGCAATATCGGATTCGTGTCTAGCACATCTAACTATCTGATAACCAGTACAGCCTTCTGGTAAACTTTTTACCATAAACTGTATTCCAAGATTTCTGATAACTAGTTCGTAACGCTTACCATCAACGATAGTATTTGACTACATTAACTAGAAACCTTCTTCAGTTACATTTGGGGTTCTTATATCAGCAATCCATTTAACTGGAGAAGCTTGGCAATATTTATCATACAAAACAATTCCGTAACGATAAATCTCATTTCGCCTAAGTGACTTTATCAACCATGTGTTTTTATTTATTCCAGGATCAAATTCTGCTTTCTCTATTATAGATGGATTAAAATCTTTATCAATATAAAAGACATTATTTTGCTATATATTTTCTTTTTTAGAATAATTGTATAATGTTCCTATCTTTCTTGTATTATTTTCTTTTACACAAGAATCTTCTACCTAAGAAGAAATAACAAATCTCCATTCTATATTTTTACCAGATCCTCCGACCCATTGATATTTTGAATCGAACACAAAATTAGCAGAATACAATGAAGCTTCTTTATTTATGTTGTTATAAGTATCATCATAACAATCATGGTCAAATGGAGGGACGGCAACAGAGTCGTCTTCTATGTCTTTACCGTGTGCGTCTATTGTAAATGAGTTATTACCATTAATATCTGTTACTGTACTGATATTTTTGTAATTGAACCTAAATGCTCTAGCGTCCCATTTATCGAAATCCTTAATAGTAGTCTATATTGTCTTTGTGTTTGCTGCAAACAGAAAACCATCTTTAGATGCTAGTGAATTAGGTATTATTCTAACACCTTGTAATGAATTTAACTCTTCAACACTGATATGTTCTATTGGATCATTACCAACATCATTTATAACTATATCTGTAGAATCTTGTTCATTAAAGTCTACTTTAGCATCATATATTACAGATACTATTGGCATCTATCCGTTTTGTGTATACTGTACTCTAAATACTTTAATGTAATCAAGATGCCAATAATTACTAGGAATCTGTATAGATATCTTTACTCCACAATTTGATATAGCACCCTATTTACCGCCGCACTTTACATATTTGTTATCAAAATCATAATTGCCAATTGGTATTTGCTAGCACTGTATAGATGCTCCTGTATGTATTCCGTATCTATTGTATAGCTAATAACAATAACTTACAACACCAAATTCTATTTTTCCTGGCACATACTCTTCAAATACCGGTGGTTTGCAAACCGCTTCTGGATAAGATAAGCATTTGTTAAGATCATCATATAAAAAATCATTGCTTATATTAAAAATCATTATCGGATGTATCGAATCAGCTAAGTATAGCTTAATATTGTTTTCACTCTCATAATTAAGCTGAATATCGAATGTGTCCGGATACTTTTCTCCTTTATTTAATGGCAACAATTGTGCATTTACAACAAGTTTGCTATTCTATATATTATTGAAGTCCTAATCGTGTACTGTTCCGCCTATTGCGTTTTTAAAACTATAGATCTTAAGTCTATTTTCGTTTTCATCAATGCAAACAACTACTCCGTAATCTCTTATTGAACCAGTAGCAACAATCTTGTTACTATCACCAGCAAATGATCCAGCTAATTTTACACCCTAGACTGGCATTAATGATCCATGTCTATTGTCTCTACCTTCTCCACCTCTATATGATGATATTTTTATATTTCTAGCATCAATATACTAGTTTGTGGCAACAACGGAGAGATCATCATCACTATTTAATCCTCCTGCGAAACTATTAATTTGTGGTTCAGTATTAGTATCCATAGCAATAATCGTTAAAGTTTAACTATTTCTTTCCAGTATTATTGAAGAAGTTCTCGTCATCATCCCACTCTGGTATAAGCTTAGTCCACTCATTCTTAATAGTAAGCATTTCGCTTTCGTTTGGCATCATTGCTTCAGCGTAAGCCTGATTTCTATAGAAATTCCACTGCTACTATATGTAGAAGTATGTGTTCTAATTATATCTAGCTTTTCCACCAAGTGATCCTCTAAGGAACTTTGGAAAGCTTAATTTCATCATTACATACCAGTATATAGCTTCCTAATATGAAGCTAGGTCTGGGATAAGTGGGTAACCCCTTTCGTCTGTAGCTATTGCCTTGTATGACAATTTAACAAAACCTTTATCTTTATTAAAGACTATCCAACCTGGTTTAATCCAGTATGTAGGAACATCCATCTTATGGTCTCTAATAGCATCCATTAGTGCAGTACTACCATTGATTCCTAAAAGCTATGATCTATGCGTAGGCAGCATTACTCCAGCAGGTTGTTCTGGGTGATAGTGATGTATATGTTTTGTATTAGCTTTAGACTTAAATGAGCTTTCATCTTTTAGTGCCTATACCCAATTTGTTCCATTGTTTGAATAGGCTACAGTTGTCAATGACTCTAAGTCTTCTGGTATCGGAACTTGATGTTCGTGTATTTCAAATATTGGAACGCAATCTTCACCAGACTCTTTCTATACATACTATACAGGAGCACCAATCTTCTCAACAGCTTCAAAGATCCATTCTCGCATATCTGTAATACGTATGTTCTTTTCTTGCATGTTTGAGTCAGCCATAATTTTAGCTATAACTGACTCACATTTTGTATATTTGTATATCATCTATATTTATATAATCTTGTTTATTAAATATAAGTTGAGCAAGGTGCCTTTTGTTTTCTCTAACCATACATAGCTAGTATTTATATCTATCAGAAAATACCCTGGGTATTTTTGACCAATATAATCTATATTTGTATCCATTAGAGTGCTCGTTTAAATGATAAATCCTTTTACCTACTTCTTTTGTTGATTTATAATCTGTAGACAATGACTAATCAGAATAGCTCTTAGGTTTATATTTTACTATGCATATAGTACCTAGCCCATAAGGCATTTTAAATGGCTGTGAGCGCTCTAAAATCTCTTCCTTGACAACTTTATTAAATTCGTCTATAATGCGCTTATATCGCGCGTAATTAAGCTCTACATCGTTCTTTTTAATGTAGTCTCTATATATATCAGCTATTGTATAGCTTTTCTTATTCTTCCTTATCTTGAGGACCATTTGGTTTAACGCTTGCTAATGTTGAGTTGTTACTATCGTCACTAGGCCTCTTAAGCATAAACGCTAATTCGTTAATCATGATAGCTTTTTTAATATCTGGTATCATCCATCCAGGTATCATTATATCATCTTCACTACCAGCTGTTTGTGTTGGGTCAAATATTCCTGTAACGTATATGTATTTAAAGTTTTCTGAACCATTACCATCAACGTATATATACTAATCATCAAACCAACACATAGGTTCATTATATGTATACCTTCTAAAATTATGATAATGCTTTCTAGATTTACTCATAATCTGTATAACGCAACCACTAGCATCAGTAACGTTAACTATGTCGTCGCTACTATTCTCCATTGTATACAGCTTATTTTTTGTTCTCTTTAGTTTACCACAACGACAGCAGCAACAGTCCTTTGACCCAGAATCTTGGTCGTCTATAAGTTCAAGTGGTCCAATAGTTGATAACTAGCTATCATCCGGATCCTCGTCATCACCGGTCTCAGCATCTTTATCATTTTCTTTCTTAGACAAATAAGCTTTATACTACATTATCCAAGATAAGATCTAATCCCTAGACATGTCCTCACTCTCACTTATGTTGTTATTTCGTACAATAAGAAGTATGTCATCTATCAATGTACGAGCTGAGAATGTTTTCATATTGCTTCTATTATTCTTATACTGTCTTCTTTAAGTATGTCATTCGTATTACGTATCTTGTATTTATACACATCTTTCTTTTTCCAGTCAAATGTTATCAATCTCTTAAAGAAGTTCTTTTTGTTTTTATATTCTCTATGCTTATAAACGTAGAGGTACTAAGTGTTCTATACATCTAACTTGATATTAACACTATCTTTACCGATTGTATAGTATACTTTAGTTAGGTTGTTATATTGTAAACTATCCTTATAAACAGAGTCTTTAAGTATAGTTATAATATCACCCCCTACCCCCTTACTCTTATTAACGTTTATAATCTACTTCTAAGTTGCCGCTACCTAAATTTCTTTGCTTTTTAGCTTTTCTGTCTTGCGTACAGAATCCAACTACTACACAAGATTATCGTTATAATCTTTAAGCTTTTTCATATCTAGCCTTAAAACACCAGAAGCCTACTAGGCACCGTTCAAGGCATCCTAATAGGCTTCGATGTTATTATTAGCCATTTTAAGCTCCTGTGAGAGCCTATTAGCTTTGTTGTGGTAGAATATACCAGACGCTACACAAAAGGCTATTAGAAGCCCACAAATGGCATTAAGCAGCGTTTTGTAGTTGTTCTTTATTTTGCTTAATATCTACTACATCACAATTGCTTTCATTATTAGTTAAACACTCTTTTAAATATGTTTTCATCTCACCAAATTTGCCTTGTATATAAATAGATACTCCGTATATACTAGCTGAATAAACTAACGTTTGAGCTACAAACCCTAGTACACCTGTGGAGATTTCACCCTATTGTAAATACTGTACCCAGGTGAGAACCTAACCGCTTAAAAACGCGAGACATGCGGTTGAATACTAAATCTTCTCGCGCCATGTTCCTGTTACTTTGTTCATTTTATCTCAATAGTTACCTTTCCGTTAGAACAAGCTTCCTTTATTATTGGATAAAACTTGTTTATAGTAGCTCTTGAGTTAAGGACTTTTCCAACCTATTTGTTTTTTCCGAGAATCAAACAGCCTTCAGTGTCAGCGCTTGTGTTTCCTGCGTGAATACGTATACCTTCAAATGATGGAACGTTCATCAGCTGTGGTGTATACTTCTTAAACCTAGGTGAATATGTCCACTTGATCTCATAAGTTCCGTAAGGTATTGCCGTTTTTGAATGTATCTTTTTCTCTCCATTATCAAATTTGCCATTCTTATTGAGGTCTCTTACAGTATCTTCTATAGTGTCGCAAAAATATACATCGTCTATATAAAGTTTACCTATAGTGTAAGTTGGACGGAGAGCTATTCTTTTTAATGTTAATTTCATATTATATGTACTCCAGTTTCTTTATAGTATTTTAAACTTTCTCCAGAATTCTAAATATTAGCAGTAGTTATATTTATACCCTAATTTATATCTGCAAACATCTTATTAACAATACTACTATTTGCTGCAGGCCATTTTATAAAGCTAGATGTATGGTTACCAATATTTTCTCCCCACGTTGATACAATTTTAGCATTATTAGAAGCCATTTTACAATTAGATATATAATATGTACCAGCAAATATTGGACCATTTAACACACACAATAAGTTTGTATACAACATATTGTCTAGTGTAATTGATGAAAATCTAGTCATATCAAATCCTTCAACAAGGTTTCCGTTATTGTAGGAACAAGCCAAATTTAATCTAGCTTTTCCAGAATAACTTCCATAATCTATACCATAAATTATACAACTATTCTTAAACGCATTGCTCAATGTGGATGTTGTAGAAGGTATTGACTCATTTAATATCACAAACGAATAATTGTGTATTGTATGTGTGCCAGATCTGCTATCCTATAATATAACGGGCTGCGCTCCAAACGCATCATTCAAAACAGAATATGTAGTATAGTTTTTAGGATACTAAACATATACATTTGTTGTTTCGTTTCCAGATGTTGTAGAGCCTACTAGACGAGGTATAATTACTTGGTTGTTAAATACGCCGGTTACAATACCAGACCTATTTGCTTTAAAAATATTTTCAGGTATAATTCCAGCCATTGCATTAGACGTATTATCTTTAGCAAATGCATAACTATAGTTTGTTATACCATTATCTCCACTATCTGAAGTATGAGAAGTTGCTGCACAATAAAAGAAATCTGGTGGAATAATCAAGTTGTTTACGCCTCCATCAGGCACCTATCCATTATTAAACATTGTGCCATTTCCAAGATTATACGAAGCCTAATATCCACCTGTCAAATGCTATGTATCAGTAAGCTCTGTGCAGTGATTAATAGTATGTTTTGTATACGTATATTCTTCAGTCTCCTGATCATATGTGCGAGTATAATATTCCATATACGCAGTCTGGTCGCTTGTGTCATTATTCTTTGCACAGTTGTCTGGAATTTCTGTAGTCATATCAAACTACTATGCACCACTCGATGGACTAACATTATAAAATACATGAGAGAAGCTCCAGATTTTATAAGTGTTATCTCTTCCGTATCTATAATCATGCAAAGTTGCAGGCTTGTACTCATTACCAACCTTTACGAATACCTAAGTATTAATATTGTCGTATCTCTTTCTAAAGAAATCAAATGGTATAGGTTTTGCTAAAGATATATTTGCAAAGCAATATCTAACATCTTGTATTTTAGGTAATTTAGAGAAGAAGTTGTCATCTAATCTTAATGCTCCATTATCACACTTAGCACCATCGAACGTATGTCGCATATATTTTGCGTTTAAATTTATTTTAGATAAATTTCCAAACGTTAAATCTCCATCAGTTTCGGTTATATTTGTATTATAGAATAAGTTACTAAGATTCTCTTTGTTGTGCTTAATGTACAGATTACATATATCTCTATAGTGTGCCAATGAAACATGGGCTTTAAAGTTATAGCATCCGTAATCATGTCTATATTGACCTGTTAAGAATCCACCGTGACTTCTTGGAACAAACTTCTCCCAATTAATAAACTCCCATAAATCAATATCATCGGTACTTCTTCTATCTTGCGATAAACATGTTTCAATGTTGTCTATATTTGGTAGGTCATAAAGTAAGCCATCAAGGTTTACGCTATAACAATTAAGGAAGCTTGCATGCAAAGTTGTTAATGATGTCCAATTAGAGTTAAACAATTCGCTCAAATCAACCTTATATGAGTTAGATATATTAAAGTCCTATATTCTCCAAAGTTTCTTAGGAGACACACCGTTAGGATTCCATATATCTTTAGCAGATATAATTTCGGATGTTGATATATCGTTACCTGTAGTTGGATCCATTGGTATCTAAAATTCATGGTCTTCACCACCGTCATCGCCACCCCAATCTGTCATCTTTGATATACAGTGTTCAAAACAGTCTGTAGCCATTCTTGAAGTATGTGTACAAAATAACTAACTATATGAACATCCGGATGGACTACCGAAATTATACAACTCTTTAAAGTGTACATTTATACCTGTATAAAGATACATCTAACTAGCATTAGTAACCTTGTTTAAAACTGATGGGTCTATAGGGCTTTTAAATGCACCATCTGATATGTACTTCTTATAATCATCTTGTGTAAACCTAACACTAGAACGAGCAAACATTAAACTAGTGTTAGTAATGTTGTTATCTTCTGGAATAGCATGTGCAAAAAAGTTTGCTACAAATTCAAGATCAACACCACTTCTTTCAAATGCGCTATTTAAAGACGTTGTATCAGGTTTTACTGATAACTATGTATAATCTCCTCTCTAATCTAAACCATGATAATTAAAACAATTATAGAACGTATATGGTCCAATATACAGAGGTGTCGCATCAACGGTCTAAAGACCTGTAACATTCTTGAAGCAGTGATTTATAGCTGAAATATTTGGAGGAAGGATAACATGCTTTATATTTGTGCTATTATAGAAACATACATTCTAAAGATGTGTTGAGTTATGCAAGTCTACAGTATTATTAACGGTTGCACCAGTATTGTCTTTGACACAAAGCTAACCATGTATACAATTTGTTACAGATATACTCTTAGGGTAAATCTATACATTAGAATGGTTGTCATACTCTGTAATTGTAACGGTTCTAAGCTTAGGACAATTGTTTATATTTATTGTTTCAAAACCTTGTAGTGTTATAGTCTCAACAGAATTGTCGCCAGAAAGAGTAAAACTACCGCCACTCTCAATGCAGCTTAAATTAAAGTTTGTGATATTCGTTTTATTATTGAACGACAAGTTCTTGTATTGCCCCTATATCTATGACCACTGAAGCGTCTAAATCTAACTATTGTCTACAGAGAAACTGGTGATATTAGTACAGTTTGTTATAACAATACTTGCTCCTGGGTTTTTAATATTACTAACATTAACAGTTGCTACATTTAAACCATTCGCAGTTAAACCCATTTTTGATCCGCTAAGATTAATAGAGCTTAGGTTCGGATAATTGTCAGCTCCATTAAGTGTTAATGTTGCAGTATAACCAGGTGATGTTAAATTGATCTCCTTAACGCTAGGTGTATCAAAAGAGAAACTTCCAAATGTGTTCGAAGAACCGTTTATTGATTCAAGTTTATCAGACCCAATGTACAAACCAGTCTAAGCATTTCCTTCTATCCAATTTATATTTTCAAGATAAGACCATAGCTAAGAACCTCCAACCTTAACACCTTGCACACCGGTTGTTTTAATGTCGACCTATTGATAATTATCTCCACCAATTATGTAGTTTGCAATAACCGAGTTAGCCTTAGTAATCTGTAAAGGAGAAAATTTAGGACATTTAATCTTAAAGCTAGCATTTGAACCAAGCTGAATACCGGCAGAAGAACTTCCAGAAGAGAATATGTCTCTAAGGATAATTACATCTTGATTCATAGGTACAGAATAGTTTGCGGCGTTATAAGTAAGATCGTATACGATGTTTTCAACATTTGGATCGCTACTTAGATTTATGGCCTTCCACTATCCGTCATCATCTCTATATTGTATAGGAACACCTATGCTTGAGTTAATATTAAAGTATGCATCAAGGATGTGCAATCTACCATTAAACCAATCTCTTACATAGTTGATTCTGGTTCCGTTAAACTTCTGGTAATCAATAGGATTCCATTGTGTACCCGAACCATCGAGTGCAAGATATTTAGATCTATAGTTGTATGTTACAAGTAGGCTATTTATAGAACCGAGATTATTAGCGTAGAAATTATCTACAAAATAATCAGCATTTTTTAGAATACCTTCGTGAGTCTTGTTGCTTATAACATTACTTCTCCATTTTGCATACAACTCTTGCGGATAGTTAACCGTATACTATTCGTCGTCCTTAAATATTAATCTGGCATATTTAGCGACTGCAAATAAATATGATGAAGGAACATCGAATCCGTTTGACCCAAGTGTAGATGGTGAAAAGTCTCTGTATATATTTACATTATCTGGATAATCAACACCGTCTTGAGTTTTCTTTAATTGTCCATCCCAATAGTCTGAGAAAGCAAAATAAGAAATTTTACCACCGCTATTATTAATACCTAAACATGTATCCATATCATAGAACGCTGTTACCCAAGTTGTACCAGCAGAATTCTTGCCAGACCACGTCTTAATATTAAGATTCTTCATTACACTATCAACAAGACCAAGAACCATACATATTGTATAATACTCGGATATTGACTAGAAGTTTAACTCTGATGGTCTATTGTTGTCCATATCTGGTATACAAAGATCTCTTAAATTATTCTATGTTCCAGGACTAATAGTGCTCTTCAACACGTATTTCCAACTTGAACCATCAGATCTTCTTTGATACTATTTAGTATAATCTGGAACCATATTTAATGATTTGCCAGTTTTATTTCCGGATTCATCAAGCTCTTCTGCAGAATATCCATTTTCATAAGAGCCTCTTACTTTCTTTAGGTAGTCAAATAAATAGCCACCTCCAAGCGTCACTGATTTTACTAGCTTTTGTATAGATTCCTACAATTCTGCTTCAGAAAAGTTTGAACCATGAACAAGGTCTCCAAACATGTATGTGTTATCGTTCTCTTTGTTCTGCTAAAATAATATAGTAGAATCATACTGTGAGAAGTCAAAGTAGTTAGAACCGCCCTAAATTTCAGCAACACCAAGACCTTCTCTCAACGTATTATCATCGTTATTTATTTTATAAAACACAAAGTCTTTTCCGCTACCAGTTAATGTAGTCTTGTCACCAAATACTCTAAGATCTTTATAGCCTAGATTAAAATACGCTTCACGACCAAGGTTAAAGTTATATACTCCGAAGTAATAATAAACGTCATCTTTGAGCCCTGTATCAGGATCTTCTGTAACAATATGCATAAACAAAAGTATAGGAAATCCCTCAAGGCAGTTCTTTATGTACGGCTTAAATACGCTATCTTCACTAATACTGTCGCTAAATTTTTCACAAACTGTGTTTACAAACTTTCCGCAAGTTGTATTATTTGAGTGAGAGCTATCAACGACATCAGCTTTTAATGTAAACTACGTTTCTGGTAAAAATGTCTCAGGGTTATTTTGATTGAAATTAGGAGAATACAAGTAAACGTCAGCAGTTTCAGATTGGTCTGTATTTTCTATTTCCAATGTAAAGTTTTTTACTCTATACAATTTTGTAGAAGAACCTTGTAACGATGCCCTAAACTGTGCATTAGTAAACGAATCTGGTACCTTAACTTCTGTTAGCGCAGATCTTCCAGAACTCCATTCGATTGATACAGGGAAATTAAGATCGGATCCTTCACCGGTTCCATCCTCACCATAATTTTTCTCGAGCCTCTATATCATTGGAGTTCCGGTACCATTGTCTTGGCACGTCATAACAAGAACAGGAGTTGACGTATTTGCAGCAATATCGCTAATTGTTGCACCGTCTGTAATAATTCTGCCATTTATTCCAACATTAAACTTTTTTAAATATTGCTTTAAAATAAGTTCTTGCTAAAACTATTCGCTTTGTTCGCGAATTATCTCATATCTATATTTAAGATAATATTGATATACGTCGTAATCTCCATTTTCTCCAATATCAGACACAGGAAGATAATCAACATCTATTGTGTTAATGTAAACGTTAACTGGATTTATCTGCAATTGTTTTACAATCAATGGCGCGTTGAACAAACTAGAGAATGACGCCTCCATTCTTCCATCAATATATATAGAAGTGTCATAGTATGAGTCATTGCCATCCTTTTTTACAAAATTTGAAAAAACCTACAATAGGTGATATTTTGTAAGATCATCTTTATTCGCATCATTTTGCTTCTGTACATAGCAATCTACAAATGAGCTACCTCTAGTTGTTGACTGCTACCCTATCGTCATAATTGGAGAATCTCCCTCGTTGTACAAACTTATAATAGTAGCGTTATCAGAATTTATATTATTAAACTGTAAACCGATAGCTATATGTGTACAAATGCTTCCTGTACCACTAACCTATGGGGGTTCAATACCTGTTATTCTAATAGCGTTAGAGTTAACCGTCTAAGATATACTTGTGTTAGCTAAATACTGATTAAAGTTATCTGTACAAGTATTTATTCTGTAATAGTACTAGGTCCACTGCTACGGATTTTCAAACCAATCAAGCTAATCCTAGGATTCTTTTACATAAAAATAATATTTAGCTCTGTACCCAGAAACGTTTATTTCAATTGTGTTTTCACCAGCTTTTGTAGCAAGAATCTTAAATGAATTCTATTGACGTTCTGTTACGGTAAGACCGTTTTCAAATATTTGCACTCCGTTAACCTTTATGAAAACAGTGTAACTTCTGTTATTGTTTATTCCTTCATAGATTCTATAGTTAAACTAAATATATCCAGGATTGTAAATGTAGTATCCCTCAGTCTATTGTGTATTATACATAACACCAACATCTGGAGATATTAAGCAGTATAGTTCGTTAGGTATAAGAGATATGTTTATAGTTTGATCATTAGAGATCATTTCCTAACCATCTGGTATAATCTACGTACTAAATACTGCATAGTAAAGTCCAGATTTATCGTTTGTAAAATTACTCTTATCTATAGGAAATGTAAGCGATCCACTTTGATCTTCAATATTGCCAGAACCTAAATCCTATCCATTAAACCTAGCTGAATAGTTTATTGTTGCGGAAACGGAAACTACGTAGTCAACTTTTATATTAAGACCGGTGTCTCTTGCTGTTTCTATAAAGATCTCATACGAATTACTGTCTGTTAAATATTTCTTTCCATTATCATCAACAAGTGACACATCAAATGAATATGGTGTAACAATGTACTGACATGATACCTGCTATGTATCATTACCATCTGTTACAGTAATAGTAAGCGTGGAGTTTGTATTAAGATTAATATTTGTCTAAAATCTAAACGCATTTTCGATAGATAAAATCTAAGTTCTTGTCTGAGTAGTTTCTCCACCATTAGCAGTTTTGGTTGTATACGAGTATGTTACATTAAACTTACCACCATTTGGGTTGTTTATTATAATAAGAAGCGGATATGTATCTATTCCGTTAAGGACAATATTTTCGCCCTTAATCTGGATACCATTAAGCGAAGCAAATACACTAAATGATTTATCGTTGCCTCCACCTCCATTACCAGAGCCAGAACCGACTCCGCCATATTTATAAATCCACTTAACATTTGTCTTAAGCGAATTTACATCATTAGTTATAGACGATAATTTGTCGGACAGCGTTGAAGAGCCATCCGACATTATTATATCGTCATCACTAACAATCTTAGAATTGTTATTTAATCTCATACTGTAAGCATTATTGTTTCTGTATCAACCCACTCTCCGTAGTTGTTATCAGAAACCTGCTTAAAGTACTGTAACTTCATAGGAGATGTAGAGTAATCGTACTGTGTAAATTTAGCTGTAGATGTAAGAATGTTAGCTATTCTAACAAGCTCAACATTGTAATCAGAATCCGAGAGTCTTATTATACCAAACATTGGGTATTTCTAGTTAGCGTTTGCTACGTCTTTTCCGTTTTTAACTGTTGTTTCTGGTATAGCTATAGAGAACTTCTAGTTTGCAGAAGGAAGCTCTTTATTTGATGTAAGTTTAAATCCTGTAGCCTAACACATAAAATAAGTAACACCACCTTCAAGGGTAGGTACGCTTGTATATGGGAAGAAGCCAGTAGGAGCCTGTCCTACATCATCTCGTTTTGTTAAAGGGAACTTTGTATAATCTTTACCATCTACAACAAATCTAACATTATCGTTCTATAATGTATTACTCATCGAATACTCTGAAAAATTATCTTTGCTGTTTTTATCCTACCCAAAGAAGAAATACTCTCTAACAGGATATGTACAAGCATATGTGTGTTTATGACCACCGATCATAAGCTTTACACCTTTGTACTCAAGGAGTCTGCTAAGCCAATATGTACCAGCACCAGTTTCGGTTTGATCGATCTAATTGCAATGGCTGCCGATTAATTTGTCTCCATTAGGTCCAAGTGATCTAGAATACCGTTCCTATCCATTTGCGATATTGCTATTTGTAATAACAGTGAACGGCATTTCATGACAAGCAGCTATACACTTTTTACTAGTGTTAAACATGTTGTAAACCATTGTATATATAGATGTAAAACTGCTAATATATTTCTTATTTGTACCAATAGTGTAGCCGGTATAAATATTAACAGTGTCTTCTCCATCTCTAAGATTAAACCACTGGTTACAATTAATCATTGTGATTTCACTATTAATCATAACGAATCTGTAGTTCTTTGATTCGAAATAATACAGAGATGGTATATATTTACTATTAACAATTGGTACGAATACAGATTCATTTATATCGTAACAAAAGAATACATGAAAGTAGAAAGAGTTTGATTTACCAAGGTCGTCACCAGTTCCAAGATCTGTCACATTTGTACCACAGAGGTCGTTGTTACCAACAACATTCATCTACTCAAACTTGTTAAACAAAACATGACCAGCGTTGTAGTAATCAAACCACTCATTAATTCTTGTTCCATTCTGTGTCATGTCTCCAGTATTAATGAGAATAGGAATAATATTGCTACTCTTTTGGTCTTCTGTAATCTTTTCATTCAGCTTGTTTGCTGCTGCAGCCCAAACCTGGTACTGTAACCAATCAAATCCTTGCTAGTCTGTTATTTGATAAATAACTGGCTTATAAGTTTCTGGGTATAACGTAAATGACTGTACGTCTGATACATATGAACCAGGATTACCATTAGCATCAGGTCTACCAACAACATACTCCCAAACCTAAGGACCTCCTGTAACAGCAGAACCAACAACATTAATTACACATTTATGAGATGTATACTGTGTATCATCTGCTGGAAATCTACTTACGATTCTACTATAGATAACATTATTAATATCTTTAGAATATTCTTTTCTTCTAGGATAAGATGCATCCTATTCAGTAGCGTTTTCTACCTCTTTATAAGATTCGAATCTATATGTCCAATCTGTCTATCCTTTCTGTCTAATCCAGATATACTCATCATGGTATCCTACAGAGATCCAGTTAAATGCTCTATCCTTATGCATATCTATACCAAACGAACATGTAACTATATTTGGCTTAGTTACATCAAGCTTAGACTTATCTGTGCATACATTCTTATTTAAATAAGACGCCTTTGGAGCAAAGTTAGATACACTATACTATTCTTTAGAATGTGGAAAACTAATCGTTGGCGAACTAAGATCTACAATCCAAACATCTGCTGTACTAGCCCATCTCGCTCTAGAACTATCTTTAACGTTTGCTGACTAATAAGCCTACTGTGCAGGGTCAAGCTCAAATGTGTTTTTATACATTGTATTCGATTTAATACTAAGAACAAGCTTTGCCCAATATCCAGTCTTAGAAGAATCTATAACACCTGTAAAGAAATAGATTGAATCAATGAATGATGGATCGTATAGGTTAGGGTAAGTCTTAGTGTCATTAAATATGGTTACAGAGCTATCGTTTGTTTTCCATAAATATGTTGTATGAGTAAGTGTTGGATTACCATATGTCAAAGCAAAACCATTTCCGAGGCTAGAACTTGTATCGATTGTAAAATCAATCAACTTACCATCTTCGTACCACTCTTGATCGTACGAATCTACCTTAATATAAGCATTTTCATCTTTCTTGTTACCATAATAAGCTCCTGCAATAACATATGTACCACCTGCTTTTATCGTACCAGTAAGTGGTAAATGATATACAGTCTGTCTGTCATTTGTTGGTCTAGTGTAATGTAAATAGCAACCCTGTAAACAAAAGTCGCTATCAGATGTATTCTCAAGCTCAACGAACGCTCTCGTACAACCGTGTACAATATCCGTATCTAATGGCGCATAGAATGCACCAATTTTTATTCTGTCAGAATATAATCCAATGTTTTGTGTTTCAGATAATCTATTAGATGGGTTTGCTTTATTGTATTCGGCTAATCTAAGTCTGCCGATAAATCCCCTAGCACTCCAGCTATCAAGATCAACGCCACTAGCTTTTACTCTATTAGAAAGCAGATCTTCGTCATTAGGAATTTCTTGATTAATAAGATCTCCAGACTCATTGATAAAGAACTTATACTTCTTGCCAGTGTCTTGGTGAATAAATGTAATATCTGAAAGGTCTGTTATTCGTAGGTTTTCACCATCCTCGCGAATAATACCTTGCTTCTTAAGCAAGTCTAATACTTCACTTTCTGTCATACCGTCATCTGGTGTTGTACCGCCACCAGCAGCAATTTTAACTAGTTTATTATTATTTTTAATCCATAAATTCTTTGTACTTTCAACAAAGGTTAATTCGTTATTCTGAATTTGGTCCTTTATCTTCTAAAGTACATCTTCTGATTTTACAGAACGAATTGTTATATGTGATACTTTATATTTGTAATCCTACTCAGATGGTGCGCTAGGAATAACCTGGTTGGAAAAATCCTGGAATTTAGAGCATATATCAAACATAGAAACGTTTGTATCTGTAAACGTAACCCAATCTGGATAATATGAATACCCGATATCGTTTCGTATATTGTTTAGCCTATCATCATAATAATAACCCTCTTTGTATACCTTGTCATGGATAGCATCGCCGATACTAATGTATATATATCTACTACCAGCATCTCCTACCATTCTGCTAATACAAACCATTATATTGTATGCGTCAGCTTTTGGCAACTCTATTGAATTTATATTAAAACGAGTCTAGTTTTCTCCGTTTGTTAAATGTATAGTTATATCTGGATTAGTTACAGTAAAATACATAAAAATCTTAGGATCTGTAATCTATTTTACAGTCTAATCGTCATTCCATGTAGCTTCTCCAGTAACCTTTACTACACCTTCTTCATCATATCCTAAGTTTGATTCTGGTGTAAGTTCACAACCATGACCTATTGTAAGACTTGTGACAGATGACAAATCTTCTTTATCAACCGCCCACAATGGTTCGTCGTCTGGATCAGAAATACCGTCTAGAACAGATGACATTAACGTATTTTCATCCGTATATGAATTGAGTCCATATCTAAACGTATTCCTTATTTTTGCCACTTCGCTCTATAATGCTCTTATGGCAGAAAATAAAATGTCGACATACGTACCATTTACCTAAACTTCTCTAGAAGGTTTTGTGTTTAGGTCACTTTCCTTATCAGCTATAAGTATATATTTATCAGGGATGTCACTAGGGTCTACATTATCTATGATATCTTGTGTATATGTAGGTATTCCGGCAAATGATCCAATGCCGCTCTTTATAATTCGCTTATTTAATTCGTGCTGACCAATTTTGAGCTGTTCATCGTATATTTGTCCAGCATCTGCCACAACGCCTTCTGTAGACGCACTAACGATCCTTCCGTATACGATAGTATCCTCTTTCTTTGGTCTTATATACGAGTTTTTAATATCTGCCATAATTAGTCATTTTAGAATATTGCCTTTACAGAAACTCCTCCAGACATAGTGTTTTTAAGTACTGGGTTAGAACCTGCATAATAATAATATCCTGTTTCAGCATTATACTAAACAGTAGTAAATGGTATATTATTCATACTTCCATCAATAAGGTTTTTAATAGGCTTTTTAGACATTACCCACAAATATTGACCATCTACATAATTTACTATAGTTGAGAATCTTGATAAATCATGAACTTCGAGAAGCAGATTAGGGTCTACATTCTGTATTCCTACTTTATCATATGTTTCCTGTGATGGGTTTTCGTATCCATCGTCAGACCTATCGAATCCTTTATCTTGATCACTTTCTTCGTTTTCTGCGAATGGTCTTACTGCTAAATATCCAATAAATCCAGAATTAATCAAAGGATCAACTCCAGTTGTTATTGTTATACCACCAGTCTACTCTGTACCTTTATCAACGATTTCAAATATCTCTCCATAGTCTATCGTATTAGTTTTAAGCTATCTTTTTCCCCAACCAGGAACAAATGTTTCTACGACAACAATTAATTGATATACTCCACATATCTAATCTTTTGATGGAAAGTATGCGTTTATAACATTATTGTTTGCGTCTAATTCAGACTCCATGAGATATTTTGTTTTGTCCAAAGGTCTATATTTATCCATTTCACACTTGCAGTCAAAATCTCTTCCGTTATAGTAGAATTTATTTCTACAATGAGGCAATACGTGATACGTAGGACATCCACACCAATTTAGCAAATACTAACTATTGCAGCATTTTTTATTCATGCTCTCGGTTAATGTTTTATTAACCAAATAACATTTTATATTCTTGATATTAGATGCGCTATATTCTGTTTTATCAACAAGTGATATATTTATTCTAATATCATTTCCGATTCTGATTTTTTGCATATTGATATGTATTTAAAAACAAAAAGCCGAGATAGGGCTTATTACCCCACCCCGGCTAAATATTAAAATTTCTTTTCGTCGTATGCGTTTGCATTACTAATAGGATTTGCTATGTTCTGACGAGCCTGAATCATATTCTGAAGCTTCTCTACAAGTCTACCAGCAATCTCTACAGCACCAGTTGTAAACTTTTCACCATTATTAGAGGCATAAATCTCAACTGTCTGCTTTGTTCTGCGCCATAAATCATCAGCTGTTCTATACTGGTTCTCGAACTCGATTGTGATACCATCGTATTTGTTATCGATATTTGTAACCATAGCTGGCTGAGGATCGTACCAGCAGCTACGATGCAAAACACCCTGGTAGTCAAATGATGCACGTTCGCGATCACGAACAAGCTTAGCTGAAGCAGGGTATGTTGTACCTTCCTTCTTTGAGAAAGCTGCACCAAGATCATACTTGTTATTAGATGCCCAACCTGGAGAAGCTGGATTCATCCAATACATATTTGCATCAAAGCGACCCTTCATGTATACGTTTTCTGTTCTATTAGACTCATCGTCATCATACTTCATTGCTGTAAGAATGAGCTTATTCTCAGCAGCTTTAGCGTATACTCTCTGACGCTTTGGAGCACGAATAATATCCTTTACAAGACCAGCGATAATCTGCTCAACACCGTCACCAACTTCTGTAACGTAGCTATAAGACTCTGTCCACTTACGATAGCGCATTGGCATATCTTTAAATGTAAGACGAAGTACCACAGGGCAACCACCCTGGGCAAGAACCTTAAGTGTTTCTGTCGGTACGTTTGTAAAGTCTATTGTGATCTGATCTTCAGCATCGTCCTTATAGTCGAGCTTTGTTACAGACTTGATATCTGCAACATTGATGATATTTGACCACTTAATAACTGGGACAAACTTAACGGTGCCGTCCTTACCAACCTTCTAAAAACTATCAGATGTAATAACGCCAATCTTGAAACGATCTGCGTTTTCATCATAAGAATAAACATCTGTGATAGCTGTACCATCCTGTGCAGATGGATCGCAGTTCATAAATACAAACTTACCAACCAATGGCTTAAGTTCTGCTTTTGTTTCCTTGCCAGCCAAATCTTCGGCTGTAGCAAGTGTCTCACCGTTCTTGTTAGAAACAAGGACTGTATTTACATATGTAATCATATTAAAATTAATTTTTTCTACTCACCCTATAATGTTAATGCTAGACCTAACTAGCTGGGCTTTCCACGTTAAAATTATTATTCTTGTGTATTTACCTCTTGAGTTATAGTTCTATAGCGCTCGTCTTTCTTATTTTCTAAATACATTTGAGCAGCAATCTTTATAATCTCGGGCATAATAATATCCTCGAAATCCTCATATTCATCATAAGGATTATCGAGTGTTATTTCTGTAGGCTTTCTGAGATAACCTAAAGAATATTTACTAATCTTATATTGTTTATCTGTTAGCAACATACATCCATTAGAATTTCTTACGCGTAGAGGTCTAGCTCTATGAAATCTGTAATGGAAATCTGTAAGACTGTTGTTAACTCTGTACATAAAATTATCCTACGTGCACTCAAACATGCATGTATTGATTTTATTCTCTCCATCAAGATCGCTTATTACGACGTCCTCATTGAGTGAGAACATGAAGTCTTCTGGATAGATTATAGTGTAAGATGTATATGACGGCTGACTTTCATCTACAGTCATATTTGTTGATGTGTAAGTCTTCTATTCGTATAGTTTAATAAGATCTTCTCTACGCTTTTCATTTTGTTCGTACGAAGTTCCGTGAACAAGATCGCTATTAAATCTAAGTTTAATAAACTTACAAACAGCCTAATTGAGCCAGAATAAAGATTCGTCAGTAGATGGTTTGTCTAGCTGGCTATCAAATTTATTTATCTCTCTTTCTAGCCCTACTAAAATATCTATATTCCTCATTACTCAGCCTCCTACTATTTTGGTTGTGATTTCTATTTAGAATTACCCTAAGCAAGTTTTAGTTTATACTGAGTCAAATACATGTCTACAGCACCTGACACGAGCTCTTCAAAACATGAATACGGAAGCGAACAATAACTATGTACAGCTCCAGCAGACTGATCGCTGTCATTAAACTTTAATACATTGAATGCATTAGGCTGGCAATAGTATGTAAGATCCACACTATCTATCTATGTATATACGTCAGATATAACCTTAAACTAATTACTTGTATAATTAGTGCTTTCAAATATAACTAATGGATTTTTTATAATCCCGTTATAGTTGTAGTACGCATTGATTACGTTGTCTACGTCTTCTTGCTTAATAAGTATATTTGGTGTAATTACACCATCTTCTAAAACCTTATCACTTTTATAATTTTTTGTAACGATGCTTTCTGATCTTACGTACATTGCATAATCTTCAGGCAATTTGTATAAGCCATCATCATTTGATGTCTTTATATTAACTCGCCTAATTAAAGATCTGCTAACATCGCTTATTCTTTTAGCTCGTCTAGTACCACGTTGAAAATCATCTTCTGTAGAATACAGCATTTTTACATACTGTGTCTAGAACTCGCTTAAGAATGAATATATTGTATCTGTGCTAAGTTTTTGTTCTGACGCAAACTAAGGATATACTTCAATTAGTCTACGTTCAAACTCAATACCAAGTTTTCGTGTTTCTTCTCTTGTCATGATTCAAGTGGTCTAGTATTAGCTTTAGTAGTAAGTCTACTAGATTCTACAATCTCGGTAGACATAATAATTGCCAAATTAATTAATTCCTCTGCCATGCTATCAGATAATTCAAATTTAGTCTATCCGAAATCATAGTCGTTTACTGATAGTCCTTGTCCAATAGCAAATTTTGCAGGACGTTTAATATATGTGAATTCAGCCGTTGACTGAGCTCCATTATATTGTACATCCATTGGATCTACATATACCACAACATTGTTGTTTTCTATGCATCCTACAGGCTACTCAATCCAAGGTAGATTTGTTTTTGTTACCTTAAATTTTTTAGCAACATCATGCGATACGAATACTATATTTTCATATTTATGGTTCTTGTTATCATGAGAAGTAATATTCTCTTTGATTTCAATCTGTCCATCAATTATGTATAAAACAAGATTATCTATAGTGTGCGTAGCGAATGTATAGCTATTATCGCCAGATACACTACCAATGGCAGTTAATTTGTTAATCAATGGCTATAAATCTTCGATTGCTTTCATATCTGATTCAAACGCTGACCTTCTAGGATTATTTCCTGTATATTTTTGAGCTATAAGAGCTAGGTAGGCTTTATCGAGTATTGTGGCAATCTCATATTTAGTTAGCGACGGATATGACGAAGTTATATTTGCCTTGTCATATTCAATCATAAACTTAGTATAAATATCACTATGCGTCATACGTCGTTAGTTTAATTATTTATTTTCGATCTGATTAATAATCGAGATCTTTAAGTCTTGATTCTTCTTTGCATCCAAGTATGCAATACAATCCTACAATGAGTCTGCAAGCATCTCAGAACCATAATAATACTGTGTTCTATCCTTACGGATAATACCTTTGGCAATAGCACTCTCGATCAAGAACTCTGTTTCCTTTGTCTTGTTATTAACCCACTTTGTAAAGAAGTTCTGTGGCTGTTTATCAACCAATGAGAACAATGTAGACTCTACAAGCTCATTAGACATTGTATCGGCGCTAACACCGAACAGTCTAAGACACTTACGCATCTCTTCGAGAGAAAGCTTGCCAAAAGCAATAATAGCGTCTCTACGAAGCTTGTTAATCTTATTCTTCTCAATAGCTTCAGCCTGTCTATTAATAAGCAGGTAATCCTTACCAGCATTGAGCTTATCAAGTGATGTGGCTACTCTCTTATGTCCCTCAAGGAACTTAATAATCATAGCCTATCGTGGGAATGAGTCATCAAGAATTGTGCTCTTAGAGCCAACCTTAACACAGAATGTATTCCAGAATGGTGAATTTTTAGCGAGGTGGCCTTCTGGATAGCCAAGCTCTTTTTCAAATTTCTTTTCGTCCTCAGGTGTTAAACCTGTGTATATCGACCCAGATCTGGTAAAGTAAGGTGCAATATAATCAAAACAATGTTTATACTTCAACAATCCAGCCCAGGGATTTTTCTTTCTGATCTTTAATTCAACTACCATAATTTTTCAATTAGTTGTTGCAATGCCAAGCTCCCACCCGATTTTTTTTTGGGTGGGGTTGAACATTGTATATTATTTTATTAATTACGCGAGCTCTGCTGCTCTATTCTCGACTGCAATAGTCTCCTGGTCTTCAGCATCGCAATACAAGATACCACATGACAATGGGTTTCTCAACATGATACCCTCTTCACCAAGGAAGTGTACCTGGTAACCATCACGGCTGTTAGAACGCATAGTGTTGATGTTGTTTGCATAACCATTTGGCAACACAGAACCACCAGTACACCACTGTACGAACTCACGGCCCTTACGACATACCTTAACGATGTTAGCCTGACCATCACGGCGACCAAGGTCAACGAACAAGAATGTATAAGACATCAATGGCTTACCTGTCAATGGGTGAAGCTGACGGAACATTTCCATGTTATCAAACATAGCACAACGCTTAACTGTCAACTCAATACCATTAGTCATAGTGTAAGTTGTGAACTGACCACCCAACTTCAGATCCTGACCAGAACCTGTAATAAAGTGTGTATCAATCATATTGAAGCTAGCTGCCTTCTCCTTTAAGATACGGTCAAACTCACGGATACCCATCTCACCGGTCAAAGCAACGAATTTACGCTCGTTAGTACCAATGATATTGTAGCAGAGATCGAACAAGTAATCCTCGAACAACTCTGTAGTCAGCTTTGTATAGTAACGTACGTTAGCTGGAGCAATCTGCTCGAACAAACCTGCAGAGATTGGAACGAAACGACCATTAGTACCCTTCAAATTATAAGTACCATCTGCGTTACGGTTAGAGTGAGCGAACAGCAACTGCTTTTCCTCTCTCTTCTTCCACTCACGAAGAGCCTTCCAATACTGATAGTCAGACCACAAATAAGACTTCTTACCTGTCTCAGGATCAGTCAAAGCGATAGCTAATACTGTAGAGTAAGCATCACCGGTGATATCGTAAGTAAGACGCATAGTCATCAAGCTATTACGCATCTTAAATGGAGTCTGATAGTTGATGATATCTGCCTCATCACTGTACTCCTCGTATGCAGAACCGATACGGTCTACCTGACGGCCTGGGAGCAAATACTCGCAAGGAATATAAGAACCCTGGAAGCCTTCTGCTACATAGCACTCATATACCCATGTGCTACCATCCTGGTATGGAGTACCGTTTACACGTACCTGGAAGTTTACATTGTCAAATGCAAGAATTGCACCAGGTCCGACAAACCCGATAATTCAGCACCGGTCGCTAATCGATGCCCGTCAACACTCTTGCTATGTTGACTGCTTTACATCTCTGTAAAGTTTAGACTATATCTTCATCCATTACTGGATGTTTCGCATTTCGCTTCGCTTGAAGCTACGCCGCAATCGGCTAGTCGTTGAACCTTCAAGTATTCAGAATCAACCCTAAGACCCTTAAAAAATCCGTTTACAACATAAGCACCAGTATTCTGATACTTTGCTAAAATTGCATAAACGTTTTTAACAGAACATTTAAATTGTTTCGCAACTTGCCTAATTCCAATTATTGTAAAACGCTTTCCATTATAAACATTTGTAAATGTATACGCTTTACATATTTTAAAAGTTCCATCTGATTTTCTGTTTCTGAATTGATGGATTCTTCCATTATTTATAGAGTAATGTATGTTTTCATAATTTGTACACCACTCTAAATTATCTAGGCAATTATTGCTTCTATTAAAGTCTTTGTGATTAACCTGTGGAAGATCATCTGGATTATCAATAAATGTTTCTGCTATTAAACGATGTACTCTATACTCATATCTTTTGCCATCGTTAAATAAACATACTCTTTCATATCCATCCATAGACATACGTGGTTTTAAAAATTTATTTCTAAGTAAAGAATATATTCTTCCATCACTGTATGCCAAATATTTATCTTCCCAACCTTTTATAGGTTTTACTAATACTTGCTTGGCTGCTGATTGTCCATTTTTTATATTATTCATATATCTATAATTTTTAATTTAACTCTATGGTTTAAAATTCTTTAGGAGTTTCCAGCAATTAACGAAATTAATTATTCACACAGTTGCCTGTGAGCGTGGCTCAGACTAGTGCTAACCACTTCTCTTCAAGACCAAGATAAATAGGAGTATTGTTAATACCTGGAGTCAAACCTTCTGTAATTGACTTAGGAGTAATCTCCTTACCATTCCACTTAGCATAGCGGATATTAACAGCGTGATCAGCATCAATCATTACAGACCACTCGTATTCTCTGTTTTCGATAGTCATGGTTGAACCAAGACCACCAGTTAACAAGTCGATGGTAGTTGAAATACCATCATCCTTTGTACCAAAAACCAATGACAACAAGCCTGCTACTTCATGAGGCTTTGTAAGCATTGCGTTAGCAATCATGTTTTCGTCTACCAAGTCAGCAAAACGCTTACCACGGTAGAGCTGAAGATTATTTAATAAAGAACTTGAATTATTCATAATATGTTAATTGTCTCATCATAGGTATTTTGACGCGAGATCCCATGCCTGAGGTTGTTTTTCATGCCCAACATTGTATGATGTATGATTTTTTGTTTGGTGTTTGAGCATTTGTCTAAGTTTACTCGCAGCAGATGTCTGACCATTGCGCTGTGCTTCGCCCAGTAGAGCATCACCCTTCATTGTGAAGTAGGCTGATTCTATCAAATTGTTAACAAGGTTATTATTAAAAGCCTTCTGATACTCTGTTAAACCGTCTGCATCAGTTCTTGTGATATAATCGAACAACGCTTTTCTATCCTCCTTTGGAATATTGATACCTCTAATATTTGTAAGACTATTAATACTAGAAGTAAGATCGTTCATGAACTGTGCAGCTTTCTGCTCTTGTTCCTGTCTTTGAGCTTCCTGTTGCTGAGCCATATACTCTTGCTGTTGCTGTTCGTACGCCTTAAGATAATTTACAGCATCAGCTGCTTCATCTTCCAGCATGTCAGCATCTTCATAGCGCTCAATCTTGCGACTAATCTGTTCGTCGTTCATTCCCTATAATTTATAGAACTCGCGAACAGCTGCTTTCTGATTAGATTCGTCCTCCAAATCTATGTTATCGTAAGACATAGATTTCTGTTGTGTCTGATAGAAGTCTTCAAATTTACCACCATTCTTTACGTACTGATCAAGTCTAGCAATACGATCATCGGCGTACTATGGGGTTGAATTCTCATCTACGACATCTTTGATATACTCTACGAGGTCCTCGACTGACTTAGGTTTCTCGTCTGCATCAACACTCCAACCATTAGCTTCAGCGAATGCGTCAAAGAAAGCACCAATCTATTCTGCTTCTCCAGGATCTACGACGTCAGTGTCAGTCTGCCGATCATTGTCATAATTGTCGTCATCCTATTCGTTGTCAACTGTAGTTGTGTCGGACGTATTATTATTTAAAATATTATCTGGGATCTGTGTCTCATCATCATGAGCATTAGGATCGCCAGTTACATTCTTATCATCTTTATTATCCTCAGAAGACTTGTCGTCATCTGGATTGTCTAAATTGTCAATATCATCATTAGGATCGTCTAACACCTAATTAACCACATCCTGGTTATCGATGTCTGTAACGCTGTCGCCACCTTCCTGGCCACCGAACCCGAGAGAGCTCAAAGCGTCTTCAAAATCACCTAATGGATTTTTCTTCTTTCTTGCCATAATTTAAATTATAACTAAGTTAATATTTTTAATTGTTGTACGCTACACGGGAATCGAACCCGTGTAATGTTATTAATGTCTATTAGAGGGTTTCTTAAGCTTTCTCATTAGCTATTTCTCTGCTATCTACTACTCTGCTTCAGCCTACGCTTTTCTTCTACGTTTGATCTTACGAAAGAGCTTATGACGCTGATAGTCATTCTTCTTCTACATCTTTCGCTTAGGACTTTCCATCTGTGTCATAATTACATCAATTTAAGATTGTTACCTCTTCTCCACCAAAACTTCTAGCCATAAGAGTCTTTGCCAAAGTTATTAGATGGAAGCAAGTTTAGTATATTCGGAAGTGAAGACTATGTTATACTATCGTACATCTACTGTTTATACTTATTAAGATCACGCTATTGCCGAGCCTTTATTTCTTCCTAAGTTGGACCAAGTAGAGTTGTAGGAACATCTGCCCTAATAGTACTAGGCTATCTTATAGATGGAGAATTGATAATTATAGGACTAGCATTCTTAGCATCTTCGTAATCCTGCTCAAGGTCATTTAACTACACATTATAGTTATAAGCATCCTTATGTGCATTCTTGTGATTACGAGCGGCTTTAACAAGGCTATTCATGCTATTAAGGTTTCTCGAGTAATTCTAAAAAGAATCTTCATAATAACCCTTCTATTTAAGAGCCCTAGCATAATCCTATGTAGATTTAGCTCTAAGTGCTGCTCCATATCTTGTATGCATAAGCCTTACATAATCCTTAACGAAATCCGCATCGCTCTTATATGTATTGTAAGTCTTACCATTCCAGCCTACTCCACCATAATTGTGTTGTCTTCTAGCAACTCTAGATCTACCATAATTAGATTCGTATGCAAGCTAACGCATTACATTGTAAAACGCAGCATCACCATAACCATATCTGTTCAGCTATTGTCCTACAAGAGGGCCCATTCTGTTAACAAAAGTATTAATAGAATCATCTTTTCCACCTTTATATTTATGAAGTATAGGATGCTCTTCATTTAATGGAGTGTCAAAAGATAATGGCTTAATAATGTCTTCAGCTATATTAGCATCCTTTCCTTCATTATAAGCATTAAGTATAGACTATACATTCTGATCCATCTACAGCTACTCTTCTGGACTAGGTTCCTCAGCCTGGGTGTCTCCACCCAAGTTGATTCCTCTAATATCCTTCCAGTAATCAGCGCCATTCTTCCACGCTTCATACTTCTGCTAAAATGTCTTATTGTCAAACTTCATTACTTCTCGCCAACCGTTTTGTTCTTAAGGGCCGTGCGAGCCTTAAGCTTCTCGCGTTCATAAGCAGCATCATCCTTAGCCTTCTATAGCTCCGTCTCATGCTTCATTTTATCCTTCTCAAGCTGAATCTTCTGATCTTCTATCTCGCGCTTCTGCTTAGCTTCATAACGCTTGTTATAAGCCTCTTGATTAATCTTCTGCTACTCAAGAGCCTGCTTACCAATTTCTATTGGATCTGGGATTCCGTTTTGATCCTGATCTAATTCCTCGGTTCCACGATAAGCGTTGATCTGAGCTACAGCTATCTTAGTCTGATTATCTTGATCAATCTGATATCTCTGAAGATCCATCTGAGCTTCCTGTAACATAAGCTCTTGCTGTTTAGATTCGTTCTGCATCTGCTGTAACTGCTGTTGCTGCTGAGCTTCTGCTTCTTGCTGCTGTTGCTGTATCTACTCCTGTCTAGCCTGCATATCCTTAAGCTTCTGCTTAATGATATTGAAGTTATCATTTGTAAGAATTTCTGCGGCTTCAAGCAAACTAGCACCATTCTGCATAGCTGGCTATATAAGCTGCTGAAGCTTCTGTATGTTCTCGAGATCCTTAGATGTATCACTTACGAACACATCCATGTCCTCATAGTAGAACTTAGGAGTAATATCCAGGAACGCCCTTTCTCCATTATCAAAGATATACTGGAGCTTCTGTTTACCAGTCTCTTCCCAAGCACCCTTAGCTGTATTAAGAAGCATATTAAGCACTCTTCGCTTACACTGGTTATGGACCCAGAATAATGGCTCAGTAATATGCGAGCTCTGTACGACAGATCTTTCTACATTACCTACCATCTCCGATGAGCTTACTGCTCCTTCACGCTGCTATGTAATACCAGAGATTGTTCCAGCCAGCTCTTCTATCTTATCCATTAGCTATATATATTCAGCTATGACATTAGACATTGTAAGATCCAATGCCGTTATCTGATTAAACTGAGCAGGCTTACCACCTTCTCTTCCTGGGATATTCCAGCCTTCTTCATATGGGTTAATAAAGTTAACGCCAACGCTAGACAGGTAGTGCATCCATTTAGCTGGGCTAATATTCATAGACTTAGGAATCTATGTAATATCCATGTTTACAACCTTTCCTTTATCTCTAGCGATAGCTAACTCAAGTCTGTACCACAATACAATATACATATACTGCAATGGCTTAAGAATGCTAACCAATGATCTAGGCTTACTATTTGTATTACTATAAATAGCACCACAATAAGGAAGTTTCTGGCTATTAGGATTATCTATACTTACGTGCTGATACTCAATAGGTTGTATACCAAAATACAAATCACTACCAGCTCTGTATCCCTCCCATACTTCTATAATCCAATCTGGCTCTATGCTTACCTCATTACCAACAGGCTGATATGTTTCATCAACTATATTGATCTAAGGCTGTCCTGCGTCATCTGTAGTTGTTACATAGAAGATCTTCTTAAAAGACTTCCAGCAACAATGCCATACATTTACAAGCGATTTACCTGACCCTTCAAATATCGGGTTATCATATATACGTAACTGTATGCCCATATCAACAGGGCTTCTGTCTCCAAGGTTTCTACCAGGAGTAGAACCAATCATTTCTTCAAGCTTGTCAAGGTCTTTCTCTTCAAGCTTGTCGTAATATCTATCGTATACTTCAGTTATAGGCATACGCATCTTTCTGCAACACCATGATCCATCCTCAATAAAATCAAGGTCTGGGCTTTTATCGTAGGAGAAACATATAGGATTAACTCTTTCCGCATATGGCTCTGCATTAAGTACGCCAACGTAATAAATTTCTCTACCTGAGATCAATCCGTCCTTCCAGCCTTTGATAAACTCGTTGTCAAGATCAAGCTTCTCTCTCAGATAAGTAAGAGAATGATACGCAGCATTTTCTACAATATCTTTGTAGTCTTTGTCCATATACTTAGCTATCTACTCTGGCGGCATAATCTCTCCAGACTGTAGCTATTCCTGGAACTACTGAGCTTCTTCTGGGCTCATTTTAGCTGTGATAGCTGCTTCTATATATTGTAGAATCATCTATTTCTCTTTCTCCTGCATTTCAGATGTAGCCTCCTATGAAGTTCTTATAACTCTGAAGTTAAGAGGTCTTTTTGTTTCCTCACCTATAAGCAAATCTACTTTAGGTCTTATAATATTAAAGTCGTGAGGAGTAGCAGGAAAACCATCCTCGACCTTGAATGGGTTTGTAATTGATTTAAAATCCTTCTCGTCGAAGATGCTGTTATATAAATTATAATAGGTCTACAGCTCTCCGTAATATGATGTACTATTTCCTCCAGATGTTACGTTACCTTCACCTATAATATAGTTAACGCAATCTTCCTGCCATTTCTTTCCTTTCTTTGAAAGAGGGAGCTTTTGTCTGGGGAAAGCTGAATTGTATAAGTTATCTTCCATGTATTAAAATGTGAATATCGGCATACCGTCTTCACTTGTGCTGCTATCTTCTTCAAACCATTGTTTGCTAAATAACGGCATCTCGAAGAGTTCAACCTATTTGTTTTGTTCTTTTGCAGACGACACCTTTAGCTAATAGAGCTCCTCTCTGTATATCATTACCATACACAAAGCTATAACTCGGTCTACATTTCGTACACCATCATTCTCTATAAGCTCTTCTATTAGAGGTTCGCTGTATACTCTTTCTACATTAGGGTGGCCTTCTTCAAACTCATCTAACAGCCACTCTAATATTAATCCTTCGCCATACGCCCTAATTTGCTTGGTCATGTGGCATCCTTTTCTTCTTTGCACTTTGCTGTCTTTAAAGACTTCAGATATGATTTTATCTGGCTAATCAGCCAAGAGGTAATCGCAGTGTTTATTCGTAAAGTAAGGGTAGATTCCTTTTCTTTCATTCTCAAATAATAATCTAGCGTTATAAAATGTAAGCAGCTTGCGAACATTCTCATAGTATTCTTCTGCTGTATCCGGTCTTCCGGAATACTCTGCTACTATTACATCTGTCCATGCTTCCCCAGCTCTTACGCGTTTAAATATAAATGTAGAACCAAGAGAATTTGTAAAACTATCATCATGATCATCAATTTGTTATCGTTAAGCTTTTTATCTTAACTTCTACATGTCCCCATGTAGTTCAGCATATATTATCGCCAAATTGGCGTCGAGCACTCGTGGGAGAATTATATTTATTCATCTCCTATGCGTTACACTGTCTTGTAGCCTTTCGAAATCTATAAGATTAGCACGGTGTTTTCTGTTCTAGACTTTCACCGTTTTTGCTCGATTATACCCCGCTGATATTTAACGGGTCGCAATTGTGTGTAAGAATGTTTCTGCACATAAACGTGTGCGTTTCGCATTCGAAGTTATACACAATTCCGGTATACGATGACTGCTTTATATCCTCAATTTTTATTAAAATCTTATCACCATCAAATTTTATTGGCATTTTTGATTTTGCATATCCAAACGCATGTCTTAAAAGCTATATTTTTCTACTATTAAACACAGCGTTATAATATAGTTCTTTTTGGTCTGACTTCGATATATTTATTCTGTAAGATCGCGATGAATGAAATCCTTGTTTATTTGTACATTCTTTCTAATGTATAACTATGCTATTTGTAATCTACATACCAAATAACATGTCTTGTATATCTTCAAGAAGCTAAAGATTAACACTTGTGAAATTAGTTCTTATGCCACTTGCGGTATTAAATACCGAGCCATCAGAATCTAAATAACCCTACAAAAATGCTCTTCTATGATTATATGGCAAAGATTTAATTTCATCTGGTATTCTTTTATCGTAAGCAGAATTACCAAACATAGATTTAAGTTTCAAGAATAAATTTTTGTTTGTAAATCTTCTAGACTATTCAGTTTGTTTATGAATATGTATACACTTCCTGTCAAATAGTTCGTATACAATTTTATCATAAAACTCAGCAAGTTCCTTTTCATCTTTTCCTATAGACATATAAATGTCGTAAGAGTTGCCATTCTTTGTACAGAAACCATCACCAACCCAAAGACCATAAAAATAATACAGCTTTAATGTTATGTCGTCAAGCTCACCCATTTTATGAGTTATAAATCTATTTGGTATTTCTAGCCACTATCCTTTAGTTATATCTTTGGCTTTTACGAATCCATCGTCTTTTATCCATATAGGATGTTCTCTTGTAAATTTTGTTGTTCTAAATGATCCGTATGGCTTTATCTCAAATATGGGCTCATTTACTTTGTCATACCTTTGTAGGTTTTTTATTTCTACAAATTTATTTTCTTTATTAAGTAACTTGTCATCAAGTGTTACATCTTCTACATTTACAAGCCCCCTTTTCGTAACAACTTTTTCTCCTGGCGTTAAGCATCCTCCTATATATAATCCAAGAGGAGGATCCTTTACCGGGTACTCCCATATAACTACAGATCCATGAGGTTTATCACCTTTCTTAAGAGGGTAGTTAGTTATATCTCCACTAGGCTTTTCTGTAGCTTTTACTTGGCCATTTCCGTCCCATTCTAGATCAACAACATGCTTCATACTTTGAAGTTTCTTATTTGTCCTTATTCTGGTCAACTGGTCCATTAATAACTTTCTAGGGAATATATTTTTACCAAGCTCCAATACAGCCTCTGCTGGTCTTATAGGACGTTCTGATATAAAACGGTCTATTGATTGCTAACTAGCACCACCGTCCTTTACTTTGTTTCTCTAATCTATAAGGTTTTCTATAGCTTTCTCTTTATAGCTATTTCCATCCTTATCCATATAAACCTAATTACCATCATCATCGAATGATTCTAGGTTTGAATAAGCTGGTACAAAGAATGCGCATTCTGTATTCTCTCTGCCTTCATCCCATATATTAGGGAAGCTGAGAACATTGTAAGACTTAGGTTTATAGAACAACTCTTTCAATCCTTCAAAGCTAGCCCCTTCAGTACCACCGGTACCAAATGCTATCATCAATCCGAACGCTTTACCGTCATCGGTTTCTACTGAAGGCTGTTCTATACGCCATGCATCAAGAAGGCTAGGGAATTTACCACCTTCCTCCCATAGTACAAGCTTAGCACGTGTACCACGCACACGTTCTGGATCGTTCTTAAGAGTTATTCCTGTTATACTAGACAGGTATCCTTGTTCGGTTTGTTTACCAAACTCATCGGTGATTTTATAACCGGATGTTCTTTCCATACGTGTAGACACAAGTCTTTGCTTAGCCCATTCTGTATGCTTATCAAGGAAGTCCATTATCTGCCAGGCTTTAGTTAATAAACCATCACCTATAAGGAATTTCTGTTCTGATGCTATAGCAAAGTTCTTCGAACCTGGTATAAGCATATAGTTTCTAACTAGCATAGATCCACCCTTAAATGAATACCCTCTCTGTCTGCATTTGAGCACAGCCATATGCTTTCCTTCCAACTCCGCTTGTTCTATAGCGCAAAAATAATAGTAATCATAGTCCCAAAAGCTAGGAAATTCAAGTATACGTTGTCTTCTCTTTCTAAGATTACCTTCTCTATCTGTATACTCTTCTTCCTTAAGTCGCATGATTGGACTATAATTTAGATAGAAGTAATTGTATCCAGTTATACCTTCTCCATCTGGAGCTGTATAACCATTAATGCATCTATCTGTCTCTTGCTCCCAATATTTGTTATAATCAGTAGTACCTCTAGGAGCTAAGGTATAGCATCCATGCTGTTGAAAGAAGATAGCTGCCTATCTAAACTTATCAGTATCATGGAGTCTCTAATTAAAGTCTATCATAATTATTCGTACATACCAATAATGCCACCACCCTTGACTCTACCGGTTTCTGCTTGTTCTGCTTTTGCCTACTTCATAGCCATGTCTAATGACTTGATTATTCCACTAACATCTTTCAATATGGCTGAAAGCTTCTTAGCTGTATCTATATCAAGCTCTTCTTCAGCATAGCTATCCATCGTGTTCATAATGCCCTCTGCTGCGCTTTTAGAAGATTTAAGCAGCCTGGTAGCAGGAGTCTCTTGGAACTCCTGGAACCTTTTTGCTAATTCTTTTACAACGTCATCAGGTTTATAATTCTCATCATTAAGTACATCTTTAGCTACTCTCCATGTGCGTTCTTTCTCTGGATATGCCTCATATGGGCTATTCCATTTATATCTCCACACTATGAATTCAATCTTCTTTAACGCATCTTGTTTATCTTTAGCATTGTTGTAGAAGTCTTTAAATGGTGGTATAGCTAAATCTTCTGTGCTTAATTGTATTTTATTCTATATGATGTCAAACATTACTTAAATAGTCTTTTAAGCCAACTATAATGTTTTCTTGTTTTTAAATAATCTAAATTGTACTAGTTACTGTAAGCTTCTCTCTCAAAGGAAAGATTTCTATACGCATTTCCTTTACAGAACAGTTTAACTAACCATTCTACTCCATACCATAAATAAAATGGTACATATAGCATTTCTTTCATCTATTCTGTATGTATCTGTTCATGGTTGATTGTAATATCAGTTATCTTAGCATTTGGCCTACAGAATAGATATCCAAATAAATTAATCGCCAGAAATCCTTTTGGAGGAAGTATGTTCTATCTAATTATTTTCATGCCCCAAATCCTCTACTAGATACTTTTAGTGTTCTATCGGAATCCATCCATAAAACTCCTTCAATTTTTGGATCACTTGTAGGTAGACCATCTAATATATACAATATATCATCCGATGACGCATTATCAATTCTCTTTAAATGAAGCCCTTTATTATTATAACTATTTGTTAATGTTACAAAATCATTACCTGCAACATCGTGGCCGCTAATATCTATATATGGTCTACCGTTACCATCATACAATCTTATACTTTGTTCAGTAATACTAGAACAATCAAAACCCTTGTTATCATTTTTGTTACTATAGACAGAAATTTCTCTATCAAGTGGATCAATAATTATTTTTCCAAAACTTTTCATAATTAATCTAATTGCAGAAGAAAGTGAATCTGGATCTATAGTATATTCAAAATTAGCTAATTCTATCCTTTTGTCGTTAGATGGTAGATATGTTCCATCTGTATATGAGTCATCTGTAATACTAACTGGTCCGATTATTTTAAAAGAACACTACTGCGGATTGAGTTTAATACTTTTACCCTGTTGTATATTTTGCATAACAATTGACCCATTTGAATCTATTGTGGTATACGCCGTTGTTAAGTCTCCAGTTGTCTACATTTTACCGGCCCATATACGAACATCACCCTTATTCGTAACTTTCCCATTAAGATCAGATTTACTATCAATAGCCTTACTAGAAGTCATACCTGCTACGATTGCATCACCGTCAATTATAACAACTTCTTCTGATGACAACTCTTTAACGTAAGCCTAATTTGCTATTATCTTATCAGCTACAAAATTTTCTGTAACTGCGAACTTCTGAAAATATGTAGCAACATCAGGAGTCGTTACCCAATGGTCGGATTCTCCGGAATCTGTATTTACGCAAACATAATACATGTTTTCATAAAGTACGACGTCTTGATAGAATATTCCGTTTTCAGCATCTCTCTTTCCATCATAGTACTTTTTGCCACTTGTCCATGCACCAACAATTCTTAAAGGCGAACCTTTGAATGTCTGTCCAATAGATCCGTCTCCAGGATCACCTTTATCTCCAGATGACGATACAGGAATAGTCATAGATGTAAGATATGCTCCATTTTTATTCTCTGCATATATAGTAATAGTGCTAGACTTAGACTATACAGTTGCATTTACTGAAGCATCCCAATGATCTGTGTTATACTGTAAAGTTGTTCTATCGTTTGAGTTCATCTACATATATAGATTATACAGATTTGCATCAGTACTATTTACAGCGCTTTCGTTTTTGTACAAATTAACATTACAGCTCATCTATAAGTTGTAATTCTAATCTGCAGGAACGTATGATAACGATATGTTTGAAAGCTGTAATGAATAAGTTACTCCATTAAGTCCATTTATACCAGACCTAACGATTGGAACATATTCGTTCAACATTATTGTTCCATTTGTTGCTTTAAACAACATTCCATTATCACCTTCTGTTTGAATCTAATCAGATGATATTGCGGTCCATATATCTCCTCCATCAACACTATATGAGAACGACCAACCAGAACCATTTGATGGTGTAATATTTGTAATCTACGAGCCATTGCTTTTTACAACATATACACTAATAAGATTTGGATACATTGTACCATCTTGATAATTAATAGTACTCGTAGACGTTTTAATATCGTATGATACAGCGTTTTCTCCTGCAGTTCCAGTTAAACATATTGGATTTGTGTATTCTCCATACTATCCGTTACCATTTATGAATACTTGTGTCATCCATATGTAGTATCCAGCTTCCTAATTTGGGGCATCGTCAACCCACCCAGAACCGTCTTCAGGTGGTCTATTTGCACTAGGTTTACTTGGCGCTACAGAATTACTTGGGTGTTTTTTGAAATAAGATTTATTATATCCATATTTAGTAGCATCTATACTTGAACCAGTACCGCTAGTAGGTATTTTTATGTCACGCCCACTTTCAATAGAGTACACCTTATCGTTTATTATCAATTTTGATAACGTGTTCTTTTTAATATAATTTAAAAGCTACTGCTATACATAATCGGTATCTACTCCACCACCAGATCCGCTTTCAGATAAAGCAACTCTAAACTAACCACCATTCTTCTATGTAAGAATAAGCTCATTATGTTCCAATGTAAAGCTCTCTATAGGATAATCTTTCCCTATAGTAGAGTCTTCGATTATCTTCTATATCTAAGCTATAGTATAATAGTTAGTGGGATCAAATTTTATATAGTCAGCCTTGTTTAAATACGTAGAATCGGCATTCTCTTTTGTAACATACTAATCAAAGTCAATATTACTAATAGCGTCATCAACATATTTCTTTTTAGCATACTCTTCAATATTTAAATCAGTAATAGCACCCGCTATCTGCCTAGACACTTCTATCAATATCTCTTTCTTTATAGAGTTATCTCCGTCTCCAGCTATTTCGTTTAGCTGATTTTGAATATCTAGTAAAGCAGAATTGCTAGCCTTTCCATTCCATTCATCTCTTTCTTCCTAAGATATATGTGAGACAGAATCATTTTCATGGTAGCATAATCTAGAATATATTGACGAATAACACTTGTCTATTTTAAAATCTAATTCTCCGATTGGATTTTTACGACAAGGCTTTTTTGGTTCTACGCAAAAATTAATCATATTAATTCGTTTAAATTGTTAACAATTATTGTACTGTGGTGTCATCGAAGACCACGTCTAAAACGCCACAGTTAAAGATTATTTGAATTTATCCCAATCTATATTTTCCTTCTTTCCTACAACGTCTGCCACCCATCTACAAAACTGAATTCCTGTATAGCCATCTTTATCATTAGCTACAGCTGCAGCATATTTTATACACTGGTGCTCATTAAGTAGTTCTGGATAAAAATCAGCATAAGCCATATTCGCAGTATAAGTTACATCTTCTATTGTAGAAGTATTTGGAATTTTAAGATTAAGTACATTACATACATTTTGAACCTACTCAGAAGTCCATGTATGTTCCTAATTATTTGAATTAACCATCTATTTACTAGCGTACTCCTGTAAAGCTTTTGTAAAGTGTAAGCCATGTTTACTAACATAGTCATTATACCCATCTTCCTTTACAACTCCAACACTAGCGGAATAGCTGCCATCTTCGTTTTTCTAAAGATTTGCAACATATTTAGAATTCTGGTTATCATCATCACTGTGCCGTATTACTATTACCTTGTGCATGGTTAAAAGAATTAATAAAGTTATTAACAGTTGATTCCATTCTACTTATAGACTCCTCTATCTTTGAGAATCTCTATTCAGTCTCCTTTTTCTCCTTATAGACAGGATTAAGCTCAGACAACAATACTGTCGTCTTATCTACTACTTCCTTTTGTTTAGGAACTGACTCAAGTATCTTTTCAGCAGTATTCTTCATCTGCTCTACTTCAGCCATAAGACCCTACTTATCTGTAGACAATACTACATCTCCTGCATATGTAACAGATAAGTTCTCTGGGATTGAATATGTTGCAGTCTTAGAGTTAGCCTCTATAGTTACATCTACAACCATTTGTGACTAACCCATTGCTGGCTTTGTATTCAAGTCTAAATGTGGAAATCCAACTGATATAACATTGCCATCGGTAATGGTTATATCCTGTTTATTCAGTATATATACTGAATAGTTTTGTTTTACATCTTTAAATGCCATAAGCCTTATCTTTATATGTAAAGGCTCCCGAAGGAGCCCTCACATAAATTAAACTTATTAAGCTGCAGCAGTTGTCTTAAGCGCAGCAATCAAAGTAGCATTCTACTTCTGCTGTGACAATTCAAGGCGTGCGTCATTGTATCTCTACTGTAAATCTGACTGCCAATGATTGTTCAAAACATCTACTATTCGCTGAGTATTAGCATTTGCGTTCGTCTTAAGATCGCAAGCTATCTAACTCATCTGGAAACCAAGGTTACTTGCAGCTCTCTCCAAACCTGAGTTTGTCTAGCTGAAACCTGCCTGCATCTGGTTAACGATATCCTTCTGCCCAAGTTGATTCTCGTAGCCCATCTTGATAATGTTCTATTGTGTATGGCAGCAGCAATTCTGCAATGCAGATGTAAGGTTAGCGTCTCCGAGATTAATAGCGTTAATAACGCGTTCTGCAGAGAAGTTTACATTACCTGCTACTTCCTGAATACCGGATCTAACGCAGCAAATAGCATTATTCAGTGCGTTGAAGTCACAGTTCAGGTTAGAGGCTAACTAAGTAATTGCATTAGCGTTGCCTCTTATGGCATCCATTACTAATGAACTATTCTGATTATCAGCAATCTGTGAACGCATTGCGTCGAGCTGACTCTGAATTGCATTGCCCTGGTGATCATCGTTGTTGTTCCACATACGCATAGCGAAGATCATCCAGATAAGGTAAGCAAATGGATTGTTCATGTAATCATTCTAGTTCATCATGGCTGCCATAGCCATTGGATCACAGTTATTCTTAGAAGCCAAAGCGGCTACTAAAGCGTCGTTGTTATCGTGTCCTGTACAATAAACTTTCTCGATTGTATCCATAATTAACAAGTTTTATAGTAAAACAATATGGAACTAGGACCGGAATAATCCTAGTCCCATTAATCTAATAAGTGTATTGCTACGCGAGCCCTAGTATATTCCATCTAGGGGTGATAAAAGTCCTACCCTGGTACGCATTTAAAAGAGGCGTGGTAGAATCTGTTGTGCTAGGCGGGGTAATGAACCCCGTCATGCTTTCATTAAGACCTAGCTTTATTCAAGATTTGAATTTTCTCTAATTAGACCACTTGTACTAAGTGCATCTATAAGATCTATTACAATAGTTCTTAGTTTTGTGATATCAGCTGTTTTTATATCTGTAACATCAACACTATTAACTGTGATTTTATCCTATTTTTTCGACAGGTCCACACTCAAGCTGGAAGCGTATTCTGCGCTGGCAAAGTCACTTATTGGCTTAAATGTGCCATCTGAGGTAGCTAAGCAATTTTGATACTTACTAGCCACAATTCCATTGATGCCGTATTCCGTATCGTTTCCATCGCTGTCATCGACAACAAATGGCTTACTTGATGTAAAACGGTCATGAAAAAAATAACCATCATCATCTTGTGTGCTATACTTCACATAGTCACCTTTATCCTATTTACCTTTAAGAGCGGTAGTATTAGCTGTTACCTTCTTTTCGAGTGTTAAGAGATCTGATCTATCAGCTTTAGGACCAAGCTATGCACTTAGGTCACTCTGCGTAGCATATTTGCCAATATTTATAGTAGAACCATAAGACGTTAATACATGATCATAGTCGCCATTAGGTAGAGTTATGCCGTTCCGGCCTAAATGTATCATATTATCGTCATCTCTCATAGTAATACCAGATGGGTTTATCTATATTTCAGTATTACTATTCGAAATAGCACTGATGCTAGCAGTACCTAACACCGCAATACCTTTACTGTTATCTATCATAAGATCTTTGTCTATTTTATATCTAGATGTAACAGTTTGATCATAAGGGATATAGCTACCTGCATCCTACTTAGCGCTAATAGCAGTATTCAGCGTATCAACTTGCTTATTAAGTGCTGTTGTAAGAACATAATTGCTAAGTGCGGTAGCGTCAGCCTTAGTAGCAATAGCAGCTTGTAAACCGCTTTCGGCGCCAGTAGCTCTAGCAACTTCATTTGCAAGCGCAGAGGCATCAGCCTTTTCTGTAATAGCCTGATTTAATGCTGTGTGTAAGTCATCGTTACCAGCAAGTTTATCAGCGATCTCTTTAAGTGTATCAAGGTCTTCTGGGGCAGCATCAATAACATCTGCAATAGCTTTTCTAAATGATCCTTCTGTATTTGAATCACCATCAACTATTGCAAGCTTATCTGATATCTCTTTTTCTTTGCCTTCAGCTCTAGTCTGCTCTGCCTTAATCTTAGAGCCCAAGTCTTCGTCACCCTTTGTGCGAGCACTAGTTTCAGCACCTATGAGAGTTTTTAAACTATTCTCCTACTCTGTAGCTCTTGTTGTTTCAGCTTCAAGTAAATCCTTTGTAACATAATTACCATTTTCAATGCTATTGTCTATAGCATCTTTTACAGACTGATCAATAAGTTTATTTGTAGAGTTTGCATCCAGTATGTTTCCATGCATAAATTCCCCACCTTCAAGATCAACCAATATTTCTGGATTTCTAACCTACTTCCCAGGTGCTGTTACGAGTGCATTCTTTACTGGAACTCTATATAAAAAATCTTTTTCCTAAATCATAATTAATGCATTAATGTGTTTAAACAGTAAAAGGGAACTACCTTTCGGTAATCCCCTTTATGTAAGCGAATTAGGCCTATCCTTCGCTTACCTCAGCACCTTCTTGTGCCGCCGCTGGCTCTGGTACGGACTCAACCTGTTCCTTAAGCTGTGACTGAGTTCCCGCAGCTGCGCTAGATTCGTTTTCGTGTCCTGTGCCAGTAGAACCAAATCCGCCATCGCCTCTCTCTGTTGACGAAAGCTCAGAAACCTCTGTGATTGTATACTCTGGTATAGGAACGATGACTAACTGACAGAAGCGTTCGCCCTGCTTGTAAACAGCAGGAATTGTATCTGTTGTAGCCTTCATGAATGCTACAATCTCGCCTCTATAATCACTGTCGATAACACCGACATTATCAGTAAGCCATAATGACTTTTTCCAAATACTAGAGCGTGGTATAAGTAAACCAACATATCCGGCAGGAATTTCAACTGCCAATCCTGTATGGTAAACCAACATTAGCTGATTTGCTTCATTAAGAGCTGTTTCAATCTTAGTGCAAGTCAAATCAATTCCTGCAGCACCTTTTGTGCCACGAATAGGGAGGATAGCGTTATCCTCAAGTCTCTTAAATTTCAACTCCATAGTATTCAAATATTATTTTTTATTGTTACCCCACTAGGATTCGAACCCAGACCAAGAGTTTTAGAGACTCCTGTGCTGCCGTTACACCATAGGGCAATAAGCGCGTAACCTTTAGCTGGAGTTACGCAGAACCAGTATTGGCGCCATTTGGATCCTGCAGCTCCGAGCGCTGCTAGGGCAGAAAGCTTTTGTTTCACCCGGATATCCCAGTTTATAGAGATTTCAGAAATGGCAACAACCTCTCAGCGATTATATTCGCCCGTCTTCTTTGACTCTTATAAGTTTTAGCTGGACTTATAACCAGTATTGGGTCCCTGTGTCAGCTTACCATGGTAGCCTTTTGTTTATAGTGTACACACAGGGATGCCACTCAATTACAAAATATTAAAATTATGAAAATAAATGAATGGAGTCTATGCAGGAGTCGAACCTGCTAACTATTCCCTTTGTATCGGGTCGTCTTTACCGTTTGACTAATAGACTCTAAAGGTGATTACTTAGTACGAGTAATCCAATTCCATAAACGTTTGTACCAAGGCTTCTTAACCTTCTCTTCGGCTCTGCGTGCCTTACATCTTAAGTATACGCAATCATCTTTTACTACAGCGCAACCATTCTCTGGAAGAATTTCGTCGAGCAAAGCATCTGTAAGGATTGATATAACTGTATAATAGTCACAATCAGTCACTCTCATACCTGCCGAAATTTTCTTGCTAATGAAGTATGCTGTAACATCGTTTACATTATCAACATCCAGCATAGAGATTACATACTTGGGTCTCTTTGCCTTAACTGTCTTTTTAATAGCTTTCTTCATAACTTAAATATTAACATTGTCCATAATAGTCTCCACAATCTTCGCAAGCAGCATTCACATGTGCGCTCTCTTTCTGTTTGGCTGCCCACTCTTCTTTTCGTTTTTGATCAGCAACTTTGGCGTTATCGAGGGCCTTTAACCAATCTTCAGACTTAATTATTACAAAATCTGTGCCAAGATCTTTGTCGTAGAATGTGATAAGAATGTCATCTTTCTTTACATCTGCACAGATAGTTTTGTTAGGGAAAAACTTTGATACCCACTCAACATTGGCATCTTCTGGAATAACGTAAATATCATCTATACCTCTTGCAGATCTATTAATCGCCTAAACCTCAGCTGTATCTGTATCAACAATAATAGGCTTGCGATCAATGTTTATTATCTTTTTCATATGGGCTTAATGGTTTATTTTTATTGTCTTTAAATCTATTCTTAAGCTTGAATCTAAATAGTTTGTTTATTAATACGTCTCTAGTATCATCTTGATCTTTCATAACATCAACTACGAACTAAAACTAATGCATAACTATTTGTTTTACTAGCTCTGGGTCGTCGTTAAATGTACGTCCAATCTATTTACAAACTTTATCTATATTCATTACTTTTCTACTGTTTCAGTTGCTACAATATCGTAAAGCGATACAAGTTGAGAGTCCTTAAGCAAATCGAAATACATAGAACCTCTAGACGATCTATATATAACGATATCACCAACCTTGATAGGCATCTGCTGTATTTTCTCATCGCTATATGGGTGTGTATACTCATATGGCAACTTAAGTACAACAGCTCTAGAGAAATCTGAATCAACTTCTTTTATCTCTGTCTTTACCTCATCATAATCAACTGCCTCGATCCCATCCTTATCCTTCTTAGGCTTAGTGTCCTTAACCACAGGTTCGGAGATCTTCTTCTTAACTTTAACAGGCTCAAGCGGCTTTACCAAGAACATCTGTCTGAACTCATACTTTATTTTTGAGCTCAAGTCCTCTGCAAGCTGAGTCTGATCTATCATCTTATCATCCATATTACTTCTTCAATCCTTTAAGGTACTCAAGTAATTTAATCATGTTTCTCAATACTGTTTCCTTCTCAACAAGCAAACACTGAGGAGTATCATCGTTGTTTCCTCTGCTAAGATTATAAAGCTCCTCGTTGTATTCTGAGAGCTTATTGTTGATCTCGTCAAAGATATTTACAAATCTCTTTTTATCATCAACTTCCTCAACATATCCATTATCGAGAAGCATCTTGGCATATTCCTTTGAGATTCTATAAACAGAATTGTAAGAAGAAACAACCGTTGAATTGTCTTCGTTTGAGCTATTGTGCTCTTCGTTATATACACTTTCGTACTGATCTGTATCAGCATTGTACTCAAATGTATCACCATTCTCCATTACGAAGAAAGGCTTAATAACCTTTAAAATCTTTGTCATATCCAATTGCTTTTATTGTTTTACGCTGCCATAACGAAATAATTTTCAAAAAGGTTGCAAAATTGATATAAATTTTGTAAAAATAGCATTTTCTCTGTAAATATGCAACTTTTTAAGCTTTTTTACGTTAGGGGGATAGTAGGGGTTAGTCAGTTAGAACCCTTTCTCTTATATATTCTCTTTAGGAGATCTACTTTAGTAGTACAGCTATTACAGTATGTAAGACTATACAACTATAGTAGAAGCTATATAAGCTTAATAATAATTGTAAGACTAATAAGAATAGTATGGATAAGAAGAAAAAGTGTATAATAGACGAATATAAGACAGTATACGGATTTAGCTTATTCGTTATAATTAACCCGGATAAGTCTGTGATGGATAAAAGATTTGCGTTTAGACAAGATGAATCATCTATATATGATGGCGAATGGGCAGATTATACAGCCTACACTGTTAGAGGTGCATATGATAAATCAACGGACGAAGATTGCGAAATCATAGTAGTAAACAAAATTTGGAATAGTGATAATGATGTAAACACGTTTGCTCATGAGTCATTTCATGCAGCTGTAGATATACTTGAGGCATGTCATATAAAGCTCTCTGATGATACAAATGAAGTATTTGCGTACTTAATTGGGTACTTTACAGAGTGTGTAAACAAAACAGCAAATAAACGATGAACTAGTTTGAGATGAGTGCTGTACTATATTATGCCGACTTCTTATCTCTACAATACTAGAATAAACCGTGTACAGAATAGTGTAAATATTTCTTTATACATGGAGTACCAGTAAATATAGCATACATTGTAGAATAGGAACCAATATACGATCTTGATAATCAATGGTTCTAGAAGAGCCTTAAAGAATATAGTATGCTAAAGCATAAATTCGGCGAAGATGGAGCTATGAGCTTTATTAAAAACCTATGTAATCTAGGAGTAGCAGGATCTGTAAATGCTACTCAAATGATGAAATATATTCATAGATATGACGATAAATAGGAGCGAGACAAAGCGTTTAGAATGTTTAAATACAACAGATCAAAAGCAAAATATACTCACTTAATACATAACGACGATGGTGAAATTGTAGAGGAAGAGTGCACAAAATACGTAGCCCATGCTGAGCGAAATGGCAAAAGATAAAGAATATTTAAGAGCGGCAGAAATAATACAGAAAGCCGAGAGAAACGGTAGAAGATTAGGATTTTACGAACCAGATAAAGATGAGTCCATTTGATATAATATTCATGTTTTTAATACTTCCAATAGTAGCTACTACCACATGTTGGATAATACTTAAAGATAGTAAAAATAATGGGAAAGATTGGTAAATATAGCAATTTGTACGATAAAGATGGAAAACTTATTAGATCAGTGGATAGCGTTTCCGGAAGATTGGATGACTATACCATTGAGGAACTAGAAAACCTTGTAGATGAGCTAGCAAAAGACGAAACAAAGCGTACTGAGTATACTAATAGCATGTCCGTACTCATGCACATGTATGAAACAAAGGGAAATCCACACAAGAATGAAATAGTCAATAAAATAAACGAGTATGTAAAGATAAAGACTACCAAAGCTGAGGTTATAAACGCTTTAAACGACATAAAAGATGAAGAGGCAAGAGAAGATGGATCCAGCACAGAGGGACGCATACCAGATACTTCTGAAGGAACTGGAGAACATGGGGGAGGAAGAGGCTCCAACGAGGCAGATACTACAATTAGCACTGCAGCTTGATGAAAAAGGAGAGTTCTACAAATTTATAGAAGTATTCGGGGATAGCAGAATAGATGGTAAAGATGTCATCGGACTGTCCCGAGATAACTAAAATGATATTAGATATAATATATGGAGACGAAGGAGAAGGAAACGGAATTAGTACAATTAGTCAGACAGCTTAGAGATTACGTAATCCTGGACAGAAAAGATTACGAAAAGCTTGTACAGAATAGTAGTCCAGAAAAGTTCAATGAGAGTGCATTAGAGGCTAGAGATGCCAATATAAAACTGTTAGAACAGCAATTAGCACACCAGGAAGATTGGGTAAACTATTGGAAAAATAAGTATGAAAAGTGTCTAGAAGAATTAAAGAAAGAGTCAACTAGATGGTGGAGATTTTAAAAATAGGAGATTAAAATATAAGAAAAATAACAGACTTTATAGATAAGTTTAAGAAAGCATGAGAATAGCCGGGGTTTACACCTCGGCTTTTTTATTTTATAATTTTTTATTTTTGTTTTACAAGTGCAAAGACGCGAAACAAAATTTTTTATATATGTACAGAAACGAGAAACAGTGTGATAGTGCTCCCCGCCCAAGTACGCGATCCGGGATACCCCCGTCAAAGATTCTGAGCACCTAATAAATCATCTACACCTTTCAAACGATATTAACACTTAAAACATAATCAATATGAACAGAATTGCTTGCGCTATTATCGCAGTGATTATCATTGCGTTTGCTATTGTTTTCGATGCATGCATCATTGCATCATATTCACCAACAATGTTCCTCACAATGGGTGATCGCATACTCCTTTGCATAATGTGGAGTATGTTATTTGGTTGGGGAGCATATGGGATATGGGATTGCAGGGCTAAATAAGCCTTGCTCCCATTTAGCTAAACAACTAACAAACATATTCTCATTAATGGCGATAATATTAACATTTAAACATTTATGATTATGAATACAAAGACAGTTTACAAAATCGCAGCAGAGACATCAAAGAACTATTGGCAGCACAGTAAGCCATATAACTCATTCGATGATCTAATGAAGGACTTTGGCCATTGGCTTGCTACATGCAAGAATATCAATGTGCGCTTCTATCAAGAGCAGGTAATGATCCCAGAGTAATCTGGGGTCTTATCCTCTTAGCATCTAATAAACATCTGCCCCTTAACCACGATAATAATCAATATTAGTTATGGAGTACGAAATAGTAAAATGGTATGATGAGCGAAGAACAGTAACTCGTGTACAAGGTTTTGAAAGCGCTGTATCAGAATACAATAAGGCTGACGTAGTAGATACAGTACAACTGTACTTGAAATACAATGGTATGACAATACTACTTGCGCAGAAGGAATGTTAGGGGAGACGTGCACAATCTCCCCAACTTCACATTCTTGCTTGGCAACTAATAAACAAATTCTCCTAAAAGACGAGATTAAACAAATTAAGTTGAGAATTGAAGACAATGGGTATTGATGAGTGTAACTATCTCACCCGACCCACTATTGCTCCTTTTCCTCATCTTCTTTTGTTTATGCCTCATTAATATATAGCGTAATCATCAAAAACTGCAGAATTATGAATGCAATTATTCCAGGCGCACAGATTGGCGCATTCAAAACAATCAGTCTCTCTATCGGTCAAGCCAAGAAAGCGAACAGAGACGGTAAAATCAGTAAATTCTTGGTAATTGGTATGAAGAACAAGAAGTCTTTGCTTGGAAAGAAGCAGAATGTCATCTTGTTTGACGACGACCTCAGTCCTGAGATATTCGCTGTTCTTCAGAAGTATGCTACACCATCAACTGACCCTAATCATCAGGGAGGATTTGATGTAAATCTGGCAAACTTCAAAACTGGACCAGAATTTGCACAAGACCCAGATACTTGGGGTCAGTTGCTCGAATTTCCTGGTGGATGCTTTGAAGAGTATGAGTTCGCTAAAGGACCATGCTATGCTAATCAGATTGATGGTAGTCCAACACTGGATGGTAACAATCAGAAGATAATCCGTAGCAGTATCTCAGTCTTTGTACAGATTGATTTTATCGATGCTAACGGAGTTACTCACTACATTGAGCCATACAGCAAGAACGCACAAGGTGCTCGCATGGAACAGCGCTTCTTCAGAAATCCTGTTGAAGGAACAGCTACACAACAAGCTGCATTCGACCCAACATCGCTCATGGGAGGTGGACAGCAGCCTGCAGCACAGCAACAACAAGCTCAGCAGCCAGCTACACAACAGCCTGGCATGGCAGCAGCTCAAGTTCCTCCAGCTCCACAGGCTCCAGGTGCACCAGCTACAAATCCAGCGTATTAACACATTGTCTCCTTAGGGAGACTTTGTGTTTGGGAAGAGTGGAGCGAAATTGATATAGTACGCGTTAAACATAATCAAAAAATATCAAAATTACACCTAAGCAAGTGTCTAAACTACTTAATACTGAGTGTAAGCAGTGCGTCTTACATAGCTGAGCACAAGCAGCGAGTCTTGTGTATTAGACTGTTGGAGAGACAGCTGGCAACCTGGAAAGACAGGTAATTTATAATATGCTCATTTATAATAGGTGAAAGATTGCCAAGTATGGCAACATTGGCATGATACATATCATTGTCTGTGAAGATAGTGATATGTTTATTTAAGATAAAAGACATTAAGACTCCATATACATTGATTGCACAATTGAGGTTTTTGCCAAGAGTGGTAAATAGTAGATTTTTTCGTGTACCATGGTCTGTGAAGATAGTGGTACATTTTTAATTTAAACTCAGCTAGGGAGAGTCTAACATAATCACTGATGAGACCTAGACGAAACTACGGTAAACATTACGCAACTAACGTTGCTCCAACATTTGCATCATACTGTAGTCTGATATTCATTATTCATAAGCATTTTATCCCCTAAATACAATGGTATGTGAAGATAGTTGTATTTAACCGTTATCTCATGCGGTATATAAACCAGGATGACGGAGCGCCTACGCTAACGTGATAAATCGTAGGTAGTAATGTGGCGCTCATGGTCCCAAGCCCATGACTGCAACACGTGCTTATGGTACTTGCAAAGCTATAAGATGTCGATTGCGGAACACAGAGGGTGAAATAATAGTATTACATGTATGCTGAGAACTAAGGTAGTCAGCCTACTTGCAAGGGGTATAAAAGTGGTTTTAGTTCTCCATGACGATCCGGAGAGACGGATAGTGGTTATTATACACTTGCTGAAGCAAGAGGGTATACTATGTACGAATTCATTATATGGGTATCGTACTTGGCTATAAAAGCGCACACATAGCGACGGTTCGAGTCCAGTAGCCACTACACCTTTATTAAATCATTTTTTAGTTATCAACAGGTTTTATTTCCATGCAGGTATATCGGTTCGTGAGGATAGATATACCATTTTTATAGATTATTAATCAAAATATATATAGATATGGAAGATAAGAAACATTCTTTTATGGACCAATTGAATCTGTTCTTTATTGGATCAGTTATTGGTGCCATTATTGGTGCCTGCTTTGGTATTAATGCTGTAAAAGGTAGTAATAACAGAGCAGAGAAAAAAGTAAAGGCGTATGAAGAGTATTATAAATGCACTGAGACGCTTTTAGACTCTCTCGATGGAACACATAATCTTGACCTCATGGATACAGATCTTGAGACAGATTATGGTGCTGATTATTTGGAAGCTAAATCTAAGGTAGATGAACTAATTGTAAAGTAGTATGAATGAATTTGACAAAGAAGAACATACAGAAGACATCTGGTATTCATAGATTTAGGTTTATCTATAAAACCAATTAAAAAACATAAGGGTTGAGTTGCATTAACCCTAAGTGTTTAATGTAGCCGTAGGGAGTCCAAAGCCTCCAAAGGGAAACCGAATTACAGATGGAACACAAAACTCAAGTATAGGTGAGAAGTAGTCCTATACAAGTAAATAATGTTTAATTATCAAAATTATGAACATTTTAGAGAAATTAATGGGAAAAGATTACCCAAAGTTTGAAACAGCTATTTATGCTGACGGTAATACAACAATTGTAACAGTGTCTCGTACACTGTCTCCTACACACGTTGATTTGGACTCTCCTAGTTATGTGGAGACTAAGTTCAAGAAGCGCATTCCAATTCTCAAGGAAATTGGTGTTACGAAGAATCAGGAGACTGATGAGCAGAGCATCAATGTAACAGTTGAGGTTGGTGGTGCATTCAATGATATCACTCATTTGAATCATCTCGTGCATATCGCCACAGGTATTAGCGAGATTGCAGAGGACAGACTTAGTGAGCCTAATGTAATTAAGGCTATTGGTCTGGATTGTAAACCATTCATTTGTACAGACAATGAACCAGAAGAAACACAAGCAGACGCATAACCAGGCGGTTAAGCCACAGTCAGCAAAAGGGAAACCTGATGCTGAATACCTTAACTACAAGGTAGTTGCCAAGGAGGGAGGATCTACAATGATCATCTCTTCTGGATTAAGTAAAGTCAATGCCAAATCTTTGGAAAATACTTTGAATAGTTATATTAACAATAAACATTCAAATGTTCCAGGAGCTGGTAAGACAAGTGTTAAATTCATAACAATTCATTGATCTTATGATTGAGATTTTAATTGATGACGACAACAAAGTCTCTTTGAAGACTACAAATGGGATTACTGAAACAGAAATTGCATCTACGATAGTAGTAGAGGCAATGAGAAATCTCAAGAAACCAGAACCAGATGTTAAATCTAAACTTGTACTAGTAGGATATGATCGCAAACGTAAAATGGAAGCCGTAAAAGAGGTTAAAGAGAAACTAGGTTTAGGCTTAAAAGAAGCCAAAGACATTGTTGATGAATGCGTTGGTAGAACAGTGGTTGTATTGTCAACAGGATTAAAATCAAAAATGGATGTACTCTTTAATAGGTTCAATCCATCTATCGTACAAGTTAAAGTTATAGATGATAAAGAATGGGTGTAAAATTATACGAGAAGCCAGATCACAGTCCTGATCCGCTAATTGCGATAGTTGTGATAATAATATTGTTACTCATGACATCGAAGTGTCAAGCACAGCAAAAAGCTGCAATAGACACAATGGTTTGCAAGGTTGAATGTATTAAACAAATAGTACAGAAACCGAGTGTTAACGGTAAAACCGTTAAGTATCTAGCTGTGTATGTTGATAAGTCTGCAGGATTCTCAGAGATTATTCCAATCTCAAAGAGTGTTGTAGACTATATTAACACATGCAAGCAATTCTCTCTCGAGCCTACACTTGGCATTAGGTTAAGAAATGGTGTAATTACATCAATTGTTCGGTATAAAATTAAATTTGTACACAAATGAAGTTTAGTAAAGGAGATGTAGTGTGCCGAGTATTGCCTAGTGGCATAATGATAGGTAGCTTTATGGTTGTAGTCGAGAGCATTGGTGGTGTATGTACAACTGTCAGAGATGTATCAACTGGAAAATACTATATATATAGGTCTGAACATCTGAAAAAAGAAGGAGAAACAACAAAGATTATGATTAGTGAAGGTGATATGAATAAAATCGACACAATGAAAGGTGTTGGTGCGTTCTATCATATCGTATCACCTGTATATGATAAGCTATATGCTAATCCATCAAAATTTGTATGTTTTATACTAACTAACAAGGGTAAGACCATACGTAGAGTATTCAAACTTGGAGAAGTATCTAGAGTGCTTCGAAAAGTTGACGAAATTCGTAAAGGGTACGAAATGGTTCCAGTCAAGCAACCAATGTACAAATTACAATTAATTGGTGAACTATGAGTAAAAAACTTAGTCCTGGCAGAATCTACAAAATAAATGGCATTGTTGTTAGGGCTAAACGTCAATACAATTGCAATGGGTGTATCTTTAACAATCCTTTCTCTTGTCCAAAAGTAAACGATTCAAAGGATTTGAACGAAGAATCACCATTATGTATTGAAGACGGAATAATTTTTATTAGTCCTTAATTATGGCAAAACGTAGAAAAAATGGACAAATGTCTGACGAAGAATTAGAAGTTAGACGGCATCACTCATCATTGCGTAAACTCAAATCGCATTGTAGTGATGAAAACGTAGAGTTAAAAGATTATAAATCTGCAAATCCTGATGATATGTGCGTATTATCATTAAGTGATATAGATTTGGGATCAAGAAAGAGTTATTTAACAACAGATAACGATTCATGGTTTGTTAGTGAAGACGACTATGAAGAGATATCACAAATAGCATTATATCTATGATAAAAGAACATGGAGAGCTATTCGTATCAATAGCGTTAATAATTATTTCAGCATTCCCTCTTTTTGACTTATTGTCAAACATAACGAATATAACTAACATAAGCGATTTTTCGTTGGTAGTAATAATTGTTATGTTGATAATAATCTTGATCTCCAGTATTATATATTTTATATCGTATTGGACGGAAAAATTTAATTAAGTTGCATTTCAAGGGGGCGGTTTATGCCGTCCCCGAGATTTATTAGGTTAGAGGCCTACGTAACAGTTCGAGTCTGTATAAAATCACAAATGGGTACCAAACAACTCCCTACAACTCTATTAAATAGCGTAATTACTTTAAAATTAATCATTTGAGTTAGAAAGAAAAAGAACGTTAGATAGTAGGAGACAATGGAATGGTTTAAATACAACCAGTAAAAATTGCCCATATTTGGACTTGTAGCTCAGTGGTTAGAGCAACAGACTCATAATCTGGAGGTCCTAGGTTCAAGCCCTAGCTGGTCCAC
>ERZ791919.95-NODE-95-length-105431-cov-7.704250_pt1 | contig 105431 bp, 91 predicted proteins | sample MGYA00510137_ERZ791919 | MGnify/ENA primary metagenome ERZ791919 (study PRJEB30046, sample SAMN00792059) | human gut metagenome | study: EMG produced TPA metagenomics assembly of the A metagenome-wide association study of gut microbiota in type 2... | reverse complement strand
GCTCGGAGAAGGAAGACATGAAATGGAAGTGAAAATTGGACATATATTGAAGAAAAATAAGGGAAATATCCAAAAGACAGGGCGCTCGGAGAAGGAAGACATGAAATGGAACGGAAAATTGGACATATATTGAAGAAAGAAAAGGAAAATATCCAAAAGACAGGGCGCTCGGAGAAGGAAGACATGAAATGGAAGTGAAAATTGGACATATATTGAAGAAAGAAAAGGAAAATATCCAAAAGACAGGGTACTCAGAGAAGGAAGACATGAAATGGAACGGAAAGTTGGACATATATTGAAGAAAAATAAGGAAAATATCCAAAAGACAGGGTACTCAGAGAAGGAAGACATGAAATGGAACGGAAAATTGGACATATATTGAAGAAAGAAAAGGAAAATATCCAAAAGACAGGGCGCTCGGAGAAGGAAGACATGCAATGAAAGTGAAAATTGGATATATATTGAAGAAAAAGAGGGGAAAATGTCCAAAATGCAGCTTAAGAGGCAGTGAACTTAAGAGAAAGGGGAAGTAGTTTGGACATGATTGAGAAAATATCATTTAATATGTCCAAAAGTAGGAAGTCAGTCGTGGAAAATTAAAGCTTAAAAATAAGTTAGGCGATATTCTGTACAATGTGAGTTAATATGGTGAAAATTAACAAATATAATCTTGCAATCGAGAATAAAATTATGTATAATCACAATAAAATAAGATTTTATAGAGCAGTGACCGTCTGAAGTTACTGTGATATAGCTTCTGAGAGCATGATATCTGAGAGCATGATATCTAAGAGCATGATATCTAAGAGCATGATATCTAAGAGCATGATATCTAAGAGCATGATATCTGAGAGCATGATATCTGAGAGCATGGTATCTAAGAGCATGATATCTGAGAGCATGATGTCTAAGAGCATGACATCATATCATGCAGTTCATTTTTCTAAGACCGTATATCGCGGCATCATTCAATAATTTGAGTGTCAATGCGAACAAAGCAGAGCAAAGGAGAGAAGGAGAAGGGAGGAGCTTTGTTTAGTTCAATATGCTCGGGGACAATCTATGGTCTCCAAAGCCACCTGATCCAGGTAGAGGTGGATGTCTCCAGAGGCTTGCCATGCCTTGTTATGGTGGGAAGTCTGGGGAGTGAAGTGCGGGAATCACAGGAGAGAGTGAAGGTTGCACTTAAGAATTCAGGAATGGATATTCCACCATCCCATATTTCTGTAAATCTGTCACCGGCAGATATTCATAAATCCGGAACCGGATTTGATCTTGCGATCGCATTGGGAATCCTGACAGCGACAGAAATTCTGGATGCTAAAGTGCTTGCGGATGTGTTCGTGATTGGAGAACTGGGACTTAGTGGAGAGATTAAAGGAGTGAAGGGAGTTCTGCCACTTGTGTGGGAGGCCTTTCGACAGGGGAAAAAGCAGTGTCTTGTGCCAAGGGATAATTATGCGGAGGCTTCCGTAATAGAAGGAATCCGCGTAGCAGGTGTAGGAAGCATTCAGGAAGCCTGTGACTATCTGCAATTATCGGAAGAAGAACAGATTAAAGAGGAACTTAAGCAGAGAAGACAGGAGGCAGAAGCCCAAAGGGAATGGAAGAAAAGAGACCATCGACAGGAAGAAAAAGCACTGGACTTTGCAGAGGTTCACGGGCAGGAGAATCTGAAACGGGGAGCCCTGATTGCAGCTGCCGGTTTTCACCATATGCTGATTGTCGGGCCGCCCGGAGCCGGTAAGACGATGATAGCAAAGAGAATTCCGTCGATCCTGCCGGAACTGAGCTTTGAGGAAAGCATGGAGGTGACTTCCATCTACAGCATTGCCGGACGGCTTCCCAAGGGACAGAATCTGATTAAAAAACGACCGTTTTTAAATCCACATCATTCTGTTACAATTCATGCACTTGCAGGGGGAGGCAGGATTCCACAGCCCGGTCTTGTCAGCCTGGCACATCGCGGTGTGCTGTTCCTGGACGAGCTCCCGGAGTTCCAAAGACAGACCATTGATCTGCTGCGGCAGCCATTAGAGGATAAGGAAATTCACATTGCAAGAAGTACCGGGGCGTTTACTTATCCGGCGGATTTTATGCTGGTCGGGGCAATGAATCCCTGTCCGTGCGGCTATTATCCGGACCGCAACCGCTGTAAGTGTACGCCCTTTGAACGACATCTATACAGGAGCCGCCTGTCGGGACCGATGCTGGACAGGATGGATTTGTGCCTGGAAGCAGAAAAGGTGGAAATAGGGCAGCTTCAGAAGAAAAAGAGTGGATTATCCAGTGCAGAAATGCGGGAGATGGTAAATCGTGCCCGAGAATTGCAGGAGAGCCGTTATAAGGGAACGGATATAAAATTTAATTCTGATTTAACTATGAAAGATTGCGAAAAATATTGTTGCCTCGGAAAGCAGGAGCAAAGCTATACGGAACGGCTTTCGGAGAAAATGCAGTTGAGCGCAAGAGGCTATCACCACCTGCTTAAGGTGGCACGGACGATTGCAGATCTGGAGGGGAGCGAAGAAATCCGGCTGCCCCATCTGGCAGAAGCGATGAGCTACCGGAATATGGAGCCGGAACGTTGAGAGATATACAGGCAAGGTGATGGCAGAAAATAAATCAGGAATTTGAGAGCACTAAGGAATGAAACAGGGAAAACATATTATAAAAGTACCATGAAGAGAAGAATCATGAAGAGCAGAATCATAAAGCGAAAAGTTTAAATGAAAGACAGGAACGGAAAGTAAGTATAAGTAAAAAGAAAGGTAACTATTCAGTACAGGTCGAGGCATTTACTGCCGAGACCGTAAGAAAATGATTCAGTAATGCGAAATCCCATCGGCGAAGCCGATTTGGAATGGATTTTGCATCGTAACTGTGAAGGTACTGAACAGCTACAAAGCAAGAATGAAAAGGAATCAGATATGGAAAATAAGAAATATGAATACTGGCTTCACCGGATGCCGGAAGCCGGAAACAGAACGATCCGGGAGCTTTTAAGGAGGTATCATACTCCGTTCGAGGTTTATGGGGCGGTGAGGAGAAGGAGCAAAGGGGTTCTTGAAGTGCTTACGGAGACAAGGATGGACGAAGCAGCGGAGTATACGAGATCCTATGACCTGAATCGGGAATATGAAGAACTGCTGCAAAAAGGAATCCGTTTCCTCACTGCAGAGGATGAAGACTATCCACAGAGACTGCGTAAAATTCCGTCAGCACCTTATGCATTGTATGTGCTGGGGAAGCTACCACCGGAGAATCTGCCGGCGGTAGCGATGATTGGTGCGCGCGAATGCTCGGAATATGGAATTTATGTGGCAAAGAATTTTGCGAAGGAGTTAGGGGCACATGGGATACCGGTAATCAGCGGTATGGCAAGAGGAATTGACAGCATTTCACAGGAAGCAGCATTGCAGGGTGGCGGCAGAACCTATGCGGTTCTGGGCTGTGGCGTAGATATCTGCTATCCGAAATCCTCGCGCAGATTGTATGAGCAGATCCTGGAACAGGGAGGAATTCTGTCGACCTTTCCACCGGGGACAGAACCGATAAAACGACTTTTTCCGGAACGAAACCGGATTGTGTCGGGTCTTGCCGATGTAATTCTGGTCGTAGAAGCAAGGCAGAAAAGCGGCACCTTTATTACGGTAGATATGGCGTTGGAGCAGGGGAGGGAGGTTTATGCCATTCCGGGGAGACTGACGGATCGGCTGAGTGATGGCTGCAATCTCCTGTTACAGCAGGGAGCACTTATTGCCGTGTCTCCGAAGGATTTACTGCAGCATCTTTCACCGGGACAGATGGAACTTCCGTTGGAAAATCCCCAGAAGGAAACAGGAAATATAAGAGATGTGGAAGATGCCGGAAGCATAGAAGATACCAGAAGTATGGAAGATGCCAATAGTATGGAAGATGCTAGAAGCATGGAAGATGCCAAAAGTATGGGAGATGCCGGAAGCATGGGAGATGCCAGAAGCATGGAAGCTATCGGAAGCATGGAAAATATCGGGAATGTGGAAGGTGCCTGGAATACGGATGATAGACTGCGGATTCTCCTTGAAATACTGGATTTTCTTCCGAAAAGCGTGGAAGAAATCCGGACTGCATATGAGAAGAAAACCAAAGCTGCGGTTGCCACGCCGGAAATCCTGTGTATGCTAATGGAGCTTTGCATGGAAGGCACTGCAACACAGGTGAGCGGAAATTATTTTGCAGCGAAAGTAGCAACGGTTTTACGAATGGGGGTCTGAATAGTTACATTACGTGAAATGAATGAAGAGGTGAAAGGATAGAGGGACGTATTAGAGAAATCTGATGGAGGCGGATTATATCATATATAAACGGCATGCCATAAAGCAAAATATGGCTTCGCACATACGATACCGTGAGGCGTAATTCACCAGGAAAGTATCAGATACCAAAATAACTGCCTTTTTGTGACAAACTTAAAGCTTAAACAACTGCCTTTTTGTGAAAAAAACAATTGAATAAAAGTGCCTTTTGTGTATATAATAATATGGGAAAAGTAACAGTTCAGCCATGCAGAAATGATTGTATAAGATGACCGTGGGAGCTTGCTCACTAAGGGCAGCTTATACAATCATTTCTATAGGGCGGACGCCCGACATGAAATAAGCTGCCGGAAAACACGTATATTTGTTAGCCAATCTGTACAATCCGGCAGCTTATGAATGGGCTTGGCTGAACTGTTACTGGAAAGAAAAATATTATGCAGGAGGAGAGAAACAGTTGAAACGAAAAATATATGATCGCCTATTAGAATGGAAAGAAAAAGATCATGGCAGTTGTGCAATGTTACTGGATGGCGCACGCCGGGTAGGGAAAAGTTATATTGCAGAGTTATTTGGGAAAAAAGAGTATAGAAGTTATTTACTGATTGATTTCGCCCATTTACCGGAAGAAGTTCGTAATATATTTGAGTATGATATTGCTGATTTTGATATGTTTTTTCATAAATTATCTGCATATTATAGAAAAATTCTTTATAACAGAGACTCTCTTATTATTTTTGATGAAGTTCAAAGATATCCACAAGCGAGAGAATTGATAAAATATCTGGTGCAGGATGGACGGTATGATTATCTGGAAACAGGATCGTTAATATCATTAAAAGTGAATATTGAAAATATTGTAATTCCATCTGAAGAAGAACATATTGAAATGTTTCCTATGGATTTTGAAGAATTTTTGTGGGCACTGGGAGATGAAACGACAGTTCCGTATTTACAGGATTGCTTTGAAAAGATGCAGCCATTAGGCCAGGCGATGCACAGAAGAGTAATGAATGATTTCAGACAATATATTCTAACCGGAGGAATGCCACAGGTAGTAGATATTTATAGAAAGACGAAAAGTTTTGAAGATGCAGATAGAATAAAAAAAAGAATTCTTACGCTGTATCGTCAGGATATCACAAAATTTGCACGAGGTTATGAAGCAAAGGTATTAGCTGTTTTTGATGAATTACCGTCACAATTATCAAAAACTGAAAAAAAATATAAACTTTCCGAGATCAGCAAAGGGGCAAGATTCCGAGACTACGAAAATGCTTTTATGTGGCTGGCAGAGGCAATGATAGTGAATAATTGTTATAATGCCACAGAACCTACAGTTGGATTGGCTATGAGTGAAGAACACACAACCAGAAAATGTTATATGGCAGATACAGGACTTTTGGTGGCACATTCTTTTATGGATGACAAATTTACAGATAACGAGTTATACAGAGATATTTTGTTGGACAGATTGCATGTGAATGAAGGTATGTTAATGGAAAATATTGTGGCACAGGAATTAAGGGCAAGTGGGCATAAGCTTTTCTTTTATTCCAGATCAGATACAAACAATCGTGAAAATAATATGGAAATTGATTTTTTGATTAGAAAAAAGAGAAAAATCTGTCCGATTGAAGTTAAGTCTGGGGTATATAGAAAACATTCATCATTAGATAAATTTAGAAGTAAATTTAAAGGGAAAATTGGTCAACCGTATATTTTATATACGAAAGATGTTTTTGTAAAAGAGGAGGTGATACATCTTCCGATATATATGGCAATGTTTTTGTGAAGAAAATTGCGAGTATAATAACAGCAAACGATGAAATATGTTGGAGAGGGAGAGCAAATGGCAAACTTAAGAAGACATTATGGATATGGGTTATACCATGGATGAATACAAGCAGGCGTTTCAGACAGAAAAACAACTGATTGAAAAGTGATACCAATTTCCTATTTTTTCTTAGATATCTGCCCGTTTTGGGTTGCAATCTCATGTCGAAGAGAGTAGAATATTGTCCGTAGGCAATAGTACATTGGTCACACATTCTTAAATATAGATCTCCGTGGGCTGTCAGATACCGCCGGCTGGGATATGAAAATCATAAATTACTCTGGGAACGAATACGCTATGGATTTTAACAGAAAAAAACTTCGTCTGGGTGACGTACTGGTGAACAGTGGCGTTATAACGGCTGAACAGCTGCAGAAGGGTCTTGAGCTGCAGAAGGGCTCTGGCCGTAAATTGGGAGAAACTCTCGTTGACGAAGGAATTACTACAGAAGAGAATATTGCGAAAGCATTGAGCAGCCAGCTGGGCTACGAAATGGTTGATCTGCAGGATGTCTCCATTGATGAAGAAATCCTTAATCTGGTACCCCCGAACATTTTAAAGAAGCATAAGATGATCCCGTTTGAATATTCCAAAATGGGGATGAATGTTCTGCGTGTGGCAATGTCAGATCCCATGAACATGGCTGCCATGGACGATATCAATATTATTACGAACCTGCAGGTGGAGCCGGTCGTGGCAACACCGCGGGATGTGATGCTGGCTCTCGACCGCTATTACGGACAGGCAGAGGTAAACTCCGCACTCGAAGAGTACGTAAAAGAAAAGACGAGCCAGATGGCGGAACAGGAGGATATCTATAGCGACGACATCAACAATTCCCCGATCGTACAGCTGGTGAAGACGATGATCGAGCAGGCCGTCCGTCAGAGAGCGTCCGATATTCATATTGAACCGATGGAGAAGCAGGTCCGGGTGCGTTACCGTATTGACGGTGCCCTGTATGAAAAAGCTGCCTACAACATCAGCCTTTTACCGGCGCTGGTTGCACGTGTCAAGATTATTGGCGGCATGGATATTTCCGAAAAGCGTAAGCCGCAGGACGGCAGGATCACGCAGGTGGTGGACCGGCGCGAATTTGATATCCGTGTATCCATTCTGCCTACGGTATATGGCGAGAAGATCGTTATGCGACTTACCTCCAAGAACGCCTTATCGAGGGAAAAGAGCCAATTGGGCTTAAAGCCGCATGACTTACAGAAGTTTGACCATATTTTGAAAAATCCGCATGGTATTCTGCTTGTGACAGGACCTACCGGAAGCGGTAAGTCTACAACGCTCTATACCGCGCTTAGTGAGTTAAATAAAGAAGATGTAAACATCATCACCGTAGAAGATCCGGTGGAAGCAAATATTGACGGAATCAACCAGGTGCAGGTCAACAATAAAGCGGATCTGACCTTTGCATCGGCACTGCGTTCCATCCTGCGACAGGATCCGGACATCATTATGATCGGAGAAATCCGTGATCAGGAGACGGCATCCATCGCTGTACAGGCATCCATCACAGGTCACCTTGTGGTATCCACGCTGCATACGAATTCCGCAGCCAGCACGATTACCCGTCTGGTGGATATGGGAATTGAACCTTACCTGATAGCAGACTCTACGGTTGGCGTTATTGCACAGCGACTGGTGCGCCGCCTTTGTCCTGATTGTAAGAGGGAAAAGAAAGCCGATGCCGAAGATCTTGAAATGCTGATGCGTAAGCCGGAGGAAGATCTGACCATTTATGAGCCATGCGGCTGTGCAAAATGCGACGGCACAGGCTTTCGCGGACGAATCGGTGTGTATGAAATCATGGAAGTGACTCCGCAGCTGAAGCATATCATCAGTAAAGGCGGAGAAGTGGAAGCCATCAAAGCACAGGCACTGAAGGACGGCATGCATACCCTGCGTATGAGTGCGACCGAGCTCGTCCTGGATGGAACGACATCCGTACAGGAAATGATGAGAGTATCTTTCGACTTGTAGAATGGGAGGAACGACAATGGCCAATTGGGGCTATGTGGCGATAGATAAAACAGGAAAAGAAATCAAAGGCAGCAGGGACGCTGATACACAGGAAGCCTTAACGAGAGATCTGAAGCAGCAGGGACTCATCGTTCTGGAGGTAAAGCAGCAGAATACCTTAACACGGGATATCAACATCAGCTTTGATAAAAAGCCGGCAGCTAGAGATCTCGCCGTGTTCTGCCGGCAGTTTGCCAGCATCGTGCGTGCCGGTGTCAGCATCATTGAAGCTCTGAATATGTTGGCAGAGCAGACAGAGAATAAGCTTTTACAGAAATCCCTCATGGCAGTCCGTGCCGATGTGGAAAAGGGGGAGAGCTTCGCAGATTCCATGGCAAAACATCCCAGGGCATTTCCGGAGCTTTTGATCCAGATGGCGAGAGCCGGTGAGGCATCCGGCAGTCTGGAAATCTCCATGGAGCGTATGGCAATCCAGTTTGAAAAGTCCGCGAAGACACAGGCCTTGGTTAAGAAAGCCATGATCTACCCGATTGTGGTTGCCTGCGTAGCCGTAGGCGTTGTTGTAGTCATGCTGGTATTCGTTATTCCACGATATACGGATATGTTTGAAGAACTTGATGCCGAGCTTCCTGCAATTACACTTGCCGTTGTAGGACTCAGCAATTTTATTAAAAATTACTGGTTTATTATCGTCCCGGTAGTAATTGCGATTGCAGTAGCCTTTCATATGTGGAAAAAGACCTTATCCGGCAAGCATGTTTTAGGAAAACTCGCACTCAAATTTCCAATGACGAAAAACCTGGTAATAAAGAGTGCCTCTTCCCAGATGGCCCGCACCTTAAGCACGCTGCTTACCGCAGGTGTTCCACTCACGGAAGCAGTGGATATTGTAGCGGATACCATGGGAAATATCTGGTATAAGGAAGCCTTAAAGGATGCGCTCGAGCAGCTACTGGTCGGCGTCCCTTTATCCCAGCCCTTACAGACCTGCGGACTCTTCCCTCCGATGGTATATCATATGGTACGAATCGGTGAAGAAGCCGGCTCCACAGAAGAAATGCTGAACAGACTGGCAGACTACTACGAAGAAGAAGTGGAAATGGCTGTCCAGTCCTTAATGGCCGCCATGGAACCCATGATTATCATCATCCTCGCCGGCATCGTCGGCATCCTTCTCGCCGCCGTCATGCTTCCCATGGTCAATATGTATGCCGCACTTGACAACTTGTAATTACCAGCTTCGTCATAGACGAGAAACAGCAGGATGGGGGCTTGCACACAGATCCTGCTGTTTCGAAGGATATGAACGGAGCGCCTCCACATGAAATAAGGCTGAGCCGTGAAACGGCGGGAGGTTGCGAAGCAACCGTGCCTTATGAATGTTAGTGGGGCGCGGCGAAGCGGTAATTACAAGTATGAACAGTTAAGCCTTATGAATGTTGTGGGAAGCTGGTATCAGAGTGTTCCGCAGATACTCTGTGCTGGCAACATGAGCGAAAGAAATGTAAAAATGTAAAGAATTTGCAAAATTTCCAATAATACATACAACTTGAATAAAAGTGACTGCGACGTAGGGACAGTCATTTTTAAATAAAAAACAACAAACAAAGGAGAATTTTTATGAAAAAGGAAAAAATGAATGACAAAGGTTTTTCGCTTGTTGAGTTAATCATCGTTATTGCGATTATGGCAGTACTCGTTGTAGTTCTTGCTCCTCAGTACTTAAAGTATGTTGAGAAGTCAAGAAACTCAACAGATCTTTCTAATGCGACGGCTATAGTAACTGCATTACAGGTATATGCAGCAGATCCTGATGCTACAGTTCCGTTAAAGAAAGATGAGGTTATTACTATTAAAGTAGCAAGTGATAAGGGTGAAGTTACTGCAGATAATGCTGGTAAGGCAGGGGAGGCTGCATTAAAGAACGCTTCTATAGAGGTATCTGATATCAAATGCAAGAGCAAATCAAAATGGACATATTATCAGATCTCAGCAAAGGTTGAGGAGAGCGGAAGCCTAAAATTCACATATAGTTGTGATACCGGAGATGCTTTCGAAAAAGCAATGTCTGGTGAAAATACCACAACCAGTGGTGGTACAGGTGCAGGCGATGCAGGTGGTACAACCTAAAACATAATCCAGTATTAGATTTTTTGCATCATCCTATATCTTCACGGATATAATTCCTTCCACCCCCTCTCGTCACAGCAGAGCCTTAAGGTCGTCGGTTTCGACGATCCCTTGATCGCTCGTGTACCCTACGACCTTTATGAAGCGAGAGCCCGCGATTCTGTGATCAGAATGGATGGAAGTGCCACTAGGACTCCTGCGGTATATGCCGCAGGAGAATTGTGGGTTTAAGAAGAGTAACAAAGCTCGAAAAAGATTGAAAAATAGGTACTAACAGTTTTAATACCATCAACATTTATGGACAAGGATATTCCCTATGCTCGCAGAAATTATTTTTTACATCTTCATATTTCTTTTCGGAATCGTGATCGGCAGCTTTTTAAATGTCTGCATTTACCGCATACCGAAGCATGAAGATATCGTGAAAACACGGTCACACTGCATGTCCTGTGGTTATCAGCTCAAGTGGTATGACATGTTTCCGGTATTCAGTTACCTCTTTCTGCGGGGCAGATGCCGGAAATGCCATGCGAAGCTTTCCGTACAGTATCCGCTGATTGAAGCAGCGAACGGCATTCTTTATGTAATGATCGTGTGGATTCATGGGATGACAATTACTTCTATATTATATTGCCTGCTGGTTTCTGCACTTCTGGTAATCAGTGTCATTGATTTCAGAACCTTTGAGATTCCCCTTGGAATCAATATTTTCATTCTGATTCTCGGAATCGTCCGCGTAGCAACAGACTTTACCTGTGTGCTGGACTACGTGATCGGATTCCTAAGTGTGAGCGTTGTGCTCGCCATTCTGTATTATGCCTCCAGAGGAAGAGCAATCGGCGGAGGCGATGTGAAGCTGATGGCCGTCTGTGGACTGGTGCTTGGCTGGAAGCTGGTTCTTCTGGCATTCTTTTTAGGATGCATTTTAGGATCGGTCATTCATATTATCCGGATGAAAGTGTCCGGAGCAGACCGTGTCCTGGCGATGGGACCATACCTTTCGTTAGGAGTACTCCTTGCAGTTTTGTGGGGAAATATCATGATTCAGTGGTACATGGGACTACTGGGTTTTTAACCTTAAGATCGAATAATTTACCTGCTTGGTAATCCCGGCAGGTTTCTTATATATAACATCATTTTTTCGGGACAAAGGAGGAAACGATTCGTGGCTGGTAAAGTAATCAGTATAGAAATCGGATATTCACTGACAAGAGTATGTGAGGTTGACTATAAATCAAAAACCCATAAGGTGTACGGGTATTTTTCAATGCCGACTCCGGAGGGAATGATCAATGATGGAATCCTGAATCTCAACGAAACATTCGTGACCGATTTAAAGGAGACCCTCGCTGAACACAGAATGAAGTCCAAACAGGTGATGTTCACCCTGACTTCGACCAAGATCGCCAGCCGTGAGGTTACGATTCCTTTTGTGAAAGAAAACCGGATCATGGATGTTGTAAATGCCAATGCGTCGGACTATTTCCCGGTGGACTTAAGCCAGTATCAGCTTGCGTACAGCATGCTTGGTGTGACCGGAAATCCGAAGTCCGGGCAGCAGTATAAGCTTCTGGTTCTGGCAGCGCCGCAGGCGCTTCTCGATGGTTATCAGCAGCTTGCCAGGGCACTGAAGCTGGAGCTTGCAGCCCTTGACTATGCCGGAAACAGTATTTATCAGGTCGTAAAGGATGAATGTGCACAGAAAGCCCGGATGATCGTTAAGATCGAGGAGGGTGCAACCATGGTGCTGGTTGTGAATCAGTCGGTGATTTCCTTTATCCGAAGCGTTTCCTACGGTGTGCAGGAGGCATTGGAACTGACCTATAACCTTCCTTTGAAAAACCGGATTGAGACGCCGGAACAGGCAATGGAGCTTTTGTCCAGGAAGTCCTTTGTGGTGCTGAACGATGGATCCGAAGAGCCTGAGGGCAGTGAAGAAGAAAAGTCCAAAGAACAGGAATTCTGCGAATCCATGACAGATGTACTGGTTCCACTGGTTGGTGCGGTTTCCCGTGTTGTGGATTACTATGTTTCCCATAATGCCAATATCCCGATTGAGAAGATTCTCTTAACCGGTCTTGGTGCAAATATGAAGGGGATTCACAGACTTTTGGCTCAGCAGCTGGACTATCCGATTGAAATTTTACGTCAGGCAGAGGGGTGGAACCTGGAAAAGAGCTTTGAAGGTAAGTTCTTCGGTGAATATGTTGCCTGCGTGGGTGCCACAGCAGCACCGCTTGGTTTTAAAGCCGATAATGAAAAGGGCAAAGGCGGTAAGACCGGAGATACGAAGAGTAAGGGCAAGGTGAACGGAATTCTGATTGCTGCTGCAGTCTTTGCATTCGGCATATTGGGTGCTGTAATTCTGAGTGTGGCTTCTGCCATAACCTATGTTGCGGCAAAGGCAGAGAACCGGGCACTGCAGGAGCAGATGGCAGGTTTACAGGAAATCAAGCCGATTTATGATAATTATGTGAGTACCAAAACAGCTTACGACCGGTTGACGGCCATGCATGATGCCACCCGCAACCGGAACGATGACTTATATGCGTTTATGGAAGAACTGGAACGCAAGATGCCAAGTAACGGAGTAATCACTTCCTTTACCAGTGATGCGGAGACGGTAACGATTAACATGTCGGTATCTTCGAAGACGGAGGCAGCATCGATGATTGAACAGTTCCGCACCTTTGATTCCCTCCTTCCCGATACGGTGTCAGTATCTTCGATTACCGCAGATGTGGATGGCGAGGATACCGTGCTTTCCTATAACTTTACAATTGTCGGATCCTACCGGGATATGGACGAAGCTCCGGAGGATGAGATGACCGATGAAGAAGCGATGCAGCAGAATCTGGAAGATACGGAAAACCACGAAGTGGCGAAAGCGCAGTAAAGGAGAAGAACGATGAAGGTATCAAAGAAAGATATTTATTTAATCATTGGATTTTTGGGAGTCCTCGCTTTCCTCTGTGCATTCCTGTGGATTTATCAGCCGACCATGGAAAAGGTGGATTCCTTAAAGGCAGAGAGCCGCTCTCTGGAAATAGAAATTGCAGATCTGCAAAGCAAGATGGATAACAAGGACACCTATGTGTCTAAGACTCAGGAAATGGCAACCGAGATGGACAGTATTTTGCAGATGTTTCCAGTGGAGTTAAAGGAAGAGGATGCTATCGTATTGACCTTAACGGAGGAATTATTATCTCCGATGATCGTGACTACGCTTACCATGGATGAAACAGAACCGGTGGATTTCGAGCTTTATACACAGGAATCCGAAGAGGCAGAACCGGTCGATACGGGAGAAACGATACAGCTTGGACTCTACCGGAATCCGGTTTCCATGCAGTTTGTTTCCAGTTATGAAGCCCTGAAGCGGTATGTGAAGACCGTGGCTCTGCAGACAAACCGTACGAAGATCGTCGGGATCACCGCTTCTTATGATGAAATGACAGGCTTACTTACCTGCGTGGCAAACTTAAATATGTATTTTATTACCGGACAGGAAGACAAGACCTATGTACAGCCGGACTTCTCTTCGGTCATTACCGGAACGGATAATCCGTTCGGCTCCATCACGATGCCTTATGAAGCAGATGTTGCAGGACTTGCAGAGGATGCAACGGGTATTCATGTGGATGAGGAAGAGGTAGAAGAGGATAATGGTGAAGATATGTAGCTGCGGTCCGATTACGGATACCCGTCAGGAAGAAGCAGCCGGAAGAAGCCGCCGAAGAAAAGAACAGTCTGCATAGAGAACCTGAACAGAATAAGCAGGACAGAGGATACGCATGAAGCAGAAGGAAAAAGTTCAACAACTGAATAAGAACGCGGGCTTTTCCCTGCTGGAGCTTCTGATTGCCGTTACGATTCTGGCAATCATTACGATTCCCATGCTGCATATGTTCGTGACTTCCGCCAGAATCAATGGCAAGTCCCGGATCACCCTGCGGGCAACCGTACTTGCACAGGATATGGTAGAGGGGCTGAAGGCATATCATATCGATGAGATTCAGGATCAGTTTAACGGTGTGGAAGACTTTGAGATGCTGAATACCTCTGTCATTGCAGGAGACTGTACCTATAAAGAAGATGTGAAAAGGGAAATTGACGAAAATGGTCCCGATCCGGATGATTCCTCAAAAGCCAAACCCGGTAAGTATTACTTTATTCTAAAAAATGCCAAACTGGAGAACAGCAGGTTTGATGTGCTGATCTCTGTAGATGCCACCGGATATGTGAAAGGCACGGCTTCTACAAAGCATGATTCTTATCTGAACACCCATGAGGTGGCTAAGGTTGCCGGCATGAATAAGAGTACGGATGCTTCCTTTGAGCAGTCACAGCTACAGGATGAAGCTGCGCTTGAAAAGGCTGTCCTTGCATTGAGTATTCCGGGAGATGACATTACTTACAAAACAGCGGGGCTTACCTGTGACCGGACGATAACGGTACGTTTCCTGGATGGAGGAACCGTTACCGGTGAGGATGGAAGCCTTCTGAACAAGACCAATACCTTTGTTACTTACAATTATAAATTTACCTACGGAGGAAACAATTACACTTATATTCCTCCTGCCATGGAAGTGACCGATGGAGAAGGAAACTCCGGACTTCCGTGTGGAAGTTTTACCGGAAACAATTTCTATTTCTTTTACTATCCGCTGTATGATGCCAAGAAGGATGAACTCATTTTTGATGCTACGGGAGTGACTCGTACAGAGGAGAATCCATTAAAGCTGTATATAGCGAAACAGACAGATTCCTCCATGACGGATGTGAAGCTGAACCAGGCAGAGACAAGCTACAAGCCGGTGGTAAATGTTCGAAACACGACAGGAAGTGAGACCTTCCGGATCTATACCAATCTTGGAAGAAATCTGGTGAACGAATCGTTTTTGGAGAGCATCGGGAAAACACCGTCCGATCCCAAAAGACCGGAAAGTATCCGGGAACTGAAGGATCTGGTGTCCTTCCAGCACAATGGAGCGGTGGCAGCGAAAACACTGGATATTTATGATTTGTCCGGAATCCGTGATGAGAATTACGGTAAAAAGGGGACCAATGACCCGGTGATGGAATTTATTTATGATATTGTTGTCGAGGTTTATGAAGAGGGGGCTGCGGATGCAGGATTCCCTTCGGATATGCGTAAAGTGACCTTCAACGGAACCAAGAACTATTAGGAGTAGGGAAAAGGAATGAAAATAGGACAGCCCCTTCGACAATTGCAGAATGAATTGTGGAATCAAAAGAGGCGCAACCGCGGTTCTTCGATTGTCATAGTGATTATCGCTATGGCAATGATCGGGATACTGGCTACGACGCTGCTGTGGATGTCCTATATCAATTATAAAATCAAAGTGAATGATATCCGGAATAAGAACAGCTTCTATTCGGCAGAAATGGTAATGGAACAGATCGTGGCGGGACTTCAGAAGGAGGCCTCGGATTCGGTAGCGGTGGCTTATCAGGAGGTACTGTCCAACTGGGATGATCTGCAGAGTGAATCCAATCGTTACAGCTCCTTCGCATCCACCTACCTGGATACGCTGGTGAAGCACCTGCGGGATGCCGATAAAGGCGATGGATATTATAAGAGGGATATTCTGAAAGGTTACGTGGATACCACCGTCTGGGATCATGTCAATCAGACGGCATGGGATAACGGAACCGATGATACGGATGAAACAAAGAAAAAACCACCTGTTATGGAACTGGTGAACGGCAACAGTCTGATTCTTAGGAATGTATTTGTTTCCTATATGGATGGGGATCGTCTGTCTATTGTAAGTACGGATCTGTGTCTGGATGTGCCGGAAATCGTGTTTACCCAGTCCGGTTCCATTGATGAACTGTATAATTATATCCTGATCGGCAATCAGGGAATTTCCCTTAAGGAAAGCAGCGGACAGGTGACGGCGGACGGGAGTATCTATGCCGGCACGGATGATAAGGGAAAAGGCGGCATTACGATTAACAAAGCAAGTACACTTGCAATTAATAACGGTCGATATGTAATCTCCAAGGGCGAAATTGATGTCATTGGACCGGGAGCAGGACTGATTGTCCGGGATGTAAAGGAAACCGGAAGCAGTGTTTATGCGAAGAATCTGGATCTGCAGAGCGGTACCATAAGCTTTGACAGTAAGACCTATATTGCCAATGACCTGACCTTGTCCGGAAACGGAAGCAAGGCTACGCTGACCAAGGAGTATTACGGATACGGAATCTCTACGGAAAGTGGAATCGGGGATAGTAAGACCGACCAGGAAAACAGTAGTGCAATCATCATTAACGGACAGAATTCTACTGTAAATATGAGCGGAGTCAATACTCTGATGCTGGCAGGCCGGGCTTATATCGGCACGAATACCACAAAAAAGGAACTGGATCAGAATGCAGAGGCTGTGGCGAATGGCGATGCTGCAAAAAAGAACGAGAAAGCAGTGCTGATGGGAGAGTCCATCACCGTAAAGGGCGGTCAGATTGCTTACCTTGTTCCTACGGAATGTCTGGGTGTCTACAACGGAGAAACCCTCATCGGGCAGAATCCCGTAACACAGGACGTGGCAGCCAAAATACAGACCTATAAGAACGACTACGGTGAGAACTTTAAGGAAATAGACTTTACCAGAGCGGTAAGCAGACTGGGGGGATTAAGCCTTTCTTCTTTCGGTGTTACCGATATGGATCATATCCGCAAGGTCAGCACGCAGTATGTTGGAGGCGGAACCGAAAGTAAGTCCCTGACCTATTATTACCTGGTGATGGATGCGGAGAATGCGGCAAAGTATTATCAGACTTACTATCGGAATGGCAGCAATAAGGAAACGATTGATCAGTATTTCAAGAAATATGCAACCGGTGGAATTGTACTCGGTGACTATACCTCCGAACAGAATTCCTATACCATCCTCGGAAATGCACTGGTATCCGATGTGTTGAGTCAGAGTGGAGTCAGCCTTCTTGCAAGTACGGCAACAGCTTCCAACACCATGACCATGGCAGAGGCCTATCAGAAATCCGGTGAAATTGCCAATGTTTATAAGGGACTGACCACGAATTTAAGTGAGGACGGAGCTTCAGCCAGTTCGTTCCAGAATGTCTTCGATAGTGTGATTAAGAAAGAGATTGTGACGAAGAATGCAGACGGATCCGAAACAAGAGAAACGATTCAGGAATATCTGATACACAACGGAACCGGCAGTACGATGGAATTTACAACAGACGATGGGCTAAAGGGGATTATCACGGCAGGAAACTATGCTCTTTCCTCTGCAACAAGCGGAGCTTCCAATATCCGTCTGATTGTTTCGTTAGGAGATATCACCATTGACCGTAATTTCACGGGACTGGCCATTGCGAAGGGAACCATTACCATTAATGGAGCAGTCAGCAACGGAACGGCATCCCTGAAGCGGAACAAGATGGATCTGTATAAGGTATTGAATGCAACAACCGGAGCAGAGGGAGATATGATGACTCCGATGGGATTTTTCGTAAACGGTGAGACCAGTCTTTCCGAAGGGGCACAGGAATCACCAACGGATGATGCCGGTAATCTGGACATTGATTACACCGAAATTGTCCGTTATATGAATTGGGATAAGAGATAGGAAAACGGAAGAATGACAGAAAATAGTAGAAGAATTTCAAAAAATAACAGGGGTTTTTCTTTAGTGGAGCTGATCATTGTGATTGCCATTATTGCAGCACTGATCGGAACCGTTATTCTGTCCGTTTCCATGGTATTCAGTGCAAATGCGAAGGCGTGTTCCAATGATCTGCAGAGAGCCGTTGCAGACTGTAAGGTGACCACGATGGGAAAAGCAAAGGCATGGCTGGTTGTTTATCGTGGTGACAATGGACGGATCTACAGCCAGATGCACATCATGGAGCAGAAGGAAGGCGGAGCCGTCGGAGAACTGGAAGAGATCACGGAAGAGGCGCAGAAGATCGGCGGCAACCGTGTATCGGTTACTTACAGGATCAATGGCGGAACGGATGATATCGAACTTCCGACCGGAGAAGATAATGGTATCCGGATTGAATTTGACCGTTCTTCCGGATCCTTCAAAGACGGAACTCCCGACAGTGTGGAGATTCAGGGAGGAAACCGCCACTATCATTTAGAGTTTATTAAACTGACCGGAAAGATTTCGGTGAGCCAGATATCATCTTAGATGGATATTCAGAAATAACGGTACGGAAATAAGATTCAAACATTGGGGGATATCCATATAGGGAAAGAGGAAAGCCGGAGAAATTGATGGCTGGACGGATTGCAACACAGAAGGTAGATTTGGATGGAGAGACAAATGAGGAAAAGAGTACGGATTCAGAAACAGAATAGCGGATTTTCCTTAGTGGAACTGATTATTGCAATTGCCATTCTGGTAATTGTGACGGGTGCGGTATGCAGTTTTATTGTTATCACTTCCAGAAATTACGCCAATGGAAACAATGATATTAATGTGCAGCAGGAAGCACAGCTTGCTTTAAACCAGATGTCGGATGTGATCATCGACGCAACGCGAAGCATCAATTATGTGGGATATGATGAATCTAACCAGCCGGTTAAGGCCATGAAGGACTCGGAATTCACCTTTACCCCGGAGAAAAAGGCACTGCTTGTTTACAATGTGGAAGTGCCGGGAACAGGAGGGGCGGCTTCTGAACTTCACAACTATATGTTTTACTGGCAGAAGAGTGACGAGAATCTTTACTTCTCGGTAGCGGATGCAAGCGGAAAATTCCCAATGCCCGGAGAAAGTACGACTGACTGCGTACTTCTGGCTGAAAATGTAACGGATTTCCAGGTGGACTTAAGCCAGGTAGAGGAGAAGCGTGTCGTAAAACTGAAGCTGAGCTTCAAAACCGGCAAACGGAAATTTGAAATGGCAAACAACATTACCGTCCGCAATAAGGTCGTAATTAATAATGAAGATATTGCACCATTGGATAAGCGTGTCCGTGTAAGTGTCAGTGTGAAGGAACCCACCGTTGTACTGGAACCGGGAGAAACCTATCATTTCTCTACTCCGAAGGTTACCGGAACCAACCTTTTAAACAAGGCGGTTACCTGGTCGGTGGAGGGCGCAGTAGGGGAAGGAACTTCCATGATGGATACGGCAAATGGTATTCTGAAAATCGGTGAGAAGGAAACCCATCAGAGCTTTCAGGTAAAGGTTACGACCAATGCGAAGAATGACGACAGCAACAGTCCAGCGGAAGCGACGATTACAGTATATGTAAAACGTGTAACGAAGGTGACACTTTACAAGAAGAGTGATGATGTTGAGGATACTGACGGAAACAAGCCGGGAGCACTGGAAGTGATGCAGGGCAGTACGGTAGTGATCGGGGGCTCGGCAGATGGTGTGAAGCTTGGAAACCGGTGTGCGTCCTGTGAAGAAGATACGATCAAAGACAAATACCTGACGGATTGGATCGTGGTAGACGGAGCAGGACTTCTGGAAGGTGGAATTAAGGATTCGGACTATGAGACCGCAACCATTCAGGTGAAAGCAGATGCTGCGGTAGACTCTACGATTACCATTCAGGCAACCTCGGATCTGTCCAAGCGAAAAGTATATGATAATGTGTCGGGGACGATTACGCTGAAGGTCGTAGAGAGGAAAACTCCGGCAAAACCGGCAGGTGGAGTGCTTCAGTATGGTGATAAGATTAAGATGGATCAATTATTGTCGGAATTCACGACTACGATTAATCATCATGTAATATGCATTCGTGTCGTTGATAATTCGGGAGAGGATCCGGATCAGATTGTAGCGTATCATAATGAAGGATGGAATATCTGGGTAGAGCCGGAATGCTTTAACCTTGATCTGACGAAGACCTATACCTTTTATATGCAGGCTTTGGAGGCTGTATCTAAAGAGAATTATAAGTATTGGCAGGAGCATGGTGGTACTGTTAAGATCTCGTCTAATGAAGAAATATGGACGGAATATATTAATCACGTATCAAGCAAGGCTCCCTATGGATATGAGGGAGATATGTTCCGGTATAGTGAAGTGTATTATACAACGTTGGAGCCGCCTAAAATCGCCTTTACCTATGGTGGAAAGCGCTATGTGGATGAAAATATTGTATGTGATAATTATAATTTGTTGTCTACTTCAAACAACGTGGTACTTGGTGATTTGAATTTCGATGAAACACAGGATGCGAGTCTTAACATCAGTATCAGCAGACGTGTTATGAATAATCTTACCTATAGCCTTTATGTAGGCGAAGGAAATGATAAAAATGCATGGACGAAGATAAAGACCTTTGATGCAAATACAAAACAGTATGTATCCACGGATCTTGATAATAAATATGTGACTTTATCACAGAATGCACATAGCCCGGTTCTGAATATTAGGGACAAAAATCAGATAGCTACCAGCGGAACGTATCATATAGTTCCCGGATTTCAGTATACAAGATCACCTGAGACGACACTTAATCTGGTAGGATCCCAGAATTATGATACGTCCAATCAGGGCACGATTTATTACGAATCTGCAAACAGTACGATAAACGTTACCATTGAAGCGGATACTACGATGGATGTAGATTGTTCGGCATTTAAGGGGAGTGTATTTTTCCCACTTCCAGGGGAAATGGCAAAAGATTGGAGATTTCCTAATCTGGAAAATCCAAACTGGCAAAAAGCTAATATTTCTTGGGGAATGACACTGAAAGCAATTGCGAATGGAGAGACCAATTTCAAGGATATTACCATTAGTGGAGTGAACTATCAGTACGTTCCTGAAAGCGGTGTTGTCGAGGTGGAACCTTATATAGAGCAGACGAGAGATAATACGTTAACCATCAGAATATCATTTGGAACATATCGCTGCAGCGCAAACGGAACAAAGTGGGAGAGACGGTTAGCTGCGAGTGAAAGCAACAATGGAACCTTGTGGTTTGAACGGAATGGTAAGGAATACTTAACGCGTTATCCGATTCCTACAGATGCCGACTTTGGGTTTGAAAAAGCGAAGGAAACACGCCAGTATAAAGAATGGCAATATATAAATGGCTATGAGGGCACAGACCTTTTGAATGGATCCAAAGAAGGAGTTAACTGTGCAAGAATATATTGTGAATATAATAAGGAAACAAAGACCTATACCTTAACGTTGGTAGAAAAAGAAGAAACAAAGGATAATTTCTGGACAATACGCCAGATTCTGGGAGAATATGAATGGCAGACCGGAATGACCAAATGGTCCAGAACAAAAAAGGCACAGTCTTATGTGGACACAACCGCTAATTTAAGTATGAATTTAGATGGAATAGTATATTGGACATATGTGCCTGCAAGCTCAGATTCAGGCTTCTGGTTTAATAATAATAATACGGAAACACATAGGGATCTGGTGTTCTATCAGCCAGGAGATATGACAGGGAATACCAGAAAACAGTTGTCTTGTAAAATAAAATATCAGAAAGAGAATGGTGTTGATGTAATTGAGATCCTTGAAAATGGAGGAAGTGGATCATCATATGGAAAGTATTCCTATGATTCATCACTAAAAAGCTGGAAACTGGCAGGAAATTAAAGGCTCTTTGTCAGTAAACAATATTCGAATTGGAAGTTACACATGAGTATGAAAAGGCATAACAAGCAGAAGAAAAAACAGAATAGAGGGATTGCTGCCATAGTTACAGCGTCGGTTCTGGCGGTGACACTTGGTACAGTAGGAGTCTTTCACCAGATGCAGCCGATCGAAGCATATGCGAAGGAATCTTTTACCGGAACAAAGCAGGTCGTAGAGGGGCATACCGGAGATGACAACCCGTTTGTGATTCTGGACATCGTACCGAGTTATGCTACTTACAAGTGGAACGGCGATGAGACGCAAAGCTATCAAATTAGTACCGGGACACTGGGCTATCTGGTGAATGGACAATCCACGATGGCATCTGACTATGCCGGAATCTATAAGGATCATTCCGCAGATCTTTTGACGTGGCAGAAACGTTCCGAACTGGTAAATGAGATCTGGAAATCCGGAACCGGTGATTCTGATCTGGTATTTCAGTATGAAGAAGCTTACGGAAGTGGGAATACGAGGAAAGATCTGAACACACCGAATGCCAATGGCTGGCAATTGCTGATTGAGCAGGAGACGCTTCAAGCAGGCGATCAGACTACAGGAGCAACTGCTCACAGTGGTATGATGAAGGGCTATTTTAAGAAGTATGAGACTCCGGATCCGGATGCTTCCCAGGCCGCCACACCGGATCGAACCGGCTATGATTATGTGAAGGTCGGAAACTGGAACGAGGACGAAGGAAGTGGAGAATCCTCAGATAATATTTATCAGTTTGATCAAACGAATGGAACATATCAGCTTCAGTTTCGCAAGGCATCCGGAAGCGGACTGACACAGGGGTATGTGATCAAGGATACAGATCCAATTGATGAGAATAATAAAGATAATTATAGTTCCGTTACTGGTGTATATTACATGGATGCAGATTCCAATTTTGTTTATGCAGGAACCATAGCTTCCGTATTCAGATCAAACAGCATTTCACTGGATGAGTATTACAGCAATCCGGTCACTTCATCGGACAGTAATTCATCAGACAGCAATTTATCAGACAGCACTCCGTTGACCAGTGCTTCTACGGATGCAGAGCTGACAGATACAGATGAGAAAACGGCAGAAGCGGCTGCAACGGCAACCGCTACATCGGCTGCAACACCAACGACCGCACCAGCATCCGCAGTAGCTTCAGCTACGCCAACAGCAACGACATCCACAACGGCTGCTGCTGGAACAACTTCCAAGCCGGCTGCCACGACAGCACCGGATAAGGCTGCCGCTACAGCAGTAAAGACAGAGACTACGACTGTCAATAACAAGATCAATTATGCGGCATATGTTCCTTCGGTACTTTACAGTGAACTGCAGCAGACCACAACACCGACACCAAAGGCAGTTCCGGTAACTTCCCCGTCAACTACGGACCGGAACACAGATACAGATACCAATTCGGAAAGCAGTGATGCAGACAATAATAACAGCAATGATCTTTCCGTTCCGCAGCCGGTTGCCCAGACCGGAACCGGAACAGCATATTATATTGTGACCTTCAAATATGTCACCGATATTGCAGCAGATGACTCCCGAACCATTTACGAAGTTGTCTCCGGAAGTGAAACAGAAATTTCAGGTGATACGACCAACCGTCCTTATGATGTGTATGCCAAGAGTGGCAGTACCGCAGAAGCGGGCACAACGCCTTCCACATCCGCAGACAGTTCCGCAGAGGTGTCTGCTTCTCCGTCTGTAACTCCATCGGCTTCTCCTTCTTCCACACCGGATATCAGAACCGATAAGGTATTCCTTTATGTCGGTCCGGGACAGGGAGACTATAAACTGACGGATCAGGCCGACTTAAGTGATGCAGATAAGAAGAGACAGGCTCCGGTATGGATGGAAGTGCGGAATGCACCGACCTATTTCCGGTTTAACGGAGGATGTGACTGGCTCAAAAACTATGTGTTCCACGCACTTTCCGGTGGAGATAATGCCAATGAGAATTTCAAGATTCAGGTTCGCACGATCCGGGCAGATGAACTGACCCAGGATATGATCGAAAAAGCAGATCTGGTCTATCTGGAGAGTGGGACAGCACCGTTTATCCGTTCGGACAGTGCGAATGTGTCACTGACTTATCTAAGACAGGATACACAGACGGTTCAGCGGGACGGAAACAGTATAACAACCGGCATGACCAGGGAAAATGCATACGGACTCCTGTATCAGGCGGCTGTGAACCTGCTCCCGGTGATTGTGGATTATCAGGCAGTAACCAGAGAGGAGTACAAAGATCTGGATTATCAGAAGGTGGCGAAAATGTTCCTGAAGGAGGATCTGGAAAACTTCGTCAACGATGCTCATACGGACAAAAACTGGATGTTTGAACATCTGGGAGATTCCGGTTATCCGGATCGTTCCTACAATGGCAATCATTTTGTCAACCGGAATGTGTATATGGTAAACAGCAGTACCCCACTTGTAAATGGGGATTTCCCGAAGGCATTCGATGAGGGAAGTACAGGAAGCGGATTTTCAGAGGTGCTGAACCTGATTCAGTCCGAGAATGCCCTTTTGTCGGAAGACAACCGCATTCCGGAAAGCGTCTGCAAAGCAAAGGCAATCGAGTATATCATCAATTATTCGGTTGGATTTATCGCAGAGTTTACGGATCTGCGCATTATGGAATTGCAGCCGACCAACAATGACCAGGCGGATCTGAGGGCGGAGAATCCGACCGATAGCAGTACGACACTTTACTGGCAGCGCAATGCGACCGGATCAGTTAAGAAGCAGGTACTGCGCAGCTCCCGCAAGGTGAATGTTCAGGTCACAACGAAGACACCGTCCTCCTTTAACAGTGAATGGGAGGATATCAACCAGAATTACAATCTGGTCTTTGTTGGACTGGACGGACAGAAGCTGAATTATGCGGCAGGATTGTGGAGCAGTACCGCATATAATGACTCAAATCTGAACGGAAAGCTGTATCATACCGGTGATCAGGCCGGAGGCAGTGACGAACGGTATGATACATCGGATATTACGGAACGGAAGAAGCAGGAACTGCTTGATTTCATGAAAGCAGGCTATCCGGTTCTTGTTGAGAATGATTTCTTCAACGGAAAGTCGGCCAAGAATGGAGCTGACCGGATTAATACGAAATACGTGGCAGCGGATACACAGATGTATGATTTCATGAAACAGGCCACGACGGATTATGCGGACAGGATCTACACCATCGATGATGTACACAGCAATATTCTGTTCCTGGCACAGCTGAATATCGACCATCCGGTAATCCGGGTGACAGACACTGCAGATGCAACCCTTTCGGAAGCATTGAACGGAGAATTTTCCGTTTCCTTTGGTTACAGCATCACGAACCAGAACGGAGGCAGTTACGACGGTGAGTGCAGTACGGAACTTTATCTGGATATGAACGGAGATGGAAATTACACGGATGCAGAACGTGTGGACAATGTGTCTGCGGAGGGAAATGTCATCCGTGCAGCGGCAGACGGCGGACAGATGAGTATTCTCTTCACAGAGGATCCGGGATCCCGTGCCATTCCATTCCAGCTCCGTGTGGTAGATAACGGAAATACGTACCGGAGATCTTCCGTAGAGGGAATTCTTACCGTAGTGGATGCCACGAAGGAAAAGATCCGGGTACTGCAGATTGGGGAACCGAATACTACATCCCTTTCGAATCTGTATCAGCAGGAGAATTCCACACTTGGGTATTACCTCAGGGCGGCTGAGAATGGCATGAATGTGAAATTCGATATCGAAACAGTTTCGTCCGCAATGCTGGGAGAGAAGCTTGCAAAGAATCAGGACTATCTGGAGCAGTGGGATCTGCTGATCGTCGGATTCGGCAACGGTTCGGAGAATATTCAGGCAGGAAGAATCGAAGATTATATTCAGAAGGGACACAGCGTACTGGTTACCGGTAAGGAGGCAACGGACGGAAAGCGTCAGATGAGCACTGCGCTCCTTGGACAGTATGAGAACCGCAAAACCTACGGTAAGCTGGGGCGTGATACAGGCTCTCTGTACCGGTATGCAGGACTCGATGCCGGAATGTTTGGTGCACAAAGTAATCTGAGTGCAGTGGGGTTGAACACCGGAAGTGTTTTCAGCTATCCGTATTCGATTGGTAAGTCGGTAGCACTGGATGGAGGAAAAAGTTATCAGGCTTACGATTACCTGCTTGATTTAAGCAGCCTTAAGGCACCCTTTGTGACACCGTGGTTTGTATTTTCCCAATCGGGAAACAATACGAATGCCTATGACGTTTCACCGAAGGACGGGGCGAATAATTACTGGCTCTACAGCAGAAGCAATGTGGTCTTTATCGGAAATGATGACTATTCCGGCTTTACGTATCAGGCAGACAATCAGCAGAATCCGGTCGGAACCGGACTGCTGGAGAGTCAGATGTTCGTCAATGCCATGATGCTGGCTTATGACTCCGGTGTCCACAATCTGAAGGTGGATATCGTGGCAGGCTTTGATACGACAGCAGCGAAGGTGGCAAGCATCAGTATTCCGTTTGACAAAGATCTTGAGAACCAGGGCGAAAGCGGACTCCTGGATGAAACGGTGGACGTTTACTTTAAGTTCAAAAACAGCAACCTGACCCTGTCAAATGCGTATAACGTAAACTTCTATTACGAAGACACGGCAGGATCGGTCACTCTCAATGTGGGAGATGAGGTTGTACAGGTGACGCCGTTTACAAGCAGCCTGTGGACGGTACAGGACAATACCCTTACGGAGGTGGCTGCCTCCCAGATCCGGCAGGGAAAGGTTTACCGGTTTAAGGCACCGGTGATTGCACTTCAGAATAACACAGCGGCTACGAATGCAAAGATTTATGTGGAAGTGGTTTCTGCGCTGGAGCGTCCGGATGGTTCGGAAGGCGCAGGAAGTAAAGAGGTTCGTGGATATGATTCCGTGACCTTTACCCGTACACAGCTTTTCCTTCTGGAGTAAAGCAGAAATCCGGGCAACGGTTCTGCGGTGGAATCCGGAACAGTAAAATTTTATATATGGAAGAAATTCATCAGGCAGAGATTTCCGTTTCGTAAAATTTCGGAAATTTCTGCTTGAAACTTTTTCGGAAGTATTGTATAGTGTAAAATCGTATATGGTTTAAGACTTTAGCATACAGAAGCGTTCCGGTGATCCAAAGGATCCGAAGGGATGCAGCTAATTAATAAAAAAGAGGTTTAACATGGCGAAATATCTGGTAATCGTGGAGTCACCTGCCAAGGTGAAAACTATAAAGAAATTTTTGGGAAGCAGTTATGAGGTTGTGGCGAGTAACGGCCATGTACGGGATTTCCCGAAGAGCCAGCTTGGAATTGATGTGGAGCACGATTATGAGCCGAAATATATTACGATTCGTGGCAAGGGCGATATTTTAGCAAATCTGCGTAAGGAAGTCAAGAAGGCAGACAAGATCTATCTCGCAACTGACCCGGACCGTGAGGGAGAAGCAATTTCATGGCATTTATATTGTGCATTGAAGTTAGAGGACAAGAAGGTATATCGTATTACCTTTAACGAGATCACGAAGAATGCCGTGAAGGAATCCTTGAAGAATGCACGTGAAATCGACATGAATCTGGTGGATGCCCAGCAGGCAAGACGTATGCTGGACCGCATGGTGGGTTACCGGATTTCCCCATTGCTGTGGGCGAAGGTGAAACGTGGCTTAAGCGCAGGACGGGTACAGTCTGTGGCACTTAGGATCATCTGTGACCGGGAAGAAGAAATCAACAGCTTTATCCCGGAGGAATACTGGACGCTGGATGCGTCCTTACAGGTAGACTCCGAGAAGAAGCCCCTCGTTGCCAAGTATTATGGAACGAAAGAGGGCAAGGTGAATATTAAGAGTAAGGAACAGATTGAGGAGATCATGAAGGAGTGCAGGGAAGCCTCCTATGAGGTTGCCGAAATCAGAAAGGGAGAGCGAACCAAGAAGTCTCCGCTTCCGTTTACTACCTCAACCTTACAGCAGGAAGCCAGCAAGGTACTGAACTTCTCGACACAGAAGACCATGCGTCTTGCACAGCAGCTTTATGAAGGCGTGGAAATCAAAGGCTCCGGAACGGTGGGTGTCATCACCTATCTGCGTACCGACTCGACGAGAATTTCCGAGGAAGCACAGGCTGTGGCAGAAGATTTTATCAAAGAACATTACGGAGACCGCTATGCTGCCGGCGGAACAAGAGAGGATCGTAAGGATAATAAGAAAATTCAGGATGCACACGAAGCCATCCGTCCGACTTCCCTTACCTTCAGTCCGGTAGTATTAAAGGAATCCTTATCCAGAGACCAGCTGCGCTTATATCAGTTGATTTATAATCGTTTTCTTGCAAGCCAGATGACGTCTGCTGTTTATGAGACCACATCGGTAAAGATTGATGCCGGAAAGCACCGCTTTACCGTAGCGGCATCAAAGCTTGTCTTTGACGGCTTTATGAGTGTTTACATCCAGGAGGATGATAAGGAAGAGACCAATACCTTAACAAAGGGACTCGATGAACGCTCGAAGCTGAAGCTCCTTGAATTTGAGGAGAAGCAGCATTTCACACAGCCTGCCCCGCACTATACCGAGGCATCCCTGGTCCGTGCCCTTGAGGAGCTTGGAATCGGACGTCCGAGTACCTATGCACCGACCATTACAACGATTCTTGCCAGAAGATATGTTGTGAAGGAAAATAAGAACCTTTATGTAACCGAGCTTGGTGAAGTGGTAAACAACATCATGAAGGAAGCGTTCCCGAGTATTGTGGACGTGAACTTTACCGCGAATATGGAAATCCTCTTAGACAGTGTGGAAGAAGGAAAGGCGAACTGGAAGACCATTATTTCGAACTTTTATCCGGATCTGGATGAAGCAGTGAAGATTGCTGAAAAGGAGCTTGCCGAGGTTGAGATTAAGGATGAGGTATCCGATCAGGTCTGTGAGCTCTGCGGCAGACAGATGGTGATTAAATACGGTCCGCATGGTAAATTCCTTGCCTGTCCGGGCTTTCCGGAGTGCCGTAATACCATGCCATACTATGAGAAGATCGGCGTGGCCTGTCCGAAGTGTGGTAAGGATCTGGTGCAGAAGATGACCCGTAAGGGCAGAAAGTACTATGGCTGTCTTGGCGCACCTGAGTGTGATTTTATGGTATGGCAGCGGCCATCCGGGGACAAGTGCCCGAAGTGTGGCTCCTTAATGCTTTATAAGGGAAATAAGCTGGCCTGCATGAATGAAAATTGCGGGTATGTAACAAAGATTGAAAAAAAGGAAGATTAACTCCTTATTGAATATAATTTCTGAAAATTTTAGCAGTAGTATAAAATTATTCAAAAATTCACGCATTATCATTGTAAATAAAGATCAATTGTGTTATACTGTGTTCAACAGGTGTTAAATAGTGATGCCTGTATCTGGTTACGGGGAAGGCGTGAATTATGAGTAGTGTACAGTTATTAGATAAGACAAGAAAGATCGGAAAGCTTCTTCATAACAACAATTCGAGCAAGGTTGTATTCAACGATATCTGCTCCGTGTTGTGTGAGATTCTTGATTCCAATGTACTGGTGATCAGCAAGAAGGGCAAGGTGTTGGGCGTTGGTGACTGTGAGGGTGTAGAATCTATCACAGAACTGATTGTTGATCAGGTAGGCGGCTTTATAGATGGTATGCTGAATGAACGTCTTCTGGCAGTTCTTTCCACGAAGGAGAATGTGAACCTTGAAACACTGGGCTTTGAGGATGAAAATGTCCGTAAGTTCCAGGCCATCATTACCCCCATCGAGATTGCAGGCGAACGTCTTGGCACCCTGTTTATTTACAAGTGTGATCAGCAGTATGATATTGACGATATTATTCTTTGTGAATACGGAACCACGGTAGTCGGACTTGAAATGCTGCGTGCTGTGAACGAAGAGAGTGCAGAAGAGTCCAGAAAGCTTGCCGTGATTAAATCAGCAATCAATACACTTTCCTATTCCGAGATGGAAGCGGTAGTTCATATTTTTGAAGAGCTCGACGGCATGGAAGGAATCCTTGTTGCCAGCAAAATTGCAGACCGTGTCGGAATTACACGTTCTGTCATTGTAAATGCACTTCGCAAGTTTGAAAGTGCAGGTGTCATTGAATCCAGATCTTCCGGAATGAAGGGGACCTATATCAAGGTGCTGAATGATATGGTTTTTGATGAAGTTGAGAAATTAAAGCGTGAGAATATGCATTAATGCTTCGGCATAATGGAACACAGACGGAATACAGGAACTAAAGGATTAGTTTTACAAGGGATTAAAGGGATTTAGGAAGCGGGCTTCGTAGATCCCATTTTTATTGAATCAGGAACAATCAGGACATAGGTACTAGTCATGGAACATAAAAAAATCTTGTGTTTTTGGCTGATTATTTCTATAATGTAACAAGGGAGGAAATACCTGATGATTAATTCAAATGTTTTTGATTATATTAATGTAATGGGAAAGACGGCAGATGCATCCTGGAAGAGAAATGAAATTCTCTCCAATAATATTGCCAATGTAGATACTCCACGATATAAGAGACAGGATATTAATTTTGAAGCCCAGCTCCGGCAGGCTCTTGGAAACAGCCGGTATGAATCGGTGGATGACAAGGTATCTTCCTTAAATGTCGGAGATCTGCAGGCACGTGTTTATACTGATGCAGCGAACTTCTCATATCGTCTTGATGGCAACAACGTGGATATTGATACGGAGAATGTGGAGCTGGCCTCCAACCAGATCAAATATAATGGTCTGATCAACAGTATTAATCAGGAATTTGCCAATCTGAGAATGGTTATGAAATAGGAGGAATACATAGATGAGCATCTTTACTTCCTTTAATGTAAATGCGTCCGGAATGACAGCGCAGCGTTACCGCATGGATATCATTTCCGAGAACGTGGCGAATATGAATACCACCCGTACCGAGGATGGAACACCTTACCGCCGTAAGGTAGTGACATTCGAAGAAAAAGGACCGAAACAGGGAACCTTCAGCAGTATTTTTGGAACTGCGAGCGACCGTTATAAGAATCAGGGGGTTAAGGTATCTTCTGTGAAGGAAGACACCTGGACACAGATGAATATGGTGTATGATCCGTCCCATCCCGATGCAGACGAGAATGGTTATGTGACTTATCCGAATGTCAATGTGGTGACCGAAATGACGAACCTTATTGATGCAAGCCGTTCCTACGAGGCGAACGCAACAGCCTTTAATGCAAGTAAGTCCATGGCTGCAAGGGGACTCGAGATTGCACAGTCTTAATTCAGAATCCTATTAAGGAAATAAAATAAAATGAAATGCAGGAGATAACAACATCATGGTAGATATATCCGGTTTTTATAATATATCTTCTAATGCCATCCGCAAGGCAGCAGAGAGTACATCCATTCAGAATGCCAGTCATTCTACAGGAGAGTTTGAAGGAATGCTTGATAAGGCAATCGAGAATCTGTCAACAACGAATGCATACCTTTCGGATGCGGAGAATGAGCAGATCAAATGGGCTCTAGGCGAATCTGAAAATACGCATGACCTTAGTATTGCACTGGGTAAGGCATCGACCGCATTAAGCTATACGGTAGCGGTACGCGACAAGTTTTTAGAAGCATACAAGGAAATTATGCAGATTCAGATTTAAGGAGTTAGATCATGGCTGACAAGATAAAAGAGCTTTTTCACAAAGTTCTGGAATGGTGGAATCACTTTTCCACCAAGCAAAAAACGTTCATTATATCAGCTGGGGCAGGAGTGATTCTTGCCTTGGCTATTTTGGTTACTGTCCTGACAAGACCGCAGTACACACTGCTGCGAAGCTGCGATACGACGAAAGAAGCGTCTGAGATTGCAGATATTCTTGATAGTGAAGGACTCGATTATCAGGTTTCGGACGATGCCTATCAGATTACCATCAATAAGAAGCAGCTCTCACAGGCAAATCTGCTGCTGGCCTCCAATAATATTCAGGCGAATTCATATACCATCGATAACGTGACAAGCGGCGGATTCAGTACAACAGAGTCCGATAAGCAGAAGCGTTACGAACTTTATATGGAAACAAGGCTGGCACAGGATCTTCTGGGAACCTTTTCTTTTGTAAAGTCTGCAGTAGTGGAACTGAATATTCCGGAGAATGATGGAACCCTGATTTCGAAGCAGGAGGATTCTTCGGCGTGGGTTGTTTTGGAGCTCAAGGAGGAAATTACACAGGATACGGCAGCAGGTATTGCGAAGGCGATTGCGGTTGCCATCGGAAATAAGACAGAAGAAGGCATTGTAATTATGGATACGCAGGGAAACACCCTGTATTCCGGTTCGGAAAGCTACAGCGTTTCCGGAACCGCAAGCTCCCAGCTCAGTGTCAAGGCACAGTGGGAGAACAAGGTCAAGAATAATGTGCGCCAGGTAGTTATGGGAACCAACCAGTTTGACAAGGTGGAGGTAGCCGTTAATCTGGATCTGGATTTTTCTACAAGCAGCCAGACAGATCATGAATTTTATGTAGCGGACGGACAGACACAAGGGTATTTGTCCTCTGAGCGGATCTACAGCTCCGAGGCAACGAACGGCAATTCCGATGTACCCGGAACCGATTCCAACGGTAATCAGGAATACGTTTATCAGGATAATTCCGAAAGCTCCTCCACAACCTCTGAGGAAGAGCGCAAATATACACCGAGTGAACGGATTACAGACAAGCAGATCCCGGCAGGTACCATTAATTATACCAATTCGTCCATCTCCTGTGCGTTTACCAAGATTGTGATGGTACGCGAGGATGAGGTGAAGGCGCAGGGGCTCTTAGACGGAGTGAGCTGGGAAGAATACAAGCTTGCAAATGAAGGCCAGACTGCAATTGATGTGGATCAGAGCTTTTATGATATGGTATCCAAAGCAACCGGATTCCCGACGGACAACATTTCCATTATGGCATATTCCGAGAATATGTTTGTGGATTCTGAGGGCCTGGGTATTTCTGCTACGGATATTATGACGATAGTTCTTATCGTTGGCATCCTGGCGCTTCTTGTTTTTGTAGTACTGCGAAGCATGCGTGGAGACAAGGCAGCAGAACAGCCCGAAGAGCTTGCTGTGGAGGATCTGTTACAGTCCCAGCCTGAGACCGAGCTTGAAAATATCAATACCGAGCAGATGTCTGAGACAAGAAGACTGATTGAACGGTTTGTGGATGAAAATCCGGAGGCGGCAGCGAGTCTTTTACGAAACTGGCTGAATGAGGACTGGGGTTAAACCTGCACTTTAGGAAGGTTAGATAATCATGAGCGAAGAACGTATGAGCGGACTTCAAAAGGCGGCAATCCTGCTGATTGCATTAGGCCCGGAGAAGTCAGCAATGATATTTAAACATTTAAAGGAAGAAGAAATTGAAGAGCTGACACTGGAAATTGCCAATACCAGGAGTGTTACCCCTCAGGTTAAGGAAGAGATCATTGAGGAGTTTTATCAGGTCTGTCTGGCACAGCAGTACATAGCAGAAGGTGGTATCGGTTATGCCAAGGAGCTTTTGGAGAAGGCCCTCGGAAGCGAGAAGGCAATGGATGTCATTGGCAAGCTGACCGCATCCTTGCAGGTAAAACCGTTCGAGTTTGTGCGAAAGACCGACGCATCCCAGCTGCTTAACTTTATTCAGGATGAGCATCCGCAGACGATCGCCCTTATTTTGTCCTATCTGCCTCCATCACAGGCAGCTTTGATTATTTCCGCCCTGCCTCCGGACCGTCAGGCAGATGTTGCCAAGCGTATCGCGGTGATGGACCGGACAAGCCCGGATATTGTGAAGGAAGTGGAGAAGGTGCTCGAATCCAAGCTGTCATCCTTAGTAAATCAGGATTACACCATTATTGGCGGTGTCGATGCGGTTGTAGATATTTTGAACACAGTAGACCGTGGAACCGAGAAGCACATCATGGAATCACTGGAAATCGAAGAGCCGGAGCTGGCAGACGAAATCCGCAAGAAGATGTTCGTATTCGAAGATATTCTTCTTCTGGACGATCGTGCAATTCAGCGTGTGCTGCGTGATGTGGATAATAACGACCTGGCTCTTGCACTTAAGGGTGCAAACGAACAGGTACAGAATGCAATCTTTAATAACCTTTCCAAGCGTCTTGCTGTCATGATTAAGGAAGATATGGAATTTATGGGACCTGTCCGCATGAAGGATGTGGAAGAGGCACAGCAGAAGATTGTAAATATCATCCGTAAGCTGGAGGATTCCGGAGAGATCGTAATTTCCAGAGGCGGAGGTGACGAGATCATTGTTTAGTAATTTATATAAAGCGGGTTTCGTTCACCTGGGTGAGGATGCCCGTGTGATTGATATGAATGCCATACTGGAAAAGCGCCTTAAGGAGGAAGCAGAGCGTAGAAGCCGTCAGCCGGAGCACGAGCTTGTGGCAGCGCAGGATGGCTTTACGGAGGGACTGAATGCCGAGAAGGTCGATGTTTTATTAGAGCCGGATGCAGAAGCTGCTTCCCAGCAGAATGCTTCCATTCAGGAGCAGGAGCAGTTAAATCAGGAAATTGAAGAGGCAAGGAATGAACTGGCGGGCCTGCAGGCGCAGATTGAACAGGAAAAGGAACAGGCACAGCTTGAAATTGACCAGATGAAGGCCAAAGCCTTTGAAGAAGCGAATGAACAGGGCTATCAGGAGGGATACCGGAAGGGACTTGATTCCGTGCAGGAGCTGCAGAAGCAGTGCGAGGATGAACGGCTGCAGCAGGAACAGGAATATCAAAAGAAGCTCGAAGAAATGGAACCGCTGATGGTTGATACCTTGTGTGATGTCTATAGTCATATTTTCAAGGTGGAGGCGAAGGAACACAAGGAGCTGGTTTTGAAGCTTTTACAGGATACACTGCTGAAGGTGGATGGCACAGGTTCTATCATTGTTCATGTGGCAAAAGAAGATTATGCTTATGTGCAGGAACAAAAGGCAGCTTTACTGGAAGAAGCCGGTATGCAGAGCGGATCGGTGGAGATCGTTTCGGATGCAGCACTTGCACGGGCACAGTGTATGATTGAAACAGAAGGCGGTGTGTATGACTGCTCGCTCGATACCGAGCTTGCAGAACTGAAACGCCGGTTGATGCTGCTTGCTTATCAGAAGTCCTGAGTAAAGCAAAATCCCACTGGCAAAGCTGGTTTTGGAAAGGATTTTGCATTGTAACTGTGAGGGTACTGAACAGTTGCGAAGCAGAAAGGGAATACCGGGATGGATATTTCAGATATTCAGTTTGATAAATATAGATCCGTATGCACAGATGATTTATTCAAGGTACGCGGAAAGGTAGTAAATGTTGTAGGACTGACCATTGAGTCAGCGGGACCCTCAGCAAAGCTTGGGGATATCTGCATGATTTATCCGAGTGCGGCGAATGCAGGCAGTAAGCCTGCACTTGCTGAAGTGGTTGGATTCCGAAACGGAAGAAACCTGTTGATGCCCTATGAGGATGTCGAAGGAATCGGACCGGGAAGCAGCGTGGAGAATACGGGTGCACCATTAAAGGTACGCGTGGATGAGTCCCTGTTATCCCATACGCTGGATGGACTGGGACGCCCGAATGAAGAGATGGTCTTATCGGGTGAGGAATATTCGGTAGAGGCGAAGCCCCCGGATCCCATGTCGAGAAAGATTATTTCCGAAGTCCTTCCTTTGGGAGTAAAGGCTGTAGACGGCCTGATCACTGTTGGCAAGGGACAGCGAATCGGGATTTTCGCAGGCTCCGGAGTTGGAAAGTCTACCTTAATGGGCATGTTTGCCCGGAATACAAAAGCAGATATTAACGTTATCGCACTGATCGGCGAACGAGGCAGAGAGGTACGTGAATTTATTGAGCGGGATCTGGGACCGGAAGGCATGAAGCGTTCGGTCGTTGTGGTTGCAACCTCAGATAAGCCGGCGTTGGAGCGTAAGAAAGCAGCACAGACAGCAACAGCGATCGCGGAATACTTCCGTGATCAGGGAAAGGATGTCCTTCTGATGATGGACTCCATGACGCGTTTTTCCATGGCACAAAGAGAGATTGGACTGGCAAGTGGAGAACCTCCGGTATCGCGGGGATATCCGCCAAGCGTTTATTCGGAGATGCCAAAACTCTTAGAGCGCGCCGGATGTTCGGATAAAGGCTCAATTACCGGACTTTATACCGTACTTGTGGACGGTGACGACTTTAATGAACCGATCACCGATACGGCACGAAGCATTCTGGATGGACATATTATGCTGGATCGTAAGCTGGCGCATAAGAATCATTATCCGGCGATTGATGTGCTGCAGAGCATTTCACGTTGCATGAGCCAGATCGCAACGAGGGAGCACAAGTCCTATGCCGGTAAGCTTAAGAATGTCATGGCTACCTATGCAGAGGCAGAGGATCTGATTAATATCGGTGCATATAAGACAGGAAGCAACCCCGACATTGATTATGCGGTTTCCAGGATCGGAGCAGTCAATGAATTCCTGATGCAGGATGTGTCCGATAAGTTTACCTTTGAACAGACCGTATCCATGCTGAAGGAAATTTTCGATGGCTAAGTTTAGATACCGGATGCAGAGCATTCTGGAAATAAAAAAGAAACTGGAAGAGCAGGCAAAGAATGAGTTCGCAGCAGCGAGGGCAGCATTGAACGAGGAAGAGGATAAGCTCGAACAGTTAAAGAAACGTAAAGAGGCTTATGAAGACGAGGGGCGCGCTTTACGGGAAAACACCCTGAATATCATGGATATTATTGAGAATAAAGAAGCACTGCTTCGTATGGATGAGTTTATTGCCGACCAGCAGCTTAATGTGAAGCGTGCGCAGGACCGCATGGAGAAAGCAAGGCTTGCCCTTCAGAGTGCCATGCAGGAGAGCAAAACACAGGAGAAGCTGCGTGAGAAGGCGTTCGAGCAGTTTGTGAAGGAAGAAAACAAAAGGGAATCCAAGGAAATCGATGAGCTTGTCAGTTATACATACGGCAGGAAAGCATAGGAGAGAGTATTTTGAGTTCGGAAGTAGGAGATGTAATGACTCCTGAAGAGGCAAAAGCGGAAAAGCAGCGTCTGAAGGAAGAAAAGAAACAACTGAAAAAGGAGCAGAAGGACCAGAAGAAGGCAGCAAGGGCAAGGGCAAAGGAAATTGCCAGCCAGGAGGCAGATCTTGCAGATGAGGAGGAGCCAGGCAGCGGATCGGTATTTTTGGTGACCTTTATCATTGTACTGATCTGGATTGCAATTCTGTGTCTGATTGTAAAGCTTGATCTGGGCGGATTCGGAAGTAATGTGCTGACTCCGGTATTGAAGGATGTGCCGGTTGTGAATCTGATCCTTCCAAAGAACAGCGATACGGAAGTTCCTGCCGATGATTCACAGTCATATGGCGGCTACAGCAGTCTGCAGGAGGCCGTGGATTATATCAAGGAGCTGGAACTGGAGCTGGAACGGGCGAAATCTGCCAATACCGAAAATACCGATGAGGTTTCCCAGTTAAAGGCAGAGATTGAACGTTTGAAGACCTTTGAGGACAGCCAGCTGGAATTTGAGAAGATTAAGACCCAGTTTTATGAAGAAGTAGTCTATGCTGATAAGGGACCGGGAATCGAGGAATATAAGAAGTATTACGAATCCATGGATCCTGCTACGGCAGAGTATCTGTATAAACAGGTGGCAGCGCAGACAGAAGAAACGGATGAAGTCAAGGATTATGCGAAGGCTTATTCCGAAATGAAGCCCAAGCAGGCAGCTGCAATTTTTGAAGATATGACCGACAATCTTGATCTGGCAGCAAGAATTTTAAGTGTGATGGATGCTGCCGACCGGGGGAAGATTTTAGGTGCGATGGATCCGGTCGTTGCCGCCCAGCTTACTAAAATTATGGATCCGGAGTCTTAAGGAGGTTACTCCTTTGACCGATATATTCATTGTACCTTGAAAAAATAATAAAGGAGGAAAAAAGATGACGAGTGCACCTGTAAAGAACGCGGGCCCGCTGCCTGATTACATCAATACCGGAAATGCTGTTCCCTCTAAGACCTGTGGAACAGACAGTAATTTCGGAAGTGCGATGAACAAGGCAACGACAGGAAACCGCAATCTGTATGAGACGCGTCCGTCAGCTGTAACGAAGAGTACCGGAACAGCGAATGTTACGGAAATGTCGAAGAACACCACAGACAGCCGTAAGATTCCCGATGTGAATAACACGGAACAGTCGCCAGAGACCGGCTCTTTTGAAAAACAGGCCGATGAAATCACCAAAGCCGCCGACAAAATGAAGAATTCCATAATGGAAACCCTTGATGTGTCGGAAGAAGATTTACAGAAGGCAATGGAGATTCTGGGATTTAATATGGTTTCTTTACTTGATCCGGCAAATTTATCCCAGCTTGTTCTGACCTTAAGCGGCGAAGCGGATCCCTCATCATTATTAACCAATGAGGCACTTTTTCAGGAGCTCCAGTCCTTGCAGCAGATGGCAGGTGAACTGACCCGGGAGCTGCAGCAGATCCTTTCCCTGACACCGGAAGAGTTGACCGGTGCGATGGCAGACGTACAGGAATGGATGCAGAGTGTGGAAAATGTTCCGGCAGATGGGACATCCGGCGAAGAATCTGTGAATGGAAATGTTAATGGAGAAGAAAAAGAGCAGAGAATGAATGTGGACATTCGTGTGAACGGGCAGGAGGTTTCGCTGGAAACGGATGGTAAAGGAAATGTAACAGGAACCGTTCAGATGACGAAAGCCGATTCCGGGGATTCAGGAAGTGCCACGAAACAGGAAAGCGGCAGGCAGAGTTCCGCAGGAAAAGATACCGGAGCCAATGTGGTATCCGATCAGGCAATGCTTAACAATCCGTTACAGAACCGCACAGCGGTAAATGAAACCGGGTTTACACAAAGCACGACCGCTTATACCTCGAACACGCAGGAAATCATGGATCAGATTTTAAGTAACATTAAGATCCGGATTACACCGAATGTGGATTCCCTTGAAATGCAGCTTCATCCACAGAGTCTTGGAACCGTTCATGTACAGCTTACGAACCATGCAGGAGAGATTACCGCAATGTTCCATGTACAGAATGAAGCCGTGAAAACTGCTGTGGAAACGCAGATGATACAGCTTAAGGAAGCGTTGAATGATCAGGGAGTGAAGGTAGAAGCCATTGAAGTATCCGTAGACACCAGAGGCTTTGAGAGCAGCTTATGGCAGGGACAGGAGAATCCCGGACAGGAAGCGTATGAACAGCAGCGCAGAACACCCAGAAGAATCAATCTTGCTTCCCTGGATGCATCTTTTGAAGAAGAGGCAACCGAAGAAGAGGTGCTTGCCGCAAAGATGATGGAAGCAAACGGAAATACCGTAGACTTTACCGCATAGGAAAGTCAGAAAGGAGAGAATATGGCAGTAAGTGCAGTAGTTAAAGACGGCGAGATTCAGCAGACCGCAGCAGAAACCTCTGCGAAAAAAGCAACAAAAAGCAACAGTGGTATGGATAAGGATGCTTTTTTACAACTGTTGGTAGCACAGATGAAGTACCAGGATCCGTTACAGCCGACATCCAATACCGAATACATATCCCAGTATGCAACCTTTTCCCAGGTAGAGCAGATGCAGAACATGGCATCCTCCATGGAATTATCCAGGGCATCCTCTATGGTAGGAAAACTTGTAGAGGTAACCTCGACCGATTCAAATGGAGAATCCAAGACAATTCAGGGAACAGTGGAATACGTTACCTACGAAAACAACAAGGCATATGTATCCATTGGCGGAACAAAGTATTCCGCAGAAGACGTCACTGCAGTCATCAGTGAGGAATATCAGTCTTCCTATGATCTTGCCGTAGCATTCTGCGTAGCAATGAACAAGCTTCCGGGTATTGACCAGTTAACCTATGGCGATAAAGAAACCGTAGAAACTCTGAAGAAGGGTTATGAAGCAATGACAACCTATCAGAAGAGCTTTGTTCCGGACGATTATGCGACGAAGCTTCAGAAGTACGTGGAGCGTATGGAGGAGCTGGTAAAGGAACATGACCGAGCACAGGAAAATGCAGGAGAATCCGGAGAAAACGGTGAAAACGCTGATAAGACACAGGAAGCATAAGGATCTCAGGGAGGAGAACAACCATGATCGTGAAGAATAATGGATTCCTTACGATTGAGCAGCTGCAGGATCAGTACCTGAATGGAATAACAGGTAACACTCCTGTAAAAACCACGGATGGGAAAAGCTTTCAGGAAATTCTGGAAAGTACACAGGGCAGCAGGGAAGTGAGATTTTCCAAGCATGCTGCACAACGGCTTTCAAACAGAAACATTGAACTGACAAAGGATCAGAAGGAACGCTTGCAGGCAGGAACCGCCAAAGCTTCTCAAAAGGGAATCAGAGAATCCCTGGTGCTTGTGGATCAGCTGGCATTTATTGTGAACATTCCCAATAATACTGTTGTGACCGCAATGCAGCAGAACGAAACAGATGAAAATATCTTTACAAATATTGATGGAGCCGTTATTATATAAGCCGGACCTTACGGAGGCATACATTCCCGACTGACAGACGGAATGAAAAGACGGCTCAAAACAAGGAGGTCATTTCATTATGATGAGATCATTATATGCTGGTGTGGCAGGTCTTAAAACACACCAGACAAGAATGGACGTTATTGGTAACAATATCGCCAATGTAAATACAACCGCATACAAGTCACAGTCCATGACATTCAGTGACCTGATGTATCAGACCACACAGGCAGCATCCGGTGCCAATGCAACAACCGGTGTCGGTGGTACGAATGCACGTCAGATCGGTCTTGGATCCAAGACCAGTGCGATTAAAACCGCAATTACCCAGCAGGGTGCAACACAGACAACGAACGATCCGTTTGACGTGATGATTACGGGAGAATCCTTCTTCGTTGTGAATAACGGAAGTGAGAACTTTTTTACAAGGGATGGTTCCTTCTATGTGGATGGCGCCGGTAACCTTGCCATGACCAGTACAGGTTACAATGTTATGGGTTGGCTTCCGGATACCGAAGATCCTACCACGATCAAGCAGGATACCGTAACGGCACTCCGTGTTATGACCGAAGCCAATATGACCTATCCGGCACAGGCAACCAGCCAGGCAACCTTCGCAGGTATTATTGATACGAATGATACCAACGTAACCAGCAAAGAAGGAAGAGTGGTGAATCTTGAGGTGTATGATAACAAGGGATTCAAGTATACCGTGCGATGCACACTGCATGATGCTGATCCTACTGCAGATGATGGCATGTTCTACCTGAAAATCAATGATATTTTAGACAGTAACGGAAAATCTGTCGTTGCAGCCGGTGATAAGATATCCGATTATGTGACCTTTGGTGCCGCTGCACAAGGACCAGAGGCAGATATTACAGCTCATCTCCAGTACAGCACAAAGGACGGATCCTTTATCAATGTCGGAAAGGCTAAGGGTGATACTGCGACACAGAGCGCAATTACTTTTGAGTTTAAGCAGGATAAGCTTCCAAGCTTTGAGAACATCACCGCAGACTTTTCCGCAACCTCGAACCAGAACAACAACGGAAGCTCTACCTTTGTAGGATCGAAGGGTGGCAGCAAGAGTATCGGTTCCGGACGTAAGGTGGGTGAAATGAGTGGTATTGCCATTTGGAAGGATGGTAAGATCTATGCTTCCTATGACAATGGACAGAAGAGACTGTTAGGACAGATCGCAGTTGCAAACTTTGCCAATGCATCCGGTCTTTCCAAGGAGGGAGATAACCTCTATTCCGCAACACAGAACTCCGGAGACTTTAACGGAGTGGGGGAGGACATTACCGCAGATGGTGGTTATATGAACTCCGGCGTACTGGAAATGAGTAACGTGGATCTTTCTGCTGAATTTACCGAAATGATTACGACCCAGCGTGGTTTCCAGGCCAACAGCCGGATCATCACCGTATCCGATACCTTATTGGAAGAACTGACCAATCTGAAACGGTAGTGCTGAATAGTTACAATCAATAATTAAAAGAGAAGCAGAGGAAGCTTCAAAACGCATAAAGGTGTAAGGGAACGGGCAGAAGCAGCCCGTTCCCTTAAGGTGTTTTTCCGGAGGTGTGGACAGATGATTGAAGTTACGAAGATGAATGGTAGAAAAGTACTGGTAAACCCGGATCTTATTGAACTTGTTGAAGAAACGCCGGATACGGTTGTTCTATTTACAACCGGAAGGAAAATAATTATAAAAGAAAGTAGACAAGAGGTCAAAAATCTTGTAAAATCGTATAGAAAGGATATTTTTGCAGATTAACGCAAAAAGGTGATACAAAGTGGATTTAGCGTCAATTCTTGGTTTAGTGTTATGCTTTGGCATGTGTATATATGGTATTATCAGTAATGCAGGTGCAGAGAACTTTGGGCGATACATAGATCCTCCGTCAGCAATTATTACATTTGGTGGCGCTTTTTTTGCGATTATGGCATCGACAACCCTTAAAAACTATGTGGCCGGCTTGAAGAGCTTTTTACTTGTGTTCAAGACTCCTGCAAACGATGTGAAGTCCATGATCAGTCAGATTATTGACCTTTCCAATGTGGCTCGTAAGGAAGGACTTCTTTCTCTGGAAGAGGCCGCAGGTAATCTGGATGACGAGTTTATGAAGAAGGGAATCCTTCTGATTGTGGATGGTACGGATCCGGATCTGGTACGCGGCATTCTGGAAACCGAGCTTGTCAGCATTGAAGAACGCCATAAGAGCAAAATTTCCTTCTGGGAAGACCTGGGCGCCATGGGTCCTGCCTGGGGTATGATTGGTACACTGATCGGTCTGGTTAACATGCTTTATGAAATGGATGACCCGAGCAGTATCGGACCTTCCATGGCGGTAGCACTGATTACCACCTTATACGGATCCCTGCTTGCTAACTGGATCTGTACGCCGGTTGCAACTAAATTAAAGTTAAATAATGCAAATGAAATTACAATGAAAGAGATTGCTATTGAAGGATTGCTTTCGATTCAGGCAGGTGAAAACCCACGTGTTATTGAAGAGAAACTGAAATCCTTCCTGGCTCCGGCAGATCGTGCAAGTGATTCTGCCGAGGGAGGTGAAGAGGTTGGCTAAGAGAAAGCCGGAAGAACCGCCGAAGGGAGCGCCAGCGTGGCAGTCGACCTTTGCGGATCTGATGAACCTTCTGCTTTGTTTCTTCGTTATGTTGTTTTCCATGTCCACAATGGATGCCCAGAAGTTTGAGCTGATGGCAGCATCCTTTAACCAGACCTTCAGTATTTTCAGTGGAGGTGCTTCTGCGATTGGCGATGGCATGCTGATCAGTAACGGTGTAAGCCAGTTGAATGAGCTGGATAAGTACATTAACAGCACCGGCATGAATCCGGAGGGTGAGGAAATGCCCAAAGAATTCGAGGAAGCCAGGGAAATGGTGGACGAGGAGCAGATGAAGCAGTCTGAAGAACTGGCAGGAAAGGTGGAAGAAGCTCTCGAAGAGAAAAATCTGGATAAGGAAGTGGACATCGAGTTTACTTCACAGTATGTGCAGCTTACAGTAAATGGAGCGTTGCTTTTTGATTCGGGAAAAGTAGAATTAAAACAGGAATCTCTGTCAATGATGAACCAGCTCGGTATTATTTTGCAGCGGTTTGCAGAAGGGACTATCGAAATAGAAGGACACACAGATAACGTTCCGATGTCCGGTGCGAAGTATTCGAATAATGATGAACTGAGTGCGGGGCGTGCACTTTCCGTATTTTACTATCTGCGCGACAATACAACACTTGATATGAGCAGGGTGAAGCATTCGGGAAGAGGTGAATACATTCCTATTGCCGATAATTCCACACCGGAAGGAAGAGCAATGAACCGTCGGGTGGAAATCCGGATTTATAACGCATTAAGTTCTTATAACTAGAAAGGTGTTACTATCATGAAGAAAAACCTCATTTCGGTCGCAATTCTTGTATTGTTGATCGTGAATATTGTTCTGACCTCAATTATGATGTTCAGTGTACTGAATACGAATAAAAAAACAGCAGCATTTGTCACGGAAGTGGCATCAGCAATCCAGCTGGAATTAGGAACGGATGAAGAGTCACAGGAAACAGAAACAGTCGCCATTGATGATATTGATACTTATACGATCGCCGATATGACGATTCAGCTAAAGCCCTCCGCTGCCACAAACAGCAGCGGGGAAAATACCAGTAAAGTACATTATGTAAGCACTTCGATCGTTCTGTCCATGAATAAGAAGAGTGCAGATTATAAGACTTATTCTGCTGATCTTGTAAACAAGGAAGATCTGATCAAGGGCGAAATTACCGAAGCCTTCAGTCAGTATACCATGGAGGAAGCATCTGAGAATCCGCAGGCAGTAAAGGATGAAATCCTGAGCAGAATTCAGGCTTTGTATGGATCTGATTTCATTTTTGATGTAACCTTGAGCAATCCTCTTTATCAGTAATACGCAGGGCACTGCGTAAAGAAAGAAGGAGGTGAGGACCGGTGGGCGAGGTACTATCGCAAAGTGAAATTGATAATCTGCTCGCACAGCTAAGCAGTGGTGAGCTTGATATGGAGCAGATGCAGGAGCCGAAAGAAAAACAGGTTAAGGATTATGACTTTAAGCGCCCTGCCAAGTTTTCCAAAGAACACCTGCGGACATTGGAAATTATATATGAGCATTATGGACGGCTGCTATCGACCAATCTGCCGGTTTATCTGCGCAAGAATGTACAGGCTACGGTAGCAAGCTCCGAGACGGTTACATTTTCGGAATTTACGAATGCACTTTCCAATCCGGTTATTTTGGGAATTGTGGACTTTAAACCCTTGACAGGGAATGTTATTATAGAATTAGCACCTAATCTTGGCTTTGCCATGATTGACCGTATGCTCGGAGGACAGGGAGCACCGCTGGAGCGGAACCGTGACTTCTCCGAAATTGAAATGACCATTATCCAGAAGATGATGATTGTGTGCATGCAGCTTATGAGAGAGCCATGGAAGAATGTACTTGACATCTCTCCGATGCTGGACCGGATTGAAACGAATGTCCAGTTCGCACAGGTCATCGCACCGAGTGACATGATCGCCATTGTGACGATGAATGTGAAGATCGGTGATGTTGAAGGGTTTATGAATGTCTGCCTTCCGTTCTTTACACTGGAAGACATTATTGATAAACTGAATACAAAGTACTGGTTCTCCACGATGAAAAAGGACGATTCCACGGATTATGAAGAGCAGATTGAATCTCTCATCAAGAGAGTGGATGCTCCGATCCGGGCGGTTCTCGGTAAGAGCCAGGTATCCGTAAATGATTTCCTTGGTCTGCAGTGCGGTGATATCATCCGGCTGGATACCAATGTGAATTCTGAAATGTCAGTCTATGTAGGAAATATCCGCAAATTTACAGCATTGCCCGGTTCAAGTCAGGACAAATATGCTGTCCGGATAACATCAGTAATCAGAGAGGGGGAGTAAGGCATGGACGGAATGTTAACGCAGGATGAAATTAATGCACTACTCAACGGAATGGATTTGTCCGACAGCAGTAATAATGCTTCAAAGGACGAACCGGCAGGATCATCCGATGATGCACCGGCAGCTACGGCGGGTGCAGCTCCGGCATCCAATGAGGATGCGCTGACCGATATAGAACGGGATGCAATTGGCGAAATTGCCAATATCAGCATGGGGTCCTCTGCAACAACGTTATACTCACTGGTCAATCGTAAGGTCAATATTACAACACCGGTAGTTACCATGGCTACCTGGGATACGGTAGTAGAGGATTACCAGAGACCATGTGTTTTTATTAAAATTAAATATACGGCAGGTCTTGATGGCGCCAATATTATGGTGCTGAAGGATCATGATGTGAAAGTAATCGCAGATCTGATGATGGGCGGAGACGGAACCAACACCGATGGAGAACTTGGAGAGCTTCACTTAAGCGCCATTTCAGAAGCGATGAACCAGATGATGGGATCTGCTGCAACCTCACTTTCCACAATGCTTGGAAAGGTGATCGATATCAGCCCCCCGGAGGCAAGTATCTTAAATCTGGAAGAAGTTGAAAGCGGGGAATCAATTGAAGGATTTCTGGCAGGAAACTTTGTAAAGATTTCTTTCCGGATGCAGATTGACGATCTGGTGGACAGTACGATCATGCAGCTTTACCCGATAGAATTTGCAAGGAGCCTGTATGAAACCTTTGTAGCATCAAGCTCCGGAGAAGCAGAACCTGCTCCGGCAACTGCAGGTGAACCTGCACCCGCTCCTGAACCGGTGCCGACACCGGCTGTGGATCCGGAACCATATGTTCCGCCGACGGCTTCCATGAATCAGAATCAGGCGATGAGTAATCCGGCCAATATGGATATGAATCAGATGAATATGGGAATGCCGAATATGAACATGGGAATGCCGCAGATGGGCATGCCGAATATGAATATGGGAATGCCGCAGATGGGAATGCCACAGATGGGAATGCCAAATATGAACATGGGCATGAACCAGATGAATATGGGAATGCCCCAGATGAATGCACAGCAGCCCATGAACGTGCAGCCTGCACAGTTCCAGAGCTTTAACAATGCTGCCGCCGCCATTCCGGGACAGGAAAACATCGGTTTGATTAAGGATGTTCCGTTGGAAGTTACGGTAGAGCTTGGCAGAACCAGAAAGTCGATTGCAGAAATCCTGGATTTTGCACCGGGAACCATCATTGAACTTGACAAAATTGCCGGAGAGCCGATTGATGTGCTTGTAAATGGCAAGTATGTAGCCAAAGGCGAAGTAGTTGTAATTGAAGAGAGCTTTGGTGTCCGGGTAACCGAGATAATTAACTAGAAATAGGAGAAAAATTATGGCAAAGAATATTTTAATCGTTGATGATGCAGCATTTATGAGAATGATGATCAAGGACATTCTTACCAAGAATGGATACAATGTTGTAGGAGAAGCTGAAAACGGATTAAAGGCAGTTGAAAAGTACACTGAATTAAAGCCGGATCTGGTGCTGATGGATATTACCATGCCGGAGCTTGATGGAATCGGAGCTTTAAAGAAAATCAAGGAAGCTGATTCCAACGCTCTTGTAATTATGTGTTCTGCAATGGGACAGCAGGCAATGGTTATCGAATCCATCCAGGCAGGAGCAAAGGACTTTATTGTGAAGCCGTTCCAGGCAGACCGTGTATTGGAAGCTGTTAAGAAAGTAGTTGGTTAATTATGCTCCTTGCCATTACATCAAGGACTGACAGCTATCTTCAGTTTCTGACCGTTCTGCTGTTGTTTGTGTTTGTTCTGGTGATTACCTACTTCACAACACGCTGGATCGCAAGATACCAGAAGGTAAAGAGCAATGCAGACAATCTGGAGGTGATCGAAACCTGCAGAATTACTTCCAACAAGTATCTGCAGATTGTGCGTGCCGGGACGAAATATGTCCTCATCGCCATTGGCAAGGATGAAGTACATATGCTGACCGAGTTGTCGGAGGAAGAGTTGATGCTCACAGCCGGGAACGGACAGCAGCAGATGGATTTTTCCAGGGTGTTTGCCAGTGTAAAGAATCTGGGGAAAAAAGAGAAAGAATAAATGAAGCACTTTATGAAAAAGATCATAAACATGGTATGCCTGCTGATGACGGTAGGCATATTGTGTATTATTCCGCAGTTTTCCGTACGGGCATCTTCCACATCGACAGGGCTTACCGGGGAAACCACGGAAAGCACCACAAGGCAGGATCCAGGAACAGCTGAGGATCAGAGTGATTTATCGCAACTGAATATCGGTAATACCTTTACCATTACCAGTAATGAAGGTAATGGGCAGATTAACGGGACATTAAGGATTCTGATTACGCTGACACTGATCGCACTGGCACCGACGCTGCTGATCATGCTCACTTCATTTACCAGAATCCTCATTGTGTTACATTTTACCAGGGCAGCACTGAATACCCAGACGGCACCTCCAAACCAGGTGTTGATTGGGTTGGCTTTGTTTCTGACCTTTTTCGTGATGCGGCCGACGATTACAACGATTTATACGGAGGCCCTGGTTCCCTTTGAAAACGGGGAGATCACGCAGGAGGAATTTTTTGATGAAGGTTTACAGCCCTTACGTGAATTTATGTATGGGCAGACCCAGAAGAAGGACGTGACGTTATTCTTTGAGATCAGCGGAGAGGAATGGGACGGAACACTTGATGGAATTCCTACGGAAATTCTTATCCCAAGCTTTATTATCAGTGAACTCAGGACTGCATTTATTATCGGCTTTTATATTTATATTCCGTTTATTGTCATTGATATGGTCGTGGCATCAGTTCTCATGGGTATGGGTATGATGATGCTGCCGCCGACAACCATTTCCATGCCGTTTAAGATCCTGCTGTTTATTCTGGCAGATGGCTGGAGTCTGATTATTGGAAATCTGATTAAAACCTTCTATTAGCAGGTAGCAGGCAGAATCAGGAACGCACTTAAGAATTTGGAAGGAGCAGATAAATGGGGATTGAAGAGGTAACCGCTGTTTCAAGCGAGGCACTTTATCTGGTGATTAAGGTTGCCGCACCGGTATTGCTTGTTTCGCTGGTGGTTGGTCTGATTATCAGTATCTTTCAGACTGTCACATCCATTCAGGAACAGACACTGACCTTTGTTCCAAAAATTATAGCAGTATTTTTTACACTGATTGTACTTGGTCACTGGATACTGAATGAGATGACACAGTTTATGATCCGCTTGTGGTCTGATTTTCCGTTATATATCAGGTAGCTTATGATCAATTATGATTTTACTTACAATGAATTGCTGTATTTTCTGCTGATTTTTGTACGGGTGGCGAGTTTTGTTTTTGTTGCACCGTTTTTCAGCATGGGAAATACACCGGCAAGAATCCGTGCCGGACTGAGTTTTTTTATTACCCTGCTTCTGTATCACACTCTGCCGGAAACGGAGATCGTTTATAACGGACTTCTGGAATATACGGTGATTGTGATGAAAGAGGTGGTTACAGGTCTTCTGCTGGGGTTTGGAACGAATTTCTGTACTTCGATCATGTCCTTTGCCGGACAGATCGTGGATATGGATATTGGTTTGTCCATGGCGAGTATGTTTGATCCGACGACGAAACAGCAGACATCCATATCGGGTGTTATTTATAATTATATGATTATGCTGATGTTGATTATTTCAGGAATGTACCGTTATCTCTTATCTGCGTTTGTAGAAGCCTATACGCTGATTCCGATTAACGGAACCGTATTCCGTTTTCATAAAATGCTGACCGGTTTTATCAGCTTTATGACCGATTTTGTGATCATTGGATTCCGGATCTGCCTGCCGGTTTTTACCGTGATGATTCTGCTGAATGCCATTCTCGGTGTGCTGGCAAAGGTGTCTCCGCAGCTGAATATGTTTGCGGTTGGTATCCAGTTGAAGATTCTGGTCGGTCTTTCCGTATTATTTTTATCCATGGCGATGCTGCCTGAGGCGGCAGGCTTTGTCTTTGACCAGATGAAAAAGGTTATGGTGAGCTTTGTAGAGGCAATGAGTTAGGGGGATTGGGCGCGGTGTTGGAATATCAGCTTCAGTTCTTTGCAAAGGATGGTCCTGGCGGAGAGAAAACCGAGCAGCCGACTTCCAAGAAGTTAGAGGATGCCCGGAAGGAAGGACAGGTTGCCAAGAGTAAGGAGGTTGCAAATGCAGCCGGAATCCTGGCGCTGTTTCTGATTGTCCGGTTTTATGCAGGGACGCTTGGAGAAGGCTTTGTGAATTATTTCCGGGGAATGTACAATGCGATTCCGGATGCCATCCAGATGTTTGACAGTGCTGTTCCGTTTGCAACAATTTCCGTGATTCTGCGTCAGATGATTCTGCAGATGCTGCTTATGATGGGACCGGTTTTGCTGATTGCGGTTGTCATTGCGTTTGTCTGTGATGTCGTACAGGTTAAATGGAAGCTTACCGGGAAGCCGTTACAGCCTAAATTCAGTAAATTAAACCCGGTAAAGGGTTTTGGAAGGATTTTTTCAAAGAATTCGATCGTGGAACTGATCAAATCGATTGCAAAGATTGGCGTGATCGGTTATATTGCGTTTTCTGAGGTTCAGAAATATGCATCAGAGCTGTATTTATTGTATGATATCGGTCTGTATCAGGCAATCGGACTAGTAGGGGATATCCTGTTTTCTGTAGGAATCAAGGTGGCGGCAGCTTATCTGGTCATTGCACTGCTTGATTTTGCTTATCAGAAATGGAAGTTCAGGCAGGATATGATGATGACCAAGCAGGAAGTGAAGGACGAATATAAGAACCAGGAAGGGGATCCGCAGATCAAGGGAAAGCAAAGACAGCGTATGCGTGAGGCTTCCCAGCGGAGAATGATGCAGCAGCTTCCGGAAGCAGACGTTGTTATTACGAACCCGACACATTTTGCGGTAGCGATCAAGTATGACCCGGACAGGTACGATGCTCCTTATGTGCTTGCAAAAGGTGAAGATTATCTGGCACAGAAGATCAAGGAGATTGCCAGGGAGCATGACATTGAAATTGTAGAAAATAAGCCATTGGCACGTATGCTTTATGCCAATGTGGATATCGGAGGCCTGATTCCTCCGGAACTTTATCAGGCGGTGGCGGAAGTGCTTGCTTTTGTATATCACCTGAAGGGGAAAGCATAAAGGATTGAGTAGACCGAAGACGACAGGAAAGGAGAGCAGACATGAAAAAGGCAGACGTTGGTGTAGCGGCATATATCGTAGCAGCCTTTGTAATGCTGATTGTACCGATTCCAAGCTGGCTTCTGGATGTTCTGCTTGCATGTAATATTGCGATTGCATTTACGATCCTGTTTACTACGATGTTTTCCAAGGAAGTACTGGATATGTCATTCTTCCCGACCATTCTGTTGTTCACCACCATTTTCCGTATTGCACTGAATGTATCTTCGACCCGTCTGATTCTTACAACCGGTGATCCGGGACAGGTGGTAGCAACCTTCGGAAGCTTTGTTGGTGGCGGGGATCTGATTGTAGGTGCGATTGTATTCCTGATTTTGCTGATTGTGCAGTTTATGGTTATTAACAAAGGTTCCGAACGTGTAGCTGAAGTAACGGCGCGGTTTACTTTGGACGCAATGCCCGGTAAACAGATGGCGATTGATGCAGACTTAAATACGGGAGCAATCAATGATGCCGAAGCAAAAAGGCGAAGAGACAAGATTCAGGAAGAAGCGAGCTTCTTCGGATCCATGGATGGTGCGGTAAAGTACGTAAAGGGAGATGCAACGGCAGGTCTTATTATTACCGCAGTCAATGTCATCGGCGGTATCGCCATGGGTGTACTGCGGCAGAATATGGATATTACAGCGGCACTGAATAAATATGTTATTTTAACAATCGGTGACGGTCTGGTAAGCCAGATTCCTTCTCTTCTGATCTCACTTTCTACAGGTATTCTGGTTACGAAGGGATCGAAGGATGCAGACTTTGGTACGGTACTGATCAGACAGTTATTCGGTGTACCAAGAGCCTTGTATCTGGTAGGTGCAATTATTGCAGGACTTGGTATTGTTACGCCGCTTCCCACAGTGGTTTTCCTGGCATTGGGACTGATTTTTGTCGTGACGGGACGTGTGATTGCGGGAACGATCGAAACAGCGCAGATTGAAAATGAAGTTGATACGGAGGAGGCAGCGGCAGAAGAGATCCGGCAGCCTGAGAATGTCAACAGTCTCCTGCAGGTGGATCCGATCGAGCTGGAGTTTGGCTACGGTATTATTCCGTTAGCGGATGTGAATCAGGGCGGTGACCTGCTTGACCGGGTGGTGATGATCCGGAGGCAGATTGCACTGGAATTAGGTACGGTAGTGCCGATCATCCGACTGCGTGATAACATCCAGCTAAATCCGAACCAGTATATTATTAAGATTAAAGGCATACAGGTGAGCGAGGGCGAAATCCTGTTTGATCACTATATGGCAATGAATCCGGGCTATGTGGAGGAAGAGATTACCGGTATTCCAACGTTTGAACCGTCCTTCCATCTGCCGGCCATCTGGATTACGGAAGGGCAGCGGGAACGTGCAGAGAGCCTTGGCTATACGGTAGTGGATCCTCCTTCTATCATTGCAACCCATCTGACGGAAATTATCCGCCAGCATATTGCAGAGCTCCTGACCAGACAGGATGTACAGAATCTGGTAAACAACTTAAAGGAAACAAATCCTTCGCTGGTAGACGAACTGATTCCGAAGCTTCTTGGACTTGGCGAGGTACAGAAGGTATTGCAGAACCTGCTTAAGGAAGGAATTTCTATCCGTGACCTTCTGACGATCTTTGAAACACTGGCAGATTATGCACCTTCTACGAGAGATACGGATATCTTAACCGAGTATGTGCGTCAGAGCCTGAAACGTGCGATTTCCAATAAGTTCTTCCCACCGAATGAGACAACGAGCGTGGTAACGCTGGATCCGAAGATCGAGCAGGAAATTATGGCAAGTGTGAAGCAGACGGAAAACGGTGCTTATCTGACACTGGATCCGGAACGTACGAAGGCCATTATCAAATCAGTGGAAACGGAGATTGCAAAGCTGGAAAACCTGGGGAAGAATCCCATTATTATTACTTCTCCGATTGTCCGTATGTATTTCAAACGACTGACAGAGGATTATGTGAAGGATCTGATCGTAGTATCCTATAATGAAGTGGAAAATAATGTAGAATTACAGTCTGTAGGAATGGTGACAGCATGATAATCAAGAAATTTCAAGGGAAAACAGAAGCAGAAGCAGTAGAAAGTGCGAAGAAAGAATTGGGAGACGGCATTGTCATTATGAATGTCCGGAATGTGAAGAAGAAGGGGATGTTCAGTTTTCTTAAGCCTCAGATGGTTGAAGTAACAGTGGCGCTTGAAGAAGAACCGGTAAGACCGGGAACAGTGCCGGAAAAGGACCTGAATCTGACAGATGCCATTGCAAATATCCGCTCTGTCAGTGAGAAAGCCCTGCAGCAGGAGGCAGCAGGGAAAAAGGAACAGGGCAGTCAGGAGGAGAAGCATGCGGACAGCACAGTCATTGAAGAAAAGCTTGACAGCCTGCATTTCCTTTTGGAGCAGCAGATGCAAAAGCCTGAAGAGAATAAGACAGAGGACAAGGCAGAAGCAGAAGAAGAGACGCCGAGTGAAATGGAACAGTTTATGAAGCTGCTTTATAATACCATGCTGGAAAATGAAGTCAATGAAAAATATGCCAACCAGATCATTGATGAAATTGAAAAATCCAACAAGCCGAACATGCCGTTTGACTATGCACTTTCCAATATCTACCAGAAAATGATCCTGAAATTTGGAAAGCCGGCAGGCATTACTCCGGCGGCCCAGGGACCGAAGATGTTATTTTTTATCGGACCTACCGGCGTTGGAAAGACAACAACCATTGCCAAAATAGCCTCACACTTCTGCGTGGATGGAGGTAAAAAGGTGGTATTGCTTACCGCAGATACTTATCGTATTGCAGCAGCAGAACAGCTGCGGACCTATGCAAATATCCTGGAGGTTCCGTTCCGGATTATTTATTCGGTTGAGGAGCTTTCCCAGGCCATGCGGGACTTTAAGGATTGTGACTATATTTTAGTGGATACGGCAGGACATTCCCACCAGAATGCCGAGCAGAAGAAAGTGATGAAGGAGCTGATTCATTCTGTGGATGGTATTCTTGAAAAAGAGGTATTTCTGGTATTGAGTGCAACGACGAAGTACCGGGATCTGCTAAGCATTGCGGATACTTATTCGGATATGACAGATTACAAGCTGATTTTTACGAAGCTGGATGAAACCATAACGCTGGGAAATCTGTTAAACTTAAAGCTTTATACCGGAGCACCGCTCTCTTATGTGACCTGCGGACAGAATGTACCGGATGACATTGAAGCTTTCAATCCGCAGAAGACTGTAAAAAGACTGCTTGGAGGGAAGCAGAAATAGTACGAAAATACGATTCAATACAAAAGATCAAAAGATCGGGGATAGGAAATGGATCAGGCAGAACAGTTAAGAAATATCATAAAGGCAGGTAATGTGAAACGCAGCAGGCCTTTGGCACGGGTGATCACGGTCACAAGTGGAAAGGGCGGTGTTGGAAAATCCAATACAGCGATCAATCTGGCAATTCAATTCCGTAAGATGGGAAAGAAGGTCGTGATTCTGGATGCGGATTTTGGACTTGCCAATATTGAGATTATGTTTGGCGCAGTACCAAAACACAATCTCAGTGATTTGATTTATCAGGGTAAAAATATTAAAGATATCATCACCTGGGGACCGATGGAGGTTGGATTTATCTCCGGTGGATCCGGGATCACGGGGTTGTCGAATTTAAGTAAGGATTATCTGACGTATATTGTCCATAATCTTGCAGAACTGGATACCATTGCAGATGTTATTATTGTAGATACCGGAGCCGGAATTTCGGATGCGGTACTGGAATTTCTTGTGGCAAGTGGCGAAATCCTGCTTGTGACAACACCGGAACCGACTTCCATTACCGATTCCTATTCGTTGTTAAAGGCATTGAACGGACACCCGGGACTGGAACGGGACAATACGCAGATTTGTATGATAGCCAATCGTGTCAGCGCTGCAAACGAAGGAGAAGTATTATTCCAAAAACTCGATGTAGTGGTAAGCCGTTACCTGAAGCTTCCCATTACCTATTTGGGTGCTGTGCCGCAGGATCCGCTTTTGGCAAAGGCTGTGATGCAGCAGCTTCCGGTTTCCTTACAGAATCCGCAGGCAAGGTCTGCGCAGGCCTATGAAGAGATCGCAGCAAAGCTGATGAAACAGGATGAAGGACAGAATACACAGAAGCGTGGTGTTGCCGCATTCTTTTCACATATTATAGGAAAGAGAAACAACGGTTAGAGGGGGAGCAAAATGCTGTCAAAATACGTGAAGCCCGGAGACAAGGTGGAAGTTCAGGCGGTAGAACGGGTAAAATTCGCAGATGAAGGAGAAAAGAAAAAGGTTTACGCCAGTATGGTCAGTGATATTTTATCGGATGACCAGTTGGAAATTGTGATGCCGATGGAAAAATCCAAGCTGATTCTGCTTCCGGTAAATGCTGAGTATGACGTGTATTTCTATACGGAATCAGGGCTTTACCAGTGCTTTGTGAAGGTTATTGACCGTTATAAACAGGATAATCAGTATATTCTTCTACTGGAGCTTACGAGTAATTTGAGAAAATTCCAGAGGAGAGAATATTATCGTCTGGGCTGTGCTCTTGAAATGAGTGCCCGTCCACTGGAAAAGGAAGAGATCAGGGCAGTTGAGAACAATGATAAGTATCTGGTGCCGGGACTTCCTCTTAAGAGAAGTGTGATTGTGGACATCAGCGGTGGGGGAATCCGGTTTGTCGGGGATTACTGTTATGAGCCGGATAGTCTGGTCTGTTGCAAATACAATCTGGCAACCGATGGAAAGAGTAAAGAATATACGCTGATTTCAAAGATTTTAACAGCACGGGAGCTGCCAGACCGGCCGGGACTTTATGAGCACCGTGCTCAGTACATTCATATTGATACAGCAGAGCGGGAAGAAATTATTCGGTTCATTTTCGAGGAAGAAAGAAAACACAGAAAGCGGGAAAAAGGAATATAGACGATTACTTTGCACTCATGTGAAGGATAAAGTGTGGTATACTAAGTATATGTAAATACCAGCATCGAAAGATGTGGCAGACACATCAGGTCAAGAACATGTGAAAGGAAATAAAGTAAATATGATTAGAACGGATTCCGCAGGCAAGGTGGTCGCGATTGCCAGTTCTACCGGGGGTCCCAAGGCGTTGCAGAAGCTGATACCTTTGCTGCCGAAGGAACTAAATGCTCCGGTATTGCTCGTACAGCATATGCCCGCAGGCTTTACAGAAGCATTGGCGTCCAGACTGAACGACCTGAGCAGAGTTACTGTGAAGGAAGCAGAAGAAGGTGATATCCTTCAGAAAGGCTGTGTTTATCTGGCCAGGGGTGGCAGGCATATGAATGTGGTCCGGTGTTTACGGGGCCATATGATTCATTATACGGATGAGCCGCCAAGAGAGGGCGTGAGACCATGCGCCAACTATATGTATGAATCGTTGGCAGACAGTGCATATGATTTGATCGTATGTGCGGTTCTTACAGGCATGGGTGCCGATGGCACGGCTGGAATCGCTGCACTGAAGCAAAAGAAAAAAGTACTTGTTTATGCGCAGGATGAAGACAGCTGCACGGTGTATGGAATGCCGAAGTGCATTATCAAAAGCGGACTGGCTTTAGTGGGAATTCCACTCGAACGTATTGCGCAGGAAATTATTAAGAACGTGGGGGTATGTTAAAATGGATGTAAGTCAATATTTGGAAATTTTTCTGGATGAAGCCAAAGAACATCTTGAGAATCTGAATACGCAGATTCTGAAGCTGGAACAGGAGCCTGAAGATACGGATACCATTAACGAGATCTTCCGGGCAGCGCATTCCTTAAAGGGAATGGCAGGCACCATGGGATATAAGAGAATGCAGACGCTGACTCATGATATGGAAAATGTATTCTCTGAGATCCGTAACGGCACATTGAAGGTGTCTGCAAACATGATTGATACTTTATTCCAGTGTCTGGATGCACTTGAAGAGTATACCAATAATATTCAGGAAAGCGCGGATGAAGGAACAAACGATAACCAGCCGCTGATCGAAATGCTGAACAGCTTCTTAAAGGGCAGCAATGCTCCTGCAAAGGAGGAAAAGAAAGAGGCTCCCGCAGCTGCGGAAGCAGAAAAGAAAGCAGCTGCAGATGGCGAAGAAAAGTGGAAAGAAATTGTTCTTACCGATGATCAGAAGCATGTATTCCGTACCGCTAAGGAACAGGGAAAGAATACATATGGTATGACGGTTTATATTCAGGAGAACTGTCTGCTTAAGGCAGCAAGAGCGTTTCTTGTATATAAGGCTGTGGAGGAACGGGCAGATATTATTGTCTGCAATCCTTCAGCGCAGGATATAGAGGATGAGAAGTTTGATCTGGATTTCAGCCTGATCGTGGTAACCGATACTTCCTTAGACGAAATCCTTCATGCGGCAAGAAACGTATCCGAAATCGATAAGGTTGTCGGATCGGAGTTAGAGCTTAAGGACGACGAGGCTTCCGGAGAAGAAGAAACTGCAGTTTCCACAGAAACCGCAGCAGAAAGAAAGCCTGCACAGAAGACCGCCTCTGCAGTTCCTGCCAAGAACGATAAGAAGCCGGCCGGTAAACCGGTAGTAAACCGTACCGTCCGTGTCGATATTGAAAAACTGGATGTTTTAATGAATCTGGTGAGTGAGCTGATCATTGCAAAGAACTCCCTTGTATCTGCATCCAGTGTAGAAGGTGTGAACAGTACCACCTTTAACGAGCAGATTGAATATCTTGAGAGTGTAACCACGAATCTTCACGAATCTGTGATGAAGGTACGAATGGTTCCTATTGAGAGTGTTGTAAGCAAGTTCCCAAGAATGATCCGGGATCTGTCCAAGAAGCTGGATAAGAAGATGGAACTGTATATGTCCGGTGAGGAAACGGAGCTGGATCGTACCGTGGTAGATGAAATCGGTGATCCTCTGATGCACCTGCTTCGTAATTCCGCCGATCATGGTCTGGAATCTGCTGAGGTTCGTGCACAACGTGGAAAGCCGGAGGTTGGTTCTATTTTCCTTGATGCTTATCAGGATGGAAATAACGTTGTCATTGAGGTCCGGGATGATGGTAACGGAATTGATGTGGAGAACGTTAAGAAAACAGCCATTGAGCGTGGCGTGATTACTCCGGAACAGGGAGATAACATGAGTGAGAAGGATATCATTAACCTTCTGTTCCATGCAGGATTTTCTACTTCAAAGAAGATTACGGATGTATCCGGCAGAGGTGTCGGCCTTGATGTTGTGAAGTCCAAGATTGAATCCTTAAGCGGTGAAGTGGAAGTAAAGAGCAAGCTTGGTGAAGGAAGCACCTGGATTATCCGTCTGCCTCTGACCCTTGCAATTATCCAGGCATTGATGGTGACCGTTGGTGGAGAAAAGTATGCAATTTCGCTCGGCAGCATTCAGACCATTGAAGATATTAAACCGGAAGAAATCAAGCTGGTACAGAACAGCGAAGTGATCAATTTAAGAGGAACCGTCATTCCGATTATCCGCCTGAGCAATGTCCTCGAGATCGAAAGCTTAAAGAAGCCGGATGAGAACATGGTTGTTGTTATCGTTAAGAAGGGCGAGAAGCTGGCCGGTCTTGTAGTTGACGAGCTTATGGGACAGCAGGAAATCGTTATTAAGTCACTCGGTAAATACATCAACAAGTGTAAGTTCATCAGCGGCGCAACCATTTTAGGTGACGGCGAGATCGCATTGATTCTTGATGCAAATGCACTGTTTTAGGAATGGGGGAGAGAATCATGGACGAATTAAGAGTAAACAATGAAGTAAAAACAGAAGGCGACAGTATCCAGTATATTGTAATTAAACTGGGCGCCGAGCAGTATGGAATTGATATCAAATATGTGGACAACATCGTAAGAATGCAGCATATCACCAGAGTTCCAAAGGTTGCCGGTTATTTAAAGGGCGTGATCAATCTTCGTGGAGAGGTCATCCCGGTTATGAATCTGCGTCTGAAAATGGGACTTCCTGAACAGGAGGCAACGAAGGCATCCCGAATTATTATCCTGAAATTAGAGCAGCATGGAACCATTGGCTTTATCGTGGATGAGGTTCGTGAGGTAGTAACCCTGTCTCCGGATCAGATTGATAAGGTTACCTATGATGCAAACGAAGAAAAAACGAATTTTATATCGGGTATCGGCAAGTATGAGAATGACCTGATTTCCCTGCTTGATATGAATGTAGTTGCTGCAGAACGATAACAGATACTGAAGATATAACGAAATGATAACTGTTCAGTACCTTCACAGTTACGATGCAAAATCCATTCCAAATCGGCTTCGCCGATGGGATTTTGCATTACTGAATCATTTTCTTACGGTCTCAGCAGTAAATGCTTCGACCTGTACTGAATAGTTATACGAAATGATACATAATAGGAGGGACCATGAAGGACCTTAGTATGGAACAAATAACACAGCAGTATTTTGATGTGTTAAAGGAATTAGGAAATATTGGTGCGGGAAATGCAACAACCGCACTGGCACAATTGATTAACTGCAAGGTAGACATGAAGGTTCCACAGGTGCGTCTGCTGAATTTCAATGAACTTGGAGCATTGCTTGGCGGGGAGGAAACAATTCTTGTGAGCATTTATCTTCAGGTGGAAGGTGATGTGGAAGGAAGCATGATGTTTGTTCTTTCCGAGGATTCCGCACTGCATCTGGTCAACAAATTAATGAGTGGTATGCTTGGTGTCCCTGAGAAGCCCATTGAGGAATGCCATTTCGGTGAAATGGAATGTTCCGCAATGAAGGAAGTGGGAAATATTATTACGGGTGCTTATCTGAATGCCTTATCTTCCTTAACCAATATGAAGATTTTTCCATCGGTTCCACAGCTTGGAATTGATATGGCGGGGGCTATATTAAGCGTTCCTGCAGCAGAATTCGGAGTAATGGGGGATAATATTCTGCTGATTCAGACGCAGTTTTCAGATGATATTGAACTGGATGGTTATTTTATACTGATTCCGGATGTGGAATCATATGAGAGAATTCTTTCTGCATTGGGAGTTATGTAAGATGAGTGAAATAATTAAGGTTGGTATGGCTGACTGGAAGGTCTGTTCCGGTCAGGATGGGGTAACCACGCTGGGGCTTGGCTCCTGCGTTGGAATTGCAATCCGTGATCCAGCGACAGGCATAGGAGGACTTGCCCACATCATGCTTCCGGACAGTACCGAGATCCGAAACAACTCAAACAGATTTAAGTTTGCCGATACCGGAATTACCGATATGGTAGCGGAGATGGTAAAACGTGGAGCAGTACGCAGCCACATGGTTGCAAAGATTGCGGGCGGTGCACAGATGTTTGCTTACGGAAATACCAAGAGCGATATGATCCGTGTGGGAGAGCGTAATGTAATTGCAAGTAAAAAGAAGCTTGAAGAATTGAAAATACCGCTTATTGCCGAGGATACCGGGGATACCTATGGACGAACGGTAATCTTTTATCCGGCAACAGGTGTATTCACAATTCGGGCAGTTGGAAAACCGGAGAAGAATATATGAGAAAGATAAAACTCCTTGCTCCCTTTCTGATGTTGCTTTCCGGTTTGATCGCGAGTATTATGATGTTTTATTACCATTATGAGAAAAAACAGCTCCTGCTGATTCTCGTATTGGTAATGCTTCTGTTTTATGCTGCGGGGGCTTTTATCCAGAAGAAGGTCAATCAGTTCATACAGAAGTACGAAGAGGAAGAAGAGAAGAGAAAGGCACAGGAGGGAGAAGTGATTGAGAAGGAACCTGTGGAGAATGACAGTGCTTCCATAGGAAAGGAAGAAATAGATTCTGATTCGAAACAGGATACAGAATAAAATAAAATGCATTGGAGGAGGCTATGGACGAGGCATATAAGAATAAGCTCTGGAACGAATATGCAGCAACAAAATCGTCGGAAGTCAGGGAACAGCTGATTCTTGAGTATGCACCTCTTGTAAAGCTGGTTGCAGGCCGTTTAAGTATGTATCTTGGCTACAATGTGGAATATGATGATCTGGTAAGCTACGGAATCTTCGGATTGATCGATGCAATTGATAAGTTTGACAGTATGAAGGAAGTGAAGTTTGAAACCTACGCAAGCCTGAGAATCCGGGGATCCATTCTGGATCAGATCCGGAAGATGGACTGGATTCCGAGAACCATCCGGCAGAAGCAGAAGAAGATTGATGCGGCAATGAAGGAAATCGAAACGACAACGGGAAGGGCCGCGACCGATGAAGAAATTGCACAGAAGCTGGAGATCAGTACGGATGATTTTGCCGATTGGCAGTCTCAGATGAAGATTACCGGGGTGGTTTCTTTGAATGAGTTTATGGAATCGGGAAGCGAAATTCCGGCAGAGCAGCATAACCAGCATCGTTTTGAAGAGCCGGAGGAGGTTATTGAGAAGGAGGAACTTAGGGAAGTGCTGGGACAGGCACTGGAGCTTCTTACCGAGAAGGAAAAGAAGGTCATCCTTCTATATTATTATGAAGATCTGACGCTCAAGGAGATCAGTAATGTTCTGGAGGTTTCAGAATCCAGAGTTTCACAGCTGCATACACGTGCACTGCAGAAAATGAAAGTCAGGATGGGGAACTATATGGGGGTGTTCAAAGCGTGAGAAATGGGTATTTTCAGATTGGGTGTACCGGGGGCGGTACGGTTGTCAGGCTTGTTAAGCCTGTAGATGGCGGTAACGAGGTGACTGCAAGAGAAATTGCAGAGTATTTGTCCGGTCATGGTATTGTGTATGATGCCGGACTTTTAACCAAGGGAATTCAGACTGCGGCTTCTGTCGCAAACAATGAATTCCTGTTTTTGGTAAATAAGGATATCATTCCGGAAATCAGGGAGAGTTATGTCCTCACAATCCGGCCGGACAAGATGATTGCAAGTGTGCGGTTCTATCCACCCTCCATGAAGGGAGAGCGCATGACAGCACAGGAATTCCTCATGGATTTAAAGGTGAAGGGAATTGTGTTCGGCATTAAGGAAAAGGAAATCGAGGCGTTTTTTGCAAAACCCAGATATTGTACGGATTTCATTGCTGCAATGGGTGTTCCTGCGAGAAACGGATGCGATGCCCGCATTAAATATTTTTTTAATACGGATCTTCATTCGAGGCCGGCCTTAAGCGAGGATGGAAGCGTGGATTTCTTTCATCTGAATACGATCTGTCACTGTAAAAAGGGCGAGGTGCTTGCCAGACTTTATCCGGAGGATCCCGGAGAGAATGGTACCACAATTTACGGAGAAATCGTGAAGCCCAGGGAAGTAAAGCGTAAGCATCTGGAATTTGGACGTAATATTACCCTGTCTCCGGACCGGCTGCAGATTACTTCTGATGTGAATGGGCATGTGGCACTGGTACAGGATAAAGTATTTGTTTCGGATGTTCTGGAAGTGGAAAATGTGGATACTTCGACCGGAGATATTGAATACGAAGGCAGTGTTCTGGTAAATGGCAATGTCTTAACCAACTTTTCCATCAAAGCCCAGGGACATGTGGAGATCCGGGGAGTTGTGGAAGGTGCATGCATTGAGGCGGGCGGAGATATCATTATTGCCCGTGGCATGAACGGTATGGGAAGAGGTGTACTTGCCACGAAAGGAAACGTGGTGGCAAAGTACCTGGAGAATGCAACGGTCAATGCGAAGGGCTATGTTTCTACCGAATCGATTCTGCACAGCCGGGTCATGGCGGGTACAGAAATTAATGTTACAGGGCGAAAGGGTTTTATTACCGGTGGAAGAGTGAGTGCAGCCAATGTAATCCGGGTGAAAACGTTAGGATCACCGATGGGCGCAGATACCATTGTAGAGGTTGGTGCGGATCCGTCTGTGAAATTGAGAATACAGGAATTACAGAAATTAGTTGTTGAACATAAAAAAGCAATCGAAATCAGTCATCCGGTGCTGACTGCAAATATGCAGAAGCTACGGCAGGGAGTGAAATTAAAGCCGGATCAGATGAAATATTTCCAGGAAATGCTGCAGGAGGAGAACCGCAGAAATCAGGAAATAGAACAGTATTTACAGGAAATGGAAAGTCTGCAGGCGATTCTGGATGCAAGCTCGAATGCCAAGGTGGAGGTAAGCGGAGAGGTGTTTGCCGGAACGAAGATCTGTATCGGTGATGTCTCCATGGTTGTAAAGAACTCCATGAAGTTCTGTAAGTTTGTGAAGCAGCAGGGTGATGTGAAGATGACTGCTTTATAGAAATCGAATTTGGATAATCGAGGTGAAAGCTATGACAATCAGTCGTGTGGAACTCCAGGGACAGGTAACACGTGCCCAGGACTTTACCAATATCAAACAGAATGAAGATCATAAGGGAATGATTGACCAGTCGAACTTTCAAAGTCAGACGCAGCAGAAGGTTGAGCACAGGATGCATCAGGTCAACAAAAGTGATCAGGCCGAAAACCGGCAGAAGAAATTTGATGCCAAAGAGCAGGGAAACGGGACCTATGCAGGAGATGGAGGACAGAACCGGAAGCATCATCATGCGGAGGATAACGGCAAAGTTTTTGTGAAAGGACAGGGCGGCTTTGACATTCGGGTATAGCGGCTTTGAGGAAAAGAAATGTCAGTATTGGAAATTGTATTGCTTATCATGGGAATTGTGATTTTTATCGGAAGCTTTCTGATTCCGGAAGGGAAAACCCGTTCCGGAGAGGATAAGATGGCTATTGATGAAAACAAAATCCATGATCTTGTAGCAAAAGAAGTAGAGGAAGCACAGGGTAAGATTACGGATATTGTGGATGAAACCATAACCTATGCCATGGAGAAGACGGAACGTAGCATGGATCGTCTGACCAATGAAAAGATGATGGCAGTCAATGAGTATTCGGATACAGTGCTTAGTGAAATCAATAAGAACCATCAGGAGGTGGTGTTCTTATATGATATGCTGAATGACAAGCATGAGAATCTGAAAAATACCGTAACGGAAGTGGAGAAGACTGCAAAGGAAGTTCGTCAGACGGTGAAGGATGCAGAAATTAATGCCAAAGAACTGACGGTCAAAGAAGCAGCTTTGAAGCCGGTATCTGCAGAAATGCAGACAGCCATGCAGGAAGTACCGCAGCAGCCGGAGTTTGAATTGTTTGGTACATCCGGGGCTTTTTCACCGGAGAAGGTTACGGTGGAAGAACCCAAAAAGATTTCAGGAAAGAGTGCAGGAGCTGCGAAAGCAAGAACACAGGCGGTATTGGAAGCAGACAGGGAGAGCACTTCAAAGGGACAGGAGATCACAGGAAAAGGTACGGTAGAGAACGCAGGGAAGGGTGCAGCAGAAGAGACAGTAGAAAAGCCGGCAGCGAGGAAGCGCACCGCAAAGTCAAGGACAGAGGCTGAAGTACCTGATGTTGCAGTTTCTTTGGACAAGGCAGGAAAGAGCAATGCCAGAAACAGCAATGAAAAGATTCTTGAACTCCATAAGGCCGGAAAATCCAATATGGCAATTGCCAGGGAATTGGGACTGGGTATTGGAGAAGTAAAGCTTGTAATTGATTTGTTTGAAGGGATGTAACAGAACATCATGAACTTGAAATACTATTTAAGAGGACTGGGAGTTGGCATTGTTGTTACTTCCCTGATTCTCGGAATCGGACTTGGCAGCCGGAAAGAAACCTTAAGCAATGAAGAAATTAAGGAACGGGCAAGGGAGCTTGGAATGGTGGAGGAATCCATTACTGTAGCAGAGGCCGCTGCGCAGAAGGAGGAAGAGGCGCAGGAAGCAGAAGTTACTGTTGCTCCGGTGCCTGAGGAGAATGCTGAGAGTGATGCAGAGCCGATCGTAAATGCAGCACCGGAAATGAGCAGTGAACCGGCGGTGAGCACAGGTGCAGCACCGGAAGTGAGCAGTGAACCGGCAGTGAGCACAGGTGCAGCACCGGAAGCAAGTGAGAAACCGAATGTAAGTGCGGCATCAGAACCTGCAGCAAGTACAGCACCGGAAGCGGGTGCAACACCTGAGGCAGGTGTGAAGCCGGTGGCAGATGAAGCAGAAGAGGACAACGGGACAGCACCGGAAAAGGAAATCGTGGATATCACGATAAATCCCGGCGAAGGCTCTTATGTCATCAGTCAGAAGCTGGAACAGTCCGGTCTTATTGATGATGCGGCAGAATATGATGCCTATCTATGTGATAATGGATATCATACGAAGCTCCGTGCAGGAGTCCATAAGATCCCAATGGGATCCACCAGGGAAGAAATTGCAAAGCTGTTGTGCCGGTAGAAAATCCCATCTTGCAATCTTATATACAATATGATAAAATATCAGCGTTGCGATTGTGAGAAGCTTCGCAGCAGAAACTATTAATCACGTATATTTTGGCTGAATGGTGCCTCATGCTCGGAGGTTTGCAGCGTACGAAAGTATGAAAATATACGGAAGTCTAACCAAATGGAGGTAAGAAACATGAGCGTTATTTCAATGAAGCAGTTACTCGAGGCAGGTGTTCATTTCGGACATCAGACAAGAAGATGGAACCCTAAGATGGCTCCTTATATCTTCACCGAAAGAAATGGTATTCACATCATCGACTTACAGAAGTCTGTAGGTAAGGTTGATGAAGCTTACAGAGCAGTATTTGAAATTGCTGCACAGGGCGGAACCATTCTTTTCGTTGGTACCAAGAAGCAGGCACAGGATGCTGTTAAGACAGAAGCTGAGCGTTGCGGAATGTACTATGTAAATGAGAGATGGTTAGGTGGTATGCTTACCAACTTCAAGACCATCCAGAGCAGAATCGAAAGATTAAGAGCAATTGAAACCATGTCCGAGGATGGAACCTTTGATGTCCTTCCCAAGAAGGAAGTTATTGCATTAAAGAAGGAATGGGAAAAGCTTGAGAAGAACCTTGGCGGTATCAAGAACATGACCAGAATTCCTGATGCAATCTTCGTAGTAGATCCTAAGAAGGAAAGAATCTGTGTACAGGAAGCTCATTCCCTTGGAATTACATTAATCGGTATTGGTGATACCAACTGTGATCCGGAAGAACTGGATTACATCATTCCTGGTAATGATGATGCAATCAGAGCCGTTAAACTGATCGTTTCCAAGATGGCTGATGCAGTAATCGAAGCAAACCAGGGTGAGGAATCTCTTACCGCAGCAGATGCAAATGCTGATGCAGAAGTAGAAGCTACCGATGTAGAAGAAGTAGCAGCAGACGCTGAATAATTTCATTGCAGGGAAAGGACAGGTATACAAACATGGCAAATATTACAGCAGCAATGGTTAAGGACTTAAGAGAACTTACCGGAGCAGGTATGATGGATTGTAAGAAGGCACTTGGCGAGACCGATGGAGATATGGATGCAGCAGTAGAATATCTTCGTAAGAATGGTCAGGCCAAGGCTGAGAAGAAGGCCGGAAGAATTGCAGCAGAAGGTCTTTGCAAGGTTGTACTTAAGGATGACAGGACAGCAGCAGTTGTAGAAGTAAACTCTGAAACAGATTTCGTTGCTAAGAATGAAGTATTCCAGAGCTTCGTTGCAGCAGTTGCAGATCAGGCAGTAGATTCTTCCGCAGCAGACATGGATGCATTCATGGCTGAGAAGTGGAATCAGGATAACTCCATTACTGTTAAGGAAGCATTAGTTGCACAGATCGCCAAGATCGGCGAGAACCTTAACATCAGAAGATTTGAGAAGGTAGTTGCTGACAACGGATGTGTTGTTTCCTACACTCATGGTGGTGGACGCATCGGCGTTATCGTAGAAGCTGAAACAGATGTTGTAAATGATGCAATCAAGGAAGCAATGACCAATGTTGCAATGCAGATTGCAGCACTTTCTCCGAAGTATGTATCTACAGATGATGTATCTGAAGAATACAAGGCACATGAGAAGGAAATCCTTATGGCTCAGATCGCAAACGATCCTAAGATGGCTGGTAAGCCGGAGAAGGTAATCGAGGGAGCAGTAGTTGGACGTCTTAATAAGGAATTAAAGGAAGTATGTCTTCTTGAGCAGCCTTATGTTAAGGCAGAGGACGGCAAGCAGACTGTAGCACAGTATCTTGCACAGGTTGCTAAGGAAAATGGTGCAAAGCTTTCTGTTAAGAAGTTTGTCCGTTTTGAAACCGGTGAAGGTCTTGAGAAGAAGGTTGATGACTTCGCAGCAGAGGTTGCAGCACAGGCTGGAATGTAATTCTGAAGTCACAAATCAGGCTGGTTTATAAGCAGTATATAACGAGTTGAAGCAGTTCTATCTGCATTTGTGCATAAGATAAAAGAGTAAAGGACCGATTTTGCAGAGATGACAAATCGGTCCTTGTTGTTGTCATACATATGAGAAAAGGATCCAGTGGATCTTTTTTGAGTTTTGGAGAGGAGAAAGCATGTATCACGTATCAACCCTGACTATTCTGGCGATTATTTTTACCATGTTTGTTTCAATCGGAGGACCTGTTTTTCTGTGTTTTCTGGTCGTGAAGAAGTTTCATGCCAAGCTCTACCCGGCTGTGATCGGTGCAGCAGCCTTTGTATTTTTTGTGCTGGTGCTGGAATCCCTGATGCATAGAGCGGTTCTTGGTGTAACCGGAGATGTGATTACAGGAAATATCTGGCTGTATGGCTTATATGGCGGACTTGCTGCAGGAATTTTTGAGGAAACCGGACGTTATCTTGCCATGCGGCTTTATATGAAGAAGTCCCTGACGAAAGAAAATTCCCTGATGTATGGTGTCGGACATGGTGGAATTGAGGCAGTCATGATTGTGGGAATGTCCTATATCAGCAATCTGATGGTAGCTTTGATGATTAATTTGAAAGGTCTTGACAGCCTTCTTGCCGGACTTGATGCTGCAACAGCCACAGCAACGACGGAACAGTTGTCGGCACTATGGACGATTCCGTCCTATCAGTTTTTCTTTGCAGGAGTGGAACGGATTTCTGCCATGATGCTGCAGATTGCGCTTTCCTATCTGGTATACCGTGCTGTGAAGGAGAAGCAGATGAAGTTTTATGGAATCGCTGTTGGAATCCACTTTGCTGTAGATGCGATTACCGTGATTTTGTCCGGATATCTGGGAAGCAGCTTTGTGGGACTCCTTGTTCTGGAGGGAGTATTGCTTGCCCTTGTGATCCTGATCTGTATGAAGGTAAGTATGCTGTACCGTGCAGAACCGGAAACCGTACAGGCTGACCGGAGAGCGACAGCTACGGTGGCAGCAGAAAGAGAAAAACAGGCAGCTGCGGTAAAGAAAAACACCGGAATTGCACAGGCAGCAAACGCTGTAAAGAGAATGTCCGGAGAGATAGAAAATGCCGAAGCTGCTGAAATTACCGGAGAATCAGAAATGTCGAAAGAGACAGAAACAGCCACAGAGAATGAAACAAAAGATGGAGAGTAATACAATGAATCAGACAACAGTACCAATGGGAGAACAAGAGTCAAAGTATATTACGAAACTGGCAAGGAAACAGTTGTCACGGATCGGGTTTGTTTATCTTGCAGGAACCGTTCTTTTGCTTGCACTGGAGCTGTCTTTGGTAAGGCTTTTTCAATTTGGAAATCCGGATGGAGGTTATGACAGCAGCGTTTTGACTTTCTGCAATCTGTTTTTACGTTTTGTACTGGGATATCCTCTGATGCTGTGTCTGATTCATTTAGTGAAAAAGGGGAAACCCATTCCGGAGAAAAAGATGAAGGCAGGAAGCATTTTTACTGCATTTTTCATGTCCTATGCCATGGCGATGATTGCAAATATCATCGGGCTTCTTCTTACGTCAATTATCAATGCGTTTCATGAGGGGGTCAATATAACCGATTTGCAGGAAACCATGCTTGCGCTTCCCTCGGTATGGCTGATTCTGTTTGTCTGTGTCGGCGCTCCTGTATTCGAGGAGCTGATCTTCCGGAAAGCACTGATAGACCGTGCCATTTATTGTGGAGAGGGCATTGCCATTGCCATGTCCGGAGTGATGTTCGGACTGTTCCACGGAAATTTGAATCAGTTTGTCTATGCGGCGGCACTGGGGGCGTTCTTTGCTTTTATTTATGTACGTACCGGAAAAATCAGGTATACCATGATTTTGCATGCAATGGTAAATAGTATGGGAACCATTGGTACACTGCTGCTGAAGCTGCTTTCAGAAGGAACGGACGGGTATCTTCAGGGAACGGAGGTGCTTACTTTGGTCAGCTCTCCGGATCTGTATGGGCTGCTTAAGGATCCCTTAAGTGGTGTAATGTATCTTGGGGGTGCCATTGGACTGTGTATCTGGCTCCTTGCAATAGCAGCCTTTGTCATTACAGGAATCATTCTGTGGATTATAAAGGGGAAGAGGTTGTTTCTGCTTCCGCCCAGAGAACTTTCCGTACCGAAAGGAAAACGGTTTTCTACAGCTTTCCTCAATCCCGGTATGATTTGCTTCAGCATGGTGTGGATTTTGTTAATAGTCAGTTCCCTTTTGGGCTGAAATTTTATATAATTATAACGTAATTATTCAGAACTTCATTCACAAACCGCTGTTTTACAGCTTGAGATTTACGAATGTGGTTGCTTTGCCATGTATCCAGAGAAGCTGCCAGTGGCAGGTTTGATGCCGGAACGAGGTACGAGTGAACAATAACGCTTGCCGCAATCCCACTGGCTACGACCGCTGGCTACGACGGTCCAAAGATGTTGCCAAAGAGTAAGGACATGTGATACAATCAAACAGAACTATCAAATCAAACTATAATGATCTTATATTCAGATGGAAAGGTCATGACAATATGAAGAAGGAAATCAATCGTTCGCAGCGTGTGAAACGATTGAAAAAAATGATTTTATGGACAATTGCCCTTGCAATTCTGATTCCGGTCATTGGCTGCATTTTACTTTCAGTACGTGTATTCCAGTTAAAAAAACAGGTTGCTGTATTGACGGAGCAGCTCCCTACGGAAGAAATGCAGGAAGAGGCTTCCGGCGTTTATGAGACCACAAAGGTCGAAGAGTCTGTAAGAGATACAGAGACAAAAGCGGAGGAACCGGCGAAGATAAATCCGGTAAAGAGCAGCGGTAAGAAGGTATATCTTACCTTTGATGACGGTCCGAGCAGTAATACGGATCAGATACTGGACATTTTAAAGGACTATGACGTAAAAGCCACGTTTTTTGTTGTAGGCAAGACGGATGAACGGTCTGTGAAAGCGTATCAGCGGATCGTAGAGGAAGGGCACACCCTGGCAATGCATTCCTATAGTCATAAGTATGATGAAATTTATGAATCGAAGGAAGCTTTTGCAAGAGATCTGAATTCCCTGCAGGAATACCTGTACGAAACAACGGGAGTATGGCCACGTATTTACCGCTTTCCGGGAGGCAGCTCGAATACGGTGAGCAAGGTGGATATGCAGGAATTAATCGAATATCTGACCGATATCGGAATTACCTATTTTGACTGGAACGTTGCATCGGGGGATGCCGTGTCAAGAACGCTTCCGGCAGAAACGATTGTGAATAACTGTCTTTCAGGCATTGAGAAGCAGAAGGAGAGTGTGATTCTGATGCACGATGCTTCCAATAAGGGAACGACGATAGAGGCACTTCCCCAGATTATCGAAGCAATTCAGGAACAGGGAGATGCCGAGCTTTTACCAATTACGGACGAAACGGTGCCCGTACAGCATATTGCGGCGCCTGAAAAGCAATAACAAAAGTGAATGGAGGATTTGAAAATGGGTTTTTTCTCAGATTTAAAGGAAGATTTATCACAGGCAGTAAACGAACTGATTCCGGAGGACGGAGCTGATGTCAAAGAGACGGAAGCGGAAGCTGGGTCCGGTGCAGAAGCGCAGGAGGATGAGACAGCAAAGGGACCTCAGACCGTCAATAATTTCCATGCAGACTTAAGTGCAATGCTGGATCATGTGGATGATGCAGAGCCGGAGACAGACGAGGAGGAAGAAGAGGTTTATGTAGCGCCTGTTGTTCCTGAGAAACCTGTTTTCGAACAGCGTACTACCAATAAAGTAGCAAATGATGAAGTTTCCGTGATTATGGAGAGCATGATTATCAATGGTAATATCGCAACCGAAGGAGCTCTTGATATCCGCGGAAGTATTGTAGGAGATGTGGAAGCGTTAGGAAAGCTTAACATTACAGGAACGATTCAGGGTAATTCCCGTGCAACCGAAGTGTTTGCAGAGGGAGCGAAGATTACCGGTGAAATCCGCAGTAACGGAGCCATCAAGGTAGGACAGAGTTCCGTAATCATCGGGGATATTTATGCAACAAGTGCAGTGATTGCCGGGGCAATCAAGGGTGATATTGATGTTAAGGGACCGGTGATCTTAGACGCATCCGCAATCGTTATGGGTAACATCAAATCCAAATCCGTACAGATCAATAACGGCGCAGTTATTGAAGGTATGTGCTCCCAGTGCTATGCAGAGGTTAATCCTACCTCCTTCTTTGAAGAGCTTAAAAAGATGTAACGCAGCGGTTTTTCGAATGGGGTTCTGAATAGTTACAAATACAAATATAAAAAATATAGAAATCGAGGACATGGTATGCAGCGTATTTTATTGAAATTAAGCGGAGAAGCGCTTGCCGGAGACAAGAAGACCGGCTTTGATGAAGCTACCGTGAGAGAGGTTGCTTTACAGGTAAAGCAGCTTGTAGATCAGGGAATCCAGGTTGGAATTGTTACAGGAGGCGGTAACTTCTGGCGTGGAAGAACCAGCGAGAACATTGACCGTACCAAGGCCGATCAGATTGGTATGCTGGCAACGGTCATGAACTGTATTTATGTATCGGAAATCTTCCGCAGCGTTGGAATGAAGACCGCCATCTTAACGCCGTTTGAGTGTGGATCGTTCACGAAGCTGTTCTCTAAGGACAGAGCGAACAAGTATTTTGAACATGGCATGGTTGTATTCTTTGCAGGTGGAACCGGTCATCCGTACTTCTCAACTGATACCGGAGTCGTTCTCCGTGCGATCGAAGTGGATGCCGAAGTGATCTTGCTTGCAAAATCCATCGACGGAGTTTATGACAGTGATCCGAAGCAGAATCCGGATGCGAAGAAGTATGATGAGGTCACCATTGATGAAGTCATCGAAAAGAATCTGCAGGTTGTCGATATGACCGCATCCATCCTGGCAAGGGATAACAGGATGCCGATGTGGGTATTCGGTTTAAATGAAGAAAACAGTATTGTAAATACCATGAGTGGTAAATTTAATGGAACGAAGGTTCTGGTATAAGGGAGGCTATTATGGACGAGAGAATTCAGGTATATGATGATAAGATGAAGAAGACACTGGAGCATTTGGCAGCAGACTATCAGGGAATCCGTGCAGGACGTGCCAATCCCCATGTATTGGATAAGCTTCGTGTGGACTATTATGGAACGCCGACACCGATCCAGCAGGTTGGTAATATCACGGTTCCGGAAGCAAGAATGATTCAGATTGCACCGTGGGAGAAGTCTCTGATTAAGGATATCGAGAAAGCAATCCTTTCTTCCGATATCGGAATTACACCTTCCAATGACGGTGTCGTAATCCGTCTGGTATTCCCGGAGCTTACCGAGGAACGTCGTAAGGATCTTGTTAAGGAGGTAAAGAAGAAAGCGGAGGAATGTAAGGTTGCAGTCCGCAACATCCGCCGTGACGGTAACGATGCATTCAAGAAGCTTGCAAAGGCAGAAATTTCCGAGGACGAGATCAAGGAACTGGAAGAGAATCTTCAGAAGATCACCGATAAGTACATCAAGGAAGTGGATGCAATGACGGAAGAAAAGTCAAAGGAAATTTTAACCGTTTAGTATCATCGTTTTAAATAAAGAGGGCAGGCGATTCATCGTGTCGCCCTCTTTTTTGACTTTACAGGAAATTCCCGCGGAAGTTCCTGTAAAGCAAACAGCTTCGCAGGGATGCGCAGCTCGCGGAGAAGAAATGAAGCACGATTTTAGTGCATCAGATTGAGCAAGGAGTGAGACTATGCCAGATTTACAGGATTTGAAGATGCCGCAGCATGTTGCGATCATACTGGACGGAAACGGACGCTGGGCGAAGAACAAGGGAATGCCGCGTAATTATGGGCATGTGCAGGGGGCCAGGAATGTGGAAACCATCTGTGAGGAAGCTTACAAAATGGGGATTCAGTATCTGACGGTATATGCCTTCAGTACCGAAAACTGGAATCGTCCAAAGGATGAGGTGGAAGCACTGATGAAGCTTCTGCGTAATTATATGAAGACCTGCCTGACAACAGCGAAAAAGAACCGGATGTGTGTCCGGGTAATCGGAGATAAAACGGGACTCGATGACGATATCCGTAACCGTATTGCAGAGCTGGAAGAGGCAACAAAGGACAATGATGGACTTCATTTTCAGATTGCACTTAATTATGGCGGCAGGGATGAAATTGTGCGTGCCGTAAAGAAGACCTGTGAGAAGGTGCAGGCAGGAGAGCTTAAGATCGATGATATTAACCAGGAGCTTTTTGGAGAAATGCTGGATACGCACGGACTGCCGGAGCCGGATCTGCTGATCCGTACCTGTAATGAGCAGCGGATTTCCAATTTCCTGTTGTGGCAGCTTGCCTATACGGAATTTTATTTTACGGAAGTACCATGGCCTGATTTTTCAAAGGAAGAGCTTATCAGGGCTGTGGAAGCATACAATCACAGAGACCGCAGATTCGGACTCGTAAAGGAGGAGTAGGCATGTTTCGAACCAGAGTGATCAGCTCCGTTGTATTGGTAATTCTTGCCCTGGTAACCATACTGGGAGGAGGATATCTTCTTGCGGCAACATTATTATTCTTAGCCCTTGTTGCTTACCGGGAATTGATGAAGGCCTGTAAGTTAAGTGGGGAAGGAAAGAAGCTTTCGGCACTCGAAATCAATGGTTACATAGGAATCCTTGCCTATTATCTGGTGATGGTATTTGTACCGGACCGGATTTACCTGTTTCTGGCGGTGGTATTAATTCTTATTGGATTTATGTTTATTTATGTATTTTCGTTCCCGAAATACCATTCTGATCAGATTATGAGTGCTTTTTTCTGTGTAGCCTATGCGCCGGTGATGCTGTCCTTTATTTATCTTGTAAGAGAGCTTCCCTATGGCGTCTATACGGTGTGGATGATTTTCATCAGCTCCTGGATCTGTGATACCTGTGCGTACCTTACCGGAATCTGTATCGGTAAGCATAAGCTGGCACCCATATTAAGTCCGAAGAAATCCATTGAGGGAGCGATCGGAGGAATCCTTGGTTCGGCCATTGTTGGTGCACTATATGGATATTTCATTGTGGAAAGTGTGGTTGTGGAACAGAGTATTACATGGATATTTGTAGTAATCAGTGCGGCTGGTGCAGTGATCTCCCAGGTAGGTGATCTGGCGGCCTCTGCAATTAAGCGTAATCAGGAGATCAAGGATTATGGAAAGCTGATCCCCGGACATGGAGGCGTTATGGACCGGTTTGACAGTGTGATCTTCACCGCACCGATGATTTATTTCCTTACTCTGCTTTTAATCAGAGCATAGAACAGGAGGTACTAAATGAAAAAAATTGGTATTCTCGGGTCTACCGGTTCCATTGGAACCCAGACACTTGAGATTGTACGGAGTAATCCTGACCTGCAGGTCATTGCACTGGCGGCGGGAAGTAACGTGAGTTTAATGGAGCAGCAGGTTCGGGAATTTCATCCCATGCTTGCCGTGATGGGATCTGAGGAAGCTGCTACAGACTTAAAGAACCGCATTGCAGATACCGATACGAGGGTATCAGCAGGAATGGAAGGGATGCTGGAGCTTGCAATTCTTCCGCAGATGGAGGTTCTGGTAACAGCGATTGTCGGCATGATCGGAATCCGTCCGACGATTGCAGCGATTAAAGCCGGAAAGACCATTGCACTTGCAAATAAAGAAACACTGGTGACCGCAGGACATATCATCATGCCACTTGCCAAAGAAAAGGGAGTATCCATTCTTCCGGTAGACAGTGAGCACAGTGCGATTTTTCAGTCGATGCATGGCGAAAACCGTGAGCGGGTAAGTAAGATTCTGCTGACCGCATCCGGAGGACCGTTCCGTGGAAAAAAGACGGAGGAACTGCAGGATATTACGGTAGAGGATGCATTGAAGCATCCGAACTGGTCGATGGGACGGAAGATCACTGTGGATTCTGCTACTCTTGTCAACAAAGGCTTAGAGGTTATGGAAGCAAAATGGCTGTTTGATGTGGAGCCGGAGCAGATTCAGGTTGTGGTTCATCCGCAAAGCATCATTCATTCCATGGTAGAATATGTGGATGGCGGAATTATGGCACAGCTTGGAATGCCGGATATGAAGCTTCCGATCCAGTATGCGCTTTTTTATCCGGACCGCAGGCCGATGGATGGCAGGAGGGTGGATTTCTTTGCCTTAAAGAGCATTTCCTTTGAGGAGCCGGATATTAAGACGTTCCGGGGATTGCAGCTTGCCTATGATGCCATTGCGGCAGGAGGCAGCATGCCGACTGTATTTAATGCGGCGAACGAAAAGGCAGTAGGACTGTTCCTGGATAAAAAAATCCGTTTCCTTGCGATCTATGATCTGATTCAGGGAGCGATGGAGCAGCACAAGGTCATTGCCAATCCTACGGTGGATGAGATTCTGGAAGCCGAAGCACAGGCACATGCGTATATTTCCGGGAAATTGTCATAAACTAAAACAGGGTCAGTATTTGGAGGAACTTCATTGATTGTTTCAATTATTTTGTTTATTGTTATTTTCTGTGTGATCGTTGTCGCACATGAATTCGGACATTTTATCATAGCCAAAAGCAATGGAATTCATGTCGTGGAATTTTTTGTGGGAATGGGACCGACATTAGTATCCTTTACGAAGGGAGATACGAAATATTCCATTAAGCTGCTTCCGCTTGGAGGTGCATGCGTTTTCGAGGGCGAGGACGGACTGAATACGAAGGAAGGCGAGGTATCGGAGGGAGCATTCCCGAATGCCCCGGTGTGGGCACGGTTCGCAACCGTTCTGGCAGGTCCGGTGTTTAACTTCCTTTTAGCGTATCTTCTGGCTGTGATTCTGGTTGCCAATACCGGTGTCCTGCTTCCCACGGTCACGACCGTACAGGAGGGAAGTAACGCAGAAGCAGCAGGTCTTGAGGTTGGAGACCGGATTGTGAAGATGAATGGTAAAAACATTCATCTGTATCAGCAGGTGCTGTTGAATTCCCAGCTCAATGTGAAGGGAGAACCCTTTGAAATTGTATATGAACGCGATGGAGAGCAGCATACGGTAACGGTAACACCGACCTTTAATGAGGAGGCGAACCGTTATCTCATGGGAATTTCTACAGGAGAGTATCTGAAGTGCAATGCCCTGCAGAATTTCCAGTATGCCTTTTACATGATGAATTTTGAAGTGGAAATGACCTTCAAGAGCCTTGGCATGCTGGTGACCGGACAGCTTTCTTTAAATGATCTGTCGGGACCTGTCGGAATTGTAAAGGTAGTGGATGACACCTATACGGAAGCGAAGGTATATGGAGCCTCTACGGTGATTCTCTCCATGATAGAGCTTGCACTGCTTCTTTCTGTGAATTTGGGTGTCATGAATTTACTCCCTCTTCCGGCACTGGATGGCGGACGCCTTGTTTTTTTACTGGTGGAGGCAGTCCGTGGAAAACCGATTCCACCGGAAAAGGAAGGAATTGTACATCTGGCAGGCATGGCGGTACTGATGATTTTAATGGTTGTTGTGATGTTTAACGATATTTCGAAGTTCTTTGCATAAAATCATCTACAAAAATAAAGGGGATTCATTGTATAGAATTGCCAAAGATTCACTTTTGGTAATTTTGTACAATGGATTCTTTTTTATTTGTCAATTATAATAATTCTACATTTCAATTCTGAAAGAAATCTAGGGTTCATTTTAGCACTTCGCTATAATCTCCCCGGAAACCATTTGCTTATGCGTAAAGAAAACAGGACACAGGGGTAGCTGTGGACGGAACAGTTACAAAACAGAATAGTAAGAATATACAGGAGGCAGGAACAGGAATACATGAAATTTTTAACAGGTGCATATTGGGACTGCGGTCAGCAGCTTTGTAATCAGGATTCCATCACGATCCAACAGGTGATGACAAGCAGAGGAAGGGTACTGATGGCAATCGTTTGTGATGGTATTGGTGGCCTTTGGAAGGGAGAAGTGGCAAGCGGTTATGTGATTGAGCGCATGGTTGCCTGCTTTTACCGGCAGATCGTTGATCTGATCGGAAAAGGGAGAAGAGCTTCCTTCATGGAAAAGAGTATAATGCGATGCCTATACAGCATCAATGAGGAGTTTTGCAGATATCGGAAGGGAAAAGAAGAACAGCTAGGGACAACGATGTCGCTGCTGTTGATCTGGGGACACCGGTATCTGATCTGTCATATCGGGGACAGCCGGATTTATCGTTGCCGTAAGAAGAGGATGGAACTTCTGACAACGGATCACAGTGGAGGCGGACACCGGCTGTTGAAGTGTATGGGGAGCTTTCCGTTCCAGAAGCCGGACATCCGGAGGGGACGGGTGAGAAAGAAACAGGGATTTTTGCTGTGTACGGATGGATTTTATAATAAGCAGTGCTGGGGAGAGATGTTCGAGCCGGCTTCCATTGTGGAAGAGGAGCAGATTGAAAGAAGACTTCAGGAAAACGCTGCCTATGTGAAGAAGCAGGGCGAAAAGGATAATCTTTCCGCAATTTATATCAGAACCTGCTGAAAGGGGAGGAGAGATGCCAATGAGAAAAATCTGGAACAATCAGTATGAGCAGCTCCGGAAGATAGGAGAGGGCGCATCAGGGCGTGTAATGCTTGCGAGGGATCTGCATTTAAACCGTCTGGTGGCAATAAAGGAGATGGAACAGATCCGGGAGATCCGCAGGGAAATGGAGCTTTTAAAGGCATTGAAGCATCCGGGACTGCCGGATATTTATGATTATTTTGAGGAGGACCGGCATGGTTTTCTGGTGATGGAATATGTGGAGGGAGTTACGTTAAAGGAGTATCTGGAGCAGCATGGGAAACCGGAGCTGACACAGGCGATTGTCTGGATGAAGGAACTCCTGGACATCCTTGTTTATCTTCATGAACAGCATCCGGCGGTGGTTTACCGGGATCTGAAGCCAGCCAATCTTATCATTCAGGAGGAAGGACATTTAAAGCTCATTGATCTGGGAGGTGCCTTTTTCCGGTGCCACAACCAGAGTGAGGAACGGGTGAGTATCGGGACGCCCGGTTACAGTGCGCCGGAACAGTGGAATGGCATACAGGCGGATGTGTCATGTGACATTTTCAGCTTTGGGGCGGTTGCCCATGAGCTTCTGACCGGCGTTAATCCTCTAAAGCCACCCTATGAGCGGCGGCCGGTGCGCCGGTATGACCGGAGGATCCCTGTTTCTTATGAGCAGATGATTCAGAAATGTACAAGAGAGCATCCGAAGGAACGTTATGCTTCCATGCGGGAGGTACTAAAGGCGTTGGAGGACTGTGAGACCATAAAAAGGAGGTGGAAGTGGAAGGGGTTACATCTCTGCAGGTGTCTGCTGACGGCAATTCCGGTTACCATGGGAGCCCTGCTTGTGATTCTGCCTCTCTTAAATGGAATTCCAAGATCCAGTTTTCCGGATCCTTTTTTACGAAAGCCGATTCTTTGCCTGTTGGTCGGAATGCTTCTTTATCTCATTCTGTTCCGGCTGGGGAAAAGGAAGGGGAGCCTGCTCCGGCAGGAAAAGGAGGTATGGCTTACTGCAAAGAAGGGAATCGGATTATGGAGTCTGGGAATCGGACTTCTGCTGGGAGGACTGGCCTTCGGTCTACAGCAGCAGACAGGGGTGCGCAGCAGCTTTGCTGCCGGAAAGGAGACCTTCTGGGTGGATATGAAGGATGAAAATGACCGGCTGCTTTTGGTGAAGGAAGGAACCGTACTCCCTGTTGGCGATAAGGTGCGTCTTGAGATTCCTATGGAGCGGATGCCGCGGCAGCAGATGTCGCTGCAGATCATAGCCATTGATGAAAAGGGGGAGGTTTTCGGAAGCCGCATCATCCGCATTAAAGCAGAGGATTAAATTTGCGTTTTTGCTGTATGTGGGGTAATATAATATAATAAGTACAAAAGAAAAACAAGCGGCTGCGAAGCAGACATTTGTTTTTCTTGTACTTATTAGCGAACATGCGTCTGCTGAAAGCAGACAGAGAGTGCGAAGCACGTGCATGTGAGCCAGAGATTAAGGCAACGAAGCGTCTGCGAAGCAGACAGAGAGTGCGAAGCACGTGCATGTGAGCCAGAGATTAAGGCAACGAAGCGGCTGCGAAGCAGACATACAAATATAAGATTCAGGAGGATTTAAGATGGCAAATCGTGAACATACAAGAGTAATTCATATCGGTGACCGGGTGATCGGAGGGGGCAATCCCATCCTGATCCAGTCCATGACCAATACCAGAACCGAGGATGTGGAGGCTACTGTGGCACAGATCCTGCGGCTTGAAAAGGCAGGCTGTGAAATTATCCGATGCACCGTACCGACCTTAGAGGCAGCCCAGGCAATCAGGGAGATCAGGAAGCAGATCCATATTCCGCTTGTTGCAGATATTCATTTTGATTACAAAATGGCGATTGCGGCGATTGAAAACGGAGCAGATAAGATCCGGATCAATCCCGGAAACATCGGGGGGCGTGAGAAGTTAAGTGCGGTTGTGTCTGCTGCGAAGGAGCATAACATTCCGATCCGTGTCGGAGTGAATTCCGGATCCTTAGAGAAGGAATTAGTGGAAAAGTATCATGGCGTTACGGCCGAGGGAATTGTGGAGAGTGCTCTTGACAAGGTACATATGATCGAAGAGGAAGGCTATGAAAATATGGTCATCAGCATTAAATCCTCGGATGTACTGATGTGTGTCAGGGCACACGAGATTCTGTCACAGAAGACGGATTATCCACTTCATGTAGGAATTACTGAGGCAGGAACAATCATCAGCGGAAATATCAAGTCTTCGATCGGACTGGGACTGATTTTGCATCAGGGAATTGGAGATACGATCCGTGTATCGCTTACCGGTGATCCGGTTGAGGAGATTAAGTCGGCAAAGATTATATTGAGAACCCTGGGACTTCGGAAGGGCGGTATTGAAGTCGTTTCCTGTCCGACCTGTGGAAGAACAAAGATAGATCTTATCGGACTTGCCAATCAGGTAGAAACGATGGTGGCAGAATTCCCGCTTAATATTAAGGTAGCCGTTATGGGCTGTGCCGTAAACGGACCGGGAGAAGCGAAGGAAGCAGATCTTGGAATTGCAGGCGGTATTCATGAAGGGCTTCTGATTAAAAAGGGCGAGATCATCCGCAAGGTTCCGGAGGATCAGCTTTTATCCGTGCTTCGGGAGGAACTGGAGCATTGGGAATCGTAGGTTAGAAAGAAGAACGGGTATGGAAAAATCATTTTTTGATGTATTTCCCAAACTAAATCTGGATAAAAAAAGCAGTGAGCTGTTTGAACAGGTCACCGTATGTAAAGTCTCTGCAACCAAAAGCAGGGACTTTGTCCGTGTGAGCATTGTAAGTGATTATCTGATACCGAAGGAGACAATCTATAAGGTTGAAAAGGAAATCAAACGGCAGTTTTTTGATAAGCATCCGGTGACGGTCAAGCTATATGAGAGCTTTCATCTGTCGGAGCAGTATACGCCGGAAAATCTGATGCGGGAGTATGAGTCCAGTATTTTGCTTGAGCTGCGGGAATACAGCCCGGTGGAATATAACATTTTCAAGATGGCAGATCTTTCCTATCCGAAGGAGAATCAGATCCTGATTACGGCAGAGGATACGGTTTTAGCCAGAAGTAAGTCACAGGAGCTTCTGCGGATCTTAGAGAAGATCATTGTGGAGCGGTGTGGACTTAAGGCAGAATGCCTGATGGAATATAAAGAGAAGAAAACAGGACGTCATAAGGAAGAGGATGACATCATGATTTCCCGGCAGATCAGGGAGATCACACTGCGTGCCTTTGGTAAGGCAGGAGCGGCCGCAGAGGAAGCTTCGGAAGAAATGGAGTCAGGTGCTGCAGGGCGTGCGGAAGGAGCAGGAGAAGGCTCATCCACAAATGCAGGAGCCATTGGAGGTACACCGGAGAAGCCGGCAGAGCAGGGAAAAGGAACGGTCAGCAAGGGAGTCGGAGAGAAGCGCCCATTTGAGAAGCGCAGCTTTGGAAAGAGAGAGGATCGCGGCGATTTCCGCAGAGCCATTAAGAAATCGGATAATCCGGATGTTATTTACGGACGTGACTTTGAGGATGAGGTGATGCCCATGGAGGACATCATGGGAGAGATGGAGGTCACGGTAAAGGGGAAGATCATCCGTGAGGATTCCCGTGAAATCAAGAACGAACGTACCATTCTCATGTATGATATTACGGATTATACGGATACCATGACCTTTAAGATGTTCGTGCATAACGATCAGGTGGCGGAGGTAAAGGCAGATCTTAAGATGGGCGCATTCGTGAAGCTTAAGGGAATTGCGGCCATCGATGCATTCGATAAGGAGCTGACGATCGGTTCAGTAATCGGAATCAGGAAGATTGCAGACTTTACGACGTCCAGAAAGGATTTAAGCGTCCGGAAGAGAGTAGAGCTTCACTGCCATACGAAGATGAGTGATATGGATGGTGTTTCAGAGGCGAAGGACATTGTTAAACGTGCATATCAATGGGGACATCCGGCAATTGCCATTACGGATCATGGAGTGGTACAGGCATTCCCGGATGCGAACCATGTCTGGGAGGATCTGTGGAAAGCGGAGAAGGCAAAGCGTAAGGAAGCCGGAGATCCGAATCCGGATAAGCAGGATTTCTTTAAGATCATTTACGGCATGGAGGCTTATCTCGTTGATGATCTGCAGGAGCTTGTCGTGAATGAGCAGGGGCAGGATTTTACCCACGATTTTGTGGTATTTGATATTGAAACGACGGGATTTTCACCGGTAAGCAACCGGATTATTGAAATCGGAGCCGTGAAAGTGGTCAATGGTGAGATCGCAGACAAATTCTCGACCTTCGTAAACCCGCAGGTGCCGATTCCGTATCATATTGAAAAGCTTACCGGCATCAATGACAGTATGGTAATGGATGCACCGGTGATTGAAGAGGTTCTTCCTCAATTTATGGAGTTTTGCAAGGATGCGGTTATGGTGGCGCACAATGCGTCCTTTGATATGAGCTTTATCAAAGAAAATGTGATGCGGCAGCAGTTAAACAAGACCTTCACATATGCAGATACACTGGGAATTGCACGTGTGCTTTTCCCGAATCAGGCAAAGCATACATTGGATGCGGTCTGCAAGACCATGGGAATATCCCTTGAAAATCATCACCGTGCGGTAGATGATGCCGGTGCAACGGCAGAGATTTTTGTAAAGATGATTCCGCTTTTAAAGGAGCAGGGAGTTACGAATTTAAAGCAGGTTAATGAATGGGGGGCTTCCAGTAAGGAGATTGTGAAGCGTCTTCCTTCTTATCATGCGATTATTTTAGCAGAGAACAATGTCGGAAGAGAGAATCTGTACCGGCTCGTTTCAGCGTCACATCTGGATTATTACAGTAAGCGTCCCCGTGTACCGAAAAGCTTTCTGATGAAGCACCGGGAAGGCCTGATTCTGGGAAGTGCCTGTGAGGCAGGAGAGCTCTATCGGGCGTTACTCGAAGATAAGTCGGAAGCCGAGATTGCGCGGCTTGTGAACTTTTATGATTATCTGGAAATCCAGCCGCTTGGGAACAATGAGTTCATGATCGAATCCGAACGGGTTCCTTCCATTAACAGCATGGAAGATATCAGGAACATCAACCGCCGGATTGTGGAGCTTGGTGAAGAATACGGAAAGCCGGTGGTAGCAACGTGTGACGTACATTTTCTGGATCCTGAGGATGAGGTTTACCGCCGGATTATCATGGCAGGTAAGGGATTTGAGGATGCAGACAATCAGGCCCCTCTTTATCTGCGGACAACAGAGGAGATGCTTGCAGAGTTTGAGTATCTTGGCAGTGACAAGGCAGAAGAGGTTGTTATTACCAATACGAATAAAATTGCGGACCGGATCGATGTCATGGCACCGGTTCGGCCGGATAAATGTCCGCCGGTTATTCCGGACAGTGATAAGACATTGACGGACATCTGTTACCGCCGTGCCCATGAGCTGTATGGGGATGAACTGCCCAAGATCGTCGAGGAGCGTCTGGAAAAGGAGCTTCACTCCATTATCAGCAATGGATTTGCCGTTATGTATATCATTGCACAGAAGCTGGTGTGGAAGTCGGTGGAGGATGGTTATCTGGTTGGTTCCCGAGGATCGGTAGGATCTTCCCTGGTGGCATTTATGGCAGGTATTACGGAGGTAAATTCCCTGGCAGCACATTACCGCTGTCCGAAGTGCCGGTACTATGATTTTGATGCACCGGAAATTAAGGAAAATGCCGGTATTTCCGGATGTGACCTTCCGGATAAAATTTGTCCGAGGTGCGGAGAGCCGCTGATGAAGGATGGATTTGACATCCCGTTTGAAACCTTCCTTGGATTTAAGGGAGATAAGGAGCCGGATATTGACCTGAACTTCTCCGGGGAATATCAGAGTAAGGCTCATAAGTACACGGAAGTTATTTTCGGTGCCGGGCAGACATACCGTGCCGGAACGATTGCTACACTGGCGGATAAGACGGCATTCGGTTATGTGAAGAATTATTACGAGGAACGTGGCAGGAAGAAGCGGACCTGTGAAATCAACCGTATCGTTTTAGGGTGTACCGGAATCCGGCGTAGTACCGGACAGCATCCCGGCGGTATCATCGTACTTCCGATGGGTGAGGACATCAATTCCTTTACACCGGTGCAGCATCCGGCAAACGATATGACAACGGATATTGTTACCACACATTTTGATTACCATTCCATTGACCACAACCTGTTAAAGCTTGATATTCTTGGACACGATGATCCGACGATGATTCGTATGCTGCAGGATTTAACCGGAATTGACCCGACGAAGATTCCTTTGGATGATAAGCAGGTCATGTCCCTGTTCCAGAATACCTCGGCTCTTGGCATTACGCCGGATCAGATTGGCGGCTGTCCTGTGGGCTCCCTTGGAATTCCGGAATTTGGTACAGACTTCGTTATCCAGATGCTTCTGGACACAAAGCCGCAGAGCTTATCGGATCTGATCCGTATTTCGGGACTTGGCCACGGGACAGACGTATGGCTTGGAAACGCACAGACCCTGATTCTCGATGGAGTTGCAGATATTTCACACTGTATCTGCTGTCGTGATGATATTATGATTTACCTGATCAGTATGGGCGTGGACAGTGCATTATCCTTTACCATTATGGAAAGTGTCCGTAAGGGAAAGGGCCTGAAGCCGGAGTGGGAAGAGGCCATGACGGCGCAGGGGGTACCGGACTGGTACATTGCGTCCTGCAAGAAGATCAAGTACATGTTCCCGAAGGCCCATGCGGCGGCGTACGTTATGATGGCGTGGCGTATTGCCTACTGTAAGATCAACTATCCGCAGGCCTACTATGCTTCGTATTTTTCCATCCGTGCATCGGCGTTTTCCTATGAAATCATGTGTCAGGGACAGAAGCACTTAGAGGATGTGATGAAGGATTATAAGAGCCGGAGTGATTCCTTAAGTAAGAAGGAACAGGATACCCTGAAGGATATGAAGATCGTGCAGGAAATGTATGCCCGGGGCTTTGAATTTGAGCCAATCGATATTTTCCGGGCACATTCCCGGAACTTCCAGATTTTCGACGGAAAGATCATGCCGTCCTTAAGCAGTATTGACGGACTTGGTGAAAAAGCTGCTGATGCAATCGTCGAAGCAGCCAAGGATGGCCCGTTCCTTTCGAAGGATGATTTCCGGATGCGTACGAAGGCATCTAAGACCATCATTGACCTGATGAGTGACCTGGGGATCCTTGGAGATCTGCCGGAATCGAACCAGATCAGCCTGTTTGATTTTGCGTTATCGTGAGAAGAGATATAAAACAAACAAAATAACAGATGTTATGCGACGGCAGAAAGCTGCTTGCATGACAGGAAGACAGACGGAAAGAACACAGGGTGCTCTTTCCGTCTTGTATTTTGGCTTTGAAAGCTGACTTTTGGATCGGACCGGTTTTCTACTTACACATTGATTCCTCTGACAACTTCAAAGAACGATTATGTGATCCACTATCCACAGGGAAGTGGAAACAGCAGCATTTTACAGGAAAATGGTGGAAAGCAGGAGGGAGGACACTCTCACCAGTTTGAATGGAAAACCATCACAACACCTACGGCAGAGACGGATGGACTGGAAGCCTATGCATGTATCATTTGTGGATATTATACGGATAGTGTTCCGGTATCAGCATACAGTTATGCCTGTATCGAGGGAGCAAAACAGGTTCTTGCAGCCGGACAGAATGCCGAGATTACATTGAAAATGGGAAGATGGTGTTCTTATCCAAGGTGGTTTATGGAAAAGCTGGCACAGAGAAGGGATCTGACAATTCATTTACAGTTTGAATATCTGCATAAACAGTATGAAGTTCTGATTCCGGCCAAAACGCCGATGGATACGGAGTGTGAATGGTATGGACCATTAAAGCTTTGCAATCTGTATCCTTATACAATAAAATAAAAGCTTTTCATATACGAAATAAGAGCCTGTCTTTAATTGGACAGGCTCTTTACATAAATAAAAATCCGGTAGTGCTGTGATACTATTGTAACAGTTCAGCCATGCCCATTCATAAGCTGCCGGATTGTACAGATTGGCTAACAAATATACGTGCTTTCCGGCAACTTATTTCATGTCGGGCGTCCGCCCTATAGAAATGATTGTATAAGCTGCCCTTAGTGAGCAAGCTCCCACGGTCATCTTGCACAATCATTTCTGCATGGCTGAATTGTTACATACTATCGGATTTTTATAATTTGGGTAATTGACACACATCATTCCGTATGATATATTCACTACAAAGCATATATTTCATTAATCCAATCTAAGTCATCGGTATCTTATGCTGATGAAGTTCTGGAATTTTATAGATATAAGCAATAGAAATAGGATCAAATTGATTAAGATTCTGACTATGGTTTTATATTTATTCTGACTATGAAAACAGAAGTTTTCTGAAATCCATGCTTTTAAATCACATTTTAACAATTGAAAAGGCGGGAGGAAGGAAAGCAGACATTGGTTTGTTTGACCGGGGGAATGTTTATTGGTTATGGAATATTCAGAGGTTTATTTCTATCTTCCTGCAAAGGGAGGAAGAAAATGGGAGAAGCAAAGATCACTAAAGCAATGACAAAAGATGCAGCAATAACAGCAACAGATGTATCAACAAAAGAAGCAATAGCAAAAGGAACAAAAGTACAGAGAAATTATAAAGATACGGTAAGCCGGATGTTGTTTAGGGAGCCGGAGAATGCGCTGTCTCTGTATAATGCCCTAAATGGGACAAACTATGCAGATGCATCACAGATTACGTTTAACATGTTGGACAATGCAATTTATATGGGAATGCAGAATGACATTTCCTTTTTGATTATGAACGAGGTGAACCTGTATGAACACCAGTCTACTTACAATCTGAACATGCCACTTAGAGATTTATTTTATGTGGCAGAGCTATTACAGGTTTATGTGAAAGATCAATCGTTGTACAGTTCCAAATTAATTAAGTTACCAACACCGCATTTTGTGGTATTCTATAATGGAGTAGAAGATAAGCCAGAGAAAAGAATTCTCAGATTGTCAGAGGCGTTTGAAGTACCGACAAAAGATCCGGAACTGGAATTAAAGGTAACGATACTAAATATTAATCCCAGGATGAATGAAGATTTAAAGGAAAAGTGTCCGGTATTAAAGCAGTATACCCAATATGTAGAACAGGTCCGGTGCAACAGCATGAATATGTCTTTGGAGCAGGCTGTGGAAGAAGCAATTGAATACTGTATCCAGCATAATATATTGAAAGAATTTTTATCGAAGCAGAAAGCGGAGGTAATTAAGATGAGCATTTTTGAATATGACGAGGAACGTGAAATTGAACTGATCCGAAGGGATGAGAGGGAGATTGGAAAAGAGATCGGTCAAAAGATCGGGGAAGAGATTGGAGCTGAGAAAGAACGTGAAAATACAATTAAGTCTATTATCTCATTTGGCAAAAAATTAGGTGCAAGTAAAGAACAAATAATCAAAGAACTACAGGAAAGATGTTTACTAGAAGAACAGGAAGCAGAAAAGAAAGTCACTCTTTACTGGAATGAATAATCATATGAGACAGTCCCTGAAGAACCTGAAAGGGAAGAACTTGAAAGTTAACTTCTCCTTGCCTTTTTTCATGAGAGAAAATATAATGATATATGTGCTGAATTGTGGGTACTGCTTTGGCAGGGAGACAATTTGCAGATCAAATGATATAAGCAATAAAGAAGAATGGGAGTGGTTATAACATGAAGGAACTGAAAGATTATGTTCGCAGTATTCCGGATTTCCCGGAGCCGGGGATTATTTTCCGTGATGTGACGAGCGTGCTGCAGGATGCAGAGGGATTTAAGCTTGCGATTGATTCCATGATCAAGCTGTTGGATGGAGTAGAGTTTGATGTGATTGCAGGTGCGGAGTCCCGTGGATTCATTCTGGGAGCACCGATTGCCTATGCAATGGGCAAGCCGTTTGTACTGATCCGCAAGAAGGGCAAGCTGCCCTGTGAAACCATTGAACAGGCCTATGATCTGGAATATGGTACTGCAACGATTGAGATGCACAGGGATTCGATTAAGCCGGGACAGAAGGTTGTTCTTGTAGATGATCTGATTGCAACAGGCGGTACGGTAGAGGCTGCAATTAAGCTGATCGAGCAGCTTGGCGGCGAGGTAGTGAAGGTAATCTTTATGATGGAGCTTGCAGGCTTAAATGGAAGAGCTAAGCTTGCCAATTACGATGTGGCATCCGTTATTACATATGAAGGAAAATAAAATCTGTAAGCCGGGTTCTGAAAAATCATTGAAAAGATAACTTTGGATGTAATATAGGCACAGATATTCCACAACAACAAAAGGAATGGAGATAGTTATGTTAGAAAAATTTTTTAAACTGAAAGAAAATGGTACGAATGTCCGCACGGAAGTTGTAGCAGGTGTTACTACCTTTATGACCATGGCATACATTCTTGCAGTAAATCCCAGTATTTTGTCTGCATCCGGAATGGATGCACAGGCAGTATTGATTGCAACAGCGATTGCATCCTTTATCGGAACCATATGTATGGCGCTGCTTGCAAATTATCCGTTTGCACTGGCACCGGGACTTGGATTAAATGCGTATTTTGCATATACGGTATGCGGATCTATGGGTTATTCCTGGCAGATCGCATTATTTGCCGTATTCGTAGAAGGTCTGATCTTCATTGTATTGTCCCTTACGAATGTCCGTGAAGCTATTTTCAATGCAATTCCGCTTCAGTTAAAGAAGGGAGTTTCCGTTGGTATTGGTTTATTCATTGCTTTTATTGGTCTTCAGAATGCAGGAATTGTTGTAAACAATGATTCCACACTGGTTTCTATTGTTGACTTCACTGCAGACTTCCATACTTCCGGTATTTCTGCATTATTGGCAGTGATTGGTATTTTTATTATTGCCGTTCTTTATGTAAAGAAGGTAAAGGGTGCAATCCTGATTGGTATTTTTGCAACATGGATTCTGGGTATTATCTGCCAGCTTACCGGATTATATGTGGTTACTCCGGATGCAGGATATTATTCCCTGATTCCGGCATGGAGCAGCTTTAACCTCGGAGCAATTTCTTCCGTTTTCGGACAGTGTTTCAAGGCCGATTTCTCCAGCCTGCGAGCATTTGACTTTGTTGCAATTGTATGCGCATTCCTTTTTGTTGACATCTTTGATACACTTGGAACCTTAATCGGATGTGCAACCAAGGCCGATATGCTGGACAAAGAAGGAAAGCTTCCCCGTATTAAGGAAGCACTTCTTGCAGATGCGATTGCAACGACAGCAGGTGCAGTGCTTGGTACTTCTACAACAACGACCTTCGTAGAAAGCTCTGCAGGTGTGGCAGAAGGCGGAAGAACAGGTCTTTCTTCTGTTGTAACAGGACTTTTGTTCCTGCTTGCTGTTTTCCTTTCTCCGATTTTTATTACCATTCCGAGCTTTGCAACAGCTCCGGCATTATTGTTTGTAGGCTTTCTGATGATCTCTGCTGTTACAGCAATTGATTTTAATGATTTTACAGAAGCTGTTCCGGCATATCTTGCATTGATTGCAATGCCGCTTACCTACAGCATTTCCGAGGGTATTGCAGCCGGAGTTATCTCCTATGTGGTAATTAATCTGATATCCGGAAAAGCAAAGAAGATCACACCGTTAATGTATGTACTTGCGGTACTGTTTATCTGTAAATTTATTTTCTTATAACTATTCAGAGCTATGCCGTTCATAAGCTGCCGGATTGTACAGATTAGCTGATCAATATACGTGCTTTCCGGCATCTTATTTCATGTCGGGCATTTGCCCTATAGAAATGAATTCTGGTTTATGAAGTGAAGGAGCAGTCATGGAGAAACAAAAAGGAAAAGCAGGGTACTATGTGTTAAGTGTTGTACCATTACTTGCAACATTAATGATACAGGTGCTTTCAGGGCTTACCTGCAGTGTAATTGGTACAGTAGTCTATTCTGTGCGTATTGCAATGAACGGAGAAGCCGAGCTTCTGAATGACCCGGCAGCATTACAGGCAGCAGTTACGGATTATATTATGCAATTTATTATTTATGCCGTCGTTGTGGCACAGATACTGACACTGATTGGAGCAGCGGTCTGGTATGGTATTCTGGTTAAAAGAAAGAATGTGAACCGGCCAATTAAAGAGTGCGTCAACGTGCGGACAGTATTGATGTGTATACTGGCAGGCATTGGATTACAGCTTGTAATTGATTTCCTATTAAATATTGCAGCTCTGGCTTTCCCGAATGCAATGGAAGCTTATTCGCAACTCGTTGAGACGGTGGGTATTGGTGAAACAACCTGGATCTCTTTGTTAGCTACGGTGATACTGGCACCAATTTCCGAAGAGCTTCTTTTCCGTGGACTCACGTTGCGTTTCCTTCGGAGTGCAGGTGTGAAGTTTGCAGCAGCAAATGTAATTCAGGCATTGTTTTTTGGAATTTTACATATGAATCTGGTACAGGGGATCTATGCTTTTGCAGTGGGACTGGTTTTAGGATATGTTGCCGGAAAGTGCAGAACGGTTTTCCTGCCGATTCTGTTACATCTGTGTTTCAATATTGCAGGAACAGTCCTTGCAGCGTTGTTATCCGGAAATACGGGATGGCTTATGCAGGGTATCCTTACGGTTGCAGGTGTTCTGATGCTGGCAGGTGCATTTCTCCTGCTCCAAAAAGAGAGGAAAGTATCCGGTGAAGCAGAAGCTGTATCACAGACAGATGATCCGCTTCATACGGGTTTATAGGAGTTAAGCATAAGCTGCGTTAGCAGCGTTTTTTCGAATCATATTTAAGATTTTAGCAGCAAATTCTCCGGAGGTCTTTTATTCAAGAAAAGCGGTAAATGTGTTCTATTCGGTATCCGTTCCATTTGCGCCGATTGCAGCTGGAAAGAAAAAAGTAAAAAATAGGTCAAATGACAAAGTAAGTTCCAGTTTGACAAAGTAAATGTCCGGTCGATCCCTGCCCTACATGTGGGCAGGGATTTTTCTGCGCAAAAACTGCTTAAAAACAGATGATTTTTGGAAAAACATAGCGTAAAATAGACCTTATACAAGGAAAAAAGGGCATAGTAAACCGCAAGTGGGATTTTTCTGTTTTTTCGCCTTAGTAAATTCCACCCGTATAGGCAGGCCTATGTGGCTGTGTCCCGGTATGTCATGTCAGTTAAAAGAATTCATCTTTGGAGAGAAAACAGTGGCTCTGTTCATCCCAAAGAAGCTGCGTGTCAGATCCTTTCCAGTAGTCCCACGGACCACTGGAATAGCCAAATCTGATACGAAAAGCCTGCAGGTAGTTCAGGGGCATTCCGTCGGAATCCATGTAATTCCATGGGTTCGATTCGACTTCATTGCCCTGTCGTACCCACTTACGGAGACAGCAGCGTTCCCTGAGTGTCATGGGAACCACTTCTTCCATCTCCTGCAATGCTACTAAATTAACCTGGTAATCAATGGAATCCTTATCTGCTCTCATGGCTGTCCTCCTTGTGAAAAATGGATCGATTGAGTGTCACGTCCTGGGGAGGAACTCTGTGGCACCCAAGAAGATCCAGGATCTCCTGCCCATACAGAAAAGAAAACACATCATAAGGGCATTTATTCCCCAAACTTTCCCGGCTGTAGGAATTGATATGATCCATCATAAGACAGATATCTTCCTGCGAGTAGGGTGAAAAGTCCGTTCCTTTCGGAAGAAAACAGCGTATAAATTCATGGTTGCGCTCCGCAGAACCTTTCTGGTAAGGAGCACTGGGATTACAATAAAAAATGCGTGTACGAAGATTTCCCTGATGATCGTATTCGATTGCTCTCGGATTTGAAAATTCGGTACCGTTATCTGCAAGACAGACTTTAAACAGTGAACAGAAACGATCCGGACGCAATTCCAAGTAAAGCCGTTCAAAGATATCGATCACGGACTGGGAGTCATTGTGGTCACGGAGAAAGGCAAGCATAAATTCTGCTTTCACGAAGTGAATGGTAAGAAGAACCTTACTGCCCTTTTTCCCTTCCACCGAATCCAGCTGAGTGATTGCAAGATCAGGATATTCCAGAAGATATCCTTTAAAATCTTCATAAGTGCGTCCGATCCGACAGGCTTTGTCGACTTTCAGGTGGCATTTTACCTTACGCGCATTATAGCGGATCTTTCTGGGAAGATCGATGTTCATGGCAGAGATAATGCGTGCATCGATCAGCCGGTAAATAGTTCTTTCGCTTACTGTGAGAGAATCCGCATTGGTAGCACAAATGTGGTGTGGAGACTGCTTTTTTCTAATCAGCGGAGAAATAAATTCGTCAAGATAGCGGATTTCTTCCTCTGAATAAGAAAGACCGGATCTGGCTTCCGAAAGAACATCCCGGTATTCCCGGTGGGCAAAATCAGCATTGTATACCCTTTTTTCAAGACTGCATACAGCCCGTTTTCCACAGCCGTTACAGACATAAGGCGGTTTCAGAAGACGTTTGCAGGTCTCTTTTTCGAAATCTTTACACAGAGAATTGCACATGGAACAGCGCCTGCATAAAGTATATTTTCTGGCAGCATGGCATTCTGTGCAGATGTGGGATTTCGGACAGGAGACCCGTTTGGTACAGCTGTTGTAGGGAAGATGATAGGCACCTACTTTGCGGTACTGGAGATGATTCCGGATCTCCTTGGAAATAGTGGATGGATCTTTTCCAAGTGAAGAAGCAATCGAGGAAAAGGATTCTTTATTATCAAGCATCAGCTGTATTTTAGATCTGTCATCGAGACTCAAATGTTTATTTTTACTCATTACAACACCTCCGAAAAAGATCCGGGACACAGCAGATAAAATATAGCATAAAAGGGGAAAAGTTCGCCAGAGTAACTTCTACCTAAGGTTTTGCCGAAGTAACTTCTGGTTTAAAGAGAAGGAGACTAGAATTTAGTTTGGCAATTGAGTAAAGTAAAAAATATAGGAAAATTGCAAAAAAGTGCTTGCATTATTTCTAAATATATAATAGAATAATCAAGTGCGATGCAGACGGATCGCATCTGATATGGCTCGTTGGTCAAGCGGTTAAGACGCCGCCCTCTCACGGCGGAATCAGGGGTTCGATTCCCCTACGAGCTGTTGACTATTTTAGAATAGCCCAACCCTGTAAGACGGAACATATAGAATATATATGCTCCGCTTTTTCATGTAGAGCACTTAGCGAAAGCAAGCCGAAGGCGCAGCTTGAGGTTAGTGCGAACGGTACCTGGACACTTAACGAATGCGAGGCGAAGACGAAGCATGAGTTTAGTGAAACAGGTGCATGTAGAGCCGAAGGAACCACTTAGCGAAAGCAAGCCGAAGGCGCAGCTTGAGGTTAGTGCGAACGGTACCTGGACACTTAACGAATGCGAGGCGAAGACGAAGCATGAGTTTAGTGAAACAGGTGCATGTAGAGCCGAAGGAACCACTTAGCGAAAGCAAGCCGAAGGCGCAGCTTGAGGTTAGTGCGAACGGTACCTGGACACTTAATGAATCATACAATCATTGAAAGAAAGCGAGATAGAGCATGGGAACAGACAACTATTATTCCGTAAAAGAGGATGTACAGAAGTACATTGATGGATGCAAAACAAAAATGAATGTTAGAACACATAAGGTATTTGGACGGGCTGTTTTAGCAGGAATGATGATTGCGTTTGGCGCATCAGCAAGCAATGTGGCAGCTCATGCAGTTACGAATGTCGGTCTTTCACGACTGGTGGCCGGATGTGTATTCCCGGTTGGACTGATGATGGTTGTTCTCCTCGGTGCAGAGCTGTTTACCGGAGACTGCCTGATGGCAATGGGAAATGCAGAAGGAGCCTGCACCATATTGGATTTGATTAAATTTCTGTTTGTAGTTTATGTGGGAAATTTTGTGGGTTCTATTTTACTGGCGGTTGTGAATGTGATTTCCGGACAATTGAATTATTCCTCCGGACTGCTTGGAGCATATACGATTAAGGTGGCGATGGGAAAGGTAAATATGTCCTTTGGACAGGCACTGTGCTCCGGAATTCTTTGTAATATTCTGGTATGTGCTGCTGTTCTGATGGCGATGTGTGCAAGAGATATTGTTGGTAAGCTCTTTGCCTGCTTCTTTACGATTATGCTGTTCGTGGTAGCAGGATATGAGCATTGCATTGCCAATATGTATTATATTCCGGCAGGGCTGATCGCAGCCAGAAACCAGAATTATGTGCAGGTTGCCATGGATACCTACGGATATACGGCAGATCAGCTTGCATCCTTAAATCTCTATGGGTTCTTTGTGAAAAATCTGGTTCCCGTTACGATTGGAAATATTATTGGTGGAGCAGTACTTGGTCTGATTCTTCTTTATCTTCACGGATACGATAAGAAGAAAGCTGCTTAATTATTACAGGCTAATTTTGACACTTATATCGTTACATCATATCAATAATTGTTCTGGCTAAGCCGTCGTGATCATTATCGTATAAGGTAATGGTTGTGGCGGCTTTTTTGACAGCTTCGGTTGCATTCGTCATGGCAATTCCCATTCCGGCTTCTGCAATCATGGAGATATCATTTTCGGCGTCTCCGGCAGCAAGGCTGAAAGCCGGATTGATGGAAAGCATCTCACAAAGCTTGCGGACAGCAGCACCTTTTCCGGAAGCGGCAGGAAATACTTCCAGATAATAGGGATTGGAATAGGCAAGGGAGATTCCTTCCTTTTCTGCCCAGGGAAGAAACTCCTGCCGTAAAGCTTCCAGTCTGTCTGTATCTTTCCGTTCGATTAACAGACATTTACAAGGCTCCACATGAAGTACGGAGAAAATATCCGGATTGATGATTGTGGGAGTGTTAATAAAGCGCTGGTAATAAGCAAGTCCTTCATCCATAGTCGGAGACACAATATGGGTCTCTGAATAGGTATGAAAATGAATCTGATAGGAAGCCGCAAGCTCCATCACATGCTTTACCTGGGAAAGCTTCAGACCAATCCGGTAAAGCACCTGTCCGGTTTCACAGTCATAGATTTCACCGCCGTTATAACCAATCAGATACATGCCTTTATAGTTGAGATTCAGCATTTCTTTAGTGTATTTGAGATTATTGATATCCCTGCCGGAGCAAAGAACAAGCTTATGTCCTGCATCCGTCCATTTCATCAGGACTTCTCTGGTATAATCAGTAACCTGTTTTTCATGGTTTAACAGGGTACCGTCCATATCGGTAAATAAAATTTTGGTTTTCTTGTAAAGTTCAGGATGATTCATCATGTAATTCCTTTTTTCTTTGATCGTAGTCAGTATCTCTTCGGGTACAAACAGTTTCCCGTAACCGGTGCCAAGATCAAGACCGGGCTTTGCAGTACCATGAAAATCGGAGCCACCGCTGATGCACAGATCGTACTTTTTTGCAAGGGCACGGATCTGTCTTTCATCCGCAGGGGTATGGGTAGAATAAATGGCTTCAATTCCCATAAGCCCGATATCTTTTAAGGAAGCAGCCAGCCTGTCCAGCTGCTCCTTTCCCATGTGATAAAGGCAGGGATGAGCCAGAATCGGAAATCCGCCGGCTTTCAGGATGATTTCTACCGCACGCATGGGGGTAATCTTTTTACGGGGAACAAAGCAGGGACCGTGATCGCCGATATAGCGGTCAAAGGCTTCCCTGACGCTCTTCACATATCCATGCTTCAAAAGATATTTGGCGTAGTGTGCTCTTGTCAGTACGCAGTCGGGAAATTCTGCTTCCAGTTCCTCATAGGTTACAGGCATGCCATGCTCAGTCAGCCGCTTGCACATTTCGATGTTACGGATTTTACGGCCATTGACGAAGTGTACGAGACGTCTTTTAAAATAATCGCTTTCATAATCAATATAAAGACCGACGATATGGATATCGCGGCCTTCATATTCTGAGGAAAATTCAATTCCGGGAATCACTTCGATATTTTTGCCTTTTGCAGCAGCAAGCGCTTCGGTGATCCCGTCAGTGGTATCGTGATCAGTCAGGGCAAATGCGGATAAGCCCTTTTCCAATGCATAATTTACAAGTTCAGTCGGAGTGTAACTGCCATCTGATTTTGTAGAATGTACATGCAGATCAATTGCTTTCAATTCGTTGTTCCTTTCTTATGCATACGATCTTACTGATACGGGTTATAAGCAGAAGACGAAGCTTAATCGTCGTCTTCGCCGTCCTGCTTGGTATAAACGGTACGCTTACGTGCCATTTCATCACTTTCGAGATATTCGTCATAGGTGGTGATCTTGTCAATCAGCGTTCCGTCCGGAAGGATTTCCATAATACGGTTTGCCGTTGTCTGTACAAACTGGTGATCGTGGCAGGAGAAGAGTGCAACACCGGGGAACTTGATCAGTCCGTTGTTCAGGGCAGTGATGGACTCCATATCCAGGTGGTTGGTGGGTTCATCGAGAACCAGACAGTTTGCACCGCTGATCATCATCTTGGAAAGCAGACAGCGTACCTTTTCTCCACCGGATAAAACCTTTACCTTCTTCACACCGTCCTCGCCGGCGAAAAGCATTCTGCCAAGGAAGCCACGTACATAGGTGACATCCTTAACCGGAGAGTAGCCGGTCAGCCAGTCAACAATCGTCAGGTTGTTATCAAATTCTGCGGTACTGTCCTTCGGAAAATAGGCCTGGGAGGTGGTAACACCCCATTTATAAGTACCTTCATCGGGTTCCATTTCACCCATTAAAATTTGGAAGAGAGTCGTCTTTGCAAGCTCATTGCTTCCGACAAAAGCGATCTTGTCCTCATGTCCCATGATAAAGGAAATGTTGTTTAATACCTTTTCTCCGTTGATGGTCTTGGAGATTCCTTCTACGGAAAGAACCTCATTCCCGATTTCACGGTCGGGACGGAAATCGATATAAGGATATTTACGGCTGGAGGGTTTGATTTCGTCCAGTTCGATCTTCTCAAGGGCACGCTTTCTACTGGTTGCCTGTTTGGATTTACTTGCATTAGCAGAGAAGCGGGAGATGAATTCCTGTAATTCCTTGATTTTTTCTTCTTTCTTCTTGTTCGCTTCCTTCATCTGCTTGATTAACAGCTGGCTGGATTCAAACCAGAAATCGTAATTGCCGGCATAGAGCTGGATCTTGCCGTAGTCGATATCTGCAGTATGTGTACATACTTTATTTAAGAAGTAACGGTCATGGGATACGACGATAACCGTATTTTCGAAGTTGATAAGGAATTCTTCCAGCCATGCGATCGCATCGAGATCCAGGTGGTTCGTAGGCTCGTCGAGAAGCAGAATGTCCGGATTACCGAACAGTGCTTTCGCAAGTAAAACCTTCACCTTGTCATTACCGTTTAAGTCCTTCATGATGGCATAGTGCAAGGAAGGATCAATGCCAAGACCGTTTAATAACATGGCTGCATTGCTTTCGGCTTCCCAACCGTCCATTTCTGCAAATTCCGCTTCAAGCTCGCTGGCACGGATACCATCTTCGTCGCTGAAATCCTCTTTGGCATAGATGGCGTCTTTTTCCTTCATAATCTGGTAAAGGCGTTCATTACCCATAATAACGACATCCATAACCGGATAAGCATCATACTTGAAGTGATCCTGTTCGAGGACCGAAAGACGCTGACCGGGAGTGATGGTAACATCACCGCTTGTTGTTTCCAGAGCACCGGATAATATCTTTAAAAATGTGGACTTTCCGGCACCGTTGGCACCGATCAGACCATAGCAGTTTCCCTCGGTAAATTTAATATTTACATCCTCAAAGAGGGCCTTCTTGCCGATTCGTAAAGTTACATTATTTGCCTGAATCATTTTCTTACCTCTGTTTTCTCGATTTTATTGTTGGACATACAAATCTTATTATACATAAAATCGTTGGATTTTCAAGGAAAATCACAATGGATGTGCGGAATTCCGTGGAATAAATTCAATCTTCAGCTGCATATCCATTCCATCTGCAAGCCGCTGTAGCGTGGACAGGGAAGGATTAGCGTTTCCACGTTCAATTTTGCTGATATCACATTGATAGATTCCGGTTCTTTCGGAGAGCTGCTTCTGTGTGAGGGCAGCATAATCTCTTGCACGTGCCAGACTTCCGGCAAGCATTTTGGAGGGATTTACCATTTCTATCCGGATGAGTGTACCGTCTTCCCATATGGTTTCTGCGTCGAGATCCAGTTCATCTGACCAGGAGACGCCGTATCCTCCGGGGTCCAGTGTAAGTCTGGAGGAAAGGGCGGGATCAGATTGCAGAGCCCTGAACTGGGGGAGAGATGGAAAGAGGTTTTCAAGATTATACTGAATGACCTCTCCGGTTAAAAACAGAGCCTGAATATTTAAGTTGTCCAACATGGCAGCTGATTGAATTTTATGTGACATAATATGCCTCCTGAAAATTATTCGATTGGTGGAAGAAGATAAAAGTTCTGTGTTTTCCACATATCATAAAGTTGCTCCTTGTAGTGCAGAATGAAATTTTTGATCAGTTTCTGCTCTTTGACAGGTATATCGCCTTCATACATCTCGCCTTCTTCCAGTGAGAAGAGCCCCACATAATCTCCATAGATTGCATGCAGATGTGGAGGATTATGCTCTTTCTGACGAAGATACATTTTAATGACAATTCCATAAAATCTGGAGATTACAGGCATCTATAGGCTCCTTTTCATTGGTAAGGTATTTTCTTACTACTAACATAATATAGGATATATCCTATATTGTCAAGGGCCTGGCAAATAAAATGTTGTATTTATTTGGTGATTGAAAGCAGACGATATGGGGCAATTGTATGGTGAAAAACATATAGAAGGATCATAGGGTTTATGATATAATGAGCGCAAGAGAGTGGGAACAGGCGAAGCCTGCTCATCGCGAACGGCGAATGCCGATCATGAACGAAGTTCATGATATAATGAGACTCAGAGAAAACCAAGCGGCTGCGAAGCGGACTTTTGGTTTTCTGGGCTCATTAACGAGCAAAATCCTGCGAAGCAGAATGAAGAGCACGAAGTGCGGATTTGCGAGTGTTTTTATATGTTACAAAATAAACAGCAAAATGTAAGGGAGTTCTGACTATGAAACTGAATTACAAAAGAACTGTGTTGATTGGTCTTGCCTTTCTTTCCATTTGTGCATTCTGGCAGATGTACGACAGCATTATTCCGCTGATTCTGCAGAACACCTTTGGAATCGGAGAGACACTGACCGGAGCCATCATGGCGGCGGATAATGTGCTTGCCATCTTCCTGCTGCCGATTTTCGGTGCGATATCGGATAAGACCGATACAGGATTTGGAAAGAGAATGCCGTTTATTGTGACGGGAACCGTACTTGCGGTCATTTTCCTGCTTTTGCTGCCTGTCGCAGACAGAAGGGTAAATATGGTCTTGTTCATCGTTTCCCTGTTCGCCCTGCTGGTATCCATGGGACTGTACCGTTCACCGGCGGTAGCGCTGATGCCGGATCTGACACCGAATAAGCTCCGCAGTAAGGGAAATGCCATTATCAATTTGATGGGAGCCGTAGGAGGTGTGTATACACTGATCATGATTAAGCTCCTGGTTGGTAAGGGAGAGCGTCCGGACTATATGCCGTTGTTTGTCAGTGTGGCTGCACTGATGGCAGTTTCGGTCGGTATTCTGGCAATTACGATTTCCGAGAAAAAGGTAAAGGCAAAAGTTGCACAGGAGGTCAGGGAATATGAAGACCGCACGGGCCTAAAGGTTGAGACCGAAGATACCGTGGAAGCGGAGGAAGCAGCTGCAGAAGGCAAGGAATCCGTGAAGCATCAGATGCCTGCAGAAGTGAAACGCAGTATGGGATTTCTGCTGGCTTCCATTTTCCTGTGGTTCACCGCTTATAATGCGGTTACGACAGCGTTTTCCCGTTACACCAAGGTGGTATGGCATCTGGAAGGCGGAGGTTTTGCAGACTGTCTGATGGTAGCAACCGTAGCGGCAATATTAAGCTATGTTCCCATTGGCAATCTGGCAGGAAAGATTGGACGGAAGAAGACCATTCTGGTGGGAATTGTGCTGATGAGCGGATGCTATTTCGCTGCAATCTTTGCAAACAACTATCATGCACTGATTAATGTGGCATTTGCTGTGATCGGTATTGGATGGGCGGCAATTAACGTGAATTCTTATCCGATGATTGTGGAAATGAGCAAGGGCTGTGACATCGGTAAATTCACCGGAACCTATTACACCTTTTCCATGGCAGCACAGATTCTGACACCGATTCTGTCAGGCTTTCTTCTTGAGAATGTCTCTTATCGAACCCTGTTCCCTTATGCGTTTGGATTTTCGGTTCTTGCATTCTTTACGATGCTTCAGGTGCATCATGGAGATACCAGACCGGATAAGAAGGCAAGCGTTCTGGAACACTTCGATGTGGATGATTAAGGGGATTTCTTGTATGGACGGGGTAAATTTTACATAAGAAATCAGGTAAGAAAGAAATGAAAACAGCAGCAATATTAATTGGAGTATTAGTTGGTTTAAGGGTAGTAATTATTATTCTGGCAGTGCTTGCCATTCTGTATTTGTTAATGATTATGCCGAGGCTTACAAATCGGCGTGAACGGAAGAAATTTTTAAGTGTGTATTATGCACATCGTGGATTACACGATAATGAAACACCGGCACCGGAAAATTCCATGGCAGCTTTCCGAAAAGCGGTGGATGCCGGATATGGAATCGAGCTGGATGTGCAGGTGACAAAGGATAAGATTCCGGTAGTCTTTCATGACTTTACGTTACAGAGAGTCTGTGGACAGGAAGGCAAGGTATGTGACTACACCTATGAGGAGTTACAAAAGTTTCATTTGTGCAGGAGCGTAGAAACCATTCCCCTGTTTGAGGATGTGCTGAAACTGGTAGATGGAAAAGTACCGCTTATTGTGGAACTGAAGGTGGAACTTACGGATCTTACGGTATGTGAGAAGGCAGATGCTTTGCTGAGAAACTATCAGGGACTGTACTGCATGGAGTCCTTTAATCCTCTTGCTGTGTTCTGGTATCGCAGGCATCATAAGGAAGTAGTACGTGGACAACTTGCGGAAGCTTTTTTGCGTACAGGGGAATTCAAAGGACCGCTGTATTTTATTCTGCAGAATCTGCTGCTGAATTTTCTTACTAAGCCGGATTTTGTAGCTTATAATCACAAGCATGCCAGCGTTTTGTCCAGAAAGATCTGCCGCGGACTGTATGGCAATATGGCAGCAGCCTGGACGATTAAAAGCCAGCAGGAACTCGATGAGGCAAAGAAGCATTTTGATGTGTTTATCTTTGATTCCTTTATTCCGGATGGAGGGAAAGAGGGGCATTTATATAAGAAGATATAAAACATAATTGTAACTATTCGGACTTTATTCGTAAAACCGCTGCTAACGCAGCTCAAGTTTTACTCATTGAGGTTACTTCGCCATATAAATCTTGTCCAATATGCCTCGGAATGCAGGCACTCCGGTCATATCAGCCAAGATTTGCATGGCTCTGAATAGTTACACATAATTATAATGCGCAATATAGGAAATCGTGTTATGATTAATTTATGAGAAATCAGAACAGAAAACAGAGAAGTCCTGATTTCAGACGAAGGCTTTACAAAGCCCGTGCACTATCAGGGGAACATCAAATTTTGAGGGAAAAGGAGAAGAGAGAATTATGGAAAAATGGGTTTACTTATTTAAGGAAGGAAGCGCTGACATGAGAAATCTGCTCGGCGGCAAGGGTGCAAACCTTGCAGAGATGACCAACATCGGCCTTCCTGTACCGCAGGGATTCACAATTACGACAGAGGCCTGCACACAGTACTATGAGGATGGACGTGAGATCAATGGAGAGATCCGCGCACAGATTGATGAGTACATAGGAAAGATGGAAGAGATTACCGGTAAGAAGTTTGGAGATAAGAAGAACCCGCTGCTCGTATCCGTCCGTTCCGGAGCGCGTGCTTCCATGCCGGGAATGATGGACACCATACTCAATCTTGGTCTGAATGAAGAAGTGGTGAATGCCATTGCAGAGATGTCCGGAAATCCCCGTTGGGCGTGGGACTGCTACCGGAGATTTATCCAGATGTATTCAGACGTTGTTATGGAGGTCGGCAAGAAGTACTTTGAAGAGCTGATTGATGAAATGAAGGAAAAGCGCGGCGTGAAGCAGGACGTTGAGCTTACAACAGAAGACCTTAAGGAGCTGGCAGCACAGTTTAAGGCAGAATACAAAGAGAAGATCGGTGAGGACTTCCCGGATGATCCGAAGGAACAGCTTATGGGAGCGATCAAAGCCGTATTCCGTTCCTGGGACAACCCCCGTGCGAATGTTTACCGTCGTGACAATGATATCCCGTATTCCTGGGGAACTGCAGTCAATGTACAGTCCATGGCATTCGGTAATATGGGAGACGACTGTGGTACAGGTGTTGCATTTACCCGTGATCCTGCAACCGGAGAAAAGGGACTGTTTGGTGAATTCTTAACAAATGCACAGGGAGAGGACGTTGTAGCAGGTGTCCGTACGCCGATGAAGATTGCGGAGATGGAGCAGAAGTTCCCGGAAGCGTTCAAACAGTTTACTGAAGTATGCCAGACCTTAGAGAAGCATTACAGAGATATGCAGGATATGGAATTTACCGTAGAGCATGGAAAGCTTTATATGCTGCAGACACGTAATGGTAAGAGAACCGCACAGGCTGCACTTAAGATTGCCTGTGATCTTGTCGATGAGGGTATGAGAACTGAGGAAGAGGCAGTTGCCATGATTGATCCACGTAACCTGGATACCTTATTGCATCCACAGTTTGATGCTGCTGCATTAAAGGCAGCTACCCCGGTTGGAAAGGGACTTGGAGCATCTCCCGGCGCTGCATGCGGTAAGATTGTTTTCTCCGCAGAGGATGCAGAGAACTGGGCAGGCAGGGGTGAGAAGGTTGTTTTAGTCCGTCTTGAAACCTCTCCCGAAGACATTACCGGTATGAAGGTATCCCAGGGGATCCTTACGGTACGTGGCGGTATGACAAGCCATGCAGCCGTTGTTGCCCGTGGTATGGGAACCTGCTGTGTTTCCGGCTGTGGTGATATTGTGATGGATGAAGCCAATAAGACCTTTACCTTAGGCGGAAAGGAATTCCATGAAGGAGATTATCTTTCCATTGATGGAACAACTGGAAATATTTATGATGGACAGATTAAGACGGTAGATGCAAAGATCGCCGGAGAGTTCGGACGTGTTATGGCATGGGCAGACAAGTATCGTAAGTTAAAGGTTCGTACCAATGCCGATACGCCCCGTGATGCGAGAAGAGCAAGAGAGCTGGGTGCAGAGGGAATCGGACTTTGCCGTACGGAGCATATGTTCTTCGAGGAAGACCGTATTGCTGCATTCCGTGAAATGATCTGTTCCGATACCGTAGAAGAAAGAGAAGCTGCACTCGAAAAGATTCTTCCTTATCAGCAGGGAGACTTCAGGGAGCTTTATGAAGCACTCGAAGGAAATCCGGTAACCATTCGTTTCCTGGATCCTCCGCTTCATGAGTTCGTTCCGACCGAGGAAGCGGATATTGAGAAGCTTGCGAAGGCGAAGAATAAGAGTGTTCATGAAATCAAGGCCATGATCGACAGCCTGCATGAATTCAACCCGATGATGGGACACAGAGGATGCCGTCTGGCAGTTACTTATCCGGAAATTGCCAAGATGCAGACCAAGGCTGTGATCCGTGCAGCAATCGAGGTTAAGAAGGCGCATCCGGACTGGAACCTGAAGCCGGAAATTATGATTCCGCTTGTTGGAGATGTAAAGGAATTTGATTTCGTTAAGAAGATCGTTGTAGAAACCGCAGATGCAGAAATCAAGGCAGCAGGAGTCACCATGGAGTACGAAGTAGGTACGATGATTGAAATTCCACGTGCGGCACTTACTGCAGATGCAATTGCAAAGGATGCAGATTTCTTCTGCTTCGGTACGAATGACCTGACACAGATGACCTATGGATTCTCCCGTGATGATGCGAGCAAGTTCTTAGGTGGATACTATGACACCAAGATCTTTGAATATGATCCGTTTATCAAGCTTGATCAGATTGGTGTTGGTAAGCTGATGGAAATGGCGATCCAGCTTGGCAGACCGGCTAATCCGAAGCTTCATATCGGTATCTGTGGTGAGCACGGGGGAGATCCTTCTTCCGTAGAATTCTGCCACAAGATCGGTCTGGATTATGTATCCTGCTCACCGTTCCGTGTGCCGATCGCAAGACTGGCAGCAGCGCAGGCTGCTATCAGCGAGGCGCGTCAGTAAGCGAGACCAGTTGTTTTTTGGGAACTTTTGAAATCTCGAAGGATTTTATGAGACAATCTTCAAAGATTTATCATAAGAAAAACGGGTTCAGATTTCCCGAAAAGCTTGTAACTAAGCTATTCCTAGTATAGGGTGTCTACTTTAGACACCCTATATTTTTTTACACAAAAATAAAATCAATTAAGCTGCCGGAGTACTTCATACGATTCATCGCTGACTACATTCGAACAAATTTCGGGGCATTTGTTCCGAAAATCGGAAATTGAAAATAGGGGCATTTTGATTAAATGTCCGAAAATCGGAAATTAGAAGGAGGTTCCAAAATGTCGGAATTTACAGCTAAGAAGCTAAAAGAAGCACGTATGAAAGCGGAAATTACTCAGGATGAAGCTGCAGCTTTAATGAATGTAACAAGAAGAGCTATCAGTGAAATGGAAGCAGGTAAGAGAAGTGTATCTGCGGAAGAGCTTGCACAGTTCTCTCGTATCTATAAGGTTGATGTAAGAGAATTGCTTTTTGTAGAGTTTACAGAAGCCGGTGATGAGCAGAGATTAACTGCTAAGTACAGTTCTTTTCCTTAAACTACTCGAAAAACTATCTGATCGAGAAGTTGAGGATGTTTATTGGGTGATAAAGCGTAAGGTTGAAGGATTGCTTTAAAAACTGAACAAGACTCAGGATGCCCGCATTGCAGATTACACCTGCTTTGCGGGTATTTTATATATGGTATTAATGGAGCATGCTTTCTTCGATAATGAAAAAGTTGAAAAGCAGCCTAAGGCTTACCAGAGGAAAAAGGAAGATCATGAGTTTGATCTTCTTATCGATATTCAAAAGAAGCTGGCTCAGGGCAAAGGAAAATATTATGTTCGCTTTGTCAAGAACTTTAATACCAAGCAGGTGGCCAAGGCAGTTTTATATCTGAAGCAGCATGACATTCGAAGCTATGATGACCTAGAGAAAAATGTGAAAACAGCAACAGAGCGATTTACAGAATTATCAGCATTCATCAAAGAAAAAGAGAAGCGACTTGCTGAGATTCAAGTCTCGAAGAAACATATCTTTGATTACTTTAAGACAAAAGACGTATATGCGGATTATCGTAAATGCGGATATAGCAAGAAGTTCTTAGAAGAGCATAGACAGGAAATCCTGCTTCATAAGGCTGCCAAGAATGCCTTTGATGAGCTTCATCTGAAGAAGCTTCCAAAGGTAAAAGATTTAAGTGCTGAGTATGCTGAAATCCTTGCAGAAAAGAAAAAGCTGTACGGTGAATATCGTCAGGTTAAGAAAGATATGCAGGAGATCCAAAGAGCAAAATACGATATCGACCAGTTCCTTAAAAGCGATGAAGAGCAGAAGAAGGAACGTATTAGAAAACACAATATCACTCGATAATTCTTTTTGGGGAATCTGTAGGTTTAAGACTTATGGGTTCCCCTCTTTTTTCATTTCTGAAGAAAATTCCAACGGAAGAAAATAGCGATTCGTAAGAATTGCGTAGCCAAGCGATTAGCTTGTTCAAGGGGATTGGGGATGTGCCACCAACGAGCGGATAGTAGCTTTTTGTACAAAAAAGCACTGCTCGCCACTTTTGTACTGAATTCGGTACAATTCTTGTTATACCGAAAAAATAGTTATACCGAATTCTTTGCCAGAGCCCAATTTATTAAGGACTTCCTTTCAAGAATTCGGTATAACTTTTCTAA